>Ga0222712_10001259_pt1 | contig 31991 bp, 31 predicted proteins | sample C33_657DmetaG_FD_165043 | JGI IMG/M metagenome (GOLD analysis project Ga0222712, IMG submission 165043) | Estuarine water microbial communities from San Francisco Bay, California, United States - C33_657D | ecosystem: Environmental > Aquatic > Marine > Unclassified | place: USA: California...
CTTTAAGGTTTTTAGCCCAAATATCATTGAACCCACCACTTACCCAATTGAATTGATAACGATATTGACCGTTAGAATTCTTTAACAATTTTTCGTACTTTGCTCTATGTTTCATATTTTTATATTTTATAGTTTATTATCTCTCAATCTTATAAAGCTAATCTACAACTTTTTTTCCACATTTCCTAATATTTTAGGACTTATTTTTACAAATAAGTTGGGCCATAATGTGACCATTTAGCTGTTCCCTCAAATATGTTTCCTCTACTATGTTTAGCCGGGGCTCTCCAACTGGCAGGTTTCATTAAATCACCTTTCTTAACCGGAACACCCATATGGTAACCATCAAACATTGAAACGAACGCCCATACGTGGGTTGAATCCATAATTTTCATAAACTTAGAACCCTTTTTAATCTTTAAAGGAGTATAATCACTATAATACTCACCGGATTCGTGTCTTTTTTTACGTTCTGAATCAACCTTTCCTAACCAAATTTCAAATTGCGTTTTCATATCTTTTAAATTTTATTTTAACCATAAATTGTAAACATAATCATAACTCACATTTAAGGTCTCTGCAAGTTTCTCAAATAATCTCTCTCTGATTACACTATCACTAACACCTATGTATCGGTAAACATCACCATCAACAATCAGTTGATTTAGGAGGCCGGGAAACGTTGGGGTTTCATTCAATTCTAATCCCAAATTATCGGTTGGGAAGTTCTCTACATAATACTCTTTAATTGTGCTCATATCTTTTATATTTTATTTGTTTATCTCCTAATCTTATAAAGCTAAACTACACATTATTTTCCACAATTCCAAATTATTTCCCATTTATTTTCACTTTTTTTGTAAAATTTTTCATTGATTATCAATGAGTTATGAGAGGTTGATTATCAATGAGTTATGGGCATAAAAAATCCCTCATTACAAGGGATTTAAATTTATTTAGTGAATTTGTCAATAAATAGTTGGTGTGGTCTTGTGTGTGGTCTTTCTTTCCACATTACGCGTTCTCTAACCATTGGTCTTAATTTTTCAAAATCTGATTTATCAAAGATTACAATTACTTTATCCCCTTTAACAATTACTCTTTCAGGTTTTGGGAACATTGGGAATGTTTGAGGACCGAATTGTGGTCTTTGGTTACGTCCAAAGTTATGTCTTTGGTGGTCTTTTCTAAAATCTACATAATCTCTGAATTGATTATTTTGGATTTGTTTTATTTCCTCTTTTGGAAAATAAGGATTAGGACTTGATTGTTCTTGTGAGAACGCAACAATAGATGTAATCATCAATAAGGTTGCAAATAGTAGTTTTTTCATAAAATTTATTTCTTTATTATAAATAGTATTTTAATATTATATATACTCAAATTTATATACCACTTATCTCATGAATTCAACCATTCGTCTAAAATGCATAAAAAAAGGGAGAATATTTCTATTCCCCCTTTTCTATTATTGAATCGTTAGTTTGATTCAGTTATTGATTGTTCTTTATCTAAATTAGATAGAAGCCAAATCTTTAACATAAATCTTGCCATAAAATTCTGGGCGCACCATCTTCTTAGCGTAACGAGTCATAACACCACGTCTTGGCGTGAAGTTAGATGGGTCGTACACTAATGGAGTCATAATCAATGGTACATATGGAGCATAAACCGCACCAGTCTCAAGGAAGTTACTTCCTTTGAATCCTAATAAGATTTCGTTAGAAGTCATATAAGGGTTCTTGTAAACTGTGTAACGAGATGCCAAAGAACCTACTTGAGATACACCAGCTGCGAAAGATGTAGCATCTTTATCCGCGTTAACTGAGAAACCAGGAATTGATTCTAAGATAGTACAAACATCTGGAGATGCAACGATGAAGTTAGCACCACCACGAAGAGTTAATTGGTGAATCTTGTTAGAAACTTTGTTCAATTTAACACCTAATGTTTGGAACCATGTATTTTTTTGGTAAGCTAATGAATTGTTACCAGCAGACCAAGTACCGTTTGCAGAGTTAAACTCTTCACCGATTGTTGCTGACCAATATTCAGTTGTTAACGCGTTAGACTTTAACATATCTAAGATTTCTAAATCAATCTCTAAAGAGATGTATTCAGATAACATAGAAGTTAATTCAGCTTCAGCATCGATTGAATGGTATGCATTCAAATCTTGTGCCAATTCTGGTGTCCACACTGCTTTCAACTTACGAGTCTTAGCAACAATTGCCTCAGAACGTAATTCTAAGTCAACTTCTGGAATACCTAAATCAGTTGCTGGTTCAGTTGGGTTACCATCTTCGAAATCACCACGAGTTGTAGAAGTTGGAGCCAATGAATATTTAACTGTTACATTGTTTGCAGTTGCACCAGCAGCAGTACCGCTATAGTTAGCATAGAATACTACGTTTGAACCTGATACTTTAGTATTTGCAGGGTAGAATGCATCTAATGCAGAAAAACCTGAAGATGAGATATGGAATGAACGTGCTGCGTCAAAATCTGCTGCAGTTGAAACGTTTGATTTTGCAATAGTTACTCTTTTCAAAGTACCTGCTGCTACTGATGATGATAAAGCTGAATCATATCCAACTTCTTGCCAGTTTGCTGAAGCAGTTACAGCATTAGCTGCTACTACTGAAATTGATTGGTCATTAATTGTGTAAGAATATCTTCCGTCACCATAAAGACCATTTACAGCTGTTTTAGTTCTACCAAAATCAGAATCAAATGTTGAAGTACCTGCTCCACCAAATAATGATTGACCATTAAATTTAGTAGCACCTGCTACTGCAGTACCATATTTGAAATCTAGATAGAATATAAGACCTGAAGGTAAGTTCATTGGTTGAACTGAAACGAATTCTTTCGCTGCAATTTCACCAAAGATTCTTCTTACTAATGGTAAAGCTACGCCAGACCATTCTTCAGAACCTGCTGAAGTACCAGTTGCGGTAGCTTCATCCAATAATTGTTTCGCTTGGTTCTCTAATAGAACTGCGATTTGAGATTGCTCTCTTTCTTTTAAACCTTCTAAAAGACCAGTTGCTTCCCATTTGCTTTTCAATTGACGTGTTTCAGCCAACATTACCGCTTGTGGGTTTCTGCCTTCCATAAGTTTAGATAAATTAAAATTTGCCATTTTATTTTTTCTCCTTTGGGGTTGTTTTTTGTTTATTTAATATTTGCTAATTTCTTGAAACGTTCTGCCATAGAATTGCTTTCTGCTATAATTGTTTTTGGAGCAGTTGAAGCAACTTTTTTCGATGCGAATGATTCATTCATTTTAGTTTGTTGTTTTACCTTCTTAGCAGTTCCACCAATTTTCATTGATTCAGCTAATGTAGAGAAAACTAATTTTACTTCTCTAACGTTTTGAGTTCTATCTAAAGTTTCAACAACTTTGTGTTTTTGCTCATTAGTTAAATCGTAAGAACGGAATAATTTGTTAGTATACAATAATTTTGCATTTAACAAGTTTACTTCGTTGATTGTAGATTTCAAAGATTTGATAACTTTGTATGCTTCTTCTAAATCAGCTTGTAATTCAGCTTTTTCTTCATCAGCACCTTCTTCCATCTTCTCTTCTTCACCTTCCATTTTTTCGTCATCACCATATCCCATTTCACGTAAGATTTCGTCTAAATCGATTTCCTCGTTATCTTCTTCGGATACTGGTTCTGCTTTTTCGTCACCTTCTGCAAAAGCTTCTGGTTTTTCTTCCTCTTCAACATACTCAGGTTTTTCAGTTTCGAATTTTACTTCGCCTTTTTCATCACCTTCTTCTGTCATTGGGTCGTTTTTACCATCTAACTCTTGTTCTAGTTCTCTGATAATTTCTTCTAAATCGAAATCATCTTCATCCATAGGTTCTGCTTTTTCTTCTTCAGCGATTGCGCCAGTTGGGTCGTCGTTAACACCATCACCATTTTCATCTTCATCAGATTCTGCGATTGTGTTGTTTTCGTCTTCTTTACCTGGTGTTGCTGTTTCTTTGTCAGTATCACCTAATTCTGTGTGTGCGTCAGTTGAGATACCCTGTGGGTCTTTGTTCTCAACATCGCTAAATTTTGTGCTGTCTGCATCCGATGTGTCATCTGCACCATACTCTTCAGTTACATCTGCTGTCTCTTCTTCTTCTTCCATTTCAGCGGTAAGTTTCTTAGATAAGATAGATTGTAATCTTGGAGTAAAAGCTTCCTCTAATGCGATTTTAGCATTAGCGATTGCAGTTTCACGTACGGCTTTAGCATCAGCAATTGCATCTTTCAACAATTTTGAATTTGCCATTTGTTTTCTTCCTTTACTTTTTTTTCTGAAAATATTGAGTGATTTTCAATCGAATTGATTAAGTTAGTTGTTCGGTGACCTCACATAAGGGTGGGTATTCATTAACCAACGGGATAAAATTAAACCTACATTAAGTAGGTTATTATAGAAATAAATATATAAATGTTTACGAAACCGCAAAATTTATGTAAAATATTTTTAATCTCTTGAGGTGTCTTTATCTGATTGAGGTGTTTTTTTACTAACTTTCTTTTTCTTTTTAGTAAAAAACCTAATCGTTCTATCACCATCTGCAATCTTACTGAGAGCAACTCTTTTTTGCTCTTCTCTGATTGCCTTTTGTTTTTGTAATCGTCTTTTTGTAGTAGGTTTAACGTATTCCTTTCTTTCTCTTAGTTCTAAGAGGTGTCCAGATTCCATAACCTTTTTTTTGAATTTCTTTAAAGCCTTTGCAATGTCTCCATTACGAACTTCGACTGTAACTCTTGATAATCCGCTCATTAATTGTATTTAAATTGTGTTTGTAACTTATTTGGTAATAAATATGTCTTTTATAGATTATTTGCTTAAAAGGAACAATGCTTCTTCAGCTTCTTGTTGATTTTTAATCTTTGGGTCTTTATACATATCTACTTTATATCCTCTTAACGCATTTGATAAGAATATCATATACTTAGGATGTCCTAATTTTTCTTCTAACGTAGAAAGTGAATCATAGAACGATTGCTCGTTTCCTTTGTTCATTTTTTCTGCTGCTTTGAATTCTTCTTTATGTTTGTCAATATATGATGCAGTTGAATCTTTATATCCATGTGCTGCTTCCTTTACTTTACCACATTCAACACAATTAGTTTTAGATTCTTCCAATGGCCATTGTGTTAACCACTTCAACCAATCTTTAGTATTCCAATCGTTTCTTTCTCTTGCCCCTACTTTGTAGTATTTTGTAAATACATCTCTTAATTCCGCTTTGTTATTAGCAAAACCGGGTATCTTAGATGCCACATTTATAAATTCATTTGCACTAGCGTAATGTTCCATTGAGTTAGATAACATATCTACTAATGCCAACATTGCTTTATCATTACCTATCGCTTCGTTTACTGATTCATTCTTTGGAACACAATTAGGAACTTGAGCACCACCTTTACCTGGTTTCATTCCTATCATCTCATATCCTTTCCAACATGGGTCTTTCTCCCCACCTTGTAATTTACCATCTTCTCTCAATCCCAAACGTTCTTTCATTTGCTCTTCAGTAATTTCACCAATTTTATAGTAACGAGATAGGATATGACCCATATCTTCGTATAATCCATGTAATCTTTGGTCTAAGTTCTTTGCTTCTATTGCAACTTGGTCAAATGATTTACCTAATTTGGTTAATTCATTCATATTACGTTTAACAGTATGTGCATCAAACCAATCATCTGCTTCGTTTACCGCCAATTCTCTAGCTGCATCGGTAATACCACCCAAAGTTTCTGCTATCTCAGTAATGTCTGATTTTCTATCCATCATTTCTTGATACTTGTTGTATGTAGAAACGATTTCTAAGAAATGTTTTTTTACTTCGTTGGAAAATCTTTTTGGTTCTTCACCTTCTTTAACTATCTTTGATAAACGTATCATTTATTATCTCCTATTTTACTAATTTTGCTAATTTTATAGATTCATTCTTCATATATGGTTTATTATCAAATACTGATTGAATTAAATCTGCTTCTTTATGAAATCCATTCATTCTCAATGTAAATGCTATACCATCTGCTGCATCGACTCCGTCCCATCCTGATGCTTGTGATACATCCGTACCATAATCATCAATCTCACCAGTTCCGTTCATATAAACCGAACCATCTGCAGAATTCTTACGAATATCATCCATTTTCTCTTTATACTTAGGGTCTTTGATTGATGGATATTCAGGTTTCTTTGCGAATTCAGGTTTTCCTTCAATTGCTGCTACTAATTCTCTTGCTTCACTATGAAAATTTGAATCAGTTAGTGCAGAAACTGCTGCTTGAAACATTGCTTCTTTATATTTTTCATTACCCAATTTTTGTGGAGTAATTCCTGATTTCTCAGCTAATTTCTTAGCATCTTTATTTACTGATGGATTACCTGGTCTTTTCTTTTTAGGTTCTGATGTTGGTGTATCCGCTTTAGGCCCTTCTTGATTAGCATCTGCCTTTTTAGCAGCAACTCCTTGGTCTTCAGCAAATTTATTACACATAGGAATTGCATCTTTGATATCCATATCAATTACAATTACTTTCATATTTGCAGGTTTACCTGATGCAATTGCTGCTGATGTTACTGCTGCCCATCTATGATGACCATCAATTACATATCCATCTCTACTTACATAAATTGGTGCCGTAATACCAGGATGATTTGGGTCTTTTTCTAAAGCTTTGGACATTCCTGCTACTTTTGAACCCACTAATTCTGATTGTGTAGCTTTTAATCTATCTGATGGTATTTCGGTTTCTACTGTTTTTATTTTACCGTCCTTTAACATTTGCTGAAACATTGGTTCAGTGTCCACTTCACCCTTTGCATCTTTAGGTAATTTGTCGGCAGGTGAACCGGGAGTTGGTTTTCCTTTAAATTGTGGCATTTCTTCACGAGGAATACCAGCGTTACCAGCACAATATAAGTTTGTTCCAGCTACAGTTATTTTACATAAATTATAGTTAGGAGCTTCTTCACCTTTAGCCTTTGCATCACTAGCTATTTTATCTAACTCATCAATTTTCATAGAAATTTCTCTCTTATCACTATCTGATATTTTATTTATATCGGATGGTGCATTAAAAGTTTTTTTATCTGCCTTAGGCATTATATCTTTAATCTTAGTAGATTGTATTTTTGGGGTATCAAATTCTGTTGATGATTTATCACCACTTTTATCTGATTTAGCAGATGTATTTTTTGCTGGTTTGTCAAAAATATTTACTGTTGGAGTTTTTGTATCAGGTTTATCTGATTTTTTGTCTTCTGGATTAGTATGTGTTCCAGCTTTAATTGCATCAGCTTTACTGGCTTTTGACCTAAATATTGATGTTTTACCTGTCTTTTTATTTACAGCGGTAAAAGTTTCTGCTTCAATAAGTAAATTTTTTAATTTAATCATTAGTTGATGTTCCTATATTTTAAAATCCTATTGAGACCGTTTTATTATCAAATTCTATCCAACGTATTTTGAACGAAATTAATAATTTTAAATCACTAACATCCATTCTCCAATTTTTTTCTGCCATTTCAATATCAGCGATATTACCATGTATACCATCCCAAATTGTAATAACTTTACCATTAAAGAATTTTAAGAATTGTTGTACTTGTTTTTGTTTAGCAGAATCTAATTCACTAACTTTAATTTCTGATGCTTCTTTAATTACCCTTTTACTTTCAGTTAATACAGTTTTATGTGTATATAGGTCTAATTTACCATCAGCTTTAATCTTAACCTCATAGTTAGTCTTACGAATATCGTTATGACCACCCTTAAAAGGTGTATCACCAACTTCTTTCTTAATACTACCCATTTCTATTTTGTTATCTCTTAGATAATCTTGTATTGAAAATGCCATATTTTATCCTTTATGCTAATTCAGTAATGATTTCTCTCATAAAGTCTTGTGCCTTACAATACTCACCACAAACTATAGCTTGTTCTTTTAATTGTCGATTTACTGATTCGTTCATCGTAACCGGTGTCATAAATGCACCATGTGTAGATGGGTTAGAAACAAAATCCCAACCAATCAGTTCAAAATCATCACCCACTTTTACTTTACCTTCGCCAATATTAACTACCGAACCCATACCACGAGAAGAGATACCCAATAGGATACCTGCTCTTAATAATTCTTTTAAGATGTTACCTGATGGAGTTGGTAAAATTTCTACTGTCCCACAAAGGTCATCGCCTTCCCAATGAATTTCTTTGACATTATGAGAAACGTTCTTTAAGTTGATAATACCAGAATCTGGATGGTCTAATTCCCCTAATGCACGTCTTTCTTTAATAAGAACTTCGTATTTCTTTGCTTCACGCATTAGAATATCTTTAGGGTATATACGACCATTTTGGTTTTCTGCAACCGCTCTTTGAAGAATTCCCTTAACTAAGGTTCTACCACTTGAATCTTCATTCAATTTTCCTTCAAATAATGTCGTTTCTATTAATAAATTTTTCATTATGCTCCCCACGTTTTTCTCTTTTTAAAGAGGTCAAAAAATATTGCAGATACTTCTCTACGAATGATATCACGAATAAGTTTTTCATCCTCATTTGTGATTTCTTCTTTGACGATACCCCATTTTACTTTGGTTATCTCTTCGTTAATAATATCTAACAATCGTTTTTTTGTCATTGTTATTATTTAGTTTAATAAACCAATTGCAATATCGCCTACTATTCTTTCCGAATCTGTAGCGTATTTCTTATTTATAATAGCAATGGTATTACCAGATACTTTAATCATATACATTGGCATCATCGATGTTGTAAAATCATATTTAATACCTATTTTTTTCAATTCAGTACCAACACTCATAAAAGAAGATGCATTTTTAACAGCTGCTTCTATCTTATCTAAATCAGCATCGTATTTTCCTTCATTCACCGATTCCATTTTCAAATTTCTCTGTGCATTAGTTAAACCACTAACGATGGATTTGATAGCTTTTTTAGTTGCATCTTCATCTTTAGAAAGAACTCTTTTCTCTAATTCCTTAGTGTTCATTTTTAAAAATTTAACAAATACGTTATGAATAGTATCCCAATCTTTAACTTCTTCGTTTACTGATTCGTTTGCTTTTTTACCAGCTCTTAAATCTGCTAAATCATCACTACCGATATCACCATCTTTATCTAAATCTAATTTTTTTTGACCACCAACTAATTCCTCATTCTTCTCACCCTTACCATTCCATGCTGAATCTATTTTATCAAAGAATGCTTTCTTTTCTTCTTCAGACATAGATGGAATTGATTTTCCAGCCTTATCTAATGCTTTTTGAAAGAATGCTTGATATTCGCTTTCTTCCGTCATTACTCCTTTGATGATTTCTTTTAATCGTGTACGTGATATTTTCATTATTTTTCTATCTCCTGTATTGTTTTCGCTATGTTGATTAATCGTTCCTTTATCTTATAAATATGTCCGTGCGTTCTTTTCCAAAATGTATCGGAACTCAATTCATTCATAGTCTTAATTTGATTATACCAACGGAAAAAAGTTTCAACTTCTTTTAATTGATATTTTAATTCTCTCAAACCAGTTGCTAACTTCTTATTAGCATGCATTGATTCATCATTTTTCAATTCTAACCAACGATTTACTGGTCTTTTTGATTTGCCTTCTGATAAACTCTCATCCATATGTTCTAAACCATATTTCATAATAGTTTTATCATCTAACATCTTACCATTAAGAGTAAACATACGTTTACCTTTGTAATAAACTGACCAATTACCTTGTGGGGTTGCATCGACAGTAATATTCTTTAAATCCTTTATACTTCTATCATTAACTTGAATAGCATCTAAGAATTTTTCTGCTTTAGGGTCTAATGCTTCATTAACACCTTCTCTTTTATCTAATTCAAAATATATTTTATTCTTAACTTTTTGAAAAGCATCAATTGCAGCTTTTTGGTTACCCATAAATCCCATATTCAATCCAATCTCCCATGAACGAACACCTTTCTTAGCTAATGCAAGAATTTGTGCTGCCACTGGTTTTGATACTATTTGTGTTGGGGTTTCTACGTGGATAAGATGTTTTAATGCTTCGTTTATGGATTCAAATTTAAGTTTATTAAGTTTTATATTAGTTGGGTTTCTTTGAAATAAATATCCATTTTGAAATTCAGCATGGTCTCCACCTTTAAAGAAAAACTCACCCTTACCATATGCTTTATCTAAACTATTTTGTATAAGATTTACTATTTTATTAGTTCCTATTTCTCTAATTTTAATACTTGCTGCTTTTTTATCTATAAAAGAAAAGAATATTCTTCCATTCATTTCACTTATATTAAAATCTATACCTAATATATTTACACGTTTAGTATCTTCGTTTATGGATTCATCAATATTATTAATATCATTATTTACTAATGTATAACCGAATTGTGTTGCAGTTTTTTTTCTTTTTTTATCAGAATTTTTACCAGAAAAGGCATTAGGAGTATCATAACCATCGACATTACCTGTCACATTGGCTTCATCTAATTCATCTTCGATTTCTTTGATAAGTTCGTCTATAAAAGATTTAATATTTTTTTCTGACATTGGTTATTTCCTTTATTAATTCGTATGATATCATCAACGCTGAAACTTGTTCATCCGTAATTTTCTTTCCTATCTTTTGTGTTTTTAAAACATTGATAGTTTCTTTTAATTTAATTTTTGTGATTTTATCGTTAATTTCGGAATGTAATTTGTGAAGTTCAGTTACTACTTTCTTTAATTGTGAATCATAGTATTCACCGAATTTAGAGGTGTTATTAACATTATTAATAAATTCTCTTAAAAGACCTTTTTGGTCGTCGTTTAAGTTAGTGTATTTACTATTAAATGTTTCAACTAGTATTTTGTATGTCAACAATCTCAAATCCTTTTCTTGATTCTTATATGTTTCCATTAATTTATCTTCAATCTTCTTAATAGATGTTTGGGTTGTAGATACGTGTTCTACTAATGTAATCTTAGCATCAAATACATCCTTAACATTAGTTACATCTTGTATCTTTGCTTCAAAAATCTTATGAACCGATGCCAATACTCTATAATTAGAAACAGGCGAAGCAACAAATTCTTCAATATCAAAATTTTCTTTAATAGCCTTTACTAAGTTATACTTTTCTCTTAATAATTTAGTTTCATCTAATTTAGTACGAGTTTCGATAATAGCATCAATAAATTTTTCTGCTTTACTTTCTGAATTATATTTTTCAGTCGTAAGTAAATTGAATAAACGCAATTCCTTTGCTAATTCGGTTTTACCACCAAAAAATTCTTGTACTATTTTTTTAGCCTTTTCTACTGGAGCATTATTTAAAATCTCCAACGTGATTTGACGAGTTAAGAGTTCGAATAAAAACCCAGTATTTTTAAATTTCGAATGTTTAATTTTTTTCATTGTTTTTAAATCCTTATTTTGATAGACTCAAATTTCTATATATAAATATAAAAAATTAGAAGTTAGATTAATTTTCCGTATCATCGATAATATTAGTTTCATCTAACATATCTTTAGTTTCGTGTAAATATTTCTTTTTTGATGAAATCCCATTGATGTAATTCATTGCTTTTGTTTCAGATGTTCTACTTCTCTTTGAAGTTCTCTCATCATCACCTAATGGGTCTCTTCCATAAGGATGCTTGTCTTTACCATAAGTATTACCTTCGCGAGGTCTACCACCTTTATCCTTCAATTCTGTTTTAAGATTTTCCAAACTTTCTTCAACATCAGTTGGTTTTGGAGGGTTTGCAGGGTCATTACCATCATTTTCTATTGAATTGTAACGGAATACATCCTTTAAATCCTCAACCACTTTACCTCTTTGTTCGGTTTGTTCCGTTTCTGATAATTTAAATATATTTTCATATATCCAATCCTTAGATAACATCTTCAATGCAGCCATATCAGTTGCTAAACGGATTTTTTCACTCCATAGGTTTACTTTCTCTTGTTCGTAGATTGTAGATGGGTTAACTAATCCAATTTCAAAGTTAGTCATTTCAGAATCTTGTATACCATTACCATATAAGTGGATAACTGCTATTTTAGATAATTCTGAGGTAACTGTTCTTTGGATTCTTTCGATTGTTCTTGCAAAACGAACATCTTCTGCTGCTAGGGTTGCTTTACCATTTACATTTTCATCATATCCCAAATATGCTTTAGGAATTTTTAATGCAGCAAATAATTTAGCTTTTAGGTAATCAATATCTTCAATTGAAGCATATTCTAAACCTGCAAGGTTATCAATCGATGTACCACTATCACCACCTCTTACCGGTAGATAAAAATCTTCCGTAAGGTTTTGCATGTTGTACTTTAAATTATAATCACCACTTGTCTTATCTAAGAATGGAACTTTTTTCATCTTATTGATAATTTTTTGCATGTAGTTATCAACTTCAGTTGGTGGAATATTACCAATATCAATTTTGAATACCCTTTTTTCAGGTGCTCTCATAATACGATGGATTAACATCGCATCTTCCATTAAAGATAATTGTTTCCACAACCTTCTGCCATTTTCAATCATTGATTTACCATAAGGTAACCAGTTGGTATCAGATAATAAACGGAAATGTGCCATTTCAAAGTTATCATACTCTACTTTACCAATCGGGTCTTCTTGCACTTTGAATTTAACAAGAGAAGCATTAGTTGGGTCAAACCCTTCTAATCTTTCGGTATTATATTGTGAGTGGGGAGTAACGTTTACTATACCTTTACCTTCAGCAATTTCAAGTCCTAAAAAGAAATCACCATATTTACACATATTACGAACCCACGGCCATAAAGTGAATTCAATATTAAGAATATCATAAAAAAGGTTTTCTAATAATTCTTGAACACGCGGATTGTCTGAACGTATTGTTATGATATCACCGAATTCGTTTTTAAGAGTAGATTCATCAGCGTAAATATCTAATGCAGATGCTATAATTGGGTCTTGGTCCATCGCATCAAAATCTCTAAATACTTCTCTACGAACTTGAGCGTATGCCATTGATTGTGCACCTCCCGCTTGTTCATAAAAAGATTTTTGTATTTTTGAGTATCTATCTTTTAATGAAGATAGGTTTGTTTGTTGCCTTTCATCCGCATCAAAAACTTTTCGTTTTCCACTGGCATCGACAGTAACAATTGCCTTTGTTGAGAAAAGTTTTTTTAACCGATTGAAAAATGTAGTATCTGCCATATTTTATTTTTTATATTAAAATTATATTATTTAATAGTGCATCTTATTATACACTATAAATATGTTGAATTTATTATTTAATCAACCAAGTCAAATCTTCGTCTTGATTACCCACTTTCATTGACCACGGATTATCATCCATTGAACTACCACCATAGAAGCCAGATTCTTGTACTTGTTGTTGAATTCCACCTAATGATTTGATAGTTAAATCAATTCCTTCTTGTCTTAATCTGAGTGCAGTATCTCTCACCCATAGAGCAATTGATAACGCCATCACTAAGTCATCGTTGTATCCTCTCATTGCTTCCGCACGATTATTGTTCCATATAAAGGTAAAAAGCTCCTCTATCAACCTATTAGAACGTATGGTGATAGATTTCTCTCTGAAATAATCATCCAACTTTGAAATAATTAGAGGTCTTGTTTTAGAGGTTGTTGAAAATCCTGCAACCATACCCCTTTCTTCTGCTCTAAACTTATTATGCATCTGATGTTCAACATCCACATACTTTAAATCCTTACTCATATAGAATAAATTTTTATATCCTCTATCAATTACCTGTTGGATAACTGCCCAACCAATATTTGCGTTCTCTATTACTAAAAGTGCTTCGTTATAATCGGTTGCTAAGGAAACTAAGAAATTTCCAAAATCTTTTGTATCTAATTTTCCTTTGTATTCTGCTACTTGTACCGAATTAACAATATCAATTACTTGTGCGGCGGAGTAATCCGTAGAATCTCCACGTGCAACGTCCGCAACAACCATATATGATTTTTGATAATCGGGATATTCCCATTTCCAAAGATTTCCATCAAAGCCAGTTTTTTCTAATGGTTCTTGTACAAAAGTTTCCCTATAAAACATTAGAAGTTGTGGGTCTATGACACTATCACCTGATGATACGAAATCACAATCACATTCCTGTGCTGCACCCTTTACTCCTAAAAGTCTTTGTTGTTCATCTCTCCAAATTTGGTCTCTTTCTGGATGTACCGTCCAATGTAAACGAATTGTATTGAATCCATTAGTTCCGTCTTCTGCACTAACCCATGTTCTATGAAAAAAATTACCCACACCATTAGGAGTAGAAAGAATAATTGCGTTACCACCCGTTGATAGAGTAGATTGTGCAGATACCCAAATATCTTCAATATTATCAATGAATGCTGCCTCATCAAATACTAAAAGAGATAGGGCTTCAGACCGACCAGCATCTGATGCTGCAGAAGTTGCTTTAACTTGCGAACCATTTGAGTATCTAAGGGATAATTTATTATCTTCGACTGTTGTTTGTTTTAACCAACTAGGTAAATATTGATTCATTACCCTTACTTTGGTTACTAAGTTTTTTGCAACCTCTTGTTTCGTTGCAATTACTAATACGTTAAAGTCCTGATTAAATAACATCTTCCATAACGCAAATCCTGCAGTTAAGGTTGATATACCCGTCTGGCGGGATTTCAGAATGATGTTATATCGATTATCTTTGAATTGGGCTAGAGTATTTTCTTGAAATGGGTATAAATGAAAAGGTATCTTACCCCTAACAGGGTGTTGAATCATGCAATACTTCTTCATAAAGTATACGGGGTCACCTGCACACTTTTGGTATTCTAATTTTATTATATCTTTTAAAGAAGTTCCTGCCATTATTGTTTTGTATTAAACGTAATGTTCACAATTATGTTCTTTTAAAATTTCGAACGCTTTATTACGGAACTCTTCTATTTTTTGTAACTCTTCCTTACCATTTGTAATAATTTCCATTATTTCTTTTTGGGTTTCCTCTACTGAATTAGGTAATTCCCATTTTTCCGTAGTTCCATCCTCATTAACGTATTCGTAGTAAGGTTTCACATCATCGTGTGCTTGTTGAAGTTCTTCTAATTTTATTTTACCATCGATTATCATACGAGTGTATATTTTATAATCCTCATATTGTTCCCATACTCCGGCAACTCGTACTTTATGTTCTCTTTCCGCTAAACAATTGATACAATATCCAGTTTTTTTAATAACCTTCTTGTGATTACTATTAATCTTTATTGTAGTGCAATCTGGGTTAGAACATCTTTCTAATTCTGCTATATATTTTCTGATTTCATCAAATGCTTCAGAGTTTTTAGAAGTTTTCATTGTGAATCCCTCTTTTTTCTCATATCTATGATGTTCGTCTTCCCAAACATCACCAACCTTTCGTTCTACGTTAGCGGTTTCCCATCCAACTGTGGTGCTTTTTGCATATTCACCACCGGTCATAACCATATCCACCAACTTCCTACGAGTTGGATGCATAAATTTTTTATTGAATTCCTTTGCCATTATTATATATTAGGTTTTTATTTTAATACATATATAAGTATATATAAAATAAATTATGCGTAAAAAATACCCAATAATTGATTCAGAGAGGCGAATGCTCCTGTTAATTTGAATGTCTGTCCGTTATATACAAATACAATTCCTTCGATTGGTACGATTCTTTTAGCACCACCAATTGCATTTAATCTTTTAAGTTCTAATTTTAGTTTATCTATCTTCTTAGGGTCTCCACTTGCCTGAACATCCTTTATCGTTTGTTCTAAACGTTTCTTCATATCCCTTAAAGCGGAATCTGGATTAACTGTTAGTACCGATGCGGTGAATTCCAATACATCTGCACCAACTCCTAAGAAAATATCTTCAAATTTCATTAAGTTATCTTTTGAAATACCTTTATGGTCTTCCTTATCTATCTTAGTAGCCCATGCAAGGGTCTTTTCATCCTTAATTGAATTCTTATCAATACGGAATCCCTTTTCGTTAAACGCCCATCTCTTAACTAACCCCATTTTAGTGGCGTTATCTAATGTAGTCGGTGATTTCTTATCCACAAAGTTTTCCCACCATGCTTGATGGTAATCAGCAACACCTGCAGTATCTCCTAATCCAAATTCTTTTTGTAATTTAGATATCATAGCAAGATACTTACCTTTCTTAGATGATAGGTCTTGTGATTTTGGTAACTTTAATACCGGTGGCCCTTGTAGTGTATACTTTGATTGAACATCGGCGTTTACTTGTTTAAGCATTCCACCCAATACTCTACCTGCTTCTGCTGATTCCCCTATCGCATCACCATTCTCATCGTATTCCATTGTTCCGTGAAATACTAATAGTGGTTGACCATAAGGAATAACGTTGACTGAGGTAGGATATATCACCTCTATGTTCATAAAACATGAACCATTCTTAAATACTTTATCTTTTTGTGCTTGGGATAATGATTTTATAGCATTAGATAGGTCTTTCATCGCGAAATTATAGGCATCGGTTAGTTCACCTCTACCGGCAAACTTATCTGCTACTCCGTTGATATCTAACGCCCCAGCACCTTTATTTTTCAAATGTGATTTGTTTCTTGCTGCTACTAATCTACCATCTATCCAACTTATAGCCAATGCCTGACCATCAGTTTTCTCTCTAGCAAATTCTAAGTTACCATCTAATGCACGATTTACGATATCTTTAAGTTGACCAAAGGTTAAATTGATTTCAGTATCAAATGGATGATTCATATGTCCATATGCACCACCTTCCATTATTAGGGATTCGGTTGTAAATACAGGAGTAGATGATTTGAAATCAGCTTTTCTCATTACCGTCTTAGCAATCAATCTATCAGCCACTTTAATAAATGCTATATTGATATTCGATACTCTATCTTTAACTACAAACTCTTTATATTGTTTTAGGAACTCTAAAAATTTCTTTTTGTTTCTAGCCAATCTTTTGAATAACCCCGTTAGTTCTGCAGGGGATATTTCTTTACCATTTCGCGGGTCGTTTAACCTTTGAAAGAAATGGTCAGTTTCCCTTCCTAAATCAACATCAGTTGGATTCATCTGTGAATCAGCGTATTTTTCAACCGCATCCATATCAGTCTTAGCCATTTCAACTTTAACTTTTTCTCTTAATACTGCACTTTGAGATGAATAAAAGTATCTATCAATTAATTTATTTTCTAATTTTTTAAATCCAATATTTTTATGACAATTATGGAATGGGTTTTGTTGTTTCAACAAAAGTATTTGATGCGTTATCTCATGTAATATTGCCCTTTCTATATCAATAACTTTACTCAAATCAAAGGTAATGTATTCTGGTATAAATGTTTTAGTATCGTATGTAGTTGCTGCACCTGCACGGCCAACTGAACCAAACTTAACTGCGATGGGTTTTATCTTTAAATCTTTACAAATTTCTTTGTAGTAATTTATAACACTTTCTTTTTTAACTTCGGTTAATGGTTCGTTAGGTATATCATCAACTTGTACCGCTATTTCCTCTAAATCATCTTGGCCTGAGTCTTTTACTTTGAAATTAGCTTTTTTATTATCGTATTTTCTCGGATGTGTTCGGGCCCAATCTGCGTAATTATCAACGGTTCCATCATAGTAATAATTTTCTTTAACACTATCACTCCCTTCATCTTTCTTTTTATTTCGTTGTCTACGCAAATCAACGTGCGAATTACCAACAGGAGCAATTACTGTGTATCCATTATCTTCAGCTTCTTTGATTTTTCTATCTAATTCTCTTTGACGAAACCCGTTATATGCTTCCTGTCCTTTTGTTATTTCAGTTTCACCATATCCATCATCATCTCTAAAATTTAATTGATATATATCTTCTTTTTGTTCATCAGTTAAATTATCAAAATCAGTATTGTCATCTATTGAATCTACTCCGCCCTTTTTAGCTTGGTCAATTAACCATGCCTTACCCTCATCATCTAAATAATCTTCAGCAAGTAAATCATCTCCTTGTCCAACCATATTTGACCAGATTGAAGCTTTTGCTTTTGATTTACTACCACCTAAAGATTGTGCAACTTCATCAAATACTGGGGAATCTTCATTAGATATATCTGCATTTTCATCCCAACTACTTTCTTCTGCATTGTCAAAATGTCCTTTTACTGCATTTCTAAATTCATTTTGTTCTCCACCAAATTCAATATTACCATTCTTATCTTTACTCATGCCACCCTCGCCTACAAACATTACTTTTGTATCTTTAGGTAAAGTTTTTATTTGTTCTATTGTTTCTTTATTACTTTTCTTTCTTTTTCCATGTTCAACTCCAATAATCAATGAACCATTTGGTGTTACATCAATATCTAATTCTTCACCATTTTTTGTTTTTCTATTCTTTAATTTATTTGCTACTTCAGCCGTATCAGATGATGATTTTGTAGGTTCTTGTTTTGGTTCTTCTTTAGGTTGTTTAACACTTTTATCATGTTTAAACATATCTGCACCTTGTACTGGTTTACCAGGTGTTTTTGGCTCTTGTCCATTTTCACCATCCGATTTTATTGGACTATATTTTCCACTATCATCTTTTTTAAATAGGGGTGCACCCTCTACATCTTTTTTACTTTTTTCTTTGTATTTACCATACCCAACGTGGACATATTTATCATCTTCACCATCTGATTCAAATAGTGAATCTAATAAATCAGAATAATCAGATATTAATTCTGAAATAGAATCTTTTTGTTTTGTTTTCTTTTTCAATCTCTTTTCTGCCTTTTCAATTTTTTCAACTTCGTGAGTGACATCAACATCATCAAACCCAAGCGGATATGTAGTTGGTTTATTCAAATTTCTAGCGTTGTTTTTTGTTTTAATTTTAAAGGTTATTTGGTTTTCATCATCAGATGCATATATTGCATCTGCTTTTGGAAAATCAGTTTGGGTATATCCTCCTCTAACAAACCAATCATCGCCACTATTAACCCCATCATCACCACCTAATACTCTTGTCTTGCCTTTTGGTAGATATCCACCATCGGGTTGTGCATCATCACCGCCGGAAACAGTTGCTGCCTCTTTAAAAATATTTACCTTTGGTAGAATTCTAAATGTAGCCACTTTTTTACCATTTATAGTTGGCATTCCATGTTCATCTTTACCAATTGTCTTAACTACTGTTTTTTTATTTTTAAATTTACCCATTAATATGGTATCACCAATATTAACATCTAATTTAATTTCTTCATTTACCTCATCTTCATCATCCAACTTTTTACGCATCTTTTTTACATCTTCAGGTTTCGGTGCACCATTAATTGTTCCGTTTGGAAGTGATAGTCCGATTCCCGTTCCACCTGGCATTCCTTCACTCATAGTTTTAAGTTTAAGAGTAATCAGTTTAAATATTTTTTCATCAAACTTTGGGTATGCTTTTAAGAATCCAGCCTTTTGTTGTTCTTCATCGCCCTTACTTAACCAATTTCGTACATTAGTACCTGATATTGGGTTTGATTGTGATGGTGAAACATACACATAACCTTTTTCCTTATATCCTTGTTCTATCTTACCTTTATATTTCTCAAAATACTTTCCACCCAATCTCATCTCATCTTTTTCACCAACAACACTTATATAACCAGTTGTAGTTTCATCAAAGTTTTTTAAGATTTCAGTTGGTGCATAAGGATTCTTAATCTCAACTATTTTGTTTGATGGAATACCAAACATTTTAGTCATGATTATTTTCTTTTCCTTAAAATTAAATGGAGATTGCCTATTATCGGTTTTATTAGATGTTCCAATAAACACTTTATCCTTACCAAATTTCTTACAAAGATTTTGATAAGTTGCGTAGTGGCCTTTATGGAAAGGTTGGAATCTACCTGAATACACCACAACAAAGTTGTGTAATTCGGTGTCTTCTAATAAAATTTGATTGATAAGATATTGACTTAGTTCATTCATTTGTGTAGTACTCTATTAGTGTATAAATATGAATGAGTTAAGAATTAGTGATTTTTATAAACAAATGGGTCTCTTTTACGGAGTTCTTCTAAACGTTTTTTATATTGTTTTTTTAATTTACGTTGTTTGAACCAATCTGTTATTTTTTTAATAAGCTTTTTCATTAATAGTTTTTTTTAAGTTAATTATAAATTCATTTTCGATTTCATCTTTATTATTTGCGTATTCAAACAATAAATTTCTATTATAAATAAGTATTTCAAAAATTGATTTATACCACTCATTTAATTCTTCAAAAGACAGTGAATTTAATCTTATAATTTCAGCATATATAGATTCCATACGTTCTGCATCATCTTTTATATTATCATACTCTTCATTTATAAATGGAGAAAATGTTTTAAATCCTAATTTTTTTAATTCAACAAGTGCACCCGGTTTGTTAACCATTATAAATGGTTGTAGATGACCAATCGGTTTCCATGTCTTTTCGGAAAGATATAATCCTGTTTCATAAAAATTAGTTTCTGATAAAATATGAATATATGAATTTAAATAAGGTTCTTTATTTTCAAAATTAAATCCCCAAACTGATTCTATATCTTCATAATCAATTGTTTGTTTTTTTAGTTTAATTATATTTTGAAATTCTTTATATGCACTTAGTGCTAAATTACTAGTGTGTAAATGGTGTGAAAAAAATGAAAGATTATTTTCTCTTTCAAACATATTAATGTCAAATGAAACTAAATTTTCTTTTATAAAATCAATACCTAATAACGAAAGTAATGTAATTCGTTGTGGTCTTAATCGTCTATTCATAAATAAAAATTTATGTTTTCTAATATTAGAAAAATCAATATCACTTTCTTTTACAATAGTACTCGTATTATTAACGTGTTCCCAAAAATTATCCTTTACTCCATTAAAAATTTGTTGCATTTCTAATGATTTCATTCTTAATGACCATCCCCAATAAATTACTTTTATTTTATCAGTAATGTTATTTTCTAAACAAATCTTATTATGTAATTCTTCAATATCAACACTTGAAATTGTGAATATAACTTTATTAGCAGGGATTTCATATTTTTTAAATAATTCGTATAAATACACTATTAAATGCTCTTCAAATACACCTTCAGTTGAAAAATTAATATGTAAATAAAAATTGGGTGTATTTTTTATTTCCGTTAATGCATGAGTTGATATAAAATCTATAAAATTCCATTCTGAAAATTGAGTTTGTTTTCCTAAAAATTGTGAAAAACTTCCAAATGGTTCTACTAAATATACAAAACTTTTATTACTTTTTATTCTAATATCATAATACTCATTAAAGGATAATTTAGTATATAAGTTTGTATTTAAATTTAAATTTGCATTGTAAACGGGTGGTTGTAAATAATTTTTAAAAAAATGTTCGCTAACTGAACTATTTACTTCCCCACCTTCTTCAAAAAATTTGTAAGAATAAAAATAATTAAACGCGTTTGGAATCCAACCAGATGGTCCAAAGAAATCATAAACTGCGTGAAAATTATCAATCGTATTATGCATAGTATAATTCAGGGTATTCTGCTAATACATGAATACCAATATTTTCGGTTGCGTATTTATATGATAATTCAACGTCTTGCCAAGTCTTTAAATCGTGAAATTCTATATTAGGACACATTGATTTAAACTCATCTATATAATTTCCTTTATGTTGATGACCTGGGTCTAATGGTTTATCCGAGCCCTTACCTACTCTAATTAAAATATGAGGATTCCATTGACCATTTGACATTTTCTTAATTTTATCTAAATGATTTACCAATTGATTTGATGCACAAATTAAAAAATCCCAGCGAGGATAAAATGTAACAACTTTATGACCAGCCATAGCTAATCCTAAACTCATACCTAATTGAGTTTCTTCCATTACTGGTGTTTCTATCATTTTTTCTTTAGGTAATCCTTCAATTGTTTTTGACATTGGATTTCCATAATAAACTATTTGTTGGCCAATAAATATAGTTGATTCATCTTGCATAATAGTTTTCATAGCAGTTGTCAATGCATCAACATATGGTGTAAATTGTGGTGTACTCATTTTTTAATTTAATTTGGTTGCCAATTATCTTTTTTTAATTTTTTAATTATTGATTCTGCGACACATTTATGTCCTTTTAGATTAAGATGTATATCATTTTTTTGTAATCCTTGTGATACAAAATCAGATGCTATTGTTACATTGTATTCATCTCTATGTAGAAAGTATTCAAATGAATTTTTTGTATCACCATCTATTTCTATATCAACGTGTCTATCTTTAAAATATTTTTGATATAATGGATGATTTGGAAATTCTTCATACCAACTAAGTGTTACAACTTTAACACCTAACAATTCCCATTTAATAATTTCTTTATTTACAATTTCAATTTGTTCTTCTATTGACATTACATCACCTGTTAATTTACCTTCTTTAGTATAACGTTGATTTATAAAATCTCTATCATGTGATGTAAATTGATATATTATTAATCCAAATTTTGTTATCGGTAGATTAACTTTTTTTTGTAAATAGCCATTTATATAATCTTTTATATTTCTCACATTCGAACCACCATTTCCACTATTAGCAATATCCCATGTTTTATATTCATTTGCTATAATTCGTAGAAATCTATTTTCATCTTTAAACTTAATATGGTCGTCAGATAAGGTGTAATCAAATTGATGATATTCTTTTAAAGCTGGTAAATCTGGTAGATTACTATAAAAATATAATCCTTCACCCCACATAAAAGAACAGCCGATACCTAATACACCTTTTGTATTCATTATGGTTTTGAATTTGGATTATATAAATGCTTATTTGCTTTATACCACTCAATAGTTTCTTTCAAAGCTTCTTTTAGATTTCTCTTTGGTTTCCATCCTAAATCATTAATCTTTTTTGAAGATAATAATCGGATAGGAATCATTGGTGCTTTATTATTTACAAATTCGATTGGATTGCTATTACCATCTAATTCTTTGATTGTTGCAAGTGTTTCATTTACTGTAAACCCTTCACCATAACATACATTGAAAATATCATATGTATCATTGTTTTCTGCTACAAAAATAAAACCGTCTGCCATATCCTCAACATGCAATAAATCTCTTACTTCAGTACCATCACCCCAAACAGGGATTGGATTTAATCCATCTGCTACTTTACGGATGTTTGCCGGAGTAACGTGGCACTTTTCAAAATCAAATTTATCATTTGGTCCAAATGCGTTTGAAGGTCTAACAATCAAACATTGCATTGGTTCGTGAATCTGATTGGAAAAAAAATCACACAACATTTCGCCATATCTTTTCATACCACCAACTGCTTTGTAAACAGGTAACATTGGGGTTGCGTGAATATTAATATCTTCAGTGCAAAATTCAGTACCCATATCTGGATATGTTGTATTTGATGAAATAAATAAAAATTTACGAACTTTGTTTTTCCAACTTTGTTCTAATAAATTTACATTCATTTCTACGTTTGGTGTAACGTGTAATAACGGATTGAATTTAGTATCTAATGCATTTGATGTGTTTGCTGCACAATGGAATACTACATCTACATCCTTACTAATTAATTGACAAAACTCTGCAGTTTGTAAATCCCCTTTGATGTGTTCTACTTCCGATGTTCCTTCAAAATCGTTTCTCAAATCTCTACTGAAAGAGGTTGAGCGAAGGTTTCGGTAACCCTTCTCATATAATAATCTTAATAAATGTGAACCTATAAATCCACTTGCGCCTGTAACTAAAACTTTGTCTGTTTTTTTCATAACTTATTTTTTGTATTCATTTAAATAATAATCAATTGTATGTCTTAATCCTGTCTTTAAAGATATTTTTTGTTTAATTCCAAAAGATTCTGCTCTTTCGGTACTCATCAATCTTTTCTCATCACCATTTGGTTTTGTTGGGTCCCAGTTTATTTCGACTTTTTCACCATACATTTCTTCGTATATTTCTACAAGAGTTTCTGCAAGTTCTTTAATTGTTACACCCGTACCACTACCTAAATTTATTGGTTGTGTTAGTTTTTGTTCGTATGCTTGAATGATTCCATCAGCAACATCTCCTGCATAGATAAAATCTCTAATTGGAGAACCATCTCCCCAACATACTAATGGATGTTCTTTTTCACCGAATAATCTTTTGATTAGGGATGCAATGACGGTAGATTCTGGACTAAAGTTATCATGTCTACCATATATGTTTGCCGGTCTTACAATTGATACTTTATTCCAATCGTATGATACTGAATATACTTCTGCTTGAAGTTCTCCAAGTCTCTTAGCCCATCCTGCATATTTATCTTTTTCTGATGGGAACGTTTTCCAAACCGCATCTTCATAAAATACTTCAGCCGGTTGATATACTCCAACTGTCGATGTGTAAACATACCATTCTACATTTTCTAAACGTGCAGCTTCCATCATATTGGTATTAAACTGCAACATTGGTACAAAATAATCTGCGGGTTGTTCTGCTGCTCTTTTTGGTGAACCCTTTACCCCTGCAATATGGAAAATTATATCCTGTCCTTCAACTACTCTTTTACAATTTTTGAATTCACGTAAATCAGCTTTAATAAACTGATAGTTATCCACATTGTATTTTTCTAATTGATTTTCTGGAGTGTTAATATCCACCGCGGTTACAAATGCTCCTCTTTGGATACATTTATCAACCATATAATTACCAACTAATCCGTTGGCACCTGTTATTAAAACCCTTTTACCATTCATTTTCTATTGAATTTAAAATTTTACTAAATTCATCCACTTCCCAAAAGGTTTGTAGATGTTTTTTATTATATATACATATATCCAAAACGGATTTATATTTTTTTTCACACTCTTCTAATGACCACTCGCTAATTTCGGTTATTAAATCAAATATTTTTATCAATCTATCTTCATTATCTAAGATTGTGTCGTAACTTTCATCCCACAACATATCAAATGTTTTGAAACCTAACTCTTTTAATTTTTTTAAATAATTTGGACTAGATACAACTAAGAATGGTTGTAAACCTAATAGTGGTTTAATTATTTTTTCAGTTAAAAATATCTGACCTGCTTCAAAACACGTTTCGGTTACAATATTAAAATACGAATCTAAATAATTTTGTTTTAAAAACGTATTACCCGTATGAAATCCCTCCAATGTTTCTATTCTATCTTGTGTATCTATTTCTAATGGTATTTTTGCACTTACCTCGTCTTTATATTCTTCTAAATAATTTAATTTTTTAAAATTATTTTCATGTAATGGAAATAATAATGAATATAGTGCTTTATCATACAATTTATTTTTTTCAAAAAATAATGATAAATAATAACGATGTGGTCGTTGAGAATTTCGGTTTAAACACATAAAATGCTTAGGTCTATATATTAATTCTAATATTTCTGATTTAGTGGGTAATTCTGATATATAATTTAATCCGTTTTTTTCATTTGGTTGATAATTACGAACCACGATAAAATGATAAGTTGTAAAAATTTTAAATTCATTATTAATATTTGAAAAATTTTGATTTGAATCTAATAAAATTATATTATTTTTATTTAATCCAAACCGATTTAATTCTTTTCTAATATTATCAAAAAAATTATTAGTTATTTCTGTTGCTTCTGCAATAGATGCTAATAAAATCTTAGTATTACCATTTTTTATAGAATTTATAAAATCAATTGGTAATAACTCTAATATAGTTTTTCCATTTTCATCTTTTTTATAAAAATCATGCAAAGATTGTCTACATTCTAATAAAAATATGTTTTTAGTAGATTTTGATAAATGATAATCGGTTGTTTTTGAAAAATTTGGGTTATTATTTACATAATTGTATAAACCAGATTGATGAAAAAAATTATTACCATTAATTTCAGTATTTCCGTATACAAAATTTAAAATACTACCCATTTTCCTGTTCCGTAATGCGGATATTTTGATTTATATTTATAATAGATGACATCTTCTGGTATTTCTCTCTGAATTTCTCCCCAAGTGTGCGAGGTCGGAGTATTTGTAGATACTTCATTATCTTCAACTACAAAATAAAGTGGTAAATTATGATTTCTAGCGTATTTATGTACTTCATAAAAAATTCCTGTCTCAAAAGTCATATCACCAATGAAACACCATACCTTTTTGTCTTCACCTTTTAGTTTAATTGATTGAGCTGCACCTAAAGCAATTGGTAAAATACCAGTTACTATCGCTGATGAGTAAAAATTACACTTTTTATTGACAATTGTTATACTTCGACCATCTAAAATTTCATCTTTTAGCCAAGATTCATCAATTCCATGTAAAAGTGCATGATAATGAGACCTCCAAGTAGAAAATACCCAATCATCTACCCCTACTTTTTTGAATATTTCTATTAATTCATTTTCATTTCCGTTTGATAAATGTATTGGGCCGTGAATATCTCCCGCTTCCCAATGTTTGATAATATCGTCTTCAAATCCAATGAGTTGTTCTTTCGTAAGATTACCATCAAGCCAACGGTCTTCGTGATAATTTAAATTTTTTATCATAAATTTTTATCTATTTTTAATTTTATTATATATTTTTTCTGCAATAAGCTTATGGCCAATTGGATTTAAATGTAAATCAGGTATTGGGCAATTTGGCATATCTATTAATCTTAATTTATTTTCTAAACACCACCTTCCCATATTTAAACCATCAAATTTCATAAAATTATCTGATTCTATAAATTTATCATTACCTCCATCATATGAAAACCATATCGTATCTATATTTTTATTTTTAAGCCAAATAGTATATAATTCAATATTTTTTTGTAAATTTTTTATTGTATTATTTTCATTATAAATAAATGCTAAAAAATTTGTGTAATATGTATGTAATGGTTTAAATTCAATAGAATTATTAAATGGTACTTCTGAAAATTCGGTTCTATTTAATTTAAAAAACTTTTTTAAGTGATTGTAGTAAATATATTGTCTTGTATATAGGGTTAGCTGAGTAATTACTAATATTTTTTTATCACTTATATTGGTAGTATTAAAGTGTTCATAAATTTTATCAAATAATAAATCATTTGAGGCTGATGATTCTGCTAAATTAAGATATTCACAATTTAATAATTCAGATAAATAAGCAATAAAGTTATTTTTATATCTAAAATTTAATATATCGGATGGTAGTATGTTTACATTTGCATCAGTTATATTATTTAAAAATTTGTAAATATCTAAATTTTCAAATCCACCGCCTTGCATAAAAGAACACCCAAACCCAACTATTAAATCATATTTTTGCATCTCTATCTCTATTTGAAAGTATTGGTTGTGCTACGGGCCATTCAACATTAAATCGTTTATCGTTAAACACTATTGTTTTTTGTTTATTCTCATCGTTATATTCACCATTATACGCCATTTTATAGAAAAAGATAGAATCATCTTCCATTACATAATGGCCGTTAGCAAACATTGGTGGAATTAGAACCTGTGTACCTGTTTCTGGAGAAATTATAAAAGATTCCCACTTACCATAGGTTGGTGAGTTCGGTCGGACATCCATTACAACCAAATATATACGACCATGCAGACAACTTACTAGTTTCCAAGTCTTTTCATCATAGTGCATTCCTCTTAATACCCCTACCTTTGATTTTGAAAACCTATCATGCTTAAATTCTAACCCATTGTTGCGTTCAGCGGCGGGCAACAAACGGTCATAATACTCTGAGTGATAAGTTGTAGAGATTGAACCTCTATATTCGTAATAGGTAGATGGTTGTACGATTTTTACCTCTGGCAATACCAACCCATTATAGTAGTGAAAATCATTCCACCCTCTTTCTTTGTAAAATATACTACGTCCTTGTGCCATAACTTAAAGGGAATCCATTTCTATACTTTGAAGATAAGTCCTGGATTAAAATTTTATATGTTTTTATTAATTCTACTATTCCATCATCTAAACTATATTGTGGAGTCCAACCTAATGCTTCTAATTTAGCGTTAGAAACAATATAATCTCTTTTATCAGGGTCTTCATAATAATCTGAATATGTGATTGCAAAATCCGGTACATATTCTTTAATTTTTTCTACTAATTGTTGTTTTGATAAATTAGCGTTTGAAAGACCCACATTAAATACGTCTCCTTTTAATTTTTCATAATTTTCTATCATATACACAAATGTATTTGCAACATCTCTGATATGAATATAGTTTCTTATGAAATTTTTCTCAAAAATGGTGATGTACTTATCAGTTAATGCTTTGTAAACAAATTCATTAACAAGTAAGTCCATTCTCATACGTGGTGATGAACCAAAGACGGTGGCCAGTCTAATTGAAATACCACCATAGTTTAATACTTCTCTCTCAGCATTAACTTTGGTTACACCATAATGAGAAATGGGGTTTAGTGGACTCTCTTCAGTACACTCACCATTCTCTCCTATCCACTACCCACTATTTGTGTTGGGGTATATAATCTTTTTATTAGTATCTTTTATTCTATCACAAATAAACTTTACTTGAGTATAGTTTACTGCAGTTGCAAGGTCTTTATCTCTATCACATGCCGGAAATCCAACTATTGCTGCCAGAGGTATTATTACATCTGCCTCATCAACGTATTTTGAAAGTTTTTCCTGGTCTCTAACATCACCATAAACAAATTCAAAATTCTTTCTCCAACTATAATGTATTAATGATGTTTGGTTGTACATTAAATTATCATAAACTGTAAGTTTGGTGACTCCCCCATTGTTAAATAAACGTTCAATTAAAACTGAACCTAAATAACCTGCACCACCTGTAATTAAAATATTCATATTAAATCTTTATTTAAAGCTTTATAAATTGTGTTTCCTAAATATTCGGGTAATAAATAACTTTGATATATTTTTACTAAATTATTAAAATTATGTTCTAATACTTCAAACATATCAAAATAAATTTCATGTATTTCATCAATATCTAATTTAGATATTTTTAAAATTTCATTGTATGCTAATTCGAATCGTTTGTTTGTATTTATTTCTAAATCATATGATTCATCAACCCATTTATCAAATGTTTTAAACCCTAACTCTTTTAATGATTTTAATGTATATGGATTACCAAATATAATAAATGGTTGTAAATTTATTACGGGTCTTAATGTTTTTTCAGTTATAAATGTATAATCAGAATGACAAGATGTTTCACACACAATATTAAAATATGAATTTAAAAAATGCTCTTTTGTACTAATTTGATTATCTGCTCTAGCACAATCATCGGCATCATCGTGGTCTAATTTTAATGGATATGATTCATCAACAAATTTTTTCAAAATTTCTCTATCTTCTTTTGAAAATTTTAAAGTTTCAAATTCTAAATTACTAATTGATTTTAAAACAGTATCATATTCTGATAACGCTCTCGATTCATATAATGAAACTAATGATTCTTTTAAAATTCCATCATTATATAATTTAGAAATAACATATGGACGATGTAATCGATTTGAATTACGATTGTATGATAAAAATTTATATTTTCTTATATTAGAATACGAATTAAAAGCATCATCATTTTTAACAAACGTTAATTCTTTGTTTGTCATAGAATCTGCTCTACCATATACACGTGGGTCAAACCCCATTAAAATATACCACGGGAATGTTGCAACCGAAAAGTAATATTTTTGTGAATCTTTTTTTATTTGAAAATTATTATTTACAAAAAAAACATCTTCTTTTTTAAATCCGTTTTTACTAACAAACCCATTAAAAAGTTCAATAGTTTTATCTGTTATTTCATACGAACCTTCTCTCCAATCCATAATAAGTAAAATACAATTTTTATTATTTTTAATTAAATTGATTGTTGCTAGAGCTAATTTGAAATTATCAAACCCAAATTGTCTATGAACTGATATAGTATCCGCTTCTAATATTACTATATTTAAAATATCATCTTTTAATTCAGTTTCATTTATTTGGTATGGTAATTTAAATTTTACTACGGGTGTTCTATGTGCTTCATTTGAAAATTTTGATTTATACTCTTTTAAATAATTTAAAAATGGAGTATCAACATAACGTAATTCATATTTTTCTTTTGGCCTTGTTGGACGAGTTAAATGGACATCAAAATCTTTTATTTTGTTTAAATTATTTAAAAATATTTCAGGCAAATCTTGTTGGGTATATCCAGAAAAAAGATATCCATTTGGTGTTATATATTCACTTATTATATTAATTTTAGAATATAAGGACATACTTAAATTAGAGTAGAAGATTTTTTATTTATACTATTCATTAATTCAACTTCGTAATTTTTAAAAGTTTCAATATACCATTGTCTTCTATGTCTTAGGTGGTTACAATGACCAGATTTATCTGATATTGTTGAGTATGTACTTGAAACTCCATCATATTCAAACCAAGTATTTTCATATTTTGCATCATGCATTATTTCATCAAAATATATCTCGTCTTCCAATACTATTTTTGGAATAAAATAATCAACTGCTTTTAAGTAATCAATACTACCTGCCCAAAACCCATTATGTGGTATTGAATTTTTGTGATGATATGCACATCCTATATAAGTGTTACACCAACTATAATCGATAAGGTTACCTGTATATTTATTTGCTGATGACATCATTAATTCATCTAATTCATTATAGAAACAAACTACAAATTCTTTATTTACACTATCATGCGAAACAAATACCTTTAACCATTCTTGATTTTCAATTTTTTGTGGTACAAAGACGTGATTAAATTTTGGTTCTGCAGACGGTGTTTCTTTTGTCCACCAATCAAATTTAATATATCCATCTAATGTTATATACAACCCTAAATGCAATCCCGGTTTACCGATAATACAACATGCATTATTTTCACCTTCATCTTTTTTAATTGCTTCAAAATTTGTTTTAAATTTGGTAAACAAAGTAAAATCTCCTTGTACCCAAGCAGCAGAATTCTTATCTTTTAATCCATGTTGGTTTTCTATACAAATTTCCCACCAATCTTTATAATTTATTTCTATCATAATTTTGTGTTTTTACATATGTTCCAAAAATTTTCAAACTCAGGGAAGGTCTTTAAAAAATCAGTTCCTCTTCTCTTATCGTGGTTTGAAAAGAATTGATAAAAATTATATCTTCTCATATTTTTTAACCAATCTTCCTCATCAGATATATACCAATCATAAATTCTTTTTATTTTTGCTATTTCCATATCACCATATCCTGCTTCAGTTTTTGCTGCGTATGGAGTTGCTAAAAAATCCATTAATTTTGCTTGATTTAATATATCATTACCCCAATCATGTGAATCATCTGCCATTAAGGTTTTAACTGCTTGGTGTTGTGGGTGTCTTAAATAAGAACTATCTAATAATACGGCGTTTGGCCAATATCTATCAACACTCTTATGATTATATTTTATATCGTAGATATCAGTAATCAGTCCACCAAAATTTGGAACTGATAACGCGTTATAAGTTGTCATAAATGTGATATTTACGCGAGGACATTTTAATAAAATTTTATTAACATTATCCATAAACTGATTATACACTAATCCGCTTCTAATATATTCCGCTTGTTCTCCCTTTGAATCGCATGATGTAAATATTACAAAATCTTTTACCTTATCACCTTCCGTAATTCTATTTATTTTTTCTATAAATTTATCAATCAATTTATCAGGTACACCTAAGTTTGAATTGATTGCTAATGATAAATTTTTATTTGGATTTTTTTCATCAATTATATAATCTAATACCTTCCATGTATCTTTTGACATTAGAGGTTCACCACCAGTGATTCTAAAGGTATGTAAATCCCTATATAACTCAGGCCACCATTTCCAAAATGCTTCTACATATGGATTTTCTTGTGATAATGGTATTGGCATTTTA
>Ga0222712_10001262_pt1 | contig 31932 bp, 37 predicted proteins | sample C33_657DmetaG_FD_165043 | JGI IMG/M metagenome (GOLD analysis project Ga0222712, IMG submission 165043) | Estuarine water microbial communities from San Francisco Bay, California, United States - C33_657D | ecosystem: Environmental > Aquatic > Marine > Unclassified | place: USA: California...
TACCAAATCCATTTAATGTAGGTATAGGAACAGTAAACGGAATTGATCTTTTAAATACTGCTTTTGATCCGACAAACTTTGTAACTAACGATTCTTATGGATTAGCTCCAGTAAATATAACACTAAATATAACATACTTAGTAGGAGGAGGAGCAGCAGCAAATGCTCAAATAAACGAATTAACGTATATCTCTTCTATTAGTTCTAATTTTACGCATCCTGTAAATCCTGGAGTTGCTACAACCATACAAAACTCTGTAGCTACAAACAACACTACTAGAGCTGTTGGTGGTGGAGACGGTGATACACCGGAAAGCTTAAAGTTAAATACTTTAGCAATGTTCCCTTCTCAGATGAGAGCTGTAACGCAGCAAGATTATCTCGGGATGGTCTTAGGAATGCCTCCTAAATTTGGACAAGTAGCTAAGGCTTATGTGACTAAAGATACAGCAACTTTTGCTCAATACCTAGTTGGAGAACCAGGAGAAAGAGATCCTCTCGCTACTTCTATTTACTTACTTAGTTATAATACTGCAGGACAGTTTACTGATCCAGGACCTGCTTTGCTTAAAAATATTCAAACTTATTTAGGGCAGTATAGAATGCTCACAGATACAGTTATTTTAAAGCCTGCTTATATAGTAAACATTCAAGTTAATTTTGATATTATAGTAAGGCCGAATTATACTTCTAGGGATGTTATCGCTAATTGTCTAATAGCTTTAAAAGCTTACTTTAATAGAGAGAATTGGCAAATTAACGAACCTATTATTATATCTGAAATCTATACACTATTGGATCAGATAGCTGGTGTGCAGACTGTCCAGAAAGTACAGATTAATAATATCGCAGGTACCGGACAAGGTTATTCGCAGTATAGTTATGATATACCAGGAGCAACATTAAATGGAATTATTTATCCTTCTCTAGACCCAAGTGTCTTTGAAGTTAAATATCCAGATGTTGATATTAAAGGACGCGTAGTAACAATGTAATAACATGGCAGTATATCAAATATTTTCATCCGCTGACGCTACTATCTATTCAAGGTACCCTACTAAAAATACAGGAAGGGATCCTATTCTAGAAGTATCTGCAAAAAACTCACAGGACGGAGTTAGATTCTTAAATAGAACTTCTATAACTGATAATCCGTACTATACATACGATCTAGCTGCAAACAGTGATTACTCAACAACTGACGCTTATTTTCCAGTAACGGATATTAGAAGAGCCTTATTACAGTTTGCTCCGGCTGAAATCGCTAAGCTAAAGACTTTTGCTTCACAATCCGTAAGTGGATCTTGGCAAGCAAATTTAAAAATGTTTTTAGCTTCTGCTCAAAACTTAAATACAACTTACTCTTTAGAAGCTTATGCAGTATCTCAGTCATGGACTATGGGTACAGGACAGTTTGCACAAGAACCTGAATCTAGAAACGGAGTAAGTTGGGAGTATACAGGACCTTATCAAGCATCACCTGCTTGGAGTATAACCGGAAGTAGTTTTCTTACAAATTATTCAGGAAGTCAGTTTTTTGATTATATGTCTAATAAAGATATCAATATGGATATCTCTGACATAGTTAACGGATGGTTTTCTGGATCGAATGCAGGCGGTATAAACAATTACGGACTTGAGGTTAAACACCCAAGTTATGTAGAACAAAATACAAGCTCTTTTGTAGACTTAAAGTTCTTCTCTGTTGATACTCATACAATCTATCCGCCGACTATACAGTTTATGTGGGACGATGCTTATTATTACCCGCAAGGAACTAATTATGTATTAAATGACCAGATTACTATTGTCTTACAGAACAACTTAGGTCAGTTTAAACAAAACCAGGTATATAAAATGAGAACGGGAGTAAGGTACACCTATCCTCCTAGAACTTTCTCAACACAGTCTGCTTACCTAACCTCTCTCTATCTACCCGAAAATACATACTGGTCTTTACAGGATGTTAAAACAGAAGAAATAGTAGTAGATTTTGATCCGACATATACAAAATTAAGTGCTGATAGTGTGAGTAATTATTTTACTCTTTATACCGCTGGCTTGGAAGTTAATAGATTTTATCGTATCTTAATAAAGACAAACATCTACTCTACCACTTACGGACCTCTATCAGTGTATGACAATGAGCAATCAATCTATAATGCACTGTCGTTGTACGGTACACAAGATCTCGCTCTACTACCGGCAGAGGAAGTTATTTATACAGGGCAGAATTTGATGTTTAAAATAGTTGAATAATGAAGCAAGAAGTAAATCTTGTTAAAGAAGTTTACGGACGCAATACATATACTAGAGTAGTAGATACCTCTTTTTCAGAGTTATATACTCCAGTAACTGCTTCTATTGCTCCAGAACAACTTACAATAGAGGAATTTTTTGACTTATACGATCAGTTATTTTTTGAGATCCCTGCTATGGGTGAAGTTAATTCTCATGAATACTTAGTTAAGAGGAGCACGGAATATTTAGGAGGTGGGGTATTAACAGACAATGAAAGAGCTTATATTGAAGAAATTAATTCTTTAAGGCAACAGCTGCTCGAAGCAAATCAGAATTATTTGAACTTAAGTAAGATACTGTAATGGAAGTAGTAGATGTAAGATATTTAGGGTCTGACGGACAGTATCAAGAATACTCTCCTTCCGATCTTGCTTTAATCAGTAAAGCATTAATAACTACCAATTTTGGTGGTGCAGACGATTATATTGAATACTTCGTAAAAGACGAAGCTGGAACAGTTTTAAGCAGTAATTACTCTGATGCTAAATACGAAGTAGGAGATACAGATCCTGTAACAGGCACTACAACAACTATTTACGTTAATCCAGAAGAAGACGCAAAGAGGTTAGGGTATAACAGGGGTATAGTAAATGTAAAGTATAATTTTTTTAGAAAATTACTACTTTCATCTGCTACTCCTGATCAAAATTTCTGGATAACAGAAGTATCTCCTTCTAGAACAGAAATAAAAGTAGCAAGACAAGATCTATCTAACGATCAATTAGTAAATGCTTTCGCTATCTTTAATGCTACTCTAGCTGCGGACGCTTACTATCCTTCCTTTTACTTAAACTTCGGAACAGATAGGTTAGTAATAGCTACTAACGCTCTTTACATAGAGGAACAAGGAAACGGGTACATTCTATTCAAACTTTACGAACCTCTTCCCGACGAGTTTGATGTAAAATCGACTTTCTGGACTACGATTGCTATAGCTGATTCTGCAGAATTTAATGTTAGTATAAATGTAGAACCTGAAATAACTCAGGACTTTACTCCTATAAAAGGACCTAACTATAAGGTCAACATTAATAATACTGTTAATCAGACAACTCCCTATTACGACTATACTTCACTTTTCGCTACATCTGTAACTTCTTCCTTCCAACAGCTCAGATCAATGATGGATGAAAAAGGAATACAGATTAACGTTGATTATAGTAATTTTGAAAACTTTGTACGATTCTCTTCAGCAACAGAAAGGTTATATAATTTCGTATATAAGTTACAGTTAATTGAATCTGCTTCTGTAGGTTTAGCACAACCCAATACAACACAGGCTAAGATATTACTACAAGCACAGGTCGATAATACGATTACAAAATTTGACGGATATGAGTACTTCCTGTACTTTGATTCTGGTTCTTATTCTTGGCCTAAGCAAAATAGTTCTCAACCTTACTTACTATACTCGGTAACTTCTTCACAAGCCGTTAACTGGTTAGGTAGTATAAATACAGTACCTTCCGCAGGTACAGCAAGTCTGTACTATTCTGCTTCTGTTTACGATGATTTAAATTCTAATCTACTGCAGTATACAACGCCGCAGTATATAAGAGACGATAGTCAGAATATACCGTACCTAGTATTTCTAGATATGATCGGACAACACTTCGACAATATCTGGATATACTTAAAGGATGTAACAAATAGATACTCAGCAGAGAATAATCCATTTGTAGGTATTTCATTAGATCAGGTTTCTGAAGCTATTAAATCTTTCGGGGTAACACTATACACTAACACAAGTGTTGCAGATAATATTTATTATTCTCTTTTAGGACTAAATCAAACAGGTTCAACTCTACCGGTAACTTCGAGCCTTTACTCTACCGTAGTATACAGTAGTAGCAGTATTTATCCTCTTGCAGGACAGCCATATTTAACTGCTTCTCTATCATTACCTCCTCTTGAAGAAGAGAAGATCAACAGATATGTTATAACTTTTATAACTGGATCTCCGGGATATACTTCAAGTTTTGAGACTCTACCGAGTACGCAAATTACAGATGAAATTTATAAGCGCATCTACCACAACCTTCCGTACCTACTCAAAACAAGAGGTACAGAGAGGGGCGTAAGAGCTTTAATAGCAACTTTCGGTATCCCGAATGACATATTACAGGTTCATGAGTATGGTGGGTACGATTATTTACAAGTACCGGGTATTCAAGAAATTTCTAATACTAGAATTATAACAGGAAGCGTTTTAGGACTTTCTAGCAGTTTGTTAGATCCTTATGCTACCTCACAGTACTACGATTATACTTTAATGAAAACTTCTGGAGATGTTGAAATAGCATTCTCTCCAGCCGATTCAATTAACGCCAGTATAACTTCCTCTGGGTATGTAACCTCTTCTGCACAACCTGGATACTTTAATATTATGCAGCTCATTGGAGCTCCTAACTTACAGTATTCAAGTTCATATACACCTCTTGTAAGTACGGCTAATACTTATTTCGACGCAGAATATACAAGCAGATATAATGTCTGGGACTTTATTAGAGTTATAAAGTACTATAATAATTCCTTGTTTAAAATGTTAAGAGACTGGGTACCAGCTAGGACAAGTCCTAGTACTGGTATCGTTATTAAGTCTCATATGCTTGAGAGAAACAAGTATCCTAGAAAAGAACCTACTGGAACGACTAGTAGTTTCGATGCAGATTATCATCTACTAGCTGTAACAGGTTCAGACGGAGGCGCAGTTGTAGGAAGTACTGCATATGTAGAAGCCGTACCGGTACAGTATAGTAACTATTCATTTCCTTTATCTGGTTCTCCCGGTATTGTGTATATGAGTTCTTCTGACAATGTTCAGAAGTATACAGGAGAGTTTAGCGGTAGTTATATCGATGCTACTGATAATTATTTCCCGCAAACAGACGTTTCTACGTACTATTTTCCTTGGACATCTTCAGTAGCTCCATCACAGCATGGAGGGCAGAATATTTTATTCTTAACCTACTCCCTAGGTCCTACTTTCCAAAATATTACAGGATCTGTTATCTCTCAAAGAGTTTTAGACTTAGATTATAATTATAGTCAACTCGCTCCTACTAACTACGGACTAGTAACACAGTCTTTAAGTCAGAGTCTTGTTATCGGTCCAGTTAATCAAAGTCAACAACCATATTCCCAGTACGCTCAGTACCAGGATTTCAACCACATATCTCGACCGTATATAATACCGAGATACAGTGGATCCTATCTTTCTGGTCTCGCCTACAATCAGTTTACTTCTGAAAGTGCAGCATATTCTGGAGACGTCTCCTACGGAGGTCAGCCAGTTATTAACTACTACTCAAATAGACTCGGTCTATTTACACAGGTAGTTACTAGTTCGTTTTTACCTGGAAAAGTAAATGCTACTTTAGCATACTTCGCCGATGTTACTGGCGGTTTGTTTGAGCTAAATCAGAATAATAGAAACTGGACTGATGTTCAAAATATCTTTAAAGCAGGAACTGTTGGAACTATTAAGCAGTTTGATAACAAAAAATACTCAAACCAAGTAGGTACAGACGGTATTAAGTCTATTTACAACAGTGGGTATAATTATACTCCTCAATTATATTTCTCAACAGGATCTACTAATGCTGAAGGAGCAGATACTAAGCTTTATTTTGAGTATACAGGAGATGTTTCAGTAACTACTTTTACCGGGCTTAATAACATAGGCAGTGGTAGAATAAGTGGTTCTAATGTAGTAGATTACCCTGTCGTAATAGATAACGCGACTATAAGATCAGGTGATATTTTTAATATCTTTAACACAGAGAATCCAGCTAGTACAGAATTCTCTCCAGGTACAGCTGGTGCTTATCCAAGTTACACAGCTTCTCAAGCCGGACAGAAAACTTTTACTGTTAACTTAGGAGTTAATATTCAGTTTAAAAACCTAGCTTCTGCTGCCGACGTAACTAGCGGGTCTTATTCTTTTGGTAGTTACCTAAACGGAACAAGTTTAATAGGTACTGAGCAGACAGTAAATTATACCTCTAGCTTTACTCCTGCTTCAACTTTAACTGGATCTATTTACAAAAATACTACTCTTGCTAATCCAGATAGTACTCCTACTCAAACTGGAGCTACCTTGATTAATAGTGGTCCTTTCGATTTATACTTAAATGGTATATTTTCTAATACGATAGGAGCTGTTACCTCTTGGATTTCTTCCAGTATCTTTGAATGGTATGAAGGAGGCGGTTACCGTCAAGAGTATCTTGTAATCGATAGTAGTATTGATATATCGAGCAATTTTAATAATTATAATACACAGTATCCGACAGTCTTAAATGATTTCCCAATCTCGGGCGGTACTAGTTTACCTGCTAGCGGTGTTTCTTCCTCGCAGCAAATAATAAGCTATACAACACCAGCTATCAATCTAAGTCCAAACGATAAAGTTGTATTTAAGTTTAGACAGGACGGAATGTCTTCCTCTAACTTTACTTCCTCTATTTTCGTAGGAACTGCAAATAATTCCTTATCAGCAGGAACAATTTCTATCGGACAAGGAGGATATCCATACGCAACAGCTTCATTAGGTAATTTTATCGAAAGCGTAGCAGATATTAGCGATCTAGAAAGTACTATTACCTTTAGCGGTAATCTAAGCCAATATTACGGATATCAGTTTGTTCCAGCTTTCGCTTCTGCTGCTGTAGTGTATACAAGTAGTCTTTACACTCAATATGGAGATGTAAACGTTACTTTTATTCCGCAAGTCGGAGATAAACTAGTGATAGCTGATTTTAGTGGATTGACTCAAGAACTAGATGTCCTGCAGGCAAGTATCAATCCATCAACAAATAAGTTGGTAATTACGACAGTGCCGCAGATTATTGAAAACTGGAGATTAAATCCAAGTTTAATTAACCGTTTTCTGCTCTTACGCAGGTATAAAGACGAACAGAACGTTATCTTAACTTTCAATAAAAATCCAGGACAAACCTCTTACGGATTCTTAATCCCAAGCACAATTAACCCTGAAGTAACAAACAATATAAACACTCTTCAAGCTGCTGTACAGTCTCAGTTACTGTCCACTCAAGCAGACCCACCTATTAATACCGTAAACGGAGGAACTTTTGGTTAGACTCCCTATTTATTAGAAGAAAAACAGTAAAACATGGCATATTTAAGTAACACGACAGTTGTTGTAGACGCTATTTTAACCGATAAGGGAAGGCAACTACTCGCTCAAAACGATGGCTCTTTCCAAATCACACAGTTTTCTTTGTCTGACGATGAAGTAGACTACACTCTTTATAACCCGAATCATCCTTCTGGATCAGCATTCTACGGAGAAGCTATTGAGAACATGCCAATCATACAAGCTTTCCCTGAGTCTCAAGAGATTATGAAGTATAAGCTTATTACCCTGCCTAGAGGTACTGCAAAACTGCCAGTTATTTCTATTGGGTATACCACTATCGTACTTAAGCAAGGTTCTTCTATTTCTATTACTCCGCAGACATTAAATTATCTTGGAGCTGTTTCAACTTTCGAACAATCTGGATATGTTGCAACGATTGGAGATGTTAGAACTACTGCTGCTTTCAATGGCGTAGGTATTAATACACCACAAGCAACTGCTTTAAATGCTACCGGAGTAACTACAGTAGGAACTAATGTCTCTAAGACTGTAATAGGTACTTCAATTAACATTACTGCCACAACCGTAAACACCCTCTTTGGAAATAACAGCACCCTGTATACTACACTCACTGTTATAGGACGCGATTCTGGTGCAAGATTATTCGTTCCGGTTCAAATAACAAAAGTAACACAATAAGAATATGTCATTTACAAGACTTGCTCCAACAGATTTTGTGATTAGCTCGGACTCTATTACAGCTCCGGCTTGGAGTGCTAATCAACCCACGTTAACAACTTTTTATACCGCATCCTCTATTCCATCCACTACCATTACTCAAGGAGCTTTCTATTTGAATGTCTACCAAACACAGAGTACTGCGACAGGAGCTGCTGTGCAATTCGCTATTGCATACGGTAATATTAATGGTTCTGGATCTCAGTGGTATAACCCGCTTGTTCCTGGTGTATCTCCTTCCTTAACAACCTACAGACAGTACGAAACCCTTGTTTATGGTCCAGCCCTTTCCGGCTCCTTACAAGGATTTAATTTCGGAGGTCTCGCTACAAACGCTCCTGATATCTTCGCTATAAACGTAGACAGAAACAGGTATAAAGAGAGTTTGATGCCAGGTACTTTTAATTTAAGCCTCTCAAGTTCTGCAGGAGAAATTACCCTTTGTGATAATAGTAATGACGTTACAACTGTTACATACTTAGACTGTGGTAGGGTCTTTAACCTTGTTTCCGGTTCTTACGGAAGAGCTACTACAACCACTAGTGCTGGACAGATAGCTCCAGGATATACCGCTTCCGGTTCTTATGGTTTTTACCTTCCCGATATCGGTACTATACTTTTAAATGCTAGTGCCCTTAATCTATCTGCTGTTCAAGGAGGAATCGGATTACCAGTGGATAGGTCTAACTACGGATCAGGTAGCTACTCTCTTAATGCTTCTGCTTCTTATACTTCTACCAATAACACAGTACTCTTCCAAGCTATTTCAGCTAGTAAAGAGTTTGAGTTAAACTCTCAAGAGACTATCTCATCTGATTACGTCTTTGTTAGAATTGGTAATGCTGATTATAACTACTCAACCAATCCGACATTCGTATCTGGATCAGGTGAAGTATTATATTCAACTATGATATACAGTCCACAAACCTATATCACAACTGTAGGAATGTACAACAATAATAGTGAACTTTTAGCAGTAGCTAAAATGTCTAAACCTCTTGTAAAAGACTTTACGAAGGAAGCACTTATACGTGTAAAACTCGACTGGTAATAAAATAATTCATGAGTAGATCATCAAATAGCCTTAAAACATCTGATGTCATTACTACTCCGATCAAACTGGTATACACTTCGTCGTACGACTGTAGTACACTTGCGGAGTATGGAATGGAGGTTTTGAGTGGAGTGAATGGCCCTGTAACTATAACAGGCTCTATTCCACAAGAGACTTTAAACTATTGGTCTACAAGACATCTTTATTATTCTAACTACCTTACCGGATCATTTCCAGTTTCTGCTTCAAGCGCAGATAACTTTTTACAGTCTACAGCTGCTTCCGGTTCTTTAGATTCAGATAATAGATATTTCCCTACTGAATCGAATGCTCGTATAACTATACTGTCTATACCAAGAGGAGTATTTGGCGAAAAGATTGCTAAGAGTAATTTTATACTTTCTTCTTCTGCTTACTATATAATAGATGACGGAAACGGTAACCTTGTAGATCAAGCATCGGGAAGTCTGCATGTAGGTAATATTATTTATCCGCAAGGAATGGTGATCTTTACCAATCCTAACTATTTAGATATTTTACCATGCCCTACCGGGTCAACTACTACGACAACCTCTACTACAAGTACAACGACTACTGCTGTTCCGACAACTACGACAACTTCTACTACAAGTACTACAACTACCGCTGCTCCAACAACCACAACTACGAGCACAACCACTAGTACAACAACAGAGGTACCTACCACGACTACTACTAGTACGACTACTAGTACAACAACAGCAGAACCTACTACGACAACTACTAGTACAACAACGAGCACAACAACTTGTGCTCCACAGAATGCGCAAAGTATGTACTATAATTACGATACTGGATTACCTACAATGTTCGGAACCGGTTCTGCCGAAGCCGCTTGTAATTTATCAGTTAGTGCTTCTACCATATACTATAATACTTCGTTAGCGCTTACTACAGGCACACCTTTATACTATGATGAATGTCTTACTGTACCAATAACAGCTAGTGCTTATACAGATACTCCTCAACAATACTTTAAAATTGGTCCATACTACGTAAATTTTGAAACTGATGGATATACTGTAAGAAGTGTAACAGCTTGTCCTACTCCGACTACAACCACCACTACATCTACAACTACTAGTACAACTACGGTAACATATACTTACTATGCTGTAGACAGGTATACTTGTGATTCACCATCAGGACCTTGTACTTTCGCTGAATCAACCTTTATAGCAAACACTTCTAGCGGGTTAACTCTAGGTAATTACTACTTAGATGTACCTTCAGGAAACATTTATAATATCACGTCTACTACAAGTAGTGGCGCTTATTTTATAACATATCTATCTGGAGCTGGTACTGCCAACTGTAGTGTTCTTTGTTCAGCTTAAAAAGTAAATAAAATTTGTTATGAAAAATCTACGTTACATTTGTGCACAACCCAGGCTAATATACTATGCTTGGCAGGTTGAGGTTATGATTAATAACTTTATCAAACAAGGAATCAATCCAAATAATATTGATATTCTTGTTGCCTGGAATCCAGAAGATAAGACATCTACTCCTGAAAATATAGAGGCGTGGACTAAGTTAGCTGAATCTTACAACAGTGTCCGTTTTTTCTTTTATAGAGATACTAGACAACAGCCGATTCACTATATCTCTTCAGTACGTCCAAATATTCTCAAACAGCATTTTGCAGCACATCCTGAATTAGAAAAAGAAGCTATCTTTTATCACGATTCAGATATCGTCTTTACTAAGAAGCCTGATTGGAGTTCTTTACTTGAGGATAATATTTGGTATTTAAGTAACACTAATAGTTACATAAACTACGACTACATCGTCTCAAAAGGACAAGATGTCTATGATAAAATGTGTGAAATAGTTGGAATAGATCCTATCATACCCAAACTGTTAAATTCAAACTCAGGAGGAGCTCAGTATATTTTAAAAAATGTTAATTATACGTATTGGGAGAAGGTAGAGAGAGATTGCGAGAAACTATTTAAGGAAATAACTGACTTAAGTAATGAAAAAGTACAGCTAGATAAACATACAGTATCAGAAGATGTAGCAAGAAGTCCATATCATCCTTTGCAGATATGGTGTGCTGATATGTGGGCTGTATTATGGAATGGATGGTTACTAGGAAATGAGACTAAGGTAGTACCGGAGATGAATTTTAGCTGGGCTACGGATAGTATACAACGGTGGGAAGAGACGACAATTTTTCATAACGCAGGCGTTACTTGTTCATGCGGTAGACAGTTTTATAAAGCTAATTATATAGAAAGTTTACCTTATAGTATAGAGCAGAGCAATTACAGAGACGTTACTTGCGGGTATAATTACGTTAAAGAAATAATCGAAACATCTCAAAAATCATGTTTAATACAAAAGTAGTACATTCAGAAAATCCTTTAGAGCATTGGTCTGATATAAAAGACGTGGAAGGGAAAGTAGTTTTAGATTTAGGTTGCGGATGGTTATTTCAGCCGCATGAATCGACTCCAGAATACCTAATAAATCGGGGTGCTAGCAAAGTTGTAGGAGTGGATGTAGCTTGCGGCGAAATCGAGCAGCTAAAAGAAAAGTACCCTGAACATGTCTTTGTATGTAAAGCAGTTACAAGCGTAGAAAGTCTTTTAGAACTTCTAGTTGAATATCAACCCTCCGTAATTAAAATGGATATAGAAGGTCATGAAGCTCATATGCAGTACATAACAGCAGAGCAATTTTCTTGTGTAGAAGAGATTGCTGTTGAATATCATAATCCAGAATGTAAAAGAATATTGACTGAAAAATTAGATGAATTTGGTTTTGAGATTTTCTCAATAAACCAGTTCGGATGGTTTTGTACTGATATTAATCAGATGGGAATAATGCACGCTAAAAGAAAATAAAGTGGAAATAATAAAAGCTACATACGGAGGAGTTGATTGTATTGAGAAGATACGAGCTAAAATAAACGGAAATAAGCTTATAATTCGTTCTAGTAATGACATTATAGGAGACACTCAACCAGGAGTTGTGAAGTATCTAGATCTTACGATAGAAAATAAAGGAGTAATTACTGTTCATAGTATTAAAGAACATAACCTCTTTGTATTTCCTCAATCAGAACACGAGAGATTGGGGATATTCTATTCAAATAATAATAACAGTACTATATACCCTGCAATTAAAGCATCGTTAAAATCAATTCTAAAAGCGTCTGAGAATAAGGCTGATATTTTAACGTGTATGTGGCAGCATGAACCTGAAAATCCTTTTCCGGAGTTTATCGCCTGGACCCATACTTGTAGCCATTTAAACCAATTACTTCAAGTAATGCAATTGCTTTACCAAGCAAGAGAGATTAACAAATACAAATACGTTTCTTTCTTAGAACACGATGTATTATATCCAGAAGGTTATTTTGATTTTCCTGAGTTTGAAGAAGGAAGTGTAATGACAAATATGAATTACATGGGTATTAATTCTGAAGGATTTCAGCCGCTAGGACAGAAAGATGAACCTTTTCATCAAATGACAATGAGGTTTGACGAAGCAATTCGACATTGCGAGTCGATATTATCTAATGCTCTTATTCGAAATGCTGGACTTATAGAACCCCAGACCCTGATACGAAAGCAGTGGGAATCTAATCACCCTGCAATACACGTAAATCACGGGAAACACTTTACTTCTCATTATAACGTTTACACAAAGAATGTGTTTCCGGAACACAGCTACTGGGGCTTACATAAGGATGTTTGGCCGTTTTACTATTTATAAGTATGCCATCGTACGCACCATATACATTAGATCTAGGAGCTGAAACTACAATTTACGTAAATGAAGTAAAATGTAGAGTTTTAGAGAATGATTTTAATTACTCTCAGAACCCTACTGTCTTTAAAGCAACTACTCTTATTACAGGTTCTTCTGCATTACCTTTTTATGCACCAGAAAGCGGTTCCGCTATAAATGGTCAAATTGTAGACGGTACCCTAGCCGATAATATAACAGGATCTTCCTTTCACCCCTACGCAACTACTGTAGGACTTTACAACGAAGCTAACGAGTTACTTGTTATCGGAAAATTAGCTACTCCTTACCCTATTCCTTCTAATACAGATATAACTTTTATTGTTAGATGGGATAGTTAACAACGTAATTACAAGTTTATGACTGAAAAATGGTTTATATATGAAGGCGGTTTCGTAAAAGAGTACGATTCTGTCGATAAATTCCCTGAAAAATGTGTAGGTTTCGTGTATAAGATTACCAACATAAAGACTGGTAAATTCTACATCGGTAGGAAATCTCTTTTTTCAAATACCAAGAAAAAATTAACTAAGAAAGAACTTGCCGAACACGAAGGTCCGGGTAGAAAACCTACAAAAAAGCTTGTAACTAAAGAATCTAACTGGCAAGATTACTGGGGATCTAATAAAACTATCTTAGATGAAATTAAGCAGACTGGATCTCAAGACTTCCGTAAAGAAATACTTAAGTTCTGCTTTAATAAAAAACAACTTACTTACTGGGAAGTGCATTATCAGTGCATAGAAGGAGTTCTCATGTCGGATAAGTCTTACAACGACAATATCTTAGCTAAGTTTTTTCGCAAAGATTTGGAAATCTCAGAATAATTCCTTAATATTCCTAATAGAAGAGGAGTATACATGGAAAATTCACGTCTAGTTTTAGGTCTTTTGCATAGTTTAATAGGAAAATCAAAGCCTTCAACAAAAGGTAACTATGCCTTTCACTGTCCATTCTGCAAGCATCATAAACCTAAGTTAGAAATAGACCCTAAAACAGGTTTTTACCATTGTTGGACTTGTCAACCTGCTACAAAAGGAAGAAATCTAGTTTCTCTCCTCAAAAAACTACATGCTAGTCCTGCACAGCTGACTGAAATGCGAGGATACTTTCCAGACGGAAAAGGTAATGTCGAAGATAAAACGTACACAGTCGTACAGTTACCGAAAGAGTTCATACCTCTTGTACAAAGTAGTACAAAGCTAGTTTATAGACAAGCTAAAGCTTACGTAAAGAGTAGAGGTATAACAGAAAAGGATATTTTAAAGTATAATATTGGATACTGTGAATCTGGTAAGTATGCAAATTCAGTAATTATACCCTCTTACGATAAAAACGGACGTATTAATTATTTTATTTCTAGGTCTTTTGAAAGAGATCCAGCTAGAAAGTATAATGCGCCTTCTTGTAATAAAAACGAGTTGATAGGATTTGAGTATTATATTAATTGGAAGGTACCTGTAGTATTATGTGAAGGTATTTTCGATGCAATTGCACTAAGAAGAAACGCAATACCATTGTTTGGTAAGTCGATACCTAAAGCTCTCATGATGAAGTTAGTAGAGAACGATGTACGGACGGTATATTTGGCTTTAGATAATGACGCTTTGAAAGAAGCCTTGAAATATTCTGTAGACCTTTTAAACCTCGGTAAAGATGTTTACCTTATTGAGCTTAATAGTAAAGATCCATCGGAAATAGGCTTTGAGGAAATGACTAAATACTTGCATACTGCCAAGCAGCTTACCTTTAGAGAATTACTTTTAAAAAAAATGCACCTATGATAATTGAACAAAGAAGCCCGGAATGGTTTGATCTTAGAAGAGGTAAGATAACTAGTTCCGAAATCCATAAAATAATGGGAAAAGAGTCGTTTAGTGAGACTGCTAAAACGTACTTACTTGAAAAAGTGTGTGAACATTATAACGGGTACAGTGAACCGGCTTCTGGACAAGCCCTAGACTGGGGTACAGAGATGGAGTCTGTAGCTATAGAGTATTACGAACAGGCAACCAGTTTAAAAGTAGATAAAGCTCCTTTTATCGCCTATAACGACTACTACGGAGGCTCTCCAGATGGTCTTGTTTCGCCGAATGGAATTATAGAAGTAAAGTGTCCTTATAAATCCGCTAACCACTTCAAGCATGGACTTATAGATACTCCAGAAAAGTTTAAAAAAGCTACACCAAACTACTACTACCAGTGTATATCGAATATGATTTGCGCTAAAGCTACGTGGTGTGACTTTATTAGCTTTGATCCTCGCGTAAAAGAAGGGTACCAGATGTTTGTATTCAGGTTAGAATTAAATCATGAAGAAGCAGAGAGTATTAAGGAGAGGGTAGGTTCCGCAGTAGAGTACATGGCTGGATTGAAAATAGAGATAGAAGCTGCTCGTTCAAACAACTCTTCCTGCTAGATATTTATAATCAGTATGATTAATGCTGAATTATTAGGAAAAAGGATCGCAGAAGCTATTTTAAATGAATCTGGACCTTGTTTCTATCCAGGAAGGTTTAAGCCACCACACAAAGGACACTACCAAGCTGCTAAAGACTTAGCTAGTAGAGACTATGTGAAAATGGTATATATTATTATAAGTAATAAAGTTGTTGACGGAATTACTCCAGAGGATTCTCTTGCTATTTGGAATATGTATCTTGCAGCAGAACCAAACCCTAAAATTAAAGTACAAATCTCTAAAAAAGAATCACCAGTAGTTGATATCTACGAATACCTTGAGAAAAATCCGACGGTAAGTCCGGTATATGTTTCTGCAGGAGATGATGAGATTGACGATGTAGAGTATGTTTCTTCTTTGCAGAAAGAATTTGGAGATAGAGTTAAACTTATAAAGGTTCATGAAAAAGCAGGAGAAATAACAGCCCCGCACGTTAGAAATTTACTAGCTACTGGCGATTACGAAGGTTTTGCAGAAGCAGTACCTCAAGCTGCATTCAATAAAGGTGCTGCACCGAAAATTTTTAAAATGCTTGCACCAAAAATCGAAAAGTAATGGACCAAACTAAATTAGACTTACTAAAACACTTTATTCGCTTCTGTAAAAAGGAGTTAAACATACAGTCTTTACCTAAAATTTCAATGGTAAATGATAAGTCCTTCGTTGAAGACCGTAGATCTTTTGGTGAGTATAGTCCCGGATTAATGTCAATTAAGGTATTTTATCCAGGAAGAAACCTAGCTGACGTTTGTAGAAGTCTTGCACACGAATTAACTCATCATCGCCAGCAAGAGTTGGATTTAATTTATGATTTAGCAGGTGAAACTGGTACAGAAATTGAGAATGATGCTAATGCAATGGCAGGTATTATAATGAGAGAGTATGGAAGACTCAATCCCAACGTATATGATCTTGAAAATCTAAAACAAGTACCTTTAAGAGAAGTAGGAAGACTTGAAAATCCCTATCCATGGAAGTACGACTTTGTAGATGATGACGGGAACATATTTTATTCTTTTAATACCCCGGAACATACTTACAGTGTGGCATTTACCTTGCATGATGAAGATCGATACGAACTCTTTTTTAATACTGCAGGAGATATGGGACAGGATACTGGAGAGAATGTAGCTATGAGAGTACTTTCAACCGTAGGAGATATTACAAACAAGTTTATTGAGAAATATAAACCCGAAGAAGTAGTTTTTCGCCCTATTAAAACTAAAGGAGAGGGAGATGAAAGAAGATTTAGAGTATACAAAATCTACTTAGAAAAAAACTTACCTTCAGACTATAAGTTATTTACGATGGCGAATACGTTCCATCTTATGAAAAAATAAACCGTTATGGAAAATACATTAAAAAAAGAGTTTAATCCTCGCGATGTACAGAGGATGCGAAATATTATCACCGGTAATACTAACGATAGAACTCAAATACAGACCGGATACGAGAAAAACAGTCAAGTCTATAAAGAAGGGGACGTTTGGGAAGAGAATGGAAAAAAATGGACAATTAAAAACGGAATAAAACAGTCCATAACTAAGCTTGATGAAATTAAGAAGCTTGTTGTAATACCTTTTTCTTGTCCGGAATGTAGACAAGTAATGAAAGTTAACGAGTACAACAAGAAAATGTGGGCAATACATCAAAAGTGTTTTGACTGTGTAGTTAAGATGGAAAGTGAAATGAAACGTTTAGGAAAGTGGAATGAATACTGTGATAATATTATGAACCGAAACAAGAATGCCGAACTAGACGATCTAGAGAGAGCATTAGAGGATTGGGTTGAAGAGTCAGAAACCTTTGTATCTGAAGCTGGTGAAGTAGAGAAATGGGGGGGCGGAGATAAAAAAGCAATATACAAGCAGGTAAAAGAGGAGATTGCTGAACTAAAGAAACGCGATATTTATAATGGAAAAAAACCAGAAGAAAATGCCATTTGCTAGTAGAGCTCAACAAGAATTTATGTTCGTCAAACATCCCAAGGTTGCAAAAAAGTGGGCAAAACATACTCCTGATATTAAGAACCTACCTCAACATGTTAGTGAAGATTCTGTAATGCAAGATCATTGGGAACATCCTGGATGTGAAGATAAGATCGGCAAGATTTTCGTAGTTCTAAAGCCATCTCCTGAGTCTACTCCAAAGGACGTAGTACACCAAACACATGCTTTTGGTATGGGACAGTACGAGCCGCAAGATGTTCATGGCGTATATATGGATAAAGATGAAGCAGATCTAGTAGCGGAAGCAGCTTGTACTGAATTGTATAAACACCTTTCAGAAGTTGAAAAGAAAAAAGATCATGTGATGAGTGAAATCGAAAAGCATATCGCTAGACTTCAAAAAGAGATTAATTCTCACATGAAAGAAGCTACTAGCCATCCAGAACTTGCTGAAGGTCATCACCAACTTGCAGAAAAGAAGATGAATATGATTAAAGGGTTACACGGTAAACATAAAGCAGTTAAGTCTGCAAAGAAAGAATTACCTAAAAAAGACGAAAAATAATGGAACAGTACGGTACTTTTATTGGAACCTTGATGCAGAGTCGTAACCAAGCTCACATCTATCATCTTCAGACCAACTCCTATGCACAGCACGTTGCTTTACAAGGATATTACGAAGGTATTATTGATCTTATCGACGGACTAGTCGAATCTTACCAAGGACGTTATGGTATTCTCCGCGGCTATAAGATGGCAGGCGTAATTAAAGAAGACGAGAACGTTGTAACCTATTTTGAAGGACTTGCTAAGTTTGTAGAAACTATTAGAACTCAAATTCCACAAGATTCTTATATTCAAAACCAGGTTGACGAAGTAGTCGACTTAGTTGAATCTACTAAGTATAAGCTTAAATTTTTACACTAATGCTTGACGAAAAGAAAGGTACTTGCTGTGGTAAATGTGGACACGTTCACGTAAAAGGGACTTCATGTCCCAAACCTTTTTTAACAGGAAAAAGTCACTGTAGTAGGAGAACTAATGAAATGCATACCATGGCCGATGACGGTCCGGATGAGTTTCACCAAGTAAGAGCCGATCATGAAGAAAGCTACGAAACAGAAGACTACTGTGCATCCTGTCTTGGTGAATATCTTCTAGAATACGAACATAAGATAGAGGAAGCTGAGTATAAGGGACGAAAAGTAACTCTTGGTAAACCATTCTTAACACCCGGCGGTCCTAAAAAGAGGTCTGTATACGTTAAGAATGCTAAAGGAAATGTCGTAAAGGTTAACTTCGGTGATCCTAACATGCGAATAAAGAAATCCAATCCTGCACGCAGGAGAAGTTTTAGAGCTAGACATAAATGTGACACCCCGGGACCTCGTTGGAAAGCAAGATACTGGTCCTGTAAAGCTTGGTAAATGATTAAGCTCGTAGACATATTAAATGAAATAATTGAAGAGAAAGACGATAGGTGTCTACGTATTGCTCGCCGTAAGTACGATAAGCCTTCTGCTTACAGATCAGGTGCTATCGTTAGATGTCGTAGAGGAGAAATTTGGAAAGGTTTAAAAGAAGAAGATCTTATACAAGAAAAAGAATCTCTTCACAAATGGTTCTCTAGACAAGGCGGAGAAGGAGGATCAAAGGGTTGGGTCGATTGTAATACATGTCGTAAAGACCCGAAAACAGGTAGAAAAAAATGTAAAGCATGCGGTCGTCAAAAAGGCGAAGAGAGAGCTAAGTATCCATCCTGCCGACCAACACCATCTCAATGTAGTAGATCAGGTAAAGGTAAAACTTGGGGAAAAACAAAATGATTAAGTTAATTGACATACTAAAAGAAAGTACGTTTGATTCTAAACAGCACGTAGCAATATTTACTGGTCCTGACGGAACTGCTAATGTATATAAATTAGCCGACGGTACGTATTATGCTGAAGTAGAAGGAGATCCTTCATACGATATGATAGCAAAAGATGCTATGGAGATGGCAGTTAAACTAAAAAGAGATGGCCTAACAACTCGAGTAGCAGGTGAATTAGAAGAAGGAGTTCATGATCCAGTCAAACCTGGAATTCTCAAAAAAAGACTCGGAAAACTATCATGTTCTAGAGTGAGATCGGCTAAATCCAAATTAAAAGATAAAGGAACGCATTATGCAAAAGCGTTACAGCGATATTTAAACTATCATTGCTAATGATCAATCCTAAAGACATAGAAGTATTTAATCGTGCAGTTAAGGGTAACTATAAGTTTAAGAAACTAAGCGATTCTTTATATTTTGCTCAGATTGACAAGAATGAATTAGGAGCTTTTAATCTAATAGTTAACGATGCTGGTATCTATTTATATGAGTATCCTGGACAGAGTGGAGTATTTTTTGAAATAGTCTATAAATTAACAGGTGGACACTTTAGTACTGCTTTAATAGGAAAAGTAGAAAACGGTAAATTCATACAGTTTAATCTTAAAGATTTTTCTGATGAAATAACTGTTCTTCCACGGAAAGTTGAAAAACAGATAAACGATAAAATAACAAAAGCCTTAAAATGATAAAATTAAAACACCTACTTCCGGAATGTCATGAATGTGGACGTGATTGGAATCACGGACATGACCACGAAGCCGGTATGGCTAAGAACGAATTAAGAGATATGATCTCTAATGCTTCTAAGATCGATCAAATGGTCGGTGAAAGCGATAATTTACCAGGATGGGTATCAGCTTATATTAGTCTTGCAGCCGATTATATGCATTCAGTAGCTGAATACTTGGGCGGCGAATCTAGTAGAGACGAAGAACCAGGTCCTGGATATGGAATTGAGGAAGCTAAGAAAGGTATGGGTTTCAGAGACCCTGAATTTAAAAAAGTAGCCATACCAGTAATGAATGATATGCTGGAAGATTGCTTAGATAATTACGATGGAGATTTTGATACGTGGGCAGAATACGGAATGTCACACCCTCCTATGAATGTTCAAGATGGTCTTGCTAAGTTAGAGCAAATGAGCAATCACGAGGAAGTTGAAAAATTCAAACAAGCGGCTTACAGCCAAATTAAAAAACACTTAGAAAAAGGCTTAAACGAAAAGAAAAAGCCATCCGCTGGTCTTACAAAAGCACAAAAATCTGATGTAGCTAAAAAAGCACATGCAGGTAAAGATATCGGTAAAAAAGGACCTGGTTTTGAGAAAATAGCTAAGGCTGCAGAAGAGAAGTATGGTTCAAAAGAAGCTGGACAGAAAGTTGCAGCAGCAGCTATGTGGAAGGGAGTTAAAGCTAGAAAGAAAGGCTAACCGAAATAAATCAAAAGTATGGATTTACAAAAACTTAAAGGACACGTACCTGATTCTGTGATTGCACAAATTCCAGAGGTAATGGAGAAATTTCAAATTAACACTCCCTTACGTCTTGCACATTTTCTTGCACAATGCGGACATGAATCAGGCGGTTTTAGAGTTGTAAATGAAAATCTAAACTACAGCGCTAAAGGATTACAAGGTATTTTTAAAAAGTATTTTCCTACCGCTACCTTAGCCGAACAGTATCAACGCAAGCCTGAAAAAATTGCTAATCGCGTTTATGCTTCAAGAATGGGTAATGGAGACGAGGCTTCTGGTGAAGGATTTAAGTTTCGCGGTCGTGGTTTTATCCAATTAACAGGAAAAACTAACTACACAGCCTTTGGTAAGGCTGCAGGTGTAGACACCGTTGCAAACCCCGATTTAGTAGCAAGTAAATACCCTTTACTTTCTGCTGCATGGTATTGGAACAGTCGAAAATTAAGTGCAGTAGCCGATCAAGGTGCTGGAGATGATATAGTAACGAAAGCTACTAAGTTAGTAAATGGCGGTACGATTGGATTAGCTGATCGTATTAAGCATTTTAAAGAGTATCATAATTTACTCAAATGAAAAAAAGAACATTAATAAACGAAGTTAGGCAATTTAAAAAAATTGCAGGTTTACTAAAAGAAGATCACTTTTACGCACCTGACTATCTTCTACAAATGCTAGGAAACCAAGAAGCTGTAGACAGATTGATAAGTCAGTTCGAAGAAGACCATGCTACTGTAGAAGACCCTGAAGGAGATAATGCCCGTGATTACTTATTGAGCATAGATAATCCAGAAGAGTTAATGAATGCAGTTAAAGATTACTTATGACAAACAGAGACATAATAAGAAAGTTAATTTTAAATGAAGTCGAAAAAATGGAACCTAAAGTTCAATCTTTCGACGATGATCCTATTAACTTTATTTTACAGAAATACCCGACCCTTAAGAAGACTTTAGAAATGCTAATGACACCAGCATTCAAAGATTATATCACGGGTATTTATATTATTGCACCTAAGCCAACTACGTTTAAAATCGTATTGCATAACGGGCAGTCTTTCCTTTTAACTTTCCTAGGTAAAGCCTACGAAGCAACTGTTGGCGGTAAGAAATTTTACCTACAAACAATAGGTGAAAGAGAAAGATGTGTGAATGCTATTGCTAGGCTTCTTGCAATTGGAAATCCAATCGAAACAAAAGGACCAGAAGGAGAGGAAAAGGTAGCTGGAGAAGAGCCGGAAGAAGGTCCTGAACCAGAAACACCAGGCGAGGCAGGTGAAGAAGAAACTGAATCTTAAAAAATAGTTATTATTTATTATAACATTACTTAGCTTTATAAAAAAAATGAAAAAGAAGACATTAATAAACGAAGTAAAGCAATTTCAAAAGATTGCGGGTATTATAAAAGAAGAGAAAAGAGAAACTTGGGCTGAAAACAACAAAAGGTTGATGCAAGCATTTCGACAGGCAAAAATTGACCCTCAAAAACCTGCATATTGCGTTACAGGTTGGGGACGTGGACATGACGTTTATAAGGTCCCTCAAGCACAAAATCTTCTTATTGATATAATGGAAGAAGCAGGTAAATATGAACTCGATGTAAGAATGATACAAGATCCAGAAGCTACTGCCGGTTATTACGAAGAGAGCTTTAAAGAAGTAATTGATAGAGAGCAACTAGTACCTAAACTAGAGGTTGAGTCTCAAGATGTTGAAACAGGTTGGGAAATTTGGCAATAAGCTATTAGAATAAGTAGGAAAACTGAATCTTAAAAAATAGTTGCTATTTATTATAACATTACTTACCTTTAGAAAAAAAAATGAAAAAGACATTAATAAACGAAGTTCGCCAGTTGCAGAAGATAGCTGGAATTTTAAAAGAGAACGAAGATAACGTTATTCCTGGCGGACCTGATTGGGTTTCTCTAAGTGTATTTTTAGAGGCTTTAGGTCTAAACCCTAAAGACCCTATTTTCCAAGGAGCGATGAAGAATAGAGATATTGAAGAATTACTACAGATGATAGAAGATACAGCAGGACTTGATCAGTACACTAAGAGTGATCTAATCGATGCGATGGAAGAAGCTCAGTTCAGCCAAGATATGATTGATTTTATAATCGATGAAAATCCTTTAGTAAAAGGATTGGAAAGGGGTTTAATGGAGGATGAAAATTCTGATTCAGAGACAGTTCAGCAAGCTTTTCAAAAAGCAGGTATCGATATGAACAAACCGATACACGTAGTGCAGAGTGGAGAGGAAGAAGGAGAGCCGTTTAAAGCAAACCCTAAAGCTTTTTTAGCAGATTTAGATCAAGAAATTAAAGATTACGACGAGCAAAACGAAGACCCTGAATTTCCTTCAGGTATTGCGTATGACTACGAAGCAAGCGATATACATTCTCCAGAAGAAGCTGGATTACCGAGATCAGTAGTAGCGAAACTAGCTGTAATGTTTGGTGAAGATTTTGAATACATAATCTTCCAGTAAATTTAATACTAAATAACAAAATAACTTTAAGCCCGGCCTATAAAGCCGGGTTTTTTGTTGTTCTTTTGAATAATTTTAACTATATTGAATTAAATAACTAGTTATGCGAATACAAACTGTACAACGAACTATAAAGACTGCTTGCGGTAAGACGATTAGTTACCTACAAACTACCGGAAGTCCTGCAGTAAAAGCACACTCAACTGAAGGACCAGCAATTACTTATCCAGAGCATGAAGGAATAGCTCCAGAATACTACCTTTATGGTATAAAGTATACAAAAGCTAAGTGGAAAGAAGCTCTAGCACAAACCAAGGCTATGCCGTCTGGTGATCCGATTCTTTTAGAACAGCAGTACTAATCTATTTATTACTAAACACTACTATGGAATTTAACATTCAAAAATTCTTAGTTAAAAATAAATTGACTAAAAGATCTCTTTTTAAGGAAGACGATAATACAGGTGCTTTAATGAAGACTGGTGCTGAACAGGAGGAAATGTCTGACGAAGAAGAGTTTGATCTCACCTCAATCGATCCATACGGCGGAGAATATAATAAAGACGAGTGGGGAAATAATGCTTATACCCGAACATTTCCTGATAGAGACGATGAAAAAGAACCTACTGCTTCAAATATGAGAGTAGATAGGGCTACAAAGAATCTTCACTCAAAGCAAATAGAGCTCCAAAATTTAGAGAATCAAAAAGATACTTTATTAATGCAGTTGAGAAGCGGGCAGTTAAGTCTTGATCAATATAAACAGTCTATAGGGAACATACCCACACAAATTAAAAAGCTTAGAGCTGATATAGAAAAAGTTATGAACGTCTCTACAGACGACGATAGCGAAGTTCAGAGCTAGTTGTAAAACAAAACTAATGAGTCAAAGAGCGAATATAAGTGAGGCTATTAAGCAAGAGCTTATAAAATGCAAACAAGATCCTGTATACTTCATGAAGAAGTACTACACGATCCAACACCCTACCAAAGGTAGGATGACCTTTAACCTCTATCCTTTTCAAGAAAAAGTTCTATACCTACTTCAGAAGCACGATTACTCCATTATAAACAAGTCAAGACAGTTGGGTATCTCTACTCTAACTTCAGCTTTTTCTTTATGGATGATGTTATTTGAGCAAGATAAAAATATTCTTGTTCTAGCCACCACACAAGCCACTGCAAAGAACATGGTAACTAAGGTAAGGTTTGCTTATGATAACCTACCTCAATGGATGCAATTACCAGTCCTTGAACACAACCGTCTTTCTTTGCGTCTAAAAAACGGATCACAGATTAAAGCTGTTTCTGCAGCCACGGATAGTGCACGTTCTGAAGCAGTATCGTTACTTGTAATAGATGAAGCCGCTTTTATTGATAAGATCGACGACATCTTCACTGCTGCACAGCAAACACTTGCTACCGGAGGTCGTTGTATCGCTTTATCTACCCCTAATGGTGTAGGTAATTGGTTTCATAGAGAGTTTACCCGTGCACAGATTGGTGAAAATAGGTTTACTCCAATCAGTCTACCATGGACAGTACATCCAGAAAGATCACCAGGATGGAGAGAAGAACAGACTGCACAGTTAGGTCCTAGAGCAGCAGCACAAGAATGTGATTGTGACTTTTCTACATCAGGTGATACCGTAATCGAACCTTCGACCTTAAATTGGTACCAAGAAAATACAGTTAGAGAGCCACAAGAAAAGTCTGGTCCTAATCAATCTTATTGGGTGTGGCATTACTGCGATGCAATGAAGAGTTACATGGTAGTGGCTGACGTAGCTAGAGGGGACGGTAAAGACTATTCTACCTACCATGTTATAGAGGTCGATACTTTAGTACAAGTAGCTGAGTATAAGGATCAGATATCTACGAAAGACTTTGCACGTATGCTTGTCTCCCGAGCTATTGAGTGGAATAATGCTATGCTTGTGATAGAGAATGCTAACATAGGTTGGGATGTAGTTACAACTATACAAGAAATGGGCTATCCTAATCTCTACTACTCTCCTAAATCAGAAATAGCAGGTACACAGATTGAATTATACGTGCAGAAGTTTGACAAAGGAGATGGAATGGTGCCAGGTTTTAGTATGAATCAACGAACCCGTCCTCTTGTAATTGAGAAGTCAAGATCTTTTTTAGAAGAGAAAAGTGTTGTAATAAGGTCTCAAAGACTCTTAGATGAATATAGGGTCTTTATCTGGAAACACGGAAAAGCACAAGCACTTCAAGGATATAACGATGACCTTGTAATATCTTTTAGTACTGCCTTGTTCTTACGTGATACAGCTATTCGATTCAGACAAACTGCAATGGATTTAACCTACGCAAGCTTGAATAGTTACTCAAGAACTCAAGGAGATTTTCAAGTCTACACACCACAAAATACTCAAAATCAACAAAATCCCTGGTCAATGCAAGTCGGAGACCGTCATGACGATATTACTTGGCTTTTGGGATAAAGATATTTATTAAATATGGCAGAACAGCAACCACAGAGAAATCTATTTTCTACCTTAAAAAGACTATTTTCCACAGATGTTATCATTCGTAACGATGGAGGAGAGCTTAAGACAGTAGATATAGATAATATACAGGTAAATGGTGTACTACAGACTAATGCTCTTGTAGACCGTTTTAACCGTATCTATACTACTTCTACCTCTTATGGTGTAAATTTAAATTTATCACAGAACTACCAAAGTGCTCGTGTACAAATTTATGCCGACTACGAAGCAATGGATACAGATCCAATTATTGCTTCTGCTCTCGATATTATTGCCGACGAATGTACTTTAAAAAACACACAAGGAGACGTAATTCAAATTAGATCAGCAGATGAAAACATTCAAAAGATACTTCGAAGCCTTTTTTATGACGTGCTCAACATTGAGTTTAATCTCTGGTTCTGGATTCGAAATATGTGTAAGTATGGTGATTTTTTCCTTAAACTAGAAGTTGCAGAAAAATACGGAGTGTATAATGTTATTCCGTTTTCAGCTTACAACATCGTACGTCTAGAAGGTACTAATCCTACAAATCCGTCAGAGGTAATTTTTAAGTACGATCCAACTGCTGCTCTAGGAGCTACTGCAGGGTACTCTACTTCGTACCAAAACACTGATCTAGGTATTACCTTTTATAACTACGAGATGGCCCATCTAAGGTTGATTGGTGATATTAATTACCTACCTTATGGACGTTCTTACCTAGAGCCAGGCCGTAGATTGTATAAGCAATATGTACTTATGGAGGATGCGATGATGATTCATCGTCTTACTCGTGCCCCACAGCGCCGTATTTTTTACGTAAACGTAGGTGCTATACCTCCTAACGAAGTTGAAAACTATATGCAACGTATGATTAACAAGATGAAGAAAACTCCTCTTGTTGATCAAAAGACAGGTCAATATAATCTTAGTTATAACGTACAGAATATGCTTGAAGATTTCTTCATTCCTGTACGCGGTAATGATACTTCAACTCGTATCGACAATGCACCGCCTCTTGAATACAACGGTATTGAAGATATTAACTACTTACTTAATAAACTATTTGCAGCCCTTAAAATCCCTAAAGCATTCCTCGGATATGAAAAGGATTTGACAGGTAAGGCTACTCTAGCTGCCGAGGATATTCGTTTTGCACGTACTATTGAGAGAATACAACGAATTGTACTTTCTGAATTAACTAAGATTGCTCTTGTACATCTTTATGCACACGGATACGACGATGAATCACTAACTAACTTTGACCTTGACTTAACTACTCCTTCTATTATCTACGAGCAAGAAAGAATTGCTCTTATGAAAGAGAAAATGGACTTAGCTACTCAGATGATGGAGACTAATTTCTTACCTACTGATTGGATTTACGATAAATTGTTCCATTTTTCTGAGGAAGAATTTGATGAATACCGTGATCTGGTAGTAGAAGATAAGAAAAGAGCGTTCCGTATTAAGCAGATAGAAGAAGAAGGTAATGATCCAGCAGAGAGCGGACAGGCATACGGAACACCGCATCAAATCGCTTCTATGTACGGTGGATACGGTACAGCACCTCTTTCTGGAAATAATGTACCGCAAGGATATGATGAAACTAATCCTAACGAACCTACAAAGCTTCCAGGTAGACCTGAAAGTAAAGTATCTTTAATTAATACCCACGATGATCCTCTCGGAAGAGATAGGTTAGGGGTATATGACCTAAAATCGAAACCTAATACAGGCGAAAACGGCAGTAGCTTAAAGACTAAATTTACAGGCGGAAGTCCATTATCATTACGAGAAGAACGTAGTATAACTAAAGCTACTTATCTTCAAAATAGAGAAGCTCTCAGGACTTTTACCAAGAAAAGAGTGAATTTATACGAAGAACCAAGTGATCTTTTAAATGAATCCCGCATTAAACCGGATTCAGATTTAATATAATACGTTGATATTTATTAGTAAGCTTATCAGGAATGATCAAACATAGCAAATACAAAAATACAGGGATTTTATTTGAATTACTAGTGAGGCAAGCTACTTCCGACCTCATGGGAAATAAAGATCCTAAAGCTGTAAAGATTTTTAAAAAGTATTTTACAGAAACTGAACTAGGAAGAGAGTACAATCTTTACAGTACTGTACTAAATGCTCCGAAATTAAGTGAAAGCAAGGCTGAAATTCTAATTAGTACTATTACCGAACAAGCAAAAAAGCTTGATAGAGAGAAACTAGGACGGGAAAAGTACAATCTGATCAGGGAAATTAGAAAACACTATGATCTTGATGATTTCTTTAAGGCAAAAATCGATACTTACAGGATTTACGCCTCTGTCTATACTTTACTAGAGAGTCAACTCTTAAGTAAAGCTTCTAGTACTAAGCAAATCATTACTAATAAGTTAACTATCCTTGAGCATATCACGAAAGAAACTCTTACTGAGAGAAAAGTAGCTTCTAAAGTAGTTGAAGAGTTTATGAAAGAGGATAAGGAAATTAGAATCCTTGCTTATAAAATTCTTGTAGAGAAATTCAACGATAAGTATGCCGGTTTGTCTGTAGAGCAAAGAGATTTGCTAAAAGAATACATTAATAATGTATCAGATACAAAAAAACTAAGAACCTACCTTAATACAAAGCTCCTAGAAGTAAAAACAGAACTTTCTGCCCTTAAAGAAAGTACAGAAGATAAGGTACTGCACATTAAATTGAATGAAGTTTTAAACTTTATTAAACCTATACAAGCTAATGACTATATTAAAGACGAAGTCTTGGTTGGTTTAATGCAATATTATCAACTCATTAGCGAACTTAAAACTGTTAAATAATGAATAATCAGTTCGCCACACAGTATTTGTTAGAAGAATTAGAGGATGAGTATAGTTCTCTGGAATCTATGCTTAAACAGCTTGGTACTAGTGAAGATGGTATCAAATTATTGATGAGCGGAGTACGGAATAAACACATTACACCAGAAGGTGCTATTGAAATAGCTAAATTAACAGTAGGTGTTAAAGAAATGAGTACAACCGGCGGTGGTGTAACAGGCGGACCTACTGCTGCTACATGGGATCCACAAGGACCGACAGGAACCGGAGAGCAAATAGCTACTACAAAAGCATTTAAGAAAAAAAAATATCAAGAAGATGCACCGAGACTAGCTGGTGATCCTTCTAAGACTACAAAACAGGGAGCTAAAAATCTATCAGCCTATTCTAGTGTCGGATTTACAAAAGCACCAAGTGCAAAAGAAACTGCAAAACAAATTCAAGGAGTAGACGTAGAAAATTTATGGGATGAAAATCCCACTGCTATGAATGAATCTCGTGCTTACTCTAAATTTAAAAAAGAAGCTGCTACAAGACCTAAGGACCAACAAATGCACGAAGCAGTTAAGATGATTCATAGTAGACTTGCTGAGGTGTCCAAGATTCTAGAATACGCTCAGCAAATGAGAGCTGAGTTATCTGAAGGGGATCAAGCAATGACGTATAATCATAATACTAAAAAAATGTTTGAGAGAATCAATTCTAAAGTAGTTGAAATTTACTCTAAAACAAGGCAACTAAAATAAGATGGAAAATAATTTCGATTTAAAGAAATTTTTACTGGAAAATAAACTTGCTTCGGAAGCGAAAGTAACCAGTCCGAAAGTACAGGAAGTTTACGATAAGCTGGTAGAAACTATTAATAAGATAGCTAAGACATTATCAGATGATGAAGCTTATGAACTTCATGAAAAATTAAAAAAGTTTTTTACTGGTGGAATTTTTAACGAAGGAGTTGAAAGAGGTGAATCTGGTTTGTATGTTACTGGAAGAACAAGAGAAGATAACACTAGAATAGCTCAAATGATAGAGGATATGGAGTTGCATGCTGAATGGAATGCACGTGAAGGATATTGGTTTTTCGAAGAAGAAGAGGATATGTATGATGCATTAGAGAGAATAATTCAAAAAGGATTAGACGAGTACGGAATCAACGCACGTATTGAAGGTGTGTTTGATAATGAGCAAATGAGTGATTATATGACAAAAAGAATGAAAGACCGTTATTAAATTATAAGTCATGGCAAAAGTAAAAAATGCAGGTGGTAGTGTCAAAATAAACTTTGGCAAGAAAAAAGAAGGTAAAGCAAGAAAATCATTTAACAAACACGATAGAAGTGAAAGAAACTATCGCGGACAAGGAAGATAACTATTTATTAGTATGAAAAATATTCAAGCCCAGTATCAAGACCTTCTCGAAGGTAAAATGTCAAAAGCAAACTTCATGCGTAATGTTCGTATGCAGTTTCCTCAACATATTTCTTCTGTTTCTTCTTTTGAAGATTCTGTAAAAATACTAAAAGGAAAACGTATTCTTTCTGAAAATCAAATAAGTGAGTTATCACCGGCTCTGAGAAGAGCTGCTTACGATACTGCTAAAGCACAAATAGATCCGGATAATCCTTTAAGTGCAAATAGAAGAAGAAGCCAAGCAAGTACTTTCGGATACCAAATAGATCCTGGAATGAAGAAAAAGTTAGATTCTCTATTTGTCGGTACCGGTTATAAAGTAAAACTAGTAAAGACACCGACTGGAATGCATTTAGACTTGGTAGATGAGAGTGGAAAAACGGCTGTTGAACTTGAGATTTCAAAAGACACTTACAATATAAAACAAAAACATCTCATAGACGAGCCAATTATAAGGAAACTTGAAAGAGTTGTTAAATATATTCAGAGCAGTGGAGAATTAGGGGAAAGCTTAAACGAAGCTTTCAAAGATAGTACTAACAACGAACTTGCATCATACTTAGGAACTTTAAAAAATGAACTAAACGCAGAAAAAGATCCTAAAAAGAAAAAGCTTGTACAAAAAGATCTTGAAGACGTTAAAGCAGAACTTAAAAAGAGAAGAAAGGAAAAATCTGATAATTTAAACGAAGCTAAACAGCCGATTGGTGTTTACGGACATAATCCGAATGCCGAAATGGATGAATATAGGGGTATTGATTACGTAAACTACTACCAAGCCTACAAAGGCATTCAGTACGAACTTTCTAAGATGCCTGAAATCACTGATGAGAACTACATCAAGGCTAGAAAAAAAGTTGTTGCTAATATTTTAAAAGATCCGGATGCATACAAAGATTTACAGCTTGCTAACTTTAAGGCTGTAAAAGAGATGGATAAGGATTTAGAAATGAAAGATGTAAAGAAAGATAATTTGGTTGATAAGCCAAATGAAATGAAAGTTGTTAAGAAAGACGTCAAAGGAAATACAGAAGCTACTTTAGAAAAGAAAGAAGCTAAGAAGTCTAAAACTGCTAAGGTGCCTGTAATGACTCAAGCACCTAAAGGTAGTTTGAAAGCTTTTGAAACTCCTGGCAAAGAGAAAGTAATGGCTCTTAAAGAGGCATATGAATTAGAAAAAAACCTAGATTCATTAAAATCAAATGCAACAGGTGCATTATCTGCTCATAAACTTTCGCATGGTGGAGATACTAAGAATAAGCCTGTAGCACTAAAAGCAATAGAAGATATTAAAAACGCTACTTCAGCAGTACAGATTTTTAATATTCTACATAAGACCGGACTTTTTGATAAAGTCGAAATTAAAGATATTTTAAAAAAACACGATACTAAGACTCCTTTTACAGTAGCAAACGAAACCAAAGTACAGTCTCTTAAAGAGCACATCCTTGACGAACTTATGCAACCTAACCTTGAACACGAACATATTAATGTAGGTTCACGCGTTAAAAAAAAAGGCCTTAAAGATTACGATGCTGCACAAGTAGGTAATGTCACTGGATTTGATGGTGATACTGCTACTGTGAAGTGGGATAATGATTCTGTTGAACACCTACAGATAAACGTTCTTACTAAAAAAGAAATACCACAGCTACCAGACGCAGCGGAGAGATGGGCTAAAATACCAGATAGCCCTTTTATGAAGAGACAAGAAGCAGAAGAAGTGAAAGAGAGTGAAGAAGATAAGAAAACTAGACTTAAAAGTTTAAAAGAAAAAATAGTAAAAGCTTTAGAAAAAGAAGGTTATGCAGTACAGACACAAGGAGGTCAGACTTTAAGCGCTGGTAAAAATACTTCACAAGGTATTACAACAGCACGGGATTTAGAAAGAGCAACTGGAGATCAACTTACAGTATTAGATACTAGGACTGGCCGAAAAACACAAGCATAATGGAGAAAC
>Ga0222712_10001263_pt1 | contig 31926 bp, 30 predicted proteins | sample C33_657DmetaG_FD_165043 | JGI IMG/M metagenome (GOLD analysis project Ga0222712, IMG submission 165043) | Estuarine water microbial communities from San Francisco Bay, California, United States - C33_657D | ecosystem: Environmental > Aquatic > Marine > Unclassified | place: USA: California...
GGTTGAGCGCCAAGTAGGGGATGTGCATGTCGCGCAGGCATTGGGCAATCGCATCGCTGCCCCAAAATTCGCTGCCCGGCGCACCCGGTACCGGCAAGTCGTTGTGGGGTGTGGCAGAAGTGGGTTCGGTCATGGTTTTCAATCGGCTTTGATATTGGCTTCGCGAATCACCTTGCCCCAACGGGCATGGTCATCGCGGATGGTTTGGGCCAATGCTTCGGGTGTGCTGGTGATGGGCTCAATGCCTTGTGCGGCCAGGCTGGTGCGCACCTCTGGCGACTGCAAGACCTGGGCAATGTCGGCATTCACCTTGGTGAGAATTTCTTTGGGCACGCCGGTAGGCATGAACACACCCAGCCACACATCCAAGGCCACACCAGGAACGGTTTCGGCAATGGCGGGCAATTCTGGAAACGCCGCAAAGCGCTTGCCACCCGCACCGGCGAGCAAGCGCAGCTTACCGTCTTTGACGTGGGGCAGCAAAGAGTTGACCGCACCAATGAACACCTGGATGCGCCCGCCCAACAAATCGGTGATGGCGGGTACCGCACCCTTGTAGGGCACATGTTGCATTTTGATGCCCGCCACATGGCTGAGCATCTCGGCCGCCAGTTGCTGCGGTGAACCATTGCCCGACGAACCGTAGTTCAAGGCATTCGGATTTTTCTTGGCGTATTCGACCAACTCGGCCACATTTTTGGCCGGAAAGTTGGCGTTGACCGCGAGCACAAAGGGCACGATGGCCACGGTGGTGACCGGGGCCAAATCTTTGAACACATCAAAGGGCATTTTGCCCACGTGGGGGTTGGTGACAAAGATGTTGTTGGCGCCCAGCAACCAGGTGTAGCCGTCCGGTGCGCTCTTGGCCACCATGTCTGAACCCAGGTTCATGCCGCCACCGGGGCGGTTTTCGACCACCACGGCTTGTTTCCATTGGTCGCTGAGTTTTTGGGCGATCGTGCGGGCCAACACATCGTTGCTGCCACCCGGTGTGATCGGCACCACAAATTTGATCGGCTTGCTCGGGTAAGGCGCAGTTTGTGCACTCACCACACCAGGGATCAGGGCTTGGCACAAACCCAATGCGAATAGCCATTTTTTCAACATGCTTGTCTCCTTTTGTGAATTTAAACTTTGACCGACTGAAGGCTTTCAGGAACAAAAATATCTTGTGCGCTCATCAAGCGGTGGGTCACACCTTGCTCGTGCGCATATTGGCAAAAAGCGTCCAAGGTGGCTTGGTTGGCAGCAGTGCCATAGGGCCAAAAATCGCTGCCCAAGATGTCTTGTGCAGCGGCTGCATAGTCCGATACCCAGGGCAAGGGAAAACTGGACGCGGTGATGTCTCTGGCGCGCACCAAGCTGCGTTGTTTGGCGGCTTCAAACCCTTGCATCAAATTCATCGCGATCCAGGGGTGGCGCTCATAGGTGCTGCGCTTGATGGCCACCACATGCATGATGGGAAAGATGCCGGTTTTTTTCCAATAGGCCTGCTCGACCTCGCGGTAATTGGGGATCAGGCGTTGCACTTGATCGGGGTGTTGCATAAAAGCCTGAGGCGGGCGGGCAGACAACACAGCATCGACCTCGCCCGACAACAGCATCGCCGACAGCGAGGTGTGGGGCATGGGCGTGTAGCTCAGGCCAGCTGGTAGTTGCAAGCGAACTTTTTCTTTGCGCCCGGCATCGTTCACGCCCGCTTGGTACCAGTTGATTTTTTTCAAGTCCACGCCGTATTCGTGGGCCAACAAACCCCGCGAATAAATGGCCGCGGTTTGTGCCCATTCGGGCAAGCCGACCTTTTTCCCTTCCAAGTCTTTCGGGCTTTGGATGCCGCTGTGGCGGCGCACATAAATCGACGAATGGCGAAATGCGCGGGAGGGAAACACTGGAATCAAGGCCAGCCAAGGGTCGGGCTGGGACATGATGGAGATGGACTTGGCAAACGACATCTCGCACACATCCCACTCTTTGAACTGGGTGAAGCGAAAAAACATTTCTTCCACCGGTGGGTGCATGGCGGTGATGTCGATGCCCGGAGCTTGCACCACGCCGCTCATCAGGTCGCGCAGGTGGTCGTAATCGCCCAAGGCGACCGAGAGTTGAATGTTCATCGAGGTACTTCCAAAGGCAAAGGGTCTCAATCGATCTTGAGTTGCAGTTCGCGGATGATTTTGCTGTAGCGCGTTTGGTCACGCTTGATGATTTGTTGCATCTCTTCCAAGCTGGTGTGCAAGGGCTCAATGCCACCGGCTTTTTGAAAGCTGTCGATCAGGTCGGGGGCGTTGAGGGCTTTGGTCACTTCTTCGCGCAGCCTTTGCACCACCGCTGGGGGTGTGCCGGTGGGCGCAAACAAGCCAATCCAAATGGTGTTTTCAAAGCCGGGGAAGGACTCGCCGATGGTGGGCACGTCGGGCAAGGCCTTGGAGCGCAGTTTGCCCGTGGTGGCCAGCGCGTGTAACTTGCCTGCTTTGATCAAGGTGGCGTTGGAGGTGCCCGAGAACATGGCCACGGTTTCGCCGCCAATGGTGGCGGTGGTGGCTGGGGTGCCACCCTTGTAGGGCACATGCAGCATGTCAAAACCCGCGCGGGCCTTGAGCATTTCCATCGTCAAGTGATGCTGGCTGCCATTGCCCCCAGACGCATAGGCCAAAGGCGGATTGGATGATTTGGCCAAGGCAATGAATTCGGCCAGGTTTTTGACCGGCAATTGGGGGTTGAGTGCGAGGACAAATTGATTCGCACCCAAGGTGGCCACCGGGATCAATTCTTTGTTCACGTCCACAGCGGGACGGGCATACAAATAGGGGTTGATGGCCAACAAACTGTCCATGCCCACCAGCAAGGTGTGGCCATCCGCTGGTGCCCGGGCCACGTATTCGGCAGCGGCTTGGCCGTTGGCACCAATTTTGTTCTCAATCACCACCGCCTGCCCCATTTGCGTGGCCAGCTTGGCCCCCAAAGCACGGGCAATCATGTCGGGTGCGCCACCCGGGGGGATGGGCGAGACCAATCGAATCGTGCGCTGCGGGTAGGTTTGTGCCGCGACGGGTTGCAATGCCGACAACCCCATGCACAGCAGCAGCGCGCACCAGCAAAGCCAGGCAAGGGGCGGCCACTGCAGTTGGGCGCGCAGGTGCATGTCAGAAAAATGGAGGCTGGGCATGCGGAAAGGTTAACACTTGGGCGGGACCCCCTGCTGTCACCCCCGGGGCACGGCACAATGGGTGCGAGCCATCGATCACGAAACCCCTGGCACAGCCAATCTGCGCCACAACGCCATATTTCAAACCTACGCCAAGGATGCGCATGAAGTGGATGAGCTTTACCCAAGCAGGCCGACCAGGCTTTGGCCTGGTGGTGGATCAATCGGTGTTGGAGGCGCCTGCAGACATGGCGCAGCAGTGGCCCAGCTTATGGCATGTGGTGTCGCATGGCCTAGCCCCCGAAGTGGCCGACGCTATTTTGAAAACCCCCCGGGTCTGGCCCCTGACCGACTTGGTGGTGGACCTGCCCATGCCGAGTGCGCCGCGCATTTTTTGCATTGGGCGCAATTACAAAGGGCATGTGGCCGAGGTGGGATCGGTCTTGCCAAAACACCCCAGCATGTTCATTCGTGGTGTTGAATCTTTGGTGGCCCATGGGCAACCGCTGCAGCGGCCTCAAGCCTCGGCAGATTTTGACTTTGAGGGCGAGCTGGCCGTGGTCATGGGGGAGGGTGGGCGCCACATTGCGCGCCAGCAGGCCTTGTCCAAGGTGTTTGGTTACACCATCTTCAACGATGGCAGCGTGCGCGATGTGCAGTTTCAGCACTCTCTCACGGCCGGTAAAAACTTTTACCGCTCGGGTGCCATGGGTCCGTGGATTGTCAGCGCCGCAGACATTCCCGACCCGACGCAGTTGTGGCTCAGCACCATCTTGAATGGCCAGCGGGTGCAACACAGCCAAACCGACGACTTGATTTTTGACATCCCCGCCATCATTGAATACATCTCGGGCTTCACCCCTTTGCAGGCGGGCGACATCATTGCCACGGGCACACCCGACGGCGTGGGCATGGCCAGGAAGCCCCCGTTGTGGCTCAAGCCCGGCGACTTGATCGAGGTGCAGATCAGCCAAATTGGCACGCTCAGCAATGGTGTGTGCGATGGCGAGTGAGGCCCCTAGACGCCAACGCAGTGGCGTTGCGCGCGTGCTTAAAATATGTGCAAACAGGAGAACTTCATGCTCAAAGGCAAAACCGCACTCGTCACCGGATCGACCAGTGGCATTGGCTTGGGCATCGCCCAGGCTTTGGCCCAACAAGGGGCCAACCTCATTCTCAACGGCTTTGGCGACGCTTCCGCTGCTGTGTCGCAAATACAGGCTTTGGGTGTCAAAGCCGAGCACCACCCGGCCGACATGAGCAAACCCAGCGAGATTGAGGCCATGATGGCCTTTGCCCAGCAGCACGGCGGCGTGGACATCTTGGTCAACAACGCTGGTATTCAGCACGTGGCCTTGGTGGAAGATTTTCCGGTGGACAAATGGGACGCCATCATTGCCATCAATTTGTCCAGCGCGTTTCACACCACCCGTTTGGCCATGCCGACCATGCGCCAGCGCAACTGGGGCCGGGTGCTCAACATCGCGTCCACCCACGGTTTGGTGGCGTCACCGCAAAAGTCGGCCTATGTGACGGCCAAGCACGGCATCGTGGGTTTCACCAAATCGGTGGCGCTGGAAACCGCCACCACCGGCATCACCGTGAACGCCATTTGCCCCGGCTGGGTGCTGACCCCATTGGTGCAAAAACAAATTGATGACCGCGCCCGCAAAGAAGGCATCAGCGTGGAGCAGGCCAAAATTAACTTGCTGGCTGAAAAGCAACCTTCGCTGCAATTCACCACCCCCGAAGAGTTGGGTGGCTTGGCGGTGTTTTTGTGCTCACCCCAGGCCAACAACGTTCGCGGCGCAGCCTGGAACGTCGATGGCGGCTGGGTGGCTCAATAGATCAAAAGCCGACGTTGTTGCCGCCTTTGAGCTGCAAAATCTCGCGCGCTTCGTCGGGCGTGGCCACTTCCAGCGACAGGCCTTCCAAGATCGAGCGAATGCGCTTGACTTGGGTGGCATTGGTTTGCGCCAGAGTACCCGGTGCGTCCCACAGTGAATCTTCCAACCCTACGCGCACATTGCCGCCCATGAGGGCCGACATGGTGGCGGTGGGCATTTGGTGGCGCCCCGCGCCCAGCACCGACCACACATAGTCGTTGCCAAACAAGCGGTCGGCGGTTTGTTTCATTTGCATCACATGCTCTGGGTGGGCGCCAATGCCGCCCAAGATGCCAAACACCGATTGAATGAACAACGGGGGCTTGACGATCATGCGCTCCAAAAAGTGCGCTGCCGTGTACAGGTGACCAATGTCATAGCACTCGATTTCAAAACGGGTTTGGTTGGCGCTGCACGACTCCAAGATGTATTGGATGTCTTTGAAGGTGTTGCGAAAAATGCGCCCATCGGATTCGGCCAAGTAAGGCACTTCCCAGTCGTGCTTCCAGTTTTTGTAGCGCCCCACCATGGGGTGCAGGCCAAAGTTCATCGAGCCCATGTTGAGCGAGGCGATTTCGGGCTTGAGTTGCAAGGCTGGTTGCAAGCGCTCTTCGATGCTCATGGTCGAGGCACCGCCGGTGGTGAAGTTCAGCACCACGTTCGAGTGGGCCTTGATCACCGGGGCAAATTCCTGGAAATATTTCGTGTCTTGTGTCGGCTGACCGGTGATCGGGTCGCGCGCATGCAAGTGCACGATGGAGGCGCCCGCTTCAGCCGCGCCAATGGCTGCATCCGCAATCTCTTTGGGCGTGATCGGCAGGTGTGGCGACATGGTCGGCGTGTGGATCGAGCCGGTCACCGCACAGGTGATGATGACTTTGCGCTTGGGTCTGGATGCCATGGGTTTCTCCTTGGGGTGGTGATGGTTTGTTTTATTCGGCCTTGATGCCAATCGATTTGACAATACCCGCCCAGCGCTCGCGCTCGGCCTTCATAAAGGCGGCAAAAGCGGCGGTGCCCATGCCGCTGTCGGCAATTGAGCCCAATGCGGCCAGGCGCTGCACCACCTCGGGTTGCCGCAGCAGGGTTTGGATGTCGCGGTTGACGCGGTTGATCACCTCGGCGGGGGTGTTGGCTGGGGCAAACAAACCATTCCAGCCCGCGTATTCAAATCCCGCGAAGGTGTCTGACAAGCTGGGCACTTGGGGCAAATTGGGTACGCGCTGGGCGGTGCTCACCGCCAAGGGTTTGATTTGGTTGTTGGCGATGTAAGCGCTCAAGGCCGCGTCGGGCAGACATATGAGGTCGATGCGCCCACCCAACACATCTTGAATCGCCTCGGGGGCTTTGGTGTAAGGCACATGGGTGAGGCGGATACCGGCCATGGCGGCCACGGTATCGGCCAGCATGCCCGAGAAAGTTTTCGGCCCTTCTGTGGCGATGGTGAGCTTCTCGGGTTGGGCTTTGGCCCGGGCGATCAAGTCGGCCAGGCTTTGGATGCCGCTGCTGGGTTGCGCGGCCAGTACGAACGGGCTGCGACCGAACAGGGCCACGGGGATGAAATCTTTTTCCAAATCAAAGGGCAAGGTTTTGAAGGTGAAGCCATTGGTCACCATGGCTGCTGTGGTGGCGTAAAAGAAGTTGTAGCCATCGGGCGCCGAGCGCGCTGCGGCTTGGGTGCCAATCACGTTTTGACCGCCCGGGCGGTTTTCCACCACGACGGCGCTGCCCCAACTGCGGGCGAGTTGATCGGCGATGTAGCGCGCCAAGATGTCTGGGCCCGCACCGGCGGGCTGCGAGACGATCCATTTGATCGGTCGATTCGGCCAGGGGCCGCTTTGCGCCATGACAGGCCACGCCAGGCCAGCGGCCAGGCCGCCGGCCGCGCAGGTGAGGAGTTGGCGGCGTTGTGCCTGGTGGGTCATGGTTGTCTCCGGTCAGTGTGGTTGTGAAAAAACATGAATCTCATCGAACAAGGCTTGCAGGCTGGTGCCATCGTGGGCCACGCCGTACACCACATGGTCAGGGCGCACCAGCACGGCATGGGCTTGGTGCTGGGCCAACCAGGTGGCCAACACCGCGTCGGCCTCCTGCCATGGGCCCACGCCCGCTTGCCACTGGGCCATGCCCGTGGGCCGGCATTGAGCGGCGGTGGTCAGCAAGCTCGAAGGTGCTTGGGCCGATAACAGCAAGCGCCAACCGCAACCCAACCAGTGGTCCATGCGTTGGCGCTGGGCACCGCGCACCAGCCACGGCTGCGGACACAGGGTGCCCACCGCCACATGCGATTGCGCGCTGAGCAAGCCCCCGCGCAGGGACGGTTGCACGTCTTGGCGCGGGGTGCGCTGCACTTGGCCTTGGCAGGCTTGCAGCAATTGCTGGTCACGCGCACGCGCTTTGGCGGGGTCGCGCTCGGCGACCAACTCGCCAATGTGTTTGATGCGGGTGGTCAGCTCGCGCACATGGGCTTGGCGTTCGCTGCCATAGGTATCGAGCAAGGCGTCGGGGGCATGGTCTTGCAAACACGCTGCGATTTTCCAGCTGAGGTTGACCACATCGCGCACGCCTTGGCACATGCCTTGGCCCAAAAACGGGGGTTGCTGGTGGGCGGCATCGCCCGCCAGAAACACCCGACCTTGGCGCCATTCGCGCGCCACCAAGGCGTGAAAGCGGTAGCTGGCTTGGCGCCACAGTTGGCCGTCTTGCGGGGTGATCCAGCGCGACAGCAAGCGCCAGGTGCCCTCGGGGGTGGCCAGTTCTTGCGGGTCTTCGCCAGGGTTGATGGAGATCTCCCAGCGCCGATGGTTGCCAGGGCCGATCAAGAAGGTGCTGGGCCGTGTGGGTTCGCAATACTGCACGCTGACCTGGGGCAACTTGGCCAGCCCTTGGGGGTTGATCAAGGTGTCGACCACCAACCAGGCCTGGTCAAAACCCAGGTCGATCAAGCCCATGCCGAGTTGTTCGCGCACCCGGCTGGAGGCACCGTCGCAAGCGATGGCGTAGCGCGCTTGCACCACGCTCTTTTCACCTGTGTCGTTGGTGATGGACAGTTTCAACCGGTCGGCTTGGTTTTGCACGCGCTGCACGCTGTGGCCCAGGGCCAAGGTGACATTGGGCATGCCCGTGATCAACTGTCGCAACAAGCGCTCCAAGGCCGGTTGGTTGAACACCACCGACGGGTGGTGGCCCAAGGGATAGGGCGGGGCGATGGTGGACATGCACTTGATGAGTTGGCCGTCCACGCCATAAAACTCCGAGTCGGTGAAGGGCTCCATGTGCGCTTGCATGGCCCCGTCAATTCCCAATTGCTGCCACACGCGCAGGATTTCGTGGTCCATGGCAAAAGCGCGCGGCTTGTCGTAAATGGCCTGCGCGCTGTCGCCGATCCACACCCGCAGGCCGCGTTGCCCGAGCAAGGCGGCGGCAGCAGCGCCACTGGGGCCGCAGCCCACAATGGCCACGTCATACAGGGGCTTGATCGGTGGTTTCAAAGAAGTCATCTCGCGTTCAAGGTCGGTGCCGACGGGGGGCAAAGCGGAGGGTGGGTGGACCCTCAGACCGGTGCAAACATCACCGCGCGTTGGGCCTGCTTCAAGGCATCGCTGGGCGGCTTGGAGATGCCCCATTGGTCGATCCGCCCGGTGGGCCACTTCCAGTCATCGGGTTGGCCGGCGGTGTAGCTGTCGTCGATTTGCTGCACCTCAGCCGTGTACTCCACCACGATGCCAAACGGCCCAATGAAGTAATTGAAAGCATTGTTGCCAGGGCCGTGGCGGCCAGGGCCCCACTCGATGGGGTGGCCAGCGTCTTTGAGCCGACCGCCGCCGCGCATGACCGATTCGAGGTCGGGCATCAAAAAAGCAATGTGGTTGAGCGCATCGTTGTCGGTGTCGCCAAAGGCGATGCTGTGGTGGTCGCTGTTGCAGCGCATGAAGGCCATGATGCGGGTGCGGTCCGAGAGCGAAAAATCCAGCACCTGTTCTAAAAATGTTTGGCTGGCGGGCACATCGTGGGTGTTGAGCACGGCGTGCGCCAAGCGAATGGGCTTGTCGGCCACCTGCGTGCCCTGCGGGTGGGTGTGGTCGCCATGCACCAGTTGGTAGACACGGCCATGCCCATCGACCACGCTCAGGCCCATGCCACCGGCTGGGTCGCTCAAAGCGGCAACAGGCCCCAGCACACGGCCACCACTTTTGAGTGCGACCTGTGATGCTTTCTCCAAGGCTTGGGCGCTGTGGACCCGCAAGCTCACATGGCGCACCGAGGCCTGTCCGGTGTGGGCGTGAAGAGAAATCAAATGGTGGTCGGTGCCGGTGCCGCGCAGGTATGTGCCGTCTGGCCCTTGCGCGACCACATCCAAGTGCCAGACCTCGGTGAAAAAGGCCTCGGCCACGGCCAGATCTGGGACATTGAGGGCGACGCTGCGCAAATGGCTGACGATGGAGGAGGCGTGGGTCATGGGGTGGGTGGGTTGGCTGTCGGTGAAGGGCGTGGCGATGCCATCAGTCGTTGCTTTTGATTTTGGCGCTTTCGGCCACGGCACCCCATTTGGCCAAATCGGCGGCCAGCAACTTGGCCAAGTCTTCTGAGCTGGCGGGTGTGGCGGTGACTTGGCTGGTGGCCATTTGCGCGGCCACTTCGGGTGTTTTCAGGATGCGGTGCACTTCGCTCTCGAGCCGCTTGACGGTGGCCATGGGGGTTTGGGCCGGGGCAAACAAACCCGCCCAATAGCGAAACTCCAATTGCGGAAAACCCAACTCGGCCATGGTCGGCACCTGGGGCAGGCTGGGCAAGCGGGTCGGCGAGGTCACGGCCAAGGCGCGCAATTGGCCTGATGCGAGCAAGGCCGATGCCGGGCCGGTATCGACCATTGACATGACCAAATCACCGGCGATCAATGCGGTGATGGTCTCGCTGGTGCTTTTGTATTGAATGAACTCACCCGGTGTGCCGGTTTGCAAGCGAAACAACTCGCTGGCAAATTGAAACGCCGGCCCCGAGCCGCCGTAGTTGGCTTTGTCGGGGTTGGACTTCATGAACTTCACCAGGTCGGGCAAGCTGTTGATGCCTTGCTTGGCATTGACCACCAGCAGCAGGGGGAAGCTGGCGACCAATGACACCGGCACAAAGTCTTTGGTCGGCGAGTAGCGCAGCTTGGGCGTCAAGATGGGCGTGAACACCATGTTGCCAATCGGGGCCATCAACAAGGTGTGGCCGTCAGCGGGAGACTTGGCCACGCCATCGGTGGCGATGATGCCGCCGGCACCCACCCGGTTTTCCACCACCACCGGCTGACCCAAGGGGCCTGCCAAGCGCTGGCTGAGCAAACGCGCCAAGGTGTCCATGCCGCCACCGGCCCCTTGACCGACCACGATGCGCACGGTTTTTTGCGGAAACTCCTGTGCGTGGGCCGCCCCCAGGGTCAAGCCCATGGACGCGAGCACACAGGCCAGCAAAAATGGACGAAGGGTGCGCGAATGGCGCAATACGGGCCAAAGGGGCAGGGTTTGGGGGGTCATGGGGGCCTTGTGAAAAAAGCGGATGCAGTGGGTCTGCGCAGCAGGCGAGGTGTTTTTGTATATTACCCCATGGTTTTTAAGGCAATACCCCCCATGCACACCCCCGTCTCAGCCGCCCCGGTGATCGATTTTCACGTTCACATGCTCAACGCCGAGGTGTTTGAGGCGTCCACCAACCGCACGGTGTTCACCGGTTTTGGGGCCACACCGGCCAAGGCGCCGCGCCCCGGGGCGCAGTACTTGATCGAGCGCATGTTCGACCCGGCCAAGGTGCTGGCCGACATGGACCAACGCCGGGTGGATGTGGCGGTGATCAGCTCCAGCACCGTGCTGCAAGGCAGTTCTTGGGCTGAAGCGGAAACAGATTTGGCGCTGTGCCAGCTTTGCAACGACCAAGCTGCCGATTGGGTGGCCCAGTACCCTGAGCGTTTTGTGGGCAGCATGGTCTTGCCCATGCAAAGCCCTGATCGTGCCCTGGTGGAGTTGGCGCGCGCGCACGACCAGTTGGGCCTGCGGGTGCTCAACCTGTCGTCGAGTTACCAAGGGGTTTATTTGGGCGATCCGGTGTTTGCGCCGTTTTGGGACGCGGTGGCCGAGCGTGGCTTGGTGGCTTGGGTGCATCCAGAGGGTGTGCGCGACCCCTGGTTTCAGCGCTATGCGCTGTGGAACTCGCTGGGCCAGTCGATCGAGGAGGCCAAGTGCATGGCCTCGCTGATGTACGAAGGTGTGATGACCCGCCATCCGCACCTGCAAGTGGTGATGGCCCATGGCGGCGGCTATTTCCCGCATTACATGGGCCGCTTGGACCGCAACACCTTGAACCGGCCCGACACGGTGCGCCACATGGACGGGCTCACCCCCAGCGCCATGCTGCGCCGCTTTCATTACGACGCGTGTGTGTATGACCCAGAGGTGCTGCAAGTGCTGATGGCGCGTGTCGGTGCCGACCGCTTGGTGTTGGGCAGCGATTACCCAGTGGGCGAGAAAGACCCCTTGGCCTGGCTGCAAGATGCTGGCGTGCAGGGCGCAGATTTACAAGCCATTGCCGGGGGCAATGCAGCGCGTCTATTGGGTTTGATGGATACCTAACGCTGGCGCGGGTCCAGGGCGTCGCGCAAACCGTCGCCCAAAATATTGAACGACAGCACCAGCAAAAAAATCGATGCGCCGGGCCAAATGGCCATCCAAGGCGCTTGCTCAACATAGTTTTTCGCGGTGTTGAGCATGCTGCCCCAGCTGGGCGCGGGCGGCTGCTGGCCCAAGCCCAAAAACGACAAACTGGCTTCGGCAATCACCGCCGAGGCAATCGCCAAGGTGGCTTGCACCAAGATCGGCGGCAAGGTGTTGGGCAGCACATGGCGCAAGGCAATGCGCCACGGTGGGTTGCCCACGGCGCGGGCGGCTTCGATGTAGTCCTCGACTTTGACTTGCATCACCTGGCCACGGGTCAAGCGCACAAAAATGGGGGCGGCCGAGATGCCAATGGCCATCATGGCGTTGCTGAGACTGGGGCCCAAAAATGCCGCCAGGGCAATCGCCAAAATCAAAAAAGGACAGGCCAAAAACGCATCGGTGATGCGGGCGATCACCATGTCCACCCAGCCACCGACAAACCCGGCCAGCAAACCCAATGGCACACCGATCAGCAGCGAGATGGACACCGACACCACGCCTGCCAGCAAGGACGCTTGGGTGCCCCAGACCACGCGGGCAAACACGTCGCGGCCAATCTCATCGGTGCCAAACCAATGCGCAGCGCTGGGGGCTTTGCGAATGGAGCCCCAACTGGTGGCGATGGGGTCTTGCAAACCCAACCAGGGGGCCAACAAGGCCATCAGGGTGAACATCAGCACCACGCCCAGGCCCCACATGGCCGCGCGGCGGCGGCGCAGGCGCCGCCATGCAGCCAGCCAGGGGCCGGGCCGAGCAGCGGGTGTTGGTGCGCTCGCAAGGGCGCTGGGTGACAAGGCGGTGCTCATCGGCGCAAACGGGGGTTGACCCAAAAGTAAGCCAAGTCGGCCAGCAGGTTGAGCAAGATGTAGGTGGTGGCTGTGAACAGCACCACACCTTGCACCACCGCATAGTCGCGGTTGAACACCGCGTCCACGATCAGCTTGCCAAAGCCGGGGATGGTGAAGACCTGCTCGGTCAGCACCGCGCCTGAAAGCAAAGTGCCCAATTCCAAGGCGCCAAGGGTGATGATGGGGGTGAGCGCATTGCGCAAGGCGTGCTTGATCACCACCGCGCGCTCGCTCAAACCCTTGGCGCGGGCGGTGCGCACGTAGTCCGAGGACATGACTTGCAGCATGGCGCTGCGGGTGTGGCGCATCAGCACCGCGGCGATGGCGTTGCCCAGCACAAAAGCGGGCATGGCCATGGCGGCGAGGTTGCCCGCCAGGTCTTCAAAAGGACTGACATAGCCCGAGGCGGGCAGCCAACCCAGTTGCACCGAGAACAACATGATGAGCAAAATGCCCAACCAAAAATTGGGCGTGGACAGGCCCCACAAAGCAAACAAATTCGCGCCGTGGTCCCAAGCGCTGCCCCGGGCCACCGCCGACACCACCCCGGCCGGGATGCCAATCAGCACCGCGACCAAAAAGGCCAGCACCGCCAACTCCAGGGTGACGGGCAGTTTTTGCAAGATCAAGTCCAGCACCGGCAACTGGGTGCGCACCGACTCACCCAGGTCGCCTTGCAGCACCCCCCACACCCAGTAGCCATAGCGCACCGGCAGGGGTTCGTCCAAATGCAACTTGGCCTGCAAGTAGGCGATCACCTGGGGGTCTTGGTCTTCGCCGGCCAAAATTTTGGCCGGGTCACCCGGCAGCAGTTGCTGCAGCCCAAAGATGAGCATGGACACCAAGATCAAGGTGGGCAGCAAACTGGCCAGGCGGCGCAGCAAAAAGGCAAACATGGTTCAGCTGAGCTGGCTTTTGCGGATGCTCAGGGGGCCATCTTCAAGCCGGTCACGCGCAGCAGACCATCGGGGATCTGGCGCACGCCGCTCAGTTTCCCGTTGTAAGCCCACAGCCAGTTGCGGTGGTAGAGGTAAATCACTGGGCGCTCTTTGAGCACTTGGGCGGCAATTTGCTCAAACAGTTTTTTGCGCTGGGCTGGGTCGCGCACAGTGCGCGATTGGTTGATCAAGGCATCGGTTTCGGCACTGCAGTAACCGGCGTAGTTCAGGGGTTGCTTACATGCATGAAAGCTGTAGAGGTTGCCGTCCGGATCGGGGCGACCGCTCCAGGCCAATGCATAGGCGTCGAAGTCGCCTTTGTCAGCCAGGTTCAGCGAGGTGGCGAATTCGGTCGACTGGATCTTCACATCAAAACCCGCATCGCGCGTCATGGCCTGGATCACCAAGGCCATGCGTTGCGCGTCCGAGGTGGTGGGCGTCATGAGGGTGAAGCTGGGGTTGGTGACCCCGGCTTGTTTCAGCAAAGCGCGGGCTTTTTCAATGTCGCGCTTGGGCATGGGCATGTTTTTGGCGTAGTAGGGATTGGTGGGCGCGACCCATTGGTTACCCACTGTGGCCTCGTTGTCCATCACCACCTGGGCCAGGCCTTGGCGGTCCAGCGAGAGCTCAAAAGCTTCGCGCACCCGGGCGTCGCGGCCCAAGGGGTTGTTTTTGGCGCGGTCGCTTTTGCCAATATTGATGGTGATGCCCTGGTAGCCAATTTCAGTGATGCGCGTGGTTTTGAACTTTTTATCTGCTTGCAGTTTTTCCATGTCGTTGGTGGCCACCCGCTCGATGAAGTCGAGCTGCCCCGACTTGAGGTTGGCCAAGCGCACGGTGGCGTCGGGGATGGGTGTGTAGGTGACCTTGTCAAAGTGAACGGCGGCCTTGTTCCAATAGCCAGCGTATTTTTCGAGGACGATGCGGTCTTGTGCCACCCGTTCGACAAATTTAAAGGGGCCAGAGCACACCGGCGCAGTGCCAAATTTGTCGCCTGCGGCTTGCGCCGCCTTGGGCGAGACCATCATGCCGGCGCGGTCGGTGAGTTGGGCCAACAAAGGTGAGAACGGTGAGGAGAGGTTCAGGCGCACGGTTTGGGCGTCCACCACATCAACACTGCTGACTGGGGCCAGCTCGCCACGGCGGCTCGAGCCAGGCAGATTTTTGTGCCGATCGATGTTGAATTTCACTGCGGCGGCATCGAGTTTTTCGCCGTCATGGAAGGTCACGCCGGTGCGGATTTTCAAGGTCAGGCTTTTGTTGTCGGCCGACCACTCGTGGCCGGTGGCCAACTGCGGCACGATGTTGAGTTTTTCATCCACATCAAACAGCTTGTCGCACAAGGATGAAAACACAATGCGGCCGACAAAGCTGCGCGCCAAGGTCGGGTCCAACACATCGGGGTCTTCGGCCAGGCCAATGCGCAGGGTTTGGGCCGATGCACTGGCTGCGCTGAGCGCCAAACAAGTGCCCAACAAGGCCAGGGAAACAGTTTTTTTCATGCGGGGTTCTCCAAAGTGAAAAGGGTTCAAGGCCGTGGGGCATGGGTGGGTAAAAAAGCAGACTGCAATTGTTGCAGGCGCCACTGGTTGGCCGTCATCATGCCAGGGCCGGTGGCCACGGCTTGGGCTGGCAAATCGCGCCACAGGTGACAGGCCACGGCGTGTCCGTCTGGCGCCGCCAAGGGAGGCGCGCTGTGTTGGCACGCGTTTTGGGCATGTGGGCAACGGGTGTGAAAGTGGCACCCCGAAGGTGGGTTGATCGGGCTGGGCACATCGCCGCTGAGCAAGGTGCGCACCCCCATCAGTTTGGGCACGGGGCGCGGTATCGCCCCCAGCAAGGCCTGGGTGTAAGGATGGCGGGGGTGGGCAAACAAGGCTTGGCTGTCGGCGATTTCCACCACCCGGCCCAGGTACATCACGGCGATGCGGTGCGCCACATGCTTGACCACGGCCAGGTCGTGGGCGATGAACAAGTAAGCCAGCCCAAACTGGGCTTGCAAATCTTGCAGCAAATTGATCACCTGGGCTTGCACCGATACGTCCAAGGCCGACACCGCTTCGTCGCAGACGATGAGTTCGGGCTCGACCGCCAAGGCGCGGGCAATGCCAATGCGCTGGCGCTGGCCGCCCGAAAACTCATGCGGATAGCGCTGGGCGTGTTCGGGTGCCAAGCCCACGGTTTTTAAAAGCTCTTGCACCCGCTCAGGATGGCGGCCGATGTGCAAGTCATGCAATTGCAGCGGTTCGGTGAGCGACTGGGCCACGGTCATGCGCGGGTTGAGCGATGCGTACGGGTCTTGAAAAATGATTTGCATGGATCGGCGTTGCCCGCGCAACGCGGGCCCACTGAGTTGGCCCAGGTCTTGGCCTTTGAAGCGCACTTCACCGCCGCTCGGCTCGATCAAGCGCAACACCAAGCGGCCCAAGGTGGATTTGCCACAACCCGACTCACCCACCACGCCCAAGGTTTCGCCGGCGCGGATGTGCAAGTCCACACCATCGACCGCGCGCACCGCACCGCGGGCACGGCCCCACAGGCCTTGGCGCACCACAAAGTGTTTGCGCAGTTGGCTCACTGACAACAGGGGTGGGGCGTCGCTCATGCCGTGGCTTCCTCGGGGGCCAGTAAGGCTGCCGCATCAAGCGGCGCGCGCCAACAAGCGCTGGTGTGGTCAAGCCCCACGGTTTGCAGCGCTGGGGCCTGGATGTGGCAGCGTTCTTGCGCAAATGGGCAGCGCGGTGCAAAGCCACAACCCGCTGGTCGCTGCAAAGGGCTGGGCACTTGGCCTTCGATCGATGCGAGCCGGTGCTGGGCCAGGTCCAAACGCGGAATGGCGCCGAGCAGGCCCACGGTGTAGGGGTGTTGGGGTGTGTCAAACAAGGCCTGCACTGGGGCGCGTTCGACCACTTTGCCGGCATACATCACCACCACTTCGTCGGCGACCTCGGCCACCACGCCCAGGTCGTGGGTGATGAGCACGATGGCGGTGCCCATGTCGCTTTGCAATTGCGCCATCAAGGCCAAAATTTGGGCTTGGATGGTCACGTCCAGGGCAGTGGTGGGTTCGTCGGCGATCAGCAAGCGTGGTTGGCACACCAAGGCCATGGCGATCATCACCCGCTGGCGCATGCCGCCAGAGAGTTGGTGCGGGTACTCGTGCAAGCGTTGTTCTGGGGCTGGGATGCGCACTTGGCCCAGCATCTCCAAGGCCCGTTCCCGGGCCTGGGCGCGGTCCATGGGTCGGTGGCGCAGCAAGGCTTCCATGATTTGGTCTCCCACCGTATAGGCCGGGTTGAGCGAGGTCATGGGTTCTTGAAACACCATGGCCATGCCGTTGCCACGCAGGTTTTGCAGGGTTTCGTCGCTGGCCCCAACCAGCTGTTGGCCTTCAAAGCGGATGGAGCCCGCGCGGATGGCCCCTGCGGGTGCGCTGACCAAACCCATGATGGACAGCGAGGTGACGCTTTTGCCGCAGCCCGACTCGCCCACGATGGCCAATGTTTTGCCGGCATGGACCTCAAAGCTCACCCCGTCCACGGCGGCGAATTCACCGTCATCGGTGGTGAAGCAGGTGCGCAGGTCGCGCACTTCCAGCAAAGCGTTCATGGGCGGGGCAAGGGTGGGGTGGCCAAGTTGGCGTGAAAGGCTTGGACGCGGGCTTCGATGTGTTGGCGGTCGATCAAGCCCACCGGGTCGTGCCGTCCGGCCAAGCAGGCCATGAAGGGCTGGTAGCGCTCCAGGCTTTTTTCATACAGACGGTGCAATTCCACAATCGGTTCTTCATGGTCATCGACCCGCAGGTCGAGTTGGGGATGGTCTTCATCGGCATGGATGCGCAGGGCCGCGCCTTGTTTGCCACGCTTGTCGCCGCCAGCGGCTTCGCCAGCGGCCATGGCAGCCAGCAAACGCCGTGCCATGGGTTGCCCGGCGCTGGCTTGGTAGGCACGCGCGGTTTCTTGCACCACTTCGGGGCCTGCGAGCATGTTGCCCGCCACGCTGAAGTCGTCAAAGCACAGGTGGCCGCACCAATCAATGCAGGCCGCACCGGTATGGGCCGCTGGCGCACCATGGGCAGGCAGGACATGCAATTGGCGTTGGTCGCGTCCGGCATCGGCGGCCGTGAGCTGGGCCACCACGGCGCTGGGTGCCAGTCCTTGGGCCAGGGCATCGAGCCCGGCCGGGCCGTACAAGGGGTTCATCAAGGCTTGGGTGGCCACCGCCCCCACCCCGCGGCGGGTGTGCACGCACAAGGCGCCCACGGCAAAGAATTTGGAGGCAATGGCCACGCCAAAGTGGCCTTGGGAGTCGCGGGCGATGATGGACCAGGTCATGGGAACAGTGGTTTCTGAAAACCCCAATCATGCCTGAGCGCCGTGTGAAAATGCCTCAGCCCTGGGAATGGCCTGGGGGTATGGTCGGCATCGGAGCGCATTGTGGAAGTTTCATTTGAGCATGAGATCGAGTCGTTGCGCTTGGGCGAGGGCGACACCTTCCACGGCGAGGGCATTTTGGCCATCACCAAAGCCCTGCTCCAGTCGGGCGTGGCTTACGTCGGCGGCTACCAGGGTGCGCCGGTGTCGCATTTGCTCGATGTGATGGTGCAAGCCAAGCCCTTCATGGACGAGTTGGGTGTGCATGTCGAAGCCTGTGCCAACGAAGCCTCTGCCGCAGCCATGCTCGGTGCCAGCCTGCACTACCCGCTGCGCGGCGCGGTGACCTGGAAGTCGATTGTGGGCACCAATGTGGCGGCTGACGCCTTGTCCAATTTGGCCTCGCCCGGAGTGGTGGGCGGCGCTTTGATCGTGGTGGGCGAAGACTATGGCGAGGGCGCCTCGGTGATCCAAGAGCGCACCCACGCTTATGCTCTGAAAAGCACCTTGTGTTTGCTCGACCCCCGGCCTGACTTGACCAAGATGGTCGAGATGGTCGAGCATGGTTTTGCATTGTCCGAGGCCTCCAACATGCCGGCAATTTTGGAGTTGCGCATCCGCGCCTGCCATGTGCGGGGTAGCTTTGTCACCAAGGACAACCGCGCGCCCGCCTTGTCGACCCGCGCCTTGATGGAAGACCCGGCGGCCTTTGATTACATGCGCCTGGCCCACCCACCGGTGACCTTTCGCCATGAAAAGCTCAAAACCCAAGAGCGCATTCCGGCCGCTTGCCGTTACATCGCCGAGCACGGTCTCAACGAACATTTCCCTGGGCGCCATGCCGATCTGGGCTTGGTGGTGCAAGGGGGCTTGTACAACGCCTTGATCCGCAGCTTGCAGCAACTGGGCTTGGCCAATGCTTGGGGCGAGAGCGATATTCCGATCTTGGTGCTCAACGTGACCTATCCCCTGGTGCCCGATGAAATCGCCGACTTTTGCGCCGACAAACAAGCGGTGATGGTGATCGAGGAGGGCCAGCCCGAGTACATTGAGCAAGACATGGCCACCCTGTTGCGCCGCCGTGGGTTGAACACCCCAATGCACGGCAAAGACTGGTTGCCTTTGGCCGGCGAGTACAGCGTGGAGGTTTTGTCGACGGGCTTGACGGCTTTTGCCCAGCACTATTTGGACCCGGCTTTGACCGATGGGGCGCAGCAATGGCTGGCGCGCAACCAACAACGGCGTGGCGAGGTGGCAGAGATGCTGCCAATTCCCTTGCCTGCACGCCCCCCCAGTTTTTGTGTCGGTTGCCCCGAGCGACCGGTGTTTGCGGCCCTCAAATTGGCGCAACAAGACATTGGGCCGGTGCACATTGCAGCCGACATTGGCTGCCATGCCTTGGCGACTTTCGAGCCGTTTTCCAGCGGCCATTCGATCTTGGGTTACGGCATGAGCTTGGCCAGCCGGGCCGGGGTGTCGCCCATGATGCAGCGGCGCAGCCTGGCCATCATGGGCGACGGTGGTTTTTGGCACAACGGCCTGCTCACTGGGGTGCAAAGCGCCTTGTTCAACAACGACGACGCGGTGTTGCTCATCTTTAAAAACGGCTACACCTCGGCCACGGGTACCCAAGACATCCACTCCACGCCCAGCGATGGGGCCAAGGCGCATGCGGTGCAAAAGCAAGACAGCTTGGCCCACACCAACCAAACCATTGAAACCACTTTGCGTGGCATGGGCGTGCAGTGGATGCGCACCGTGCACACCTACGAGGTGGCGCAGATGAAGCGAACCCTCAAAGAAGCTTTGACCCACGAGTTCACTGGGCTCAAAGTGATCATTGCCGAGGGCGAATGCCAGCTCGAACGCCAGCGCCGAATCAAGCCGTGGATCGCCAAGATGCTGCGCGGCGGCGAGCGGGTGGTGCGCGTCAAATACGGTGTGGATGAAGACGTCTGCAATGGTGACCATGCGTGCATCCGTTTGTCAGGCTGCCCCACCTTGACCTTGAAGGACAACCCCGACCCGCTCAAGGTGGACCCGGTGGCCACGGTGATCGACGGCTGTGTGGGCTGTGGTTTGTGTGGCGCCAATGCCCATGCCGCCACCCTGTGCCCGAGTTTTTACCGCGCCGAAGTGGTGCAAAACCCCAAACCCTGGGAACGGGTCTGGGCCGCTTTGCGCGCTCGCTTGGTGCGCGCCATGCAACCGGCTTGACACCATGAACACCCACCGACCGATTTCTTTGTTGTTGTGCGCCTTGGGTGGCGAAGGCGGCGGCGTGCTCAGCCAATGGCTGGTCGAAGCCGCCCGCATCGCCGGTTACCCGGCGCAAAGCACCTCCATCCCCGGCGTGGCCCAGCGCACGGGAGCGACCACCTATTACGTGGAAGTTTTTCCGCAGCCTTTGACCGACTTGGGGGGGCGCCGTCCGGTGATGAGCCTCAACCCGGTGCCTGGGGCCTTGGACGCATTGGTTTCGTCTGAGTTGCTGGAGACCACGCGCCAAATCGGCCTGGGTTATGCGTCACCCGATCGCACCCGCGTTATCACGTCGAGTGCTCGCAGTTTCACCACCCATGAGCGCATGCAGCTTGCCGATGGTCGGCGCGACAGCGCCCAATTGGTCGATGTGGTGCGCCGCTTCAGCCACGAACACCATGTGCTCGACATGGCTGGCATGGCCCAGCAAGCGGGCACCGTGGTCAGCGCGGTGATGCTGGGGGCCATTGCAGGCAGTGGATTGCTGCCTTTTGGGCGTGCCCATTTTGAAGCCGCGATTGGTCAAGGGGCCCAAGCGGCGGCCAGTTTGCGCGGCTTCGCCCTGGCGTTTGACGCGGTGAACACCCCGCGCCAATGGGCTGAAGTGGCCGCGCAGGTGCTGCCCCAAGCTGATGAAGCTATGTTGACCTCGGCGGATCAGGTGGCCGTGGATGAATTCCCTGTACCGGCGCGCGCCATGTTGGCCTTGGGTTTGGCGCGGGTCATCGATTACCAAAACCGTGCTTATGGCCAGGTGTATTTGCGCCGCATGCGCCAGGTCTGGCAGGCCGAGGCCGCCAGCGATGCCAGTGCCCTGCACGGGTGGGCGGTCACGCGAGAGATGGCGCGCTGGGTGGCTTTGTGGATGGCGTTTGACGACATCATCCGCGTGGCCGATTTGAAAAGCCGATCCACCCGGCTGCAGCGGGTGGTCAAAGAGGTGCGTGCCGGCCCTGATGATGTGCTCAAGGTCTATGACCATTTCAAACCCGGCGTGCCCGAATTTGCCGCCTTGTTGCCAAGTCGCTGGGCGCAGCGATTGACCGCTTGGGACCGCGCGCGGGTGCTGCGCGGTCGCGAACCTTGGGCCTTGCCGTTGAAGATTGGCACCCATTCGGTGGGTGGCATGCTGGCCCTGCGTGGTCTGGCCAGTTTGCGGGGCTTGCGGGTTTATGGCCAGCGCTTTGCCCAGGAGCAATTGGCCATCGAAACCTGGCTGCAAGCGGTGGTGCTAGGGCTGGCACGAGATTGGCGCTTGGGCCACGAATTGGCTGCTTGCGGCCAATTGATCAAAGGCTATGGCGCGACCAACGAGCGCGGCAAATTGAATTTGCAGCACTTGGTGAGCCATTTGGCGGTGTTGCCCGAGCCCCAGGCCGCGGCACAGGCCGTGGCCCAGGCACGCACCGCCGCATTGCAAGACGATGCCGGCAAGGCTTTGGACCTGAGCCTGCGCGCCCATGGCGCACCGGTGCGGCCCGTGGCAGAGCAACCCATCCGCTTCATGCGCAAGCCTGGCGCATCGGCGCCGCGCTGATCGCTGTGCCCACAACTCGCCTTGGGCCGATGCCACACCACCATTTCATATTAGGAGATTTCTCATGAGTCTGTTTGTTTCTTCTCAACGCTTGCGCCGCATCGTGCTTACAGCCATGTGTGTGGGTGGTTTGACCGCCTTGGGTCTGGCGCAGGCCCAAAGCTGGCCGCAAAAACCCATCCGTGTGATTGTCAATTTTCCACCCGGTGGGGCGGCCGACCAAATCGCCCGAGCAGTGGCCCAGCCCTTGGGCGAAGCCTTGGGCCAAAGCGTGGTGGTGGAAAACCGCGGCGGGGCCAACGGCAATATTGGCGGTGAAGCCGTGGCCAAGAGCGCAGCCGATGGGCACACCTTGTTGATGAGTTCTGGCGGCATGGTGTCCATCAACCCGCACCTGTACAACAAAATGCCGTTTGACCCGATGAAGGACCTGGTGCCGGTGGCCGCTGCGGCCCGCGTCTTGGTGTTTTTAGAGGTGCGCCCCGGCTTGCAAATCAACGACTTCAAAACCTTTTTGGACTTTGTCAAAGCCAACCCCGGCAAACTCAGTTTTGGCTCACCCGGCAACGGCAGCTCGCCGCATTTGGCCGCCGAGATGATGAAGGCGCAATCGCAAACCTTTGCCGTGCATGTGCCCTATCGGGGTGCGGCACCCGCCATGCAAGATTTGCTGGCGGGGCAAATCGACTTCATGTTTGACCCTGGCATTGGCCTGCAACATGTGCGCTCGGGCAAGCTCAAAATGCTGGCCGTGGGCAGCCCCAAGCGTTCGCCCTTGTTCCCCGATGTGCCCACCTTGGACGAGCTGGGTTTGAAGGGTTTTGACGCCGATTCGTGGTTTGGTTTTTACGCCCCTGCAGGCACGCCAGTCGATGTGGTGCAAAGGCTCAACCGCGAAATCAATGCGGCCCTGAATTCCCCTGCGGTGAAAGACCGCATCCAGGCTTTGGGCGGGATACCCGCGCCCATGAGCGCCGCTGATTTTGGGCAAAGCGCCAAAACGGACAGCGAACGCTTTGGTCAGTTGATCAAATCCCGCAACATCCGAGGCGACTGACATGTCTGATGCCCCCACACCCCGAACCACGGTGTTCACCATCCAGGTCGAGTTTGGCGACTGTGACCCGGCGCGCATTGTTTGGTTTCCCAATTTTTTCCGCTGGATCGATGCCTCGGCACGCCACTTCTTTATCTCTGCCGGTGTGCCGCCCTGGCACGAGACGGCGGCCACCTGGGGCATCATTGGCACGCCCATCGTCAACACCCAAGCGAAGTTTGTGCAAACCACCACCTACGGCGATCGCTTGGACATCCACACCTGCGTGACCCATTGGGGCAACAAGAGCTTCACGTTTTTGCACCGGGTGATGCGCGACACGGAATTGATCATGGAATGCACCGAGGTGCGTTTGTTTGCCGGGGCCAAAGAGGGCAAAGTGCCAAGCATTGTGGGCTTGCCCATCCCCGACGAAGTGCGCCGCTTGTGCCAGGCTTGATTCGTTTGCATTGACCCAAGCCTGTCTCTGAGCCGTTATGCTGCGCCTGGCAATCTGGTTCTCAGCCAGTGCAGTGCTCAGGGCGATCGGTCGGTTTGTCCGCCCACCTCGCCTGGTCAGGTCTGCGCCCAGGTATGGGTTTGCGGCAGGTGGGGGTTGACTTGGGGTCGGGCTATGAATTGCAGCAGGGCCACGGCCACCTCGGGCCCCTTGTCTTCGGTCAGGCAATGCCCAGCCTGATGAATGATTTGGTGCGGTTGGCGTTTGGCCCCGGGCACTTGGTCGATGAACCAGTGTTGGCCGCCATGGGTGAGGTGGTCGCGGCTGGCAAATAAGGTCAGCAAAGGTTTTTGCCATGAGGTCATGGACAGCCAGGCTTGGATGACCTCCGCGTTTTTTTCTTTGCGCACATCCCATTGCTGCCAGCCACTGAGGTGACGCACGGTGTCAAGCAGATGGCGCTGCGGGTAGGGGGCTGCATAGGCTTGCAGCGTGGCGGTATCCAGCCGGGTTTGGCAGGCGGTGCGCAGAACACCGATCAAAGGATAGATCGGGCTCCATGCGAACCACCGAGCGCCCAGTGCAGCAAGCCGGTTGCGGCCCCGCGGGTCCAGCGGTGAGCGGGTGTTGGCCAAGGCCAAGCGTTCGACCCGTTCGGATTGCAACAAGGCCAGGCGAAACGCCAGCAGTCCCCCCAAACCCTGGCCATAGAGTGTGGTGTCGTGCAGCCCCAAGTCTTGCATCCACTCGGACAAGCCGCGCAGTTGAGCGCCCAGGCCATGCGCGGCGGGGTCGTGGGGTTTGTCAGAGCGGCCACAGCCCAGCAGGTCGGGCACCAGCACCCGGTGGCCCGCCTGCACCAGCCAGGGGATCACGTTGCGAAACACATATCCCCAGGTGGGTACGCTGTGCAGCAGCACGATCGGGGGGGCCTGCGATGGGCCTTCGTCGATGTAGGCCAGGGCTGTGCCGGTCTGGCCATGCCACTTCACGGGATAGGGGTAGGCATGCAGATCAGTCAAGCCGTGCAAGTCGGCGCGGGGGTCGTCCATGCTTGCTCAGGTTTGCGGGCTTGTCATGCTGTTGCCTCGTTCATCGGGGCGGGTGGGTGCAAGCCGGTCAGCGCAGTGGGACATCAGCTCTGCCGATGGGGCCAAGTAGACCGTCAGGGTTTGGAGATGGTGCGCCATTGATCTTGATGCTGCCCCAGCCATTGCAGGGCCAAGCCATCGTCGAACTGGCTGGGGTGGAAGTCTGCGCGGAAGTAAGCCCGCCAATGGCTGGCACCCCACCGCAGCAAACCTTGGCGACCGAACAGCCAATGCTGGGCACCGCGCCAGGTGGCCACTTTGAATATCTGGCCGTCGCGCCACAGGTGGTGCGCGGTTTGGCGCAGCACATCGAGCGCGAAATGCATGGACACCAAGCGCATCCAGCGTTTACGCCACAGCTCGTTGCCGTCCAAAGCGCGGTACAGATCAAAAGCGGTGCAACGGTGCTCCAACTCCTCGCTGGCATGCCACAGCCACAACTGGCGCATGCGTTCAGGGGCTTGGGCCAACACACTGGGGTGGTGCAGCAACCAGGCCGCAAAGATGGCCGTCAGGTGCTCGGTGGAAGCGGTCACCGCCACTTTGTGGCGCTTGTCAGCAAACACTTCCAAGCGTTTCAAGCGTTTGACCACCCGGGGTGCCCAGCGGTTTTCATAGCCCAAAACGGCCAAATGCTGGTTGTACAACTCGTGCAAACGCCGGTGGGTGGCCTCTTGCCCCACAAAACCTTGAATTTCGCGCGCCCAAGCTGGTTTTTGGTCCGCGGGCAACTGCGCCATGCCTTCGCGCAAAGAGTCGATGAAAAACTGCTCGCCCACGGGGAAGCTCATGGACAAGGCATCGAAAAAAGCGCTCAAAAAAACCTCGCCACCATTCCAATGCCGCACCAAGGGCGGTTTCATGTCAATCAACAGGTGTCGGATGGTCAGTGCGTTCATGGGGCAGATCAGGGGTGTAGGTGTATTTTGCCTGTGCGTGGTGGCGATGGGTTAGAGGGGCCAGTTCGCCCCAGATCAATTGTGTCTTTCAGTAAATAATACAAAAGATTACTTTTTTGGTTGTTGTGCGATGCGCCATGCCTGAACTGGTCTTGAATTTTGCCAAAACCGTTCATTCAGTGACGCACCTAAGTTATTGTAAACATTGGAATTCATTTCCCCTTTAAACCACATTTGGGTGCATGAAGGGGGGGAAGTGGCCCGATTTTTGACTAGAATCCCGCCCCAAGGAGCGCATATGTCAAACCCATCAGATTCTCTAGAAAGCGTTGTCATTGGTGACGGCGTGATTGTCAAAGGCACGTTCATTGTCCCGTCCAAAGCCATCGTGAATGGCGTGATTGAAGGCGATTTGACCGCAGAAGAGGTGTTGATTGGACCGACCGGAAAAATTTCTGGCCGTATTTCCGCCAAGGTGATAGATGTGCGCGGCGAGTTGCACAACACCATCATCAGTGAAAAAAGTTTGATTGTTCGCTCCACCGGCCGGATTGCGGGCAAAGTCCATTACTCTGAAATCGAGATCGAAAAAGGTGGTGAGATTGAGGGAAGCCTGAATCAGGGCGCTGAATACCCATCGACCGCACCGCGCATCCCGCCGGTGCTGCCCGACGCCAGTAATTACTGAATTTCCCAGACTGTCTGACCGTGTTCAAGCGACGCATCACGCTGACGTTGGGCCTGCCTGCCATGTTGCGGGCTGCTTGGACACGTGAGTACCTGGATGCGCGCATCATCCTGGAGCAAAACGCAGACCTGCGCTACTTGACCATCAGCGCCAAAGTACAGCGCATGGCTGTCCGCTCGGGTTTGGTGTTGTTGGGTGTGATCACCATCTTGATTTTGTTTTTGACCATCACCAGCATCAGCTTGTTCATCAGCCGCGGCAAACTCGAGCGCTCACACGAGCAGGTCTACCGGGCCTTGCTCAGCAGTGCGGTCGAAGGCGAAAGCGGCGAAAACTTTGAGTTGGATGAGGCGCAAATGGTGGCGCTGGCCCAAACCATCCGCGACCGCGACATGAGCATTCGGCGCTTTGTGGACACATCGATGGTGGCGGTGTCACAAGAAAACGAGAGCATGAAAAACCAACTCGACGCGTCGGGTTTGACCGAAAAGGTCATTCGGGTGATTCAGCAAAACTCGGCCAATGGCGGCTTCAACTTGGGCGACAACCTCAATGCCAACCCCTTCTTGCGTGGCAAAGTGGCGGAAGAGTTGTCCAACAACCGCGCCATGCGCGAAGTCTTATATGCCCTGCCCAATCGCATGCCGGTGTCCAATTACAGCGTCAGTTCAGACTTCGGTATCCGCAAACACCCCATCAGCGGCTTGTCCAACTTCCACACCGGCGTGGATTTGTTGAGCGAGACCGAAGACGACAATGTCCACCCTGTGAAACCCGGGATTGTGGTTCTGGCCAAATATCATCCACAATACGGCAATACCGTGGTGGTCAGACACAGCAACGGCATTGAATCTTTATATGGTCATTTGGCCAATATGAAGGTGGAAGTGGGCGATAAAGTGACCACAGAGACCATTTTGGGTCGGGTTGGCAATACCGGTGTAACCACTGGCAAGCACCTGCATCTGGAAATTCTCATTGGCGGCTACCCTGTCAACCCCCAAAAAGTCATCCGAACCGCGCAATATGTTCAACAAATTCAAAACCAACCCTAGTGCACAGCCTGAAACTGTTTCGGCCGTCACCCCGGGGGCTGAGCCCGAGGCTCAGCCTGTGGTTGTGCCGTTGGATGTGGCCACGCCTACGCCTACGCCCGCACCTGCACATGCAAATGTACATGCACCCGCACCCCTTACCCAACCCAACCCAGCGCCGCAGCGCAACAGCATGATGGACATCATCTCCAACTCCACAGCCAAGCCCTCCATTTTGAGCGAGGGCTTCAGTTTCCGCGGCGAGATTGCTGCCAAGGGCGCGATCCATGTGGAGGGCACGCTCAATGGTCAGATTCAAGTGGATGAGTTGACGATTGGTTCTCGCGGTCAAGTGGAAGGCGTGGTCACCTGCCAGAGCCTGCACATCAAAGGCAAGTTCACCGGCACGGCCACTTGCAGCGAGTTGATCGTGACCTCTTCTGCCTCCGTTGATGGCCATGTGGTCTACCAAACCTTGTCGGTTCAAAAAGGTGCATCGATCAAGGGCGAGTTGTTGCTGGTCAAGTAAACCCAACCCCAGCCTGCCGCCATGAACGAGCCAGCCCTCCCGATCAATGGGGCTTTGCTGCGCCAGCGGCGCGAAGCCAAGGGCTGGGCCCAAACCGATTTGGCCACCCGGGCTTGTTTGTCGCTGCGCCAAGTTCGACAAATTGAAGACGGGGGCAACAGCTCTTTTTACAGCGAATCGGTTAAGGCCACAGCTGCCCGAAAAATAGCCACTTTGCTGGGTTTGTCGAGTGAAAGCGCTTTTGTCCAAGCCCAAGCCGCCACCGATGCGGTCCATCCTGCCGCTGACGGCTTGACCCCCTCTGACACCGAGCATGCTCCAGCGCCCGTGGCGGCGCCAGTTGTTCATGCGCCTGGGCCGGCCGCCGGTGCCGACCTGTCCTCAGTCATGACCCACGTGGCCGTGGCCACTGCAGATATCGACCCTCCGCCTCCCCAAAGCTTGTCCTCTGATGGCGCTCAGGGCGAGTCTCGATCCAGCAGCTTTTTGTGGATTGCTTTGTTGGCCGTGGCGGTGGGCGCAGGTGTGTTGCTCATGCCCAAGTCTTCCGATGTGTCACCGTCCCCCAGCATGTCTGCACCGGTGGACCCCAACCCGCCTGCCCCCCCACCCATGGTGCTGCCCGCGGATGCGGTTGAGGCGTCTGGCAACCAGCCAACGGACGCATCCATGCCCCCTGCTGGCAGCAGCGCTTTGCCTGCAGCCTCGGCTGGAGGTTCTGGCGCAGTTGGTTCGGCGACACCGATGCCGAATGCGGTGTCTGCGGCCCCTGCGCCTCCCCCTGGACCTGCCAAAGCCCCTTGATCAAGGGAAAATGCCTGACACAGTTGGGCTTGGCGACTGACGCACGCCCTGATGTTTTATTCGTTCAAGGATTGGCAAACTCTGAAGCTGGAGGACAAGCCCGGCACTGAATGCTCAGACGGTGGCACCCATCTCCAAAGCCGTTTGCCGTGACATGGCCCCGGAGGCCTCGCTGGGCATCCCCAAGGGCCAACCCCCCGTGTGCAGGTGAGTCACTTGGACCAAGGCTTGGATCCACTCCGGGTGGTCGTTCAAACAGGGGATGTAGTGAAAACGTTCCCCGCCTTCCTCCATGAAGGCATCACACACCTCCATGGCGATTTCTTCCAAGGTTTCCAGGCAGTCGCTGCTAAAGCCGGGGCAGACAATGTCTATCCGCTTGGTGCCGTTTTGCGCCAATTGGCGCACCGTAGGTTCGGTGTAGGGCTCGAGCCACTTGGCTTTGCCAAAGCGTGACTGAAAAGTGACGCTGTATTGGCCCTTGGACAAACCCAATTGCTCGGCCATCAGGCGCGCGGTTTTGTGGCATTCGCAGTGGTATTGATCCCCCAGGTGCAAGGTGCGCTCGGGCACCCCGTGAAAGCTCATCACCAAGTGGTCGCCGCGACCTTTGTCCGCCCAATGCGCCCGCACCGTTTGCGCCAGGGCATGGATGTAAGCGGGGTGATCGTGGTAGTGGTTGACAAAGCGCAACTCGGGGATGCTGCGGGTGCGCGCCGCCCATTGGTAGACCGCATCAAACACACTGGCCGTGGTGGTGGCTGAATATTGGGGGTAGGCGGGCAGAATCAGCACGCGGGTGGCGCCATCTTGTTTCAGCGCTTCGAGTTGTTGGGCGATGGAGGGGTTGCCATAGCGCATGGCGTAACGCACCAACACCGCGCTGTCGGGGCCTTGCAAGGCCTGCTCCAGCAGTAGAGACTGCTTTTGCGTCCACACCTTCAGGGGCGAGCCGTTTTCGGTCCAAATGGCGGCGTATTTCAGAGCCGATTTCTTGGGCCGCACCCGCAAAATGATGCCGTGCAAGATGGCCAACCACAGCAGGCGTGGGATTTCCACCACCCGGGGGTCGCTCAAAAATTCGGCCAAATAACGGCGCAAAGCCGCGCCCGTGGGGGCGTCGGGGGTACCCAGGTTGCAAAACAGCACCGCGGTGCGGGCAGCTTGACCATGGTGGAAGGGGGGTTCTGCGGCAAAGCGCGGTGAGGCAGGCATGCGGTATTCTCGCTCACCCATGAATATACCCGCCCCCCACCCCAGCATCATCCGTGCCATCAGTTTGGATTTGGACGACACCTTGTGGCCCATCGGCCCCATCATGGTCCGTGCCGAGCAAGCTTTGAAACAGTGGCTGCTCGCGCATGCACCGGGCGCAGCGGCCATGTACAGCCAGCCCGAATGGGTCCAGCAAGCGCGCAGCCGGGCGCTGGCGGCGATGGCCGAAAAACCGCACGATTTCAGCGCCATGCGCCGGGACATGATCAGCCAAGCCTTGGCCCAAGCCGGGGAGCCCACCGATTTGGCCGTTCCCGCTTTTGAGGTGTTTTTTGCGGCGCGCCAACAAGTGACGCTGTTTGACGATGCCCTGGAGACCTTGGATTTCTTGGCCCAACGCTTTCCACTGGCCGCATTGACCAACGGCAATGCGGATGTGCACCGGGTCGGTTTGGGGACTTTTTTTCAATGTGCGGTCAGTGCCCATGAAAGCGGAATCGCCAAGCCCGATCCGCGCATTTTTTGGCACACCGCAGAGCGTTTGAACCATGCGCCCGAGGCGGTTTTGCACGTGGGCGACGATGCAGCCCTGGATATCCTGGGAGCCCGTGCTGCGGGCATGCCCTGCGTCTGGCTCAACCGCGAGGGAGCCCCTTGGGTGCATGAGGGGCCGCCCCCTTGGACGGTGTCATCCCTGCGTGAGTTGGTCCACCACTTCCAAGCCTGAGCGCACCGCACCCTCCAGGGTCGCCGGGTATGGCCCTTGCACATGGTCACCGCAAGCCCACAGACCGGGGCCAATGCGCGTTGGGGGGCGCACCAAGTCGGGGGTGCAACTGAAAGTGGCGCGCCGCTCCACCACCGTGGTGATGACTTGCAAATCGGGCAAACCCAGTTGGTTTTCGATTTGCGCCTTCACCGACTGGGTCATCTGGTCTCGCTCGCCCTGGCAAGCACTCACCACCGCGGCCAAGATGCCGCGCTGAGCTGGGTCGCCACTGAGCACGCCTCGGTCAAACACAAATTGGGCCGGGGCGTTGGGGCCGCTGTCTAGGGACAGCATGGGCCTGGGCAGCACCGCATGACCTTGATCGTTTCCTTGCCCATGGCCATCGTTGGAAAAGGGGCGGCGCAAATAAACCGTGGCAATGCCTTCGTGCCTCAATTGGGCGGCCTGGGCCGACCAAGCGGGGTTCACCGCCTGGGTGAGCCGGGCCGCCTCCCAAGCCGGGCAAGCCAGCAACACCGCGTCGCCCGCGCCCTGCGCGGTGGGGCAGACTTTTTGGTGCTGGCCCAGCTCGACTTGGGCACCCTGGGCGCGCAGCCAAGTCAGGGCCGCGTCGGGCAGCAAGGCGCTCATGTCGCTGCGTGGCAGCAAAAAATCGGCACTGCCGGGGCCGCTGTACAAAGCGTCGCGCAGCACCCGCAAAAACACGGTGGCGCAGGCTTGGTCCATGGGGGTGTTCAAGGCCGAAACACACAGCGGTTCGATCAAATGGCTGATCACCCGTGGCCGCAGTCCAGCGCACAGCTTGCCAACACTCATGCGGGTCGGGCAGGTAAATCCAGCGCGCTGCCAGCCCGCCGCTACCCTCAACAGGGAGAATTTGTCGCGCCAGTCCAGGGCGTTGGAAGCGGTGATGCCCCACAGCAGGTTCCAGGGGGCGGGCAGGTTGGGCAGTTCCAAGCCGATGCCTTGGGGGTTGCGCAGGTTCAGCGGCATGCGCCAGAGCAAGTGCTCTGGGTCCAGGCCCAACTGGCGCATCAAAGCCAAAGTCTGGTTATAGGCCCCGATCAACAAGTGCGGGCCGTTGTCCAGCTTCAGGCCTTGGTGGTGGATGCGCCTGGCCCGCCCGCCCAAGACGGGCGCGGCTTCCAACAAGCTGACCTGCCAACCCAGTTGGGTGGCGCGCACCGCAGCGGCCAAACCCGCCCAGCCACCCCCAACGATGGTCAAGCGTTTCAAAAACGTCCCAGGGCCTGAACCTTCCAGGCCAGCCAAAATTTGCGCAAGGGGGTCAGCCGCACCCGCTGGTGCAGCACCGGGAAATGGGCCGATTCGATTTCACGCAGCAAGGTGCGGTAAATACTGGCCATCATCAGCCCGGGTTTTTGGCTGCGCTTGTCGGCCGGGGGCAGCAAGCCAAAAGCCTGCTCATACAGTTCATGTGCGCGGGCCGCCTGGTAGCGCATCAAGGCCTGAAAGCGCGGCGAGTCTTGGCGCTGCAAGATATCTTGGGCTTTGACCTCAAACTGCTGCAGCTCGTTGATGGGCAGGTAAATGCGCCCACGCACCGCGTCCTCACCCACGTCGCGGATGATGTTGGTGAGCTGGAAAGCCAGGCCCAGGGTGTGGGCGTAGGTGGTGGTCTGGTCTTGGCTTTGTCCAAAAATGCGTGCAGCCACTTCGCCCACCACACCGGCCACCAAATGGCAGTAGCGCTGAAGGCCGGGGTAGTCCAGGTAACGGGTTTGGCTCAAGTCCATTT
>Ga0222712_10001264_pt1 | contig 31924 bp, 54 predicted proteins | sample C33_657DmetaG_FD_165043 | JGI IMG/M metagenome (GOLD analysis project Ga0222712, IMG submission 165043) | Estuarine water microbial communities from San Francisco Bay, California, United States - C33_657D | ecosystem: Environmental > Aquatic > Marine > Unclassified | place: USA: California...
TGATGTTTCTTGTTTAGGATTAGGATAACCCACTGCAACGTGACCGCCTGCACATCTCAAATTAGTATTATTAGATGGCGGTTGGTTAACACGTCGATCATACACATTGAAATCTGGTTCACAACCAAATGTACGTGCTTGTTTTGATTTCAAATAAATTGGATTAATCATAGCACTTACAGATTTATTCAATGTATAACCATTAGCTTCTGCTAATACAGTTAAATAATCTTGAACATATTGATGATGTTCAACCCATTCTTCTGATGTAGCACATGGTGGAATATTATACTCAAACATTATGCCATCCTCTTGAATCATGTGACCATTATCAGTGATTGGCATTGGATTTTGTTTATTACCGCCTGTTAAACCTTCAGCAGATACAATTTCAATTTCATCCTGAATAAAAATCTCAGGATCTGAACCTAGTGTTATGTTATGTTTATTCATTTTGTTATAAATTTAGTGTATTTTTAATTAATTTTAAACACAATTGTTTTGTTTCTTCTGGACAATTTGCAAATTCTGGATGACCTTGAATGCATAAAGAATTACTATTATTATAGTATACAATCTCGCATTCTAAGAAGTTAGTTGGTAATTCTTTTTCCTCATCATTACCATTTAGATATGTATCACTTAAATAATATTTAGATGCTGCATGAATTGTATATGCTTGTGGATCTAAATTGTAAGGATACATCATTTGATGATGTGTTGAGGTCATTTCATATACATTACCATTTCTAAGTAGTTCAATAAGATGTGAATTACCATGATTTGCAACATGTTGAATCAATGAACCACCTGAAGCTACTGTTAAGAATTGTGCACCTCTACAAATTCCTAATTTAGGAATTTTACTACTCAATCTGTGAAACATATAATCAAATTCAAATTCATCACGTTTACGATTAGTAAATGTACGTGAACCTATTTTCTCACCATAATGTGCAGGTGATACATCTTCACCTCCTGCAAATAATATTAAATCAATTTGATCATCGATATTCATATTTTTAGCACAAATTGGATTAACATCATATGCTAAATTTAAAAAATCTATATAATTACGAGGTGTATCATTTGAATTAATTAATACGTTTAGTTTCTTTTTAGTTTCTTTCATGTTATTTTAATAAATCATTAATAATATTTTTTGCAACATCGCAATTAAATTCTTCAGGATGATATTGAAATCCCCATATTGGTAATGCAGTATGTCTAAATATTTCAACAACTGTATGTGCTACACTAGTAGATTTAACAATACCATTTTTATCAAATTCTCTCCATGTACTAAGGTTATTAGTATCTGAATAACATCCTTCATACACTTGTGAATAAGCAATAACTTCTAAATCATCACCTAGTTTCTTAACTGATTGATGATGCATTGAATTTACAAAATGAAATCCATCATTATCAATAAATTGGATCTCTTGATCTGTAGAACTTCTACTACCTCCTTGTTGATGACCAACAATATGTTGATTCAATGTACCACCAAACCAAGTATTCAATCGTTGCATACCTCTGCAGATACCTACAATTGGTTTACCTGCACGAATAAACTTTGGTAATAACATATCATCTAGATATTCATAATGTTGATTACCTCTACCTGTCATAACTCCTGGTGCTTCACCATATGTTTGTACATACACATCTGCACCGCCTGGTAATACAAGCATATCAACTTCATTTTCAATGTTATCTAAATTATCTAATGTTGAAATTAATCTAACATGACCAAACTGACTCAAGAATTGCATATATGGAAATGTCTGACCTACTTTATTGTCAGAACAATCTGCATACACACCTATAATTTTATTTTGTTTTTTCATTGTATTTTTTTGTTAATAATTTTGGCAATTCTATTTTATATTTTTCTAGTGTCATTTCACCAAAAGATGGTGCTGAATTGATTTCTACAACAATAAAGTTTGGATCATTTCTAAATTCTCCATCTTTATCTGTGTTATTCTGAACTCTTAAATCACATGCACCGAAGTCAAGTTTACAACTTTTCAATGCTCTCACACAATTATCAACAATAGTTTGCCAATTGTTAGGTTTATCAAATAGTTCATTTTCTTCTAAAATCCATATGCAGTTATCATCATGTCTTTGCCATGAATTTGGATGATCTTTAAACTCTTGTTTAAGCATCTTTCTGCATGAATAAAAGCAACCATTTTCTGTAACATGTAATCTATATTCCTTGTTATAGTTATAATACTTCTCAAAGATATAGTTGGTTAGCTTTTTATTAATTAACCAAGATTGTAACTCAATCTGTGATTTAATCAATGTATTACCTGTACCTCTGCTACCATAGATATGCTTTGCAACTAATGGATATTCCATGTCTGATGGTTTGATATCAAAATCTTCACTTTCAGTAGTATTACTTCTATCTTGAAAGTGATTTCCATCAAAACAATACCATACTGCTGTTTGAACACCTTCTTGGCTAAAACATTCCTTCATTTGAAACTTATTAGAGCTGTTTCTAATAGCTTCTCGTGAATTCAATTCTATTCTAGTACCCTTTAATGTAGCAGGATCTGTAAGCTCTGTTAGAGAGCCTAATCTAATCACTGATCTAAATGGTAATTTAACCAATTGATATCTTAATTGAGAATGACTAGGATGTCTACTTCTAATCATAGGTCTAAAATTACCTTTTAGTTTTTTCTCAAGGACTGCTTTTTTAAATTTTAATGTTATCATATTATTCCATTCCGTATCTAGCTGTTAATAATTGATCGTCATTAAATGACATTTTGTGTTTTTTCCAATCACCTGATTCAATTTTATGAGCTGTGTTTGTTCCACAATTGAAAATATATGTATAACATTCTCCATATGGACTATCAATTACAACTCTATTATAATAGTTATCAGTACAGTCTTCCTCATAGCCTTCCAATCTGTCAAGGCTATGTAATACTTCTTTTTCTACAGCATATACTTCCATTTTTACAGAAGTAGATCCGTTTTCTTTCAATGCTGGATAAGAACCTAATGAAAATAAATCATATACAGGTTCTGTATCAAATTCTCCTACAAATTTAGAATTTCTTAAAAAATGATGATTGTGTAAATCTTGTCGTAAAGATCCATACACAGCAACCAACTCGTGATCTTCAATCTTTTTTGTTTTTGGATTAAAATAAGATGTTTTCATTTTAAAATGGTAATTTTATTAGGTTTAATAAATATTCTTTTGCTATTATAGCACCGTGATTTTTAACTAAATCACTAAAATCTTTTGATTGATAACCTTCATCTATTTCTATCTGAATTAAATCATAATCATCTGCTAGTTTAATACCAAACTGTCTGCCCCAATTCTGTTCTTTATCATAATCATTGTCATACAACAAAAATAATGTATCAAATCTACGACGTAATTGATCAATAATATGATCTTTTGGTCTTGCAGCTTCTGTTTGTAAACTAATTGCTGGTATTCCACATACATCATGGATAGCCATAACATCTTTTAATGATTTAGTAATAATTAATGACTCTCCTGTAACAGGAAGTTGTTCCCAACCTTGCCACACAGATTCATTATGATTATTTAACCATTTATAACTAGGATTAGCTGGTTGATAAATCTTGTAAGTTTCCTTATTATCTTTAAATTCCTTAAAGCAATATGCATTTTTATCTGCAGGAATGATTTTATCACCTATAAATACATAACTAATTGGCTCTACATTGTATTTAATCAATGTATTCTTAGTAATAGCATATTGATTCCAAAACGCAAGATCTTGAATTGTCCAATCTCTAGATTTTTTTCTTAAACTGTGTGTGTTTAAATCAGAAATAATATCATCTCTTGTCTTTGTATAAGGTGTAGTGTTTACATTTGTTCTAAATGTATTTTTGATATAAAATTCATCCTGTAAATTAGCATCTAATGCAATTTTACTTAATGCTTCAAAATATGTCAATCCAAACTTCATTTGTACAAATTTTATACAATCGCCTGAACCTAACACAAAATCTTTAAAGCATAGCTCATGATTTTCACCAATAAAGAAACCAAATGAAGGTTTTTCATCAGTTCTTAACGGAGATTTCATATTACCTTTAGTAGTAATATCTTCATCCATGTACATTCTATATATTTCCAAATCTGTTAGATATTGAAACAATAGATCTTTTGTAACTGTTTTTTTATTTAAATTAATTTGCATGTTTCATAATATTTATTTTAGTTATTAATTGTTACTAGTGGGGGAATCGAACCCCCATCTAAGCAGCTGATTGCTACTCATGTTACCATTTACACCAACTAGTACCCCTAGTATTCTACGCATAGAATCTAGAATTTGATATTACAACCAACTTGTAGTTGGTGCAGTTGTACCATTAGATTCTAAAGATACTGGTGCCTGAACATCATCTTCAACAACTCTTTCCATCAAATCATTATATTGTGGTTTTGATGGATTAGAAGTTTGACGCAGTCTTGATGGACTAGCACCTGCTTCCTCGATGAAATCAAAGTTTTTGTAAATACCTAAATATTTTTTAGGTGAACCCATAGTTCCATAAGTAACAAAGACATTTACTTTCTTATTAACTGCATTTTGTGCAGTTAATTTCATACAAACATCTACTGCCTCTTTAGCAGAGTTAACTGGTGGAAACTCATAATCTTTACCAAGCACTGATCGCGCAATAGATAATACTTTACCAACTGAAAGTTTAGCTAAACTCTCGTTCTTAGCATCATCAAATTGTGCATTTGGTGTTGGATAATAGATACCCATATTTACTTGTGCTTTATTATTGTCTGTAAAAATAACTTTGTAATCTGGCGCATTATCTGCCATATCAGCCGTTTTCTTCTCAACACTAATTGCAACGTTTTCAACTTTTCCCGCTTCTCCATTATTAAAAATCACTGTTCCTTGTGATTTAAATTCTTCTCCATTTAAATTAAAACTCATATCTATTATTTTTTAAAAATTATTATTTGGCTTATAGTACTTTTTATAGAAGTATAACTATTCTTTTAAGAAAATTTGTGACCAATCTACTTTTAAGTTACCTGCATCATCTGATTCAATTAGTGTAACTTTTTTGTTTTTTAGATGTTCACTCCTTGAACCACAAATAATTGATTCAGAAGGTGCAAAGTTTACAATAGTTTGATTTTCATCTCTATACATATAACCAATTGCATCAACTTGTGAACATAGAATAGCTGCTGATTTACCAATCAAATCTAGACCACGCTCAGTCATTTCTTTACCTTCTTTCTCGACTAATTTGTCTTTTAGGTGTCCAAGAATAATCAATATGTCAAAACATTGTTCTAACTCCTCAAGTACTAACCATAGGGCTTGGCGAGTATATTGATAACCTGCACCATTGGGCAATGTAAGCACGTTATCACCTTGAAAGTTTCTACCCATAGCAGTTTGTTTGTACAAAGATACAGCAATGGGCATTACCATATCTTCCAACATACTGATGGTGTCGATAGCTCCATACTTATAAACAAAACCATTATTTTCTTTATTGGAACTTTTCAACTTGTCAATAATCTGTTTTAACACAGCTATTGGAGTTTGATTGTTTGCTCTTGATATTTCCAAAATATCAATCTTTACAGCATCAACATAAGAAGAACCACCTTCTAAGTCTAATATTAAACAATTCTCTAAATTACTTAAAGCTGTGGTTTTACCAACCTTTGGTTTACCAAAAATAATAATCTTTTTTGGATTAATTCTTGTAGCTTTAACTTTTTTTAAGGGTAATTCTATCATTTTATAATAACGTATTCAACGTCATGTTTAAATTTGTAAACTGATTTCTAAGATTATATTTACTAATTCTATCATATGCAGCATAAGAAGTTAGACCTCGAATATTATATTTTCTTATAGCAGGACATCTGCTAAATACAAAATATTTATTTTCTTCCTTTAATAGTCGTTCTTCTTCATTTAATAAGAATAAAAACACGTCTTTTACATTTGTTTGTGGAAAATAACATTTACATATTTTAATAAAATCATCTAAACTTCTATATTTTGATTCAACACATTGTTGCGTTCCATTTTTATAGTAAGTTGCAGGTGCATATTTAAAAGCTGTTGTTACAACATCATTTTCAATTTTTTGAGCATATAATGTATAATATATATCTTCAATAGATTCTATCTTTTCATTACTGTCAAATTTCATTTTACGAGTTTTATTATAGTATTCATCTAACTTTTCAATACTATCCACGTCTGTTTTTTTCATTTAGTTTCTGATTTTTTTTATAAATTCGTGTACGTGTTTGATAGCTTGTGTATCTGTTGGCAGTGGTAATTCTTTAAAGTAATTTACTGCACCATCAAAATACAATGGGCATATTGTACCACCACCGCCTTCACGACCACCCAAGATTTCTAAGAATCTTATATTATCTTTAAACACTGTAATATCATAGCCTAAATAATCAGGTATTTCATGTCTAAACGGACTAAATAAGCCAATAATATAATCAAAATCTCGTTGCGTTGTTTTATTGTCAGCAAGACCATCAAGAGAAGGTTTTAATTTGTTATACTTTTTATTCTCTAAACTTTCTTGCGAACTCATTTGTTGTTGGATAGCTACTGGTATATATTTAAACCTATTTCTAAGTTTAACAAAATAATCAGAACTTAGTTTACCTATAGTCTCGTGAAGAGTCATAGCCATACCATTGTCTGGATTTTTTTCTACAGTTAATAAACTAATATGATCGACAATTACAAAGACATATTCTTCAGGATCATTTGGTTCATAATGATCTTCTACTTTAATAACTTGACCATTATTGTTTATCTCTCTATATATAACCTTACCATTATCTAATGCGTAATTTCTAACCAACTTGTAAATGCCATATGGATTTCTAACATCATCAATAAACTCAACAACTTCTTCAATCTTTTTAAAGTAAGGTTCATATTTTTTAATTATCTCCAATATTTCCTCAGATAATATTCTATCTGCTTTAGTGGATCTCAAATCCTTGGGAGCAATCCTAATACCTTCTTTAACATATAATATATTTGAAAATGCCGATAACATTTTTTGTTCAGCTGTCATTTCAAGAGTAAAATAAAATATTTTTAGTCTTACATCTAAACCGTTATCAATAACTTGTTGAATTGTGTTATATAGAAATAACCAATCAGCAATTTGTGATTTACCAACCTTTGAATTAGCAGTTATCAAAAATGATTTACCTTGTTCTATACCTGCCAATTCATTCTCAAATCTTGGCAGTCCAAGTGGTATACAATTTATTCTACCACTTAACAATCTATCACGTTTGCTTTCTATAATGCTTAATGTTCTGGAAAATAAGCTATTTTCACTCATATATTATATTAATTTAATGTTGTTGTCCAATCATCAACTTGTACATCATTTACTTCATCAATAAATGCTGACAATCTAGAACTCTCACCATGAGCATCTTTCTTAAATATAAAATAATCTGCCTGTTGTATAAATCGCAAATCATTTAGTGACCTGATATACAATTTAGCAGCTTTTAATATATCTTCTTTTGTATAAGATGGATTCATTTGCATCCATTTATACATCTTATCTCTACAGCTAATCTCAGAGCCCATACTTCCTGGTTTTAAACCTTTCCATAAAGCTCTGAATTCCTGTATGAAATCATTAAGTTCAGCATTGATTGCTCTTGATGATTTCTTTACCAATTTTTTATCTTTTACAGAATTTATACTTTCTATTTCTAAAAATTCTATTAAAAGTTTACCTTTTTCCCTTATTGTGATTTCTTCATTGTTGTTTATGTTTAGTTTTATAAATTGTTTATCTTGTAAACTATTCAAATGATTAATTGATGTTTTTCTTAATGAATTCTCACTCAAATATAATAGTGTAACGAACTCATCAACTGAAAGATTCTGCTCTGATAATAAATTAAAATCTAATATAAAAGCTTTATCTTTCATTAATTATAAAATTTCATCAATAATAATATCTTCATTTAAAGATAAAACATAATCATCTGCAACATCACTTGGGACCATTCCTGTTGCATAACATAACGGACAGTCTACATATTGAAAGCCTTTGGTTTCTTTAGCTTTCATAAACTGCTTCGCTCCTAAACAATTCGGACATTCTTCTTGACTCATACTCATAATCTTCTAATCTATTAATATCTAAATAATCTGAAATTTGATGGATTGTATAATTCATACCCAAATCTTCTTGAAGCTTTTCAGCAATAATAATAGGGTTGCTTGTTTTGTATTCATAAGATACTAAATCAATACCAACAGCTATTTCTCTGTATAATTTTTTAGACATATTGTTAATTTAAAGCGTTAATAATTTTATTACATTCATTAATATAATAATCATAATTTAAATCATATGGACCCTCATTATACTTATTAAATGTTGTGCATTTGTATCCAGCTTCGAGATTTTCTTCTCTATCACCTGGATTTACTTTAACATCATCTATAACATCAAATATATTTAGTTGATTTGCATCAACTTTTGATTTATATTTGTCAGTTTCTGTTAAAAAGTTCTTTTCCAATGGATCTAGCTTCTTAACTAAATCTACACCATCGTTTGAAACATAATAGCGAGTCATTTTAGACATCTCTTTTACAACAAGAGTATTATCTATCCACTCCTTACTAATAAGCTCGTTAGAACCTTTCATTTTAGCTCCTAAACAAAAATCATATATATGATAATTATTAGCAAATGAATAATCTGAATTACTCAAATGATTGTAAATGGTTTGCTTAACAGGTGTATTATTTATAAAGTAATTTGCTAAAGCTAATGGTACGATTCGTTTGCTATGATTTTTGTGAAAATCCCTATCAATTTCAAACACACCTTTAAATTTAATTACTTTATCATCAATAATATTAATATAATTATTTACATCTCTAATTATGATCTTGCTACAAACTTGTGTTTCTAATGGTATATTAACTATCTGCTCTACTTCCTTGCATGCAGTAATAATATCATTAACACTGTGTCGTGGTATCTTGTACATAGCACCGTCAGTGTTTTCAAATATTATTTCCGCATCTGGTATAACATCAAATACTTTTTCTGTTAATAGGGTGAGAATTAATTGACCATTAATACAAATTGCTAGCTGCCATTTAGGATCATATAAATAAGCATACTTGTCTTTACTTAAACCATAACTACCATTTAGAATAATTTTTAATACATAGTTACGAGGATCTTTTTTATCATAGAGCTTTCTATCTTTGTAAAATCCTTCATAAATACGATTAAATATTGGCTCAGGTATATGTTTAGGATGTAACTTATTCCTAAATGATATATGTGGATAAAATGATGCATAATCTACATCTATTAGCACATAATCATCATTTGTTTCATATATACCTGCTTTACCAAAAGAATGTAACCCACCCTCTGCATACTCTCGTATGACATTCTTGTAAGGTGTTGAAAACTTAATCTTGTTTAATGCTTTCTCTGAATCAATATCATACTCCCACATAGATTTGTTAAACCTATCTAATGTTTCTTTATTAATATCATCATTGAATTTCAGATAATCAAATATAATATCTTTTATAAATATTTTACTTCTGTATGTACGCATCTGTGTCAATTCTTTAACACTGATACCCATCTCTTTAGATAAATATTTACCAAATATATCTTTTGACATCTTAATCTCTGAAGCATTCATCAAATTTAACTCTTCGTGATTACTATAGAACTGTCTAATCTCTATATGCTTTAAAGATTTGTTATAAAACTCCTCTGTTGCATTAATATCATTTTGACAATAACTAATAATGTTATCCATTTGTTCTGATGTTAAGATTGTACCTGGTTTGTAAGGTAAATCTTCAACATTTTCCAATCTCATTGCGAACTCTAACCATTTAAGAGAAGTTGATTTGTTTTTATTATCATAATGCCATATCTTGTATAAATCTAGTTGTGGAATAATAATTTGATTATCCCATATACTACTATACTTTGTGGCTATTACGCGTGTAACTTCTTCAAATATTTGGTAAGAATTCCAATCTTTATTATTTTTCAATATTGTGTTATGTAAGATAGGATAATCAAAATTTAGATTATTAAATCCTATACCACCTTTTACATTGTTGTAAAGAAATCTTCTTAACTCTGCAGTTTGGTTTACTCTATCACTTATTTCAAAATAATAAAACGTGCCTGTTTTTATTGACTTAAACATGGCTAAAAACATATTAGGATATGTTTCTAAATCATAAATAAATAATTCTTTTTCTACTTCATACTCAATCATTTAGGTTTCTATTTAAAATATATATCTTATCGTATTCCAAGGTATAATATCATTATGTAATGTTTTAAAATCATTAATGAAATGTACCTTATCAAGATGATGATATCTAATATTATCTCCACCGTATTGAGATATCTTAGTTTCTTGTATTTCAGGAAACCATAACAACTCCTCACCTGGTAAATTATTTATTATATTGTAATCATGCTTTGCTTTATTGTGTGTTAAGAATATAACCTCAGCTAGTACTTCATCTTTGTATTTTACAATAGAATCAACTAATTCAAACAACGCTGTGTATTCTTCTAACCAACCATCTACTACAATAACAGGACTAAAATTTATATGCACATCATAACCTGCCTCCACAAAATCATTTATAGCATATATTCTATCTATAATTGATGATGTATTAGGCTCAAGTTTATCAGCATATACTTGTGGCATTAATGAAAATCTAATTCTAATCTTTTTGTTTGGATTATACTCCAACAGTTTCTTGTTCACATACTTTGTAGCAAATGAACCCATCGCTAAATCATGGTGTTTAAAGAAATCAAATATCTTTTTCCAATCATAATATTTAGCATGCAATGCCAAATCTTCATTACAACCTAAATCATATGTGATATACTTGTAATGTGTTTGATTAGGCTTATCTGTTGTATCAAAATATACATGAGAGTTTATTTCTGTTAAAATATCATTTATATTTGTTGCAACATCTAACCCTGATGACTTATGACGCTTCATATAACAATATGTACAGTTATATAAACAACCATAACCAAAGCTAGGAGCAATAAAATCTGTACTCCTACCTGATGGTCTAATCATCATTGATTTCCTAACTAACTGTTTTACAATCATTTCACACTTTTATTTTTATATATCGGGTTAAATTAAACACTGCTAATGTAATCCAAATGATTGCTGTAATACTATACTCCATGCAATCTTTTACAAAAAAAGATATGCAAATCATATATAATACAAAATGTAACCCTTTAAAAAATTTCATCATGTTGTTAAGGTTTATCTGTTAAACAAAATTCTTCAATAATATCTGAGCCATAAGACCCATTACTACTTTTATAATAAATTTCGTATTTAGGTTGATCTGTACATAAAGTAAATGGTCTTGATATCATCATTTTAGTTTTATCTAATTTTAGATATACAACATCTCCTCTTTTGTATTTATAAACAACAGGTTTTTCTATTTTTTCATTACAACCTGTTAGTAATATTAATAATACTATAATTAATTGTTTCATTTTAAAAATATTTTAAGTGTTTTACCATCATCTTGAAATTGTATCTCAACATCCTTAGCAAAATAGTTTGTGTATGCTCTACCATTATATGGAAACGAATGTTGTATAACTTCAACTCTCGTTACTTTTGATGCATCGTTTTGTTCTGCTTGCCATTTAGCACCAAATAAAGCACCTCTTTTAAACCATTTTGCATTATAACCTGCTTCTGCTTGATTAAAGTTGTGTTGTGATGCTCTAAATAACCCCTCTTTTGTAGAAACTTCTTCAAGTGTTTCTTGTTTAGGTTTTGCTAAACCACCCCAATAGGTAATAGGTTTACCATTTTCATCTGTTTGTTTAAGTTCTTCAACTACTCTTTTACCCCAAGTATCTGGATTACCTATTTCAGATTTATCATTGTCAAATCTTTCAGAATACTTTTCAGGTCTTTGTTTGTGTGTATCAATCAACTCCTTAACACCTTGTCTCTTCTCGTCGTTGAAGATATCTTCTAACTTGATTTCTTTTTTCATAATAGCATTGTTACTTTAATTACTGGACAACTTAATTTGTGATTACCATTTTCTAAACCACAGTATTGACATTTATTATTATTCCAAAACATATCACAATTATCTGCATCAGATTCTCTATTGAAAGAACCATATGATTGCCGTGATTCATTTGTTGGTGCAGTATATCTGTAACACTTTTCTTTTGATGGGCAATGTATATCCCTACATTTTGCTATATCACTCATGATTTTTTTCTTGTTTAATTATATAACAAATTCTTTTTTTCTTATTATATATTACATTTTCTTTTGGTATTATTTTTACTTCACTTTTTAATACTTTGCAAGGTTCATCATAATAATAAATGTAATCAGGATCTGTTTCTAAAATCACACCTGCTTCACAAATGTCATGTTTCATACCTGGTGGTTGAAAATAAATTGTATTATTCATAATTCTTTTTCTTCTTTATAAATTTTTAATAATTCTCTTACGTTTTCAAAATCATAAGGTCTTTGTTTTAATTTACAAACTCTAATCCACTCTGCAAATGCAATAGCAAAATCTTCTGCTATATATTCCATAGTTCCTGCTTCTCCTTCAGTTACTTTAGTTCTATGATTTGGTCCTATCATAATATCTATTTGTGTAAATTTTTCTATTAGTGTCATAATTTCTTAATTTCGTTTTTAACTTCTTCCCAAAATGGTTTCATTACTTCATAACAATGTTGTAATATTTCATTACACACATATATAGCTATGTCTTTAGCTGTTAAATGATTCTTATCATGAGATAGTTCATAACACCATCTCATATATGCATCATTGTATAATTCTTTTGCTTTATCTTTTGAATTCATATTTTTAATTATTTATTATTTAATCTAACAAAAAAAATGTGAGCTACTAATATAATATTATATTTTCACTCACATTTTCTAACTAACTAACTATTAAACAAACATTATGAAGTTCATTTGGCATAAGTATGAGATTCGAACTCATTTAAGATGTTTTACCTTATAAACTAACTTATGCTTTTAAATATCCTGTAACGAAGACATATTATAACAGGTTTCTTCAATCACTTCTGTGATAGTTCGGAATATTTAATATGATAAAATTTAGAAAGATGGGAAGTAACATTCTCCCCATCTTTAATTATTAGTTAATCTAGTGGCTAGTGCTAGAAAGTACACTATAACTTTACTCTTAATGACCTAATACAATAAATTGTTTTCAGCAGATTGATGAGGTTTATATTATAGCACACTTGTGACCATTTTACTTAACCGTTAATTTTTCTAAATTTAATTTTAATTGGTCCAAGTTTTTAATACTTGAAACAATTTCACTTTGTGTTGTAGTTATTTGATTAGTTCTATGCTCTATTAAATTTGCTTTAATAGCATCTAGTATAACTAATTGTTGTTGTTCTGTGAATTTATCAGCAATGTAATGAGCTAATCTTTTTGCTTCATCTGCTGCTAATAAATTGTTACCTGGGATATATCTATGCATGTAATGCGTAACCCATCTGTTAAATCTCTTTTTCATTACTTTAAAAATGTTATTGGCACTCTTAAATCAAAATTGATTTTAGCTTTTGATAGTGCATTAATAAAATAATTTCTCATTTCATCACGTGTTTTAAATTTAACACCTTGAAATTGATGGTTTGGTTTCTTGTTTTGTTTTTGTAAGTTAATCATAATTATTTATTTAAGTTGTTAAACATTTGTAACCCAATGTGTTCAGGTAATACTACTTTAGTTGATGTAATGACAGTATATTCTTTGTCTTTATCATCAAATCTATAATCGTTCAAAACAAAATTCCAATAGACATTCCACAGAAGAGTCATTTCTGGTTTGGATATGTAACCTAATTTGAAATATTTGTTTTTAATCAATGATAACTCATCGATTTGCACTAATCTCAAATGATTTTTGATTTCATTTGATAAACAAGCATTAAGCATAGATGATACTTTAACACCATTGTAACCTTGTTTTTGTAAGTTTGTAATTGTTTTCATAATTTTTATTTAGTTAGTTATTAATTATTTGTTGTTAATATGAGATAATTTAGATTTTAGTTTTTCTCTATATTTTTTACCTATTGCACTTTGAACAGCTTTGCAGCCATCGCATCGACATCCTTTACTATAAGAACTTTTACTTGGGTGTTTTTTTAACTTTTCTGTATCAATACCTCCTTGTAATTTTATTCTACCTTTATCAAATCCATCTTGCCAATTTTCTTTAGGTGTTCCTAAAAATAAATGTTCAGGATTTACACATTTTCTATTATCACATGTGTGACAAACATACATTCCTTCAGGTATTTTACCATTATGTAATTCATAAGAAATTCTATGTGCATCTATAACTTTACCATTAAGTTTAAAAGCACCATAACCTCCTCTAATTGCAGCTGTCCATATCCAGCAAGTATCTGTTTTTTCTATTTTATTTAAAAATCTTTCCATATATTTATATTATATTATTTAGTTGTCAAGGTGAGATTCGAACTCACATAACACTCCCACCAAGGGAGTAAGTCTAATATGGTTAATTACTCCATACCTGCGTCTACCATTCCGCCACCTGACTATTTTATTAGCACCCTCTTTCATTATATGAAGTGGAGTAGGGTCACGTAGTTACTGGATGAACCCAAATAACTACTTGCTGAGAACTCATTTGTGTTGTAGTAGACATCAATATCTACTCTTTCTCACCTAGTATTCCTTTCTCAAGGGAACAACACATCTACCATTACTGATAGTATCTTTATGTAAATAATATTTAGACCTTATACTGAACTAATCCTGGTAGTATCTAATCTGAATTTACAAAGGTATTCAATGTTTAACCTTTAATTAATCATATTACCTACTGATTTCCCCTTACAGACAGTCTTGGCTTATCTTAGACTTCCAGTGCTGTACAACACTTTGACTTAGGGAGTACTGATGATAAAACTAAACACACCCATCAAGATTGGTAGGGATTATTAGTGATAACTTTCGTTTTACGCATTGTATATTCAGCAACTAATATCTTCTTTCCTAATACTAAACAAACATAACACCTCTTGATAGTGTTGTAATATGAAGGGAAATTACTCACTGTTATCGTCCCTTGTGCATTGATACAGCTTTTATATCTCTATTACTTATTTGTCTTTCTATGTGTTTAGTTTTTATTAATTATTTTTTAGTACGTCTAGGTCTACCTTTTTTAACTAATACTTCATCAGTTTTAGTTACAGGTTTCTTTGTTGGTACAGTTTTTTCTTTTACCACTTTTTCAATGTGTGGTGTAAGTTTTCTAGTAGGTAAGTCTTTTTCTTGACTATTCAAATAATCTTGTGCACAACCTATTTCACCACATATTTGAGGTGTTGGACATGTTGTTTCACAAATAATTGGTTTAGTTTTGATAAGATGACTTGTAATTACTACTGCTAAAATAATTAAACCAAATAAACCTAACATCATTAATGCTACTAATAGTACATTCATAATAATATAAAATAATTAATTAAAGTGATTTGCCTAATCACTCAATACCTCTAAGAGTCAAAGATTGTTATTTGTTCATTTCATGGTCCATACCTGCAAATACAGGTAATGTAATTGGTGAGAACAAATATATCAACCAAGCTGATGCTGAAACATCTTGTGGTGATTTATGTGCACCTACGATTCTACCAAACATATATAAATATGCAAGAACTGAATAAAAAATAAATAATGTTGTCATAATGTTAATTGTTTTTAAATATGTGATTTTACTAATGTGAACATAAATATTCCCCATACTATAACCAAACCTATCTTGGCTACGTTGGCTGCTAATTGAATTGAATCTTTTTTCATAATATTAATAGTTTGTTGTTAATGAATCTGATTGTGTTTCTACTATCTCTAATGAGACAAATTTATACTCTTTACTTGTGTCAGTAAATAATCTCTGAGCACATGACTTATGTTTACCTCCTAAAAAGAAAGCCATTGTGAGGATAGTTGTTATCCCCACAATTAGAAATGTTTCTTGTTTCATGATTACTCAAGATTTGCATCCATATCATAACCAATAATAACACTTGGTATCCAACCAAATACTAACATTAGCATTATAGTTGCACCATTTGTCATACAAGCTTTGTACGATAAATCAGATAATAAATATCCAATCATTCCCATTACACACCATGTAATAAGAAATGTAGCTATTACAGCTAACATAATTTTTGTTGATTTCATTTTGTTTGTTTTTTAATAGTTTGTTAGTTTTGCTTCAATTTTTCGTAAGAACTTATAGAGTCCGTATCCATAAGTTCTTGTTCCTAATAATGCGATTAATGTTTTCATAATTCAAAAACTTGAGATTCAAAAGCATTTAAATCGCTTTCATTTTTTCTATCTTCATAACATTGTTGACATTCGTGATGTTCATCACATGTACAAGTTAATTCAGGACTGATGCTGTATAACATTGCGTTATCAGCATCATTTTTTGCTATTTCACCTAACATCTCAAATGATGTAATTAATACAGATGAATTTCTTTTTATCAACATCTTGAGAGTATTTCTCAAATGATTTAAATCCATGTGGTCTACGTTAATTCGTGTACCACTTTTTGTTGTCCAATAAACAGCTTCCATATTAATATACTTCTTCTTCTATTAATATTGCTCGTTCAACACTAAATGGAAACTCAGGACTATCTTGGTCAATAGTTTCTTTTTCCAATAGTAATTCTTGTTGGTATGCTTTAGCTTCATCTCTGTCAATAAACATCTTTTTGTTGTGATTTAGAAAATGTTCATCACATTGATGTTGATACAATACTGTGTATACTTTCATAATTTTTTTGTTTTATTATTAGTTTTTTTGTTAGTTTTGTTGTTGTATTGTGTGTATATTGTATAACTTATTTTATTATGTGGTATAACAAAAAAGCTATATATAATATCTTGGGTAATGGAAAATGTGTGATAATAAATAATAGGATAATGGATGGATTAATATAGTCCAACATATACATTCCTATCACTTTTGTGAGAAAGTGTCTTAAATCGCCTCTAAATAGCCTTAAACGAGGTGTTATGATTTATTATCTAACTGCCAAAAACAAATCACCAACAGTTTGAGATATGTACGCTCACAAAAAAAATAATGTTGGCACACACACTCGGCAAATAATGTTGGCACAACAAGTGTGCAAATAACAGTGAACACACACAGTGAACACACAACGTCGGCACAAAGTGTTGGCACGAACAGTGAACAAACTATGTTGGCACACAAAGTAACCACAAACAAATACGCAAACTATGACAAAGAAAGTCAAAAAAATATAAGGCACCCGAAGGTGCCTGTATATTATGCCTCAACCTGAACATCAGATTTAGCAAGAATGCTTGCAAGACTACGAGTCTTGGCAACAATAGCTTGCGCAGGTGCGAAAGATTTAGGTACAAGAATCTCAACACCGTCCTGATTAGGACGAAGATGACAAATCAAAGTACCTGTAATACCTTTGGACACATTACGAGCTTGCTCAACATTCATTCGTAAAGACATATTTCTATTCACTGCTGATTCGTAGTCTTCATTTTTGAAGTCCTCAACAGATTGCTCAAAGCCATATTCATTAACAGCTCTGAAAGAAACAATAGCATACTCGCTACCGTCTTCCCAAATAAATGCGTCACCCTCTGAATCTGTGTAACCGACATAAGTAACCTCAATACCTTTATAAGGCACCATAGGTTGGTCAATTACAGGTTTAGACTCAATGATTTTCATAGCAATTTCTTTAGTAAATTCCATAATTTGCACGTATTGTAGCCGCCGCTATTGTTTGTATTGGAAGTTGCGATACAAGCATACTTTCCAATTGTTAGACATAGTTAGGAATATCTCGTGACAAAGCCACGGGTATATCCCAAAATTTTAAAAGGGTCGGGGCATGATTTTTGGTTAGATCACACTTACCATCATAAACAAATTTTTCAAAAAATAAAAAAAATTTTTTTTGCTAAAGGGGTCTCCATACCTCTACCAAAGTTTAGTTATTATTTATTATTATTATATATTATTATATATTATATATATATTCCTATTACGCGCGTGTATATAGCTTTTTTTTGCATTATGAAAAGTTTTTTAAAAATAATTGCAAAAAAATTTGGAAATGTCAAAAACATTTTGTATCTTTGTATCAAATATTAAAATTATGTATGAAGGAAACAACGAATTAGATGAACCATGGTTTGAAATCAACGTCTTAGATTCAGATCAACATCCTGCAGGTTTTATGACTTGGACACAGGGTATAACACAAGAGAATTATACAGTAATACTTCCAGATAAATCAACAGTTGATGTTAGGTTATTTAGAGATTTACAACAAGTTTACAACGAAGGAGATTATACAACCTATCTATTGCATAGATACCAAGAACTACAACAAGCATGACATATTTTAATGACGAGTGGAATAAGAAAGAAACTCCAACATACACAGAATGGTTCAAATCAGTTAAATTTTTAAAAGATAAAATTATTTTACCAGAAGGCACTACAATTGACAAGAATTCTTGGGTAAAAAAAGATGGATTTGATATAGATGGATTTAATAAAACATTGTTCAAGGTTTATAATGAACAATATCCCGTAAGCGATGGGAGAAGATACAAAAAGTAAATGAAAAAACCAAGATTCCAAATAGGACAAGAAGTATATCATATAACACCTGAATCAGATACAGGCGTTGTTATAGAAATAAATTACTCGTATGCTTTTAATATTCATACATACACAATAGCTACAGGTTGGGGTGTACAACATGAATGTGCAGAACACGAATTAAGTGATTCAAAAATATTTTAAAAAATAATTGATAAAAAACTTGCATGTGTCAAATTAATTTTGTACCTTTGCATCAAAATAATAAAATATGTTTATATCAGACTACATTGAAATAAAATTAAACAACCCAAGTGAAGAGTTCACACTGGGTATTCACCAACAAAGAGGTGATGCTATTGAAATAGATAAAGAAACAGGAGAGATCAAAGAAGATACGGAAGTAAGAGATATCTACAGACTCATATTTGGCTTTTTATTCTTTAACGTAATAATCTACTGGTAATGATATATCACATACACGACGTAATCAGACAAGATTTGATAGCAAATCAAAAAGATCTATTCAACATGCAGCATTATTACACGCATAAGTTCAGAAGTAATAACAGATTGATAGATATCAACGTTGGATTGTTCAGAAATGATAAACAACAACTAACAGCGCAGATATATGTTGCTGATAAACATTTAAAAATTAGAGAACAACTATTTTTAGATGAAAGAAATAATATAATTGATAATGATTTAATAATTAAACGCTATGAGTAAACAAACCTCTGAGATATTTATACATCATAAACAGAAGACAGGTATGCATACGCTTAATGGTATGTTAAATCAGTCAAATTTAGAGTTCCAAAAGAGAACAATACTGTTTGATGCTGTAAGAAACCACACAGATTTAGTAAAGACTAAACAATTCTATCCAGTTGATGATATATCAGAAGTAGAATTTGAAGTTGAGATTGTTTTATTAAGCTTAGAAAGATACAAAGAGCTTATTGAACTAGAAAATAACTCAAAATTAGACACGTATGGGATTTAACAAAGCTGGATTAAGAGCAAGTAAGCGCAGTGAAGACAGAACTGTTAAAAAGCATATTAAAGCTTTCTACAATATCATGAATGATATGGATGATATTGCTAAACAACTAAAAGGTATTGATGTTGAGTTCGATGAAGATAACATTGATGAGTATGTACTGCCAATTTATGGTAGAGAATTAGATCCTATGGAAAAGTTTTTAGTACTAGGTAAATTACATTACAAAGAAGATGAGCAAAAAAATAACGATAAGTAATATAAAGCAGTTCATTGAGGGTAACACACAGATGTTATTAGCTGAAGCAGGAATGCAAACTCCTCATTTAAAAGAACAAGTGGCCTATAGAATGTTAATATGCCAGTCATGCATGGAAGTGGGTAAATGTGAAGTGTGTAATTGTAGTGTTCCTGGTAAATTATATGTTAAAGAATCATGTAATAAAGGGGAAAGGTTTCCAGACTTAATGGGAAAGACTGAATGGGAAAAATATAAAATAGACAATGACATTAAATAACACATACACGATTCAAAGTAAGTCCTTACATGATCTATTAAATGATGTTGATAAGTTTACTACGAACATGAATACTTTTACCTCTAAGCATGATGGATACAAGTATAATATTAATATAATTAATAATAAATATAATAAAGAATTATGGGATGCTGAAATAATTATTAAACATGAAAAAAAAGTTACTCCTAAAGCATCTCAAGATGCTGTCGAACCATCTACATTACTATAATGGATTAGCTCCATTTCCAGTGTATGATACTGAATATGTAAGCGATGTAGATACTAAAATTAAACAAATAATGAAAGATAAAGAACACGATTATGATCAAGAACCCGTGGTGGCTTGTAAGTATTGCAAAAGTTTACATATTGTATCAGATGAAGTTGATAACAACATCTGCATGAAGTGTGGATCGATTAATGAGTTGCAAACTTTTGATAATATAAACAAATACCTCGAGTTTAAAAATGACAAAGATTCTTAATACAGAAAAAAGACAGTTAAAGACTGAACCAAAATTGCTAGTTGATCTAGACGAACAACAAAAAGAGTTTGTAGAATTGTTTTATCAATACGATGTAAACTTTTTATTAGGGGATTTTGGATCAGGTAAATCATTAGCTGCAGTGCATACAGCATTAAAATCATTTAGAAAAAAACAATTTGATAATATCTGGATCACACGACCAATGTTAAAGAATAGTTTAGCCGCATTACCAGGTACACTGGAAGAGAAGATGGCACCATATACATTTCCTATCATACAGAATTTAGAAGTATGTCAAGGAAAAGAACAAACAGATAAGATGTTGAAAGATGGGTTGATTAAAGTCATGCCAATTGAGGTTGCAAAAGGAGTTTCATTTATGAAGTCAGTTGTTATTGTTGATGAGTTCCAAGATATGGATTATGTAGATTTTAGAACAATCTTAACCAGGCTTGGAAAAAACAGTAAGATGATTTTTTGTGGATCAAAACAACAGATAGACAAGGCTATTGGAAAGAATAGTTGTTATTACAAAGTTGAGAAGTTAGAGAAAAGTAATTTAGTAGGATTTAAGACTCTAACAGCTAATCATAGAAATCCTATACTAACAGATATAATTAATTATTTGGAAAATGAGTAACATAAAAACGGCTAATCTCAATGTTACATTAAAAGATTTATTTTTTAGATGGTTAGATATAACTAAAGCCTTTCACAAATTAAATAATCAACAACAGAAAGTATTAGCTTTATTTTTATATTATCATTATCTTTACAGAAAGGATATAACAAATAATAAAATACTTTGGAAGATTGTATTTGATTATGACACCAAGATGAAGATTAAAGAAGATCCGATCTTTGACGAGGGGTTAAGTGACAATGCTTTAAACAATGTATTAACTATATTAAGAAAGAAAAAGATTATTGTTGATGGGCAGATAGCACCCCTTTTTATACCAGAGCTTGATGTAAAAAGTAAACAATTTAGAGTAATATTTAATTTTAATATTGTAGATAATGAGTAGACTTGATGAGGATAAAGTTAAATTACTAATTCATAAAATTGGATTAGATTATAAACTACAAGATGAGGTAATCAAAAAGATTGTTAATTCGCCATACAAGTTTACACGAGAAACAATAGCTAATTTAGATGTTAACCCTGAGATAACAGAAGAAGAATTTAATAAATTAAAAACAAACTTTATATATTTATATATTGGGAAGCTATATACCAGTTATGACATATATAAAAAATTAAAAAACCTTAATAACAAAAGATGGAAGAAAGAGTAAATTTAACACAAGATGATGTGTTAGACAAAATTGGGAGTTTTGCAGTTAAGCCTTTATTTAACAAAGCTATTGTAACTTTAAATAGTTTAGAACCAGATGGTAACTTAGTATTATCAGATAACACACTGTCAGATGTACAATATGTAATGGCAGTTGGTGATACAACATTTAAACAAGTTGTACCTGGACAAAAAGTTATTATTGACATTGAAAAGATGATGGTCCCTGTTAAGCAGGAAACTACAAATCAGTATGAGTCAGTAATGCAAATTAAAGTTGACCCAATTGAAGTAGATGGAATTGTGTATGCAATTATAGATGATAGAATGATTAAAGCAATTGATAATAGATAAAAAGATGAATTTAGAACAAGCAATTAAAATTATGGAGCAAGCTTTGAACGCTGCTTCTAAAGCAGGAGTATTTAATTTACAAGACTCTGCAACAGTGTATCAAGCATTAGCTACAATTAGTAATACATTAAATGTAGGAGGTGAAACTTCTTCACCAGAAGTACCGCAAACAAAGGTATCTAAAGCAAAATAATGAAATTATTTGAAATGAGAGATTTTAACCTCCAAGTTACAGAAGAAACTTGGGGGTTATTGCCTTTTAAGGCTATCTTAAAAAGAGACAAATCTAGAACAAAAGATACTGCTTTTAAAGAAATGCTTTTTATATATTATTACTCTGACATTAGGTCTGATTATATTTATATAGTTAATAACAAAGATAGAGAAAGGGAAATAAAAAAAGACATTGGACTACCTACGGATTGGACGATGGATAAAGTAATACAAGATGCAATTGCATATTATGAACATATGTCAATTAGTCCGATTGCTAAATTATATAAAAGCTCACTAAAAGCAGCAGATGATATTTCTAGATATTTGGAGATGACAGATGTATTATTATCTGAAAGAACTGCTAATGGTAGCACAGTTACTACATTAGCTACAATCACAGGTTCACTTAAATCAGTGCCTATTATTATGCGTGATTTAAAAGCTGCTTACAAAGAAGTAGTTAAAGAACAGATTGAATTAGAAGGAAGAGCTAAAGGAAGTAGAACATTAAACCCATTTGAAGATGGGTTATCATTTGAATAATATGAAAGAAATATACTTTAGAGAAGAAGCAAGAGAGAAGTTATTTAGTGGAATAAATAAGTTACATGATGCAGTAGCATCTACTATGGGACCAAGTGGTAAGACAGTAATTATTAGTGATATATACGGTCAACCACAAGTAACTAAAGATGGCGTATCTGTAGCTAAAAGCATTCAATTAAAAGATCCTGTAGAGAATATGGGAGCTACATTAATCAAACAAGTTGCTGAAAAGACAGCATTTGAAGCTGGTGACGGAACTACTACAGCAACTGTATTAGCAACTGCATTTATTAACAACTTAAAGAAGTTTAAATCTGTAGAAATTAATAAAGCATTTGATGAAATTATACCTGAGATACTTAAACAATTAAAAACAAACTCAAGAGAACTCAAACGTGAGGATATTAAATATGTTGCTAATATATCTGCTAATAATGATATACAAATTGGGAATACTATTCAGCAGGCTTTCAATCATTCTGATATAGTAAAGGTTGAAGAATCAAATTCTAATAATGATATACTAGAATTAGTTGATGGTATGCAACTCAATGTATCATACTTTTCTAAAGCTTTTGTTACAGATGACCGCAAGGCTGAATGTGAATTACTTGAACCATATGTATTATTAGTTGAAAATAAGTTAGATTCATTGAAGTCTTTTGAAACTGTACTTAATAGTATTGCTGCTAATGGTCAGTCATTGTTAATTATTACAGATCATGTATCAGAGCAAATATTAAAGCTACTTGAAACAAATGCTTTGTCAAAAAATCTTAATTTATGTGCAATTAAAACTCCTGGGTTTGGTCAGCATAGAAAAGATCTCATTAGGGACCTCTCAGACTTTACAGGAGCTGCTATTATAAGTGATCTTAGTAAGACACATGGATTCAATCAGTTTGGTAGATTAAAGTCTTGTAAGATCTCTAAAACTAATTCAATATTAGTAAAGCACGATGAGATAGATATTAAAGAATTAGTAGATGCATTAGGTGACTTATCTAAATCAAAAGACTTATCAACAACTGATAAAGATTTAATATTACAAAGGTATCAAAACCTATCAGGTAAGGTATCCATCATTAAAGTTGGCGGAGGTTCTGAAGTAGAGATGAAAGAACGTAAAGATAGATATGATGATGCTGTATTAGCTGCTGCATGTGCATTAGAAGAAGGTATTGTTAAAGGTGGAGGTATTGCATTGTATGATGCTGTACAAAAGGTTCCAAACAAGCATTTATTAACTACTGAGAGTGCAGACTTTGCAGTTGTTAAAAGTTTACTTGCTCCATATGAAACAATCTGTGATAATGGAACATGTATACCTGTTTTAAATGATGTGTTTGATCAAAATATCATTGATCCTCTTAAAGTAACTAGATGTGCTTTAGAGAATGCGGTATCTGTTGCTAAGACAATACTATCAACCAATACGGTTGTGTTAAATGAAAGACAATGGAATTAAATAGATTTCAAACAGAACTAACTGACGAACTAAAAGAAACAGTTCCAAGAGAAGTCTGGGATAATCTAATTGAATATATAGCTGGTGTAAAATTTATACAACGGCTGATAGCACCAGAACGTGTGCGGGGATTTGCGAAGGATCGACCAAAGGAAACAGAGTTCTACAATGATGGTAGAATTCAGGTCGATCTGACAAATCCTCATATTCTAGAATCATTAGATTATTTTAGACAACCTGCATTATTTTTTGAGAAAAATGGTAAATATACTAATATAATCCCAAACAGTAATCCAAAGTCAGAGTATGCTGAGTTTTGGAAAGAAGAACTAAGGAAATGGAAACATGGCTTAGTTAGAGAATCAGATGGGGAGTGGATTCCTGGAACATTATATTTCTATTGGAATTATAACCCTATCTGGTTAGTTGAGGCTGTAGGTAAAGTTTCTTCTAATAAGAAAACAAAAGGAGAAAGGGTACGTAAGTTTCCTAAACCTTGGCTAGGTGATTATTTATATTTTCATTACACACAACAAGCAAAAGATAATGGTAAACATGGTAAAATACTTAAAACTCGTGGTATTGGATTTAGTTTCAAGAACGCCTCCGAATCACCTAGAAATATGTATGTATACCCTGGTTCAGGTAATCCAAATTTTCATTTAGCATCTGATAAAACCTTTTTATCTGGTGATAAAGGAATCTGGGGTAAGATTCTGGATTGTTTAGATTGGGTTGCAGAACATACACCATTCTCTAAGATGAGAACTGTAGATGGTAAGAAAGCCATGGAGTTACAGTTAGGTTATAATGATGAGTATGGTAATCGTAAGGGATTATTATCATCAGTGTTTGGTATATCATTAAAACATGATCCAGATAAAGCTAGGGGTATTAGGGGACCACTTATTCACTATGAAGAAGATGGTTTGTTTCCAGACTTAGAGAAAGCTTGGAACGTTAATAGAAAAGCCGTGGAAGATGGGGATGTAGCTTTTGGATTCATGCTAGCTGGAGGTACAGGTGGTACACAAGGTGCTTCATTTGCTGGATCTGAGAAGTTATTTTATAAACCAGATGCTTATAACATATATGGCTTACCTAATGTGTTTGATAAAAACAGTAATGGTGAATCATTATGTGGATTCTTTTGGGGAGCATATCTAAATCGTAATAATTGTTATGATCCAGATAATGGTGAACCAGATGTAATCAAAGCAATGCTAGAGATCTTAACAGATAGGTTTACTGTAAAGTATGGGTCATCTGATGCTTCTGCTATTACACAGAAGAAAGCAGAGGAACCTATTACACCTCAAGAAGCTATTATGCGTACAGAAGGAACAGTGTTTCCTGTAGCAGATATAAAAGAATACCTTGAAAGTGTGGGACCTAGAAAAGAAAGTTTCTTAGCCGAGCATTACATTGGTGATTTAATTGTTAATAACACTGGTGGGGTAGAATGGAAACCTAATGCTGATAAATATCCTTTAAGAGCATTTGATTCATCTGAAACAGATAGAACAGGATGCTTAGAGATATTTGAGATGCCTCGTAAGAATGCTAATGGTGAAGTACCACGTGGTAGATATATTGCTGGTATTGACCCCATTGACTCTGATGCAGGTAACTCTTTGTTTAGTATATTAGTAATGGATACTTTTACAGATAAGATAGTAGCTGAGTATACTGGTAGACCTAAGCTTGTAAATGATGCATATGAGATTGCACTTAGAACATTAAAGTTTTATAATGCAGAAGCTAATTACGAGAGTAACTTAAAAGGTTTATTTAGTTACTTTGATGCTAGAAATTGCTTGCATTATCTATGTGATATACCTCAAATCCTTAGAGATATGGATATTGTAAAAGCTACTGGGTTATATGGTAACAAAGCTAAAGGTACACACGCTAATGCTAATGTAAATAGCTGGGGTAGACTACTTCAAGCAGAATGGATGAAGACAAGAATTAGTCCTGAAGATGAAGAAGATGAAAGATTACACTTACACCGAGTGAGAAGTATACCATATTTAGAAGAATGTATAGCATGGAATAGTGATGGTAACTTTGATAGGGTGTCTGCTGCTGGTATGTTGTTTATTTTAAGAGAAGATAGATATAAAAGAACTAACTCAATTAGAGAGAATCAACATAAGCAACAAAAGAAACTGTCTAACGATGCTTTCTTTAATAGAAATTTTAATAAATAGCTATTACTAAATAAGAAAATATATCAAATATGTTTTAAATCGTTTGGAAAATGGAACGAAATTTAGTATATTAGCAAGTTAATATAAAAAAATGATATGACTCCACGTATAAACAGTCTTATTTTACCAAGACAAAGGTTAGCTTACTCAAAGAAAGATCAAGAATGGCGTAAAAATAATCTTGATTATGCTGATAGACATTCGTTTTATAACAATGAAAGAGTTAGAAAAAGTCTTCAAAATAAAATTATTAATCTAAACATGTACAATGGTATCATTGATGTTAGAGATTTAACTAATGTAGTTAATCCACATCAAATTGATGCTAGCTTTGTACCAGATAATATACCTCATCACCCAATTATAGTTCCTAAGATTGATCTATTAGTAGGTGAAGAAGTTAAAAGAAGATTTGATTGGTCTGTTATTGTTACTAATCCAGATGCAATTAGTAAAAAAGAAGAGGATAAAAAAGCTTTCTTACAACAAAAGTTAACTGAGTTCTTTCAAGCAAGATATTCTGATGAAGAATTGAAAGCAAAGATGGAGGAACTTAATAAACATATGAAGTATTCTTGGCAAGACATTCGTGAAAAAACTGCCAATCAGATACTTAAACATTATAGTCAAGAACAAAGGTTTGATAGAATATTTAATGATGGATTTAAAGATGCATTGATATTTGCAGAAGAGATTTATCAATGTGATATTATTCATGATGAACCTGTGTTACTTAAACTTAATCCATTAAAAGTACACTCCGTGCGTGCTGGTAACTCAGATAGAATCGAAGATTCATCTATTATTATCATACAAGATCACTGGAGCCCTCATAAAATCATTGATGTATATCATGATGAATTGAAAAATGAAGATATTGATTATATCATGGAATATACTCAAACTTCTTCTAAAGGTTCATATGCTGATGATCAAAATAATCACGTATTGCTACGTGATGCTTTGAATACAGGAGTTGAGGGAATGTATGATACCATCTTTAATTTAGCTGAGTTAAATGGTCACTTCTTTGGTTCTAACTATACAGATGATACAGGAAACATTCGTGTATTAAAAGTATTTTGGAAATCACTTAAACAAATTAAGAAAGTTAAGTATTATGATGAGTATGGTGAAGAGCAATATAAAATTGCATCTGAAGAATACATTGCAGATAAAAACTTAGGGGAAGAAGTAACTTCTATGTGGGTTAATGAATGGTGGGAAGGTGTTAAAGTAGGTAAAGATATTTATCTTAATATTAAACCACGAAAAGTCCAATATAATAAAGTTCATAACCCATCTATATGTAGTCCTGGTATTATTGGTCAAATTTATAATACAAATCAATCTAAAGCAGTATCATTGATTGATAGAATGAAAAACTATCAATATATGTATGATGTTATTTGGGATAGACTTAATAAAGCTATATCTACTAATTATGGTAAAATCTTTGAATTAGATTTAGCTAAAATTCCTGAAAACTGGGAAGTAGATAAATGGATGCACTTTGCTGTAGTTAATAAGATTGCAGTTATTGATTCATTCAAAGAAGGTAACCAAGGTGCTGCTACTGGTAAATTAGCTGGTAGTATGAATACACAAGGTGGTCGTGTAATGGATATGGAAACTGGTTCTTATATTCAACAACATGTTCAGTTACTGGAGTTTATTAAAGCTGAGATGGGTGAGATTGCTGGTGTAACTCAACAACGTCAAGGTCAAATAGAAAACAGAGAAACTGTTGGTGGTGTTGAAAGATCTGTTAATCAATCTTCACATATTACTGAGTATTGGTTTATGCTTCATGAGCAAGCTAAGATTAGAGTAATGGAATGTTTCTTAGAAACAGCTAAGATTGCTTTAAAAGGTAAAAACAAAAAAGTACAATATCTTTTAGATGATCAATCTATTCAAGCATTGAATATTGAGTCAGAAGAGTTTGCTGATAATGACTATGGTGTTGTTATTACTACATCTTCAAGAACAATGGAACTTGAACAGATGATTAAACAAAATGCACAAGCATTCTTACAAAACGGTGGATCATTATCTACAATTATGGATATTTACTTTAGTCCATCATTAATGGATATGAGAAGACGTTTAGAAGAAGCAGAAGAACAAATGCATCAACGTCAATCAGAACAATCTGATCAAGCTAATAAGATTCAAGAGGCTAACAATAAAGCTACTATTGATTTAGAAAATAGAAAACTTGATTTAGAAGATATAAAAAACCAACGTGATAATCAAACTAAATACGATATTGCATTATTAGAATCAGAAGATAAAATTACTGATTTAAATGGCGATGGTATTGAAGATCCTTTGGAAAGAGAAAAATTTAATTTAGACATTGAAGAAAAAAGAAAATCATATATACTCAAAATGAAAGAACTTCAGAATGATATGAAGAAACATAAAGACAATGTTGAGTTAGAAAAAGAATCTCATAAGATAGCTAGAATGAAAAAGAAATAAAAAATAGCTATTACTAAATAGACAAAAAGCAAACAAAACTTAAAAAACGTTTGCTTTTTGTTTTAAAATATGTTATATTTGCAAACTTTATAAAATAGGGAGAAAATTATGGAAGAGAATGAAGATTTAATGTCAATCTTTGGTTCCAATATGGAACTAAATTTTGAAGGGTTCGACACTGGAGATAGTGACGAGCCAATTGATGGTGCAGATGATGCATCAGCAGATGATGATACAATATTAAAAGATAATCCTATCGAGGGTGATAAAGATCCGGAAGGTGTAGATGGGGAAGAAGATGATATAAGTGATGGTGATGATTCCAATGATGAATCTTCTCCCAATCTCTATTCTTCCATTTCAAATGTTCTTTTTGAACAAGGGGTCATTCCTTCACTTGAGTCTTCTGAAAATATTAAGACAGTTGATGATTTTACTAATGTTTTAAAGAAAGAGATTGATATTCAAACTCAAATTAGATTAGAGGAGTATTTAGCTAATCTAGATTTAGAAAAAATTGCATTATCAAGACAATCACAACTAGAATTAGAAAACATTGATGAAGATTATTTAAAAGATAATCTTGAAGTTGCTAAAGAAATTATTTATCGTGATTATCTTAATCAAGGCTTGTCTGAAGATAGAGCAAGAAAGATGTTACGTAAAACAGTTGATTTAGGAGAAGATGTTATTATTGAAGATGCACTTGAGTCAAAAGAAAGTTTGAAATCATTTGAAGCTCGACAAGAAGCTTTAGAGAGAGAACGTTATCAAGAAAACATTAAGTTGCAACGTGAGCAACAAGAACAAGTAGAGAATTCTATTAAAAATTATATTTTTAATTCTCAAGAAATTGTAAAAGGGTTACCTAATACAAAAGCTCTACAAGAAAAAGTATATAAAACAATGACTGAAGTTGTTTCTAAAAATCCACAAACTGGTGATTTAGAAAACAAATTTATGAAAGACCGTTCAAGTAATCCAATTGAGTTTGATACAAAAATGTATTACTTCTATGAATTAACAAATGGTTTTACTGACTTGGGTAAAATATCAACAACTGTAAACTCAAAAGCTGTTAAAAATTTAGAAAAAGCATTGAGAACAACTAAGTTTGAAGATAATGGTACTCCAGGTTATTTATCAGATCCAAATAGTTATAGTGGATTTGGTTCAGAACTTGTACTTTAAATAACAAAAACAAAAAATAAAAAATAAAAATTAATAATTAAATAATTAAATATGTCGTTAGGTAAGTTTGTAATGACCAAAGGTAAAGCTTGGTCAGGTTTGACTCTAAAAAATCACATTGGTGCAATTTTTGGAAGTCAGCCACAATTGGTTTCTCCATTAACAACTGTACTTTTGCAAAATTCAGGAATGAAAAACTTAGATACTACTTTATCTTTGTTTCCTGAAAAAGTATTAAATACAGCGGATGATTTTGTATGGAAAGTAGTTGGTAGTGATGAGAGAAACATTGCTCTTGTAGAAGCAAGATTTCAAGGTAGTACTGTAACTTCAGGTACAACTGGAGTAGGTATTGCACGTTCAAAATTCCAATTAGTATTTGGAGAAAAATGGTTTACTAAAATGCATGTAATTGCAGGACCTCGTCCAGATGTTTACCAAATTAGAATTTTAGATGAACCTTATGAAGAAGGGACTAACTATGTTTACGATTGTGAAGTATGGGGTGGTCAAGAATCATTAGCTGGTATCCCTGGGGATGAGTTAGTTGGTGGTAACCGTTTCTCTATCGAGTCTGCTTATTCTGAAGATGAGTTGTCAATCCAAGGTGCTGGTATTCAGTTTACTTCTCCTTATTTAATGAGAAACTCAGTTTCTACATTGCGTATGGAGCATAAAGTTTCTGGTGCTATGATTGATGCTAAAGTTGAGCCAGTTTATTTTGCTGGTATTGAAACTAGAGATCCTAACACAGGAAAAGTACACAAATCTGCTACTTGGATGCAAGAAGTTTACTGGCAGTTTGAAAAAGCATTCTCTCGTATTAAATCACGTACTATTATGTTTGGTAAAACAAACCGTGATGAGAATGGACGTTTCTTGAACAAAGGTAATGCTAACATTGAAATCAAAGCTGGATCTGGTATTCGTGAGCAAATGGAAGTATCTAATACTATTACTTACAACCGATTCTCAATTCGTCTTTTAGAAGATGTATTGTCTGAGTTGTCTGAAGGTAAATTAGATTTCACTGAAAGAAAGTTCATGCTACGTACAGGTGAAAGAGGGGCTGCCCAATTTAACCGTGCTTGTACTGCTGCTGCTTCAGGTTGGAAAGCTATCTTTGATAACACAAACCAAAATGCTGTAAAACAAGTTTCTTCTAAATTTAGTGAGAATGCTTACAAAGCTGGTTTCCAATTTACTGAGTGGGTTGCTCCTAATAACATTCACATTATGTTAGAAGTAGATCCTATGTATGATGATAAAGTTCGTAACAAAGTATTGCACCCTG
>Ga0222712_10001265_pt1 | contig 31873 bp, 27 predicted proteins | sample C33_657DmetaG_FD_165043 | JGI IMG/M metagenome (GOLD analysis project Ga0222712, IMG submission 165043) | Estuarine water microbial communities from San Francisco Bay, California, United States - C33_657D | ecosystem: Environmental > Aquatic > Marine > Unclassified | place: USA: California...
TCATCTTATTTAGATATAGAAAAACATAAAGAACACCAATTAATAAATTATTTATATAAACAATTTGATTCCAATATTGCTATTAAAGATGGTATGTTTGAGTGGTTGCATGGTTTATTAAATATATCAAAAGAAGATGCTGTTATGGTTACGCATTCTGATAGAAAACGATTAGATGAACCATATGGTTATTTTTCTAAAGATGGATTCCACCCGAGTACATTTGGTGCCGAATTATGGACTAAAACTGTATTAATCCCATTCTTAGAAACTAAAAAATATATTTAAAATACTTATTAGTATGATATACAACGAAAAAATACAAACGTTATTAGAATCTTTAGATGGAAAATTAAGGATTTTACAAAACGGAATTACAGGTGCACAATCATTATCACCATCAGAAGCTCATACTACATTAGAAGATGCAAGAAAGATAGTAGAACGTATCTCCGAATTGACGAGAATAAATAGATAATTATGAATTGGCTAAAAATATTAGTAGGGTTATCTGCTATTATAATAGCAGGTTGCGCAGCATACTTTTCCGTAACAGGCTTAGGTGTTCTCTTTGCAGGAGCATCTGTATCCGTTATGGTAATGGCTAGTTCTTTAGAGTTAGCTAAATTAGTAGCCGCAACATATCTCAAACAAAAATGGGATGATATTGGTGGATTTAATAAATGGTATTTAACCATATCAGTTGCCGTATTAATGTTAATCACTTCGGCCGGTATTTTTGGATACCTTTCAAATGCGTTTCAAGCGCAATCCCTTCAATTACAGCAAGTAGATAGAGAAATCGCAGTTCATCAAACTAAAATAGACCAAAATACTATTCAAATTGAGCAACTTTCTACTCAAATTACCGAATTTAACACCAATCAGGGTAAAATTATAGATGGTGGTAAGGTAAATTCACGCTTACTTCGTTCTATTGATAATAGAGATAAAGAAATTGGTAAAATTAACAATAAAATTTCTGATTTACAAACTCAAAATGCCGGTGAAACCGAAAAAATTAACGAAATTAAGATAAAAAACTTAGACTTAGAAAAAGAAGTTGGAGGATTCCGTTTTGTTGCCGAAGCATTTGGTGTAGAATTGAAAAATGTAGTAAAATTCTTCATATTTTTGATTGTAATTGTGTTTGACCCGTTAGCAGTAGCACTTATTATCGCTTTCAATGGATTAATTGAAACTAAAAAACAAAAACAAAGAAGATTATTAGGTGAAATGATGGAAAACGACCAAAAATTAGGTTTGTATGAAGTCTATGGCGATACTAAAGAAGATATAGTGGAAAATATTCCACAAAATACCGAAGATAGTGGAAAAAATTCACAAAAAGAAGAACCAATTCCAAATTTAATGTGGGAAGAGTTTATGCATCCCGATTATCCGTGGAATAATAAAAAACTTTGGATTAATAACCCCAAAGCAGTTCAATATTGGTTAAATTCAAAAAAAGGGACAGTGCGTGAGCTAAACCGAATGAAAAACGATATTGAAAATATAAAAACTTATTAATTTATTTGGTATTCTAATATTTTTTTAGTATATTTGGATATAAAATCTAAAAATATTATTATGAATTTAGGATATGCGTGTATTAATATGACAATGGGTAAGAAAGTTACTACTAACCGAACTATGGTTAAAAGAACATTCGAATCAAAGGGTTTAGATTATGTTTCTGAACTCGCATTGCTTAATGCAAAAGATATTATCAAAATTTTAGAATGGAATCGATTAAATGGAATTAAATTCTTTCGTTTATCATCTGCTCTTATTCCGTGGGGCGATAATATTGATTTAACTCAACTAAAAGATTATAAAGAGATTAAAAGTGAGTTAAAGAAAGCGGGTGATTTTGCAAAGTATTGGGATATTCGTATTACATCGCATCCTGGTCCATTTGTTGTATTAGTTTCACCAAAAGAAAATGTGGTAGCAGCTGCAATTGCAGATTTAGAATTACATGGTAAAGTATTCGATATGATGGGGTTATCTAAAACTCCTTATAATAAGATTAATATCCATTGTAATGGTGTCTACGGAGATAAAAAATCTGCAATGGATAGATTCATCAAAAACTACCAAAGACTCTCTAAATCGGTACAAAAACGACTTACAATAGAGAATGATGATAAGGTATCTATGTATTCAGTTAACGACCTTATGTATATCCATAATGCAATTGGTATTCCTATTGTATTCGATTACCACCATCACCAATTTTGTACAGGCGATTTATCCGAAGAACAGGCACTTAAACTGGCGGCAACAACTTGGCCTGATGGAATTACTCCCGTTGTACATTATTCAGAATCAAAAGCATTACATGAAAATAATCCAAAAGAAAAACCACAAGCTCACTCTCTGTATATTAAATCCCTCCCCAATACATACGAATTGGATGTGGACATTATGGTTGAAGCAAAAGCAAAAGAGTTAGCTATATTACCTTATTTAAAATATCAAACAAATGAAAAAGTACGCATTGTACATCGGAAGATGGCAGAATTGGCATAAAGGACACGAATGGTTAATTAATCAACAACTAACTCAAGGTAAAAACGTTTGGGTTGCAATTAGAGATGTTCCACAAGATGAGAATAATCCTAAAACTGCACAACAAATTTTAAAAGAACTATCACATGAACCTTTCTTTACAAATAATTTTGATAAAATTTTATTATCTATTATTCCCGATATTGAATCGGTAAACTATGGTAGAGGAGTGGGCTATGATGTAATATATCACGAACCACCAACTGATGTAGCAGCAATTAGTGGAACTGCTATTAGAACCGGCCATATGACACCGGATGGAACTATTACCTATGATGAAACCAAAGGATAATGATAGTAGAGCGTAAAAGACACATTGCTAAAACCATTTCATATCGAATTTTAAGTACCGTAATTGGATTCTTATTAATGTGGTTGATAAGTGGTTCAATTAAAGTTGGAGCAGCATTTGGAGTAGCAGAATTGATTTATAAACCCATTCAGTATTATATTCACGAGAGAGTATGGTATAAATGGATTAAATATGGCTTAAAAAATAAAAAAAATGGATAATCAAAGAAAAAGACCAGACCAAACTAAATTTTCAGAAGATGCATCATTCTATTCACTAATAGGATTGTTGATAACTTTACTAATTACAATAATATTAAAATAAATATGAAATTAATCGTAGACAAAAGCTCAAATGGATTAACTAATCCAGAGTTTATAAAATATCTAAAAACGCCTGTACCAAAATCAGAATTAACGCAATTTGAAGCAGATATATTAAGAGATACTTTATTTGCCGCATTAAAAGGCATGGGTGGCGTTGGCTTATCCGCAAATCAAATTGGAGTTAACAAACGAGCTTGTGTTATTAAAGTTAATGATGTAGAATTATTTTTATTAAACCCTATTATAACAGAACGTTCTAAAGATGGATTCTTATTTTATGAAGGATGTTTATCTATCCCATCAACAATGGAAAAGCCTGTAAGAACTATTAGAGCCAACTATATTGTAGTACAAACCGATAATTTGGGTGAAATTAGATTTGAGATAAACCCAGAAGAAGATAGAGCCGGAGATAAAGTATCTGAAGATACTATGAAAACAGTTATTGTTCAACATGAGATAGACCATTTGGATGGAATTACTATAAAAGATAGAGTTTATTCAACGACTGTTGTTAAAAAGCAAGATTATGGTAGAAATGATAAAGTTATAATGAAATCACCCGATGGTGAACTCATTGAGGTTAAAGTTAAAAAAGCAAACAATTATTTTTTACAAGGATATGAAATAGTATAATATGGAATTAATAATAATAATTTTAGTTGTATTTTTAGCAGGAGCTGGATACACTATATGGAATCTTCTTAATAAATTAGAAAAATATGAAGATTTTTTAGAAGAAGAAACAAAAAGAAACGAAGCATTACTGGAAGCATTAAGAGAAATAGATTCTCGTGAAATGTTTGAGAAGGATGATGAAGTAGGTTCTATATTTTATCAAATAAAAGAAACTATCGAAAGATTCAAACAATTCAATTAAAAATGCCAAGAAAAGCCAAAAGCAAACAATACTTCACAAAAGATACAGAAGATGCTATCGTAGAATATAACTCAACAGATGACCAAAGAATTAAAGATAGAGTTTATAGGGATAGAATTAAACCAGCATTTGATAAACTTGCAGAAATAGTTTATAACAAATGGAAATTTACATATTTTGATGATGACCCACAAGACGTAATGTGTGAGGTTGTTGCATTTATGATTGAAAAGATTCATATGTATAAAGCTGGAAAAGGTAAAGCATTTAGCTACTTTACAATTGTGGCAAGAAATTATCTTATTTTAAATAACAATGCAAACTATAAGAGATATAAGAATACGGATGTAATATCATCCTTACCGGCTAATTGGGATACTGAAAACAATTGGGCAGAAGAAGTTCGTAATGATGAATATAGAACTTTTAATGATAGAATGTTATTATATTGGGATACGCATTTAGAAAACTATTTTCAGAAGAAAAGAGATATTCAAATAGCAGATGCAGTATTAGAATTATTTAGAAGAGCAAATTATATCGAAAGTTTTAACAAAAAATCATTGTATCTACTTATTAGAGAAATGACTGGCTTTCCAACTCATTATATAACTAAAGTTGTTAATAAAATGAAAGAAAAGCAAATGGCACTTTATAATGAGTTTGATATGAACGGCGATATAAAAATTTAATATTATGGTATCATTAGGTATTTCTGCATTTTATCACGATTCTGCGGTATGTTTATTTGAAGATGGTAAAGTTATAGCAGCAATTGAAGAAGAGAAATTATCTGGCATTAAACACGATAATTCTTTTCCAATTAAAGCAATCAAATGGGTTTTAGAATATTCTAAAAAAACTATATCAGATATTGATACTATATGTTGGTACGAAGACCCGCAATTAAAATATGATAGAGTAAAGAATACTTTAGGTAAACATTGGTGGAAAAACAAAAAGAATTGGAAAGTATTTAAAGAAGATTTTGAAAGTAAAGAAGGAAACCTAACTATATATTTAGCTAATAAACTAAATTTTGTAGGTAACATTCAATATGTAAAACATCATTATTCTCACCTAGCATTTTCATACTACACATCACCATTTCACGATGCAATTGGTATATCAATAGATGGCGTTGGTGAATGGGAAACTGCATTAGCAATAAAATGTAAGGATAATCAATTCGAAGAAATAAACTCACTATTATTCCCTAACTCATTGGGATTAGTATATTCTACTATAACTGCTTATTTAGGATTCAAACCAAATAATGGTGAATATAAAGTTATGGGGTTAGCACCATATGGTGATGCATCAAAATATAAGCATGTGTTTGATAAGATGTTTAGATTTGATAGAGAAGGCGTTATTCAAATAAATCAAAAATACTTTACTTGGCAATACTCCAATACTGATATGTACACATATGATTTGGTAAAACTAATTGGTACAGAACCAAGAGAACCCGAATCAAATATAGAACAACATCATATGGATTTAGCAGCAGCTTTACAAAAATGGTATGAGAGTTGTTTTTACTTCTTTGTAAATAATTGTATGCAACAAGCTGATACGGCTAATTTAGTATTAGGTGGTGGTTCTGCTTATAATGGAACTGCTAATGGTAAAATACAAAAACATACATCAGTTAACGATTTATGGATACCATTTGCTCCATCTGATGCAGGTTCTGCAATTGGAGCTTGTTTATATCATTGGCATAATATATTAGATAATCCTAAAGTAATAGGAGGCGATAATCAATCTCCATATTTAGGACCTGAATGGAATAATAAAGAAATAACCGATATTATTCTAAAAAATAGAAATAAAAATAATAGATTAAATGCAATGTATTACGAAGTAAGTAATATGCTATGTGAAGAAGTTGCAAAATTAATTAATGATGGTAATATAGTTGGATGGTTTCAAGGTAGAACCGAATTTGGTGCGAGAGCATTGGGTAATCGTTCTATATTAGCTAATCCACATTTATCGGATGTTAGAGATAGAATTAATAAGGTTGTCAAAAAGAGAGAAATGTTTAGACCATTTGCTCCATCGGTAACAATCGAAGATTACGAAAAATACTTTATATCCGAATCAGAAGTTCCTTATATGAATCAAGTGGTTAAGGTTACCGACTATAAATCAATACCATCGGTAACACACGTAGATGGTTCGGCTAGAATTCAAACTGTAAGACAAGAATCAAACCCACTATATTATAATCTATTAAAGGAATTTGAAAAGATAAGTGGTACTCCTATATTATTAAATACTTCTTTTAACCTAAGAGGACATACTATGACAAATGACCCACAAAAAGCAATTTGGACATTCCTTAATTGTGATATGGATTATTTGGTATTGGGTAATTATTTAATAAGTAAATAATTATTAGTACATAAACAAACAATATGAGCGCAGAATTTAAATTATTTGATGGTAAAAATTTATCATCACTATTCAAAGATATATACGATAATCAACAAAGTAAGAAGAAGAATATTTCAGAGATGATTGAATCTCTTCGTAAATTGATTAAAAATGTAGGAGAAGCAACTGTACTTGCTCCAATTATAAGAGATTTAATTGATACATCAGTTAAAAACGATGACCACCTAATTAAACTTGCAACAATCGCACAAAGATTAGCATCGGCCGAAGCTAAAGGTATCGGTGAAGATGGTTGGTTAAGTGAAAGTGAAAAAATTCAATTATTAAATGATTTGGAAGATACGGTTAATGAGCTTGATAAAAAGAACGAAGATAAATTAGTTGATATTCAAATAGAATTGGATGAAATTAAATCTAAAATATAATGTTTGATATTACAAATAATAATGAATCATTAAATAAAAAATCTAATAACTTAGAGATTTTTTTATCTAAGGTAAACCGAGTATTCAAAACTGAAGATGATTTTTTAGAATTAGATAAAGATAACGATTATGTTAGTGTATATAATGATAATTCAGATATATCAGATAAAGATACTAAATATTATGGTGCGATAGATTTTAAAACTAATGATACGTTTTCTTCTGATAAACTATATCACGCATTTCCATTTGATAAAAATAATATTACATTCCCATTAGTAGGAGAAACTGTACTAATTTTAAATTTAAATGCTCAATATTTTTGGTTACCATATAGTTTAACGATTTATCCAAATTTTAGAGAAGATTATAAAACATCTGAATTATTAAATAAATCGGAGTTAGTTGATACTAATACATCTTCAAAATCTAGCGATTATAAAAAGCAAAAAGAAACAGGAATATCTACTTCTAATGCCGGAGCACAAAAAGAAAAAAAGACGGAATACACTATTAAAGAGGGTATCAAATTTCTAAAACCAAATGATGGAGATACAATATTAACTGGTAGAGTTGGTAATACTATTCGATTTAGTGAGTTTCATTTAACTGAAGATGGTAAAACATCTTCTCCATCTATATTTATCCGTAATAGACAAAATTCTGAATTAGATTCAAAACCAATTGGTACATTAGTAGATGAGGATATTAATAAAGATGGTACATCTATCTATATAACATCTAATAAAGTAAAAGTTCCATTTACGGAAACTATTAAAAAAACTAAAGTAGGATTTAAAGAATATCCAAACTCTAAAGATTTAACTGGTGACCAATTATTTATTAATTCTGACAGAATAGTTCTTTCAGCAAAAGCAAAAGAATTTATAATTTTTGGTAAAGGCAATACCGGCGTTATAACAGATGGTAATTATTCGATAGATGCCGAAAAGGAAATTTATATACATAATAAAAAGAATGTAACAATTCATTCGGAAGGTGCTAACCAAATATTTTTAAATTCAGAAAATGGTAAGATATATTTAGGTAAAAATAATGGCGAAGGCGCCGCTGGCGCAGCTGTTCAGAAAATGGTGTTAGGTGGTGAATTAGTTAAAATAATGGGAGAGTTAATTGATGAAATAACTAAACAAATATATGCAACTCCGGTTGGACCAACCGCATTAGGACCTACTAACGTAGCTGCTTTTAAAGCTATAAAAGGAAAACTAAATACGTTATTATCTGCTAAAAACTATTTAAGTAAATCATAATGTCTTGGACACTATTCAAAGTAAATGTTTTAAAATCTATGGTATCTTTTCAATTTGGAAAAGATATGGATTCATTTGCTGAATTCTACGCAAACGAATATCATAGGTGTATTCAGAGAGGTGGAGATATGATTTACGGAGTTCCTATTATAAATGGGAATGTTTCCGGAATGATAGATGTAATTAAAACTGCTCTTAAAAAAGGACAAGATTCGGATGGTGAAAACTTTAACATACTAGCTGAAATATACCCAAAAGCATTTGATGCTTATTGGTTGGGAGCTGAAATGGCACCAATACCAAGTCCATTATTAAAGCCGGCTGGTTGGCAATCAACGCCGCCTGCACCAGGCACAATTATGAATATCGGACCTAATCCAATAATGTTAGCTGCTTCAGCCGCATTACATAAAGCTGAAGTAGAAGCAATGCAAGCTTTAGAAGATAAACTTAAAGAGCAAACTATTAATATACCAAAAATTGGCGAAGTTAATGTTTATGAAACTATTCAAAAAATATTAAAAAAAGAACCAATTGATTCAAATATAGCAAACCACCCCGCTATCAAAGCAGGTAAAACTATAATTCAAAAAGTAAAAACAGCAAAAAAGAAAAAGCCATCAATTGGTTCTCAAATGAAAAAAGCTATTAAATTTCCATTTCCAGAATTGCCAAAGAAAAAAGAAATTATTGAAAAAGCTAAACAAAAATTATTAGATGTAGCCGTTGAAGAGTTAAAAAAACAATTAATTATACCAATAGAAGCAACTATATTAGCACCAATTCAAGCCGCAATTCAAACGGCTGTGGAATTATCAAATAGTATTCCATCACCTAAACCAACCAAAGCTCAGATAAAGAAATTTGTAAAAGATACAATAGATGGAGCAGTGCCAGATATACAACTATCGGATATTAGTATTCCAAAAATACCTACAAAGGAGGAATTACAAAAAATGATAGATGAAGCAATACCAACTAAAGAAGAATTATTGGCAATGGCATACGATTTAATCAAAGATAAAATACCACAAATTCCTAATATATTTTTTATACCACCAACAATAAAATTCAGTTTTCAAACAAACATAATGATTAATCCATTTGTTAATGTGGCTAAAACGCATTTAATGGGAGTGAGTGGTATAATGTCTGTTATATCACAATATCCACCACCCGCTCCACCCGCTCCCACAATACTAAATTGGAATGGGTATAAAATCGTAGGATAATACAATTGTATTAAATTTAATCTTTCAATATTTATTATAAACATACACAAATTACTATGGATTCAAAATTATTAGTAGGTTTAATTAAGGAGGTTGTTAAAAATGAAGTAAAACAACAAGTTAAAGAAGAATTAGCTAAGTTAATTAAATCTGGTGCGGTTACATTAAACTCACAAAGAAAAACTACATCTCCCACATTAAGAGAGGTTTCGGAAAGTACAACTCCGAATGTTAAAAAACAACAACCAATTGTACAAGAACAAAGACCTCAAATCAAAAAGGAATTTACAAAAGACCCAATGATAAATGAGATTCTTAATATGACACAACCATTTACATCAGAGCAAAGGAAGGAAGGTGCACAAGCGGTGGGTAGTGTATTGGATATGATTAAGCCTGAATTAAGGGTTGATGAGAGTGAATGGGAAACATTGGATTATAGAGATATGGATATACCATCTAATACTCCAAACTTTGAATCAACAGGCGATGGATTACAAGATGCTACTATAAAAGCATTAACAAGAGATTATTCAGAATTAGTAAAGAGATTTAAATAATGGCGATAGAAATTGGTAGAGTAAGTACAAAGGATTTAACGAGTAATTCTTATAAATCATTAGGAATTGGAATAAATAGACGTTCCGATTCTAATGGTATTTTTGCTACAAACTATACCACTATTAAGCAGACTAGAGATAATTTAATAAATCTTATAATGACCCGAAAGGGTGAAAGGGTTATGCAGCCCGATTTTGGATGCGATATACATAGATTAATATTTGAACCAATATATGGTGAAGATATTAAAGATAGAGTAATCGATACAATTGAAGATGCAGTAGCTATGTGGATGCCATTTGTATCAATAAACGATATAGAATTTCCATTTGATGATAATGATATAGATAACAATAAAATAAACGTTTCTATAAAATTTTCATTAAGATTGAATCCTAATATATCAGAAACAATAGAAGTAACGATAAATCAATAATAACAAAATGGCTATCAAACCGTTAAATAAGAATTGGGGTAGTAATAGAGAACTAACATATGTTGGTAAGGATTTTGCTAGCTTTAAGCAAAATTTAGTAGAATTTACAAAAACATATTTTCCAAACCAATATTCGGATTTCAATGAAGCATCTCCGGGTATGGTATTTGTAGAAATGGCAGCCGCAATTGGCGATGTTTTATCATTCTACCAAGATACACAATTAAAGGAATCAATGTTATCACATGCTACTGAACGTAAAAATGTAATAGCATTGGCACAATCAATGGGGTATAAACCAAAGGTAACAACGCCGGCAGTTACAACTCTAACTGTTTATCAGTTAGTTCCAGCCATTAGTAATGGAGTAAATCAATATTCCCCAAACCCATCTTATTTTTTAAGAATAAAAGATGGTATGGAAATAGTATCAACAACTAATCCAAATATTATATTCAGAACAACTGATTCTGTTGATTTTTCAAATGAAACCAATAGAGAAATAGATGTGTATGAGAGAAATACCGCAACTGGAGAGCCAACTTTTTATTTAGTTAGTAAAAAAATAAAAGCAATTTCTGCTAGAGAAAAAGATACGACTATTACATTTACTGATACTACTGATTATCCCGTTGCAACTATAAATGAAACAAATATAATAGGAATAACATCGGTAGTAACGGATGATACAAACGCTAAATGGTATGAAGTTCCATATTTAGCACAAGAAAGCATATTTGTAGAACAACCCAACACAGAATCAAATGCTGGCGTATTAAGTGGAGAATCGAACACAGTACCATATATTTTAGAAGTACAAAAAGTACCACGTAGATTTTCAACTAAAGTAAATTCTGATAATACAATAGATTTACAATTTGGTAGTGGCGATGTAACTATGAATGATGAGCAAATTTTACCAAACCCTAAAAATATAGGATTGGGATTAGCTAATTCAGTACAAAGATTGAATCAGGGGATTGACCCATCTAATTTTTTAAAAACAAATACTTTTGGAATAGCTCCATCGAACCAATCATTGAATGTAAAGTATTTAGTAGGTGGTGGCGTTGAATCAAATGTAAATTCGGGAGATTTAACTACTATATCCAGAATAGAATTTGAAGAGGATTTATTGTCTGTAGATAATGTAGTAACCTATTCTCAAATAAAAAGTAGTGTAGCAGTTGAAAATTTAGAACCAGCAGTAGGTGGAAGGGGAAGTGAATCGATTGAAGAAATTAGGCAAAACGCATTGGGAGTGTTTGGTTCTCAAAATAGAGCAGTAACAAAGCAAGATTATATCGTAAGAGCATTAAGTATGCCAGAACGATATGGTAGTGTTGCTAAGGTATATGTTTCTCCTGATGGTGAAATTGATAATAATTCACCATCATCTATATTGGCATCTCCAAATAATATTGCAGAATTCGTAGGGGTTATAGAAGGATTACAAAATAAATCTAAATTAGAAATCCAAACCGAATTAGTAAAATACTTAACACAAAAGAAAACAGCAATTGCTGAAGTTAATAATCCATTTGCAATTAATATGTATATATTAGGGTATAATGGTGATAAAAAACTTACTCAAATAAATCAAGCGGTTAAACAAAATCTTAAAACATATTTGGGTGAGTATAGAATGATGACAGATGCCGTTAATATTATAGATGGATTTGTAATTAATATAGGAGTTGATTTTGAAATAATATGTTATCAGAACTATAATAAAAGAGAAGTATTATCAGCTTGTTTAACTGAAATGCAAAATTACTTTGAAATAGATAATTGGACATTCAATAAACCAATTAATGTTTCTGAATTAGAATTAATATTAGCAAATGTAGAAGGTGTAATGAGTGTGCCATCGGTAAAAATATCAAATATATGTAAAAGCGATGGTAATGAAAATTATTCACCAAATAGATACAATATCGATGAAGCAACTAAAGGTAAGATAATATATCCATCTTTAGACCCTTGCATCTTCGAAATAAAATACCCTAACAAAGATATAAAAGGAAGAGCTTTATAATATGCATAAATTATTCACATCGTCATTTGACGCAAGTATATATCTTCAACAACCCGAACAAAACGCAGGTAGAGACGAGATATTAGAAGTAGGTAAACTTTATTATGGTTCTTCAAAAGATATAGCAAGAACTTTAATTAAATTTGATGTAGCCAATATGGGAATACTAAGCGGCTCTATTGTTTATTTAAACTTAAAATCATCCCAAGCGGAAGAAATTCCATTAGAATATACAATTCATGCTAATGCAGTTTCTCAAAGTTGGAATATGGGAACTGGTACTAAATTTGATAATATAACATCAAATGGAGTTAGTTGGTATTATAAAAATGGAATTGATAAATGGATGGATTATACAGTAACTCCTAATTCATATGTAAGTGGTTCTGATACCGGTTCAATTTCAAATGGTGGTGGTGGTACTTGGTACACTGCATCTATGGCATCTCAATCTTATAGTTATGAAGATGCTGACATTAGAATGAATGTAACGGGTATAGTTAATTTATGGTTAAGTGGTTCTATATCAAATAATGGATTCATATTACATCATAGTTTAACTGCCGAAAATAACGAATTAGATTATGGTGTATTAAAATTTTTCTCTAAAGAAACAAATACAATATATGAGCCTAAATTAGAAGTAGTTTCGAAAGATAGTTTATTCGTAACAGGAAGTTTAACACCTGTAACTGGTTCAGCACAAGAAGGATATAAAGTAGTTTTAACTAATTTAAAATCAACATATCCAGCAAACGAAACCATTAAGGTAAGAGTAAAAGGTAGAGACATGTATCCATTGAAAACATTTGGAACAGGTTCATTTGCATATGACCAAAATAAATATTTACCATCTGGTTCATCATATTATCAATTAGAAGATTATAAAACAGGAGAGGTAATATATCCATTTGGTCAATACACACAAATAAGTTGTGATTCTACATCAAATTATTTTAATATGAGTTTAAACTCATTACCGATTAATAGAACTTATGAATTAAAAATTAAAATTATCGAAAGTGGTATATCTACTATTATAGATGATAAATTAATTTTTGAAATAGAATAAAATGACAGCATTAGAGGCAATTGCACAAAAATTAAATGAAAAAAGAAAATCAGATTTAGAATCAATACTATCTATCTCCGGTTCTCAAGCTATTGCTAAAAACGAATATGGTGTTACGGTGGTTAATGAAAATAATATTGCATCATCTTTAGTATTTAAGGAACTAAATAAAAATAAATACGATGAAGTTGAATTATTAAAAGCAATTGATTTAGATATTAAGGAATTAAAACCTAATATTCCTACTAAAAATTTAAATTTAGTTCCTAAACCATTATACGATGAAGAAGTACTTCAAAATGAAGATTTAAGAAAGCAAGTGGCTGATTTAAATGTAGAAGTATCTAATTTAAACTCAACTATATCAGATTTAGAATCACAAGTACAATCTGAAATAAATAATAGATTGGCAATTGAACAAACAAACGATGCATTAGTTAATCAACTAAATACATTAGTACAAACTATTGATGATTTTGCTTTACAAATACAAAATTCATTACAAAAATCCGTAGAGGAAGGTATTCTTAGAGCATCATTACAATCTCAAAATACCGGGTTTAAAGCACAAATTCAGGCATTGATTAAACAAATCGACTCATTGAATTCTATAATTGAAGGTTTACAATCTCAATTAGGAGCAGTACAAAATCAACAAGCAATTGTACAAGGTACACAAGCGCAAGCACAAGCTGCTGGAGCCGATGTTGTCAATGATGTGGCTATTGTTAAACTACAACCAATGGAGGATGCAAATGCACCTAAGATATGGGCTAGATTTAGTGCAACTGGAGGAAACCAATGGAAAAATGGTAAATCTATATCAATCACAAATAATGATAAGCAACCAATAAATGTAACACTAACTCCTACAAATCCAAAAAATAGAGAGTTTTACAAAATTCCACAAAAAAGTTTTAGTGTGGCAGCTGGTGAAAGTAAGGATATTGAGTTTGCATTAAACTTCGATGCAGTAGGCGATTTAGATTCTCGTAAAAAGGGTGGTTGGTTTAATGGTAAATCACATTCAGCAGAATATAAAGATGGTTCTCTTAAAGTTGTAATAACACGTTCAGATGGAACTAGCAAAGATAAAACTTACGAAGCCGGTTTTGGTAAATATCACCCAGATTCATATTAATAAATTATGAGTATTAAGAAATATACAAATATAGACAATATAAATAATAATTCAGAAAATGCTGGACAATTTCTGCAAACTGAAGATTTATTTATTGTAAACCAAAATCAAATAGAAGATACTGATTTTGGCGATTGTAGATATGATGTAATGGAAGTATCAGTTTATGATATTAACAATAATTTATTACCTCAAAAAACTGGCAATAATGTTGCTTATATAAAAACGGGTGATATTAAAAACTATATGTATAACCTTACAAATAAAGGTGGACAAAAAGAGTTAGCAATTGATATTGAAAAATTACTAAATGATTTAGGATTTACAAATGGTATCCTAAAAGTTAATATTAATTTTGTTAGAAATAAAGTAGGAAGTGATAATGAATTAACAAAAGTGTGGGTGCATGAAATATCACCATCAAGAACCGAAATTAGAATATTACCATTAAAAACAAAAAATAGTAATGTTAATAATATAACTAATAAAGAATTTACAAATATAAATAATTTAAGTAAAGATTTTAAATATTATAAAAAAAATATATTAGATTCATTAGATTCATTTGAAGTAACTTATTTAGAATCGATAACATCATTAATGGTTAATAGATTTGGTAAAGATTTCGAATCTATTCTGCGTAAAGATTTTGGATTATCTAATTTTAGTGCTTTCAAAAAAAGAATATTTTTAGATTTTAAAACAAGCGTAGCATATTGGTTGACAAATAAAGAATATATTATTTCAGAATCAAACTATGGAAAACCTTCTATAATCAGATTTGAAGATTGTGAGCAGTATGAGTTTAGTAAATTAAAATTAGAAATTCAAAATATTTTAAGAAATTGTATAGATTATAATACAAAAACTTTAAATAGAAGAAGTATCAATATAAAAGTATTGCCAAAAGAATTTGAAATTACCGAACTTAAAAAAGAAATAAAAGATTTAGTTGGTAATATAGTAATAAATGATAGTAAAGTTAGAAATGTTTATAATCCACAAAATATTAAATTGGATGTTAAAGGTGTATCTGTAAAAGAAACTCCCATACAAATAACACCAGCTCCTATTATTAAAATTCTTCCAATTGAAACGCCAATAAAAATAGTTACACCAATTGATTTTGAACCTATACGAGTAATTAAACCACTGCCAATTGATTTTGAACCCATTGAAGTTCAACCTATTGAAGTTCAACCAATAAAAATAATTGAACCACCATTAGAACCACATCCAACACCAATAGAAGATATAATACCAACACCATCATATGGTGGAGGCGGAGGAGGAGGTGGCGGAAGCTATTATGATGATAGAAATTTTGATGGCGGAGATGGTAGAGAGCGAACATATTTAGGTGATGCGAATCAGAGAGAAAATATACAATAGGATATTTATACTAAACAATAAAGAGTGGTAAAAGCATTAGAAAGTATTTTTGGAGGAGAGCCCACATTAAATTCATATAATGGGGAGGGTAATTATGATGCGTTCCCATCATATGGAGGCGCCGGAGGAGGCGGCGGATATACGCCACCTGTTGCACCCAATCCAATATATGTACCACCAACATATTCAAATGAAATTATAAATAATTCTATTAGAGTAAATTTAATAGTAGAAGATGGTGGCGAAGTAGAATTTTTAGAAAATGGAAGTTCAAAAGGATATGGTGTAAATACTACCATAACGTATTTACCATCAACTACATTTAATGGTTCTAAAAAATACGAAGTAGTTAAAAATGGATATAGAGCTAATGAACATTATGTAGTTTCTATAACAAAAACATATGTTCCGGCTTCAGTTGAACCAATGCAACAATATGATAATTATTATAATAATTACATTGGTAATGAACCATTTGGATTAAATACTTTTCAAAATTCAAATTTATTTAATTGGAATTATAATATTACACCAATTGTAACAGCTATTGATTATCAATATTCTGAAATGGTTTCTGTACAAAAATATGTATTACAATCTGATGGTAGTTATATAGCAGAAGATACTAATAATTTTAATTTTGGTACAATAAATTTACAATTTTCATTACAAGGAAATTCAACTATACTTCCTCCTCCGCCTCCTATTGATTTTGCAGTAGACCAACTACCCGCATCAATTGAATACGAAGTGGCATTTTCATCAAACTTTAGACAAGAATTAGCTGAAAATGTTATACTATCATATACAATATTCGAAAATGATGGCACTATTTCAGATAGTGGTAAACTTAGTTTATTAGATAGTAATATAATTAGAAATATAGAAGCTGATAAACTAAAAGGTAGAGTTGATTTTAAAATAGAATATGCAAATAAGCCAGCTGAATATAATTTATTACATATATACCAAACAACTAATACTGCAAAATTAGCTGAAGCTGGTCCTAATTCTATTGATTTTACAAAATGGAATAATCAAAATTCATCATTCTCATTACCAGCCGAACAACTTAAATCAGGCATATCAGTTGTTGTATTTTTTGAAAAAGAAATAAATGTAGCTAGACCTATAATAAGTTTAGATACTACGCAATATAGTGTACAAGTTAAAGATTCTGATTTAGAAAAGGAAATAAATATACCATTTAAAGTATCTAATACTGATAATGTAAGAGTTTATATAGATGGTAGAACTGATACTATTTTAGTACCCGCTTCGGATGGATTTATAAAATTATACTTTCAAAAAGATTTTTCGGAAGTATATGGTACAAAGAAAATAATATTAGTAGCAGAAAGTTCTCAATATGGTACAGGTGATTCTGTAACCGGATTGGTTACATTCACAGCTGTAAATGATTTTCCATCGATTACTGAAATAACATTTGCGGATATAATCGATGTACCTTCGTTTTCAGATTTAAATATAGATTTAACATACGAATACTCTTCGTTTGCAACTTCAACCATAGATGTTGATTTAAAAGCAAAAGATGGTAGTAGAATTGCACTATTTAAAAATTTAACTCCAAACGGAAATATTTCTATAAATTTAAAATCTTTAAAAGAAAAGTTTTCAAATTGGAATGAAAGTAATAATGTAGCTTTAGTATTTAAACCATTTAATAGAGCCGGCTCCGAAGAGTTAATAGGTAATGAATATGAAATAAAAACTCAATTAATTTTACCGTCTATTCAAATTGATGAAAATATATTTGGGGTAGCCATATTCGATTCATTCTTATCTCAATTAGAAATTATTGAGCCAGAAAAAGAAAGTAAATATCTTACACACCTTGCGAATTTTGGAAATAATGAACAAATATTAATATCAACTTGGGAAAATGATAATTTTACATTATCATCAAAAGTACAAGATGAGTTGGGTAATACCGTAATTAAAGATGAAGTAAATAGTATTTTATTAAAATTATACGAACCAATTCCAACTAACATTGTACCAAATACAACGTTTTGGATAACTAAATTAATGGCTAATCCATTAGTTGAAACTATCATACTAACAGACCAATCTAATTTAAAATGTCCACCATTAAAAGGACCAAATTTTAATGTAGATGTAGATTATGTAATTGGAAATTCAACTAATTTTGAATCTTTAGATAATTTAATTCTTAGTTCATCTGTATCATCTTCTGCACAATTAATATCAACTTATTTAAGTGGTTCTGCATTTGATACTGATACTTTAAATATAGAATATGTAAGTGGTTCAACTTATTTATGGAATAATTTTGTTCATTTTAGTTCCGCTAAAGAGAGAGTTGATAATTTTTTATATAAGGTCCAGTTGATAGAAGCCTATGATGGATTAATATCATCCGCATCTATTGATATTACCAATACAGGTTTTATTAATTCTGTAGCTAATCAACAAGAATTAGAAAGACAATCCACAAAAAGGAATCAACTTGTAAATGGATTTGATGGATTTGAAAAATTTTTATATACATCATCATCCACATACACTACGAATAATGGTACTTCTATAACTTGGCCGTATAATAATAATGGTAATAGGATATCATCAAATGATACATCTAGCGTTTTACCTTGGTATAATAATATTATAGAGTTAGCAACCATATACGATAATAATAATCAAAACTATATATTAAACAATATACCACAATATATTATATCGGATGAAAATAATGATAGTTTATTATTATTTTTCTCAATGATTGGTCAGCATTTTGATTCAATTTATTATTATACAAAATCCATAGAAAATAGTAGAGGGTTGGGGTATAAACAAACGGGAGGAATATCAGACAAAGTTTTATTTGATGCATTAAAATCATTTAGTTGGGATGCTAAGAATTTAGCAGCAAACGAGCAACTATGGGAATACGCATTTGGATTGAACAATGATGGAATTCAAAAATATAAATCATATGATTCAAATGGTGCATTAATAGAATCCACTCCAGCCAAACAAAGAACAAATGAAGTATGGAGAAGAATTATAAATAATATACCATATTTATTAAAACATAAAGGCACAAGAAGAGGCGTATATGCGCTGATGGCTTGTTATGGTATCCCATCATCAAATCTTTCAATTTTAGAATTTGGTGGACCGGAAATAGCTGAAACTACTAAGAGTAAATTAGTATATGATAATATTACTACTGCTATTAAATTTAATAGTGGGGCATCTATTCAATTAGATTGGAAACAAACAAATAATACTTCTAGTCTTAGACCAAATACAATTGAATTATTTATAAAACCTGAATATAATTCTAATTATACATTAATTAGTGGTAGTGGTTGGAATTTAAATTTAAGCGGTTCTAACGAAGCACTATATGGTAATGTTGTATTTAAATATGATGGTACTAATGAAATAAAATCTTCTTTATTACCAATATTTAACGATAAATTTTTTGGTATATCGGTAAGTAGTGGTTCTAATGGATTAAAATTAGATATAAAGCAAGCTCATAAAGAAAAAACATTATTTGAACAATCAATCACATCATCTGCTATATCAAATTGGAACAATGGTTCTACCATTAAAATTGGTGGAAATTACAGTGGTAGTATTGATGAATTCCGTTTATGGTCTGATGTACTAAATACTAATGTATTTAATGAACACGTTTCATTTCCTGAAATGATAAATGGTAATCATATATCAGCATCTACTACTGATTTGTATTTCCGCTTAGATTTTGAATACCCCAAAAACCTAGCAGTATCACAATCTTTACTAAATGTTGCAAATAATATTTTTTATCCTAAAAATTTTGTAAGAAATCAATTTGAAGAAACTGGAAGTATTGTAAATATAACATCAACATTAAATGCACCAATAAGTGCATCTGCTATTGGATTTGCAGCATCTACATCATATCCTTATAACTTTGAAGCAATAGATAGAAGCGTTGTATTAGAAATACCAGATTTGGGCGCAGGTAGATATTCAACTAATAAAGTTAGATTTGAATCACAAACCGATTTTAATGGTAAAGATGTGAGTGATGGTATTAATTTATCTATAAAAAGTAGAGCAACTAAAAAAGCATTTGACCAATCACCAACGGATTCAAATAGAGTGGGATTATTTTTCTCACCGACAAAGGAATTAAATATCGATATTGCTAAATCGTTTGGTGGAATTAATTTGGATAACTATATTGGTGACCCATCGGATAATTATAAATCAAATTACTCTCAATTAGATAATTTAAGAAATTATTATTTTCAAAGATTTGATGGTAGAGATATTTATGCATATATTAATTTAATCAAACTATATGAGAAATCTATGTTTGAAGATATTAAGAATATGCTACCGGCTAGAGTTAAAGCAACTACTGGTTTATTAATTGAACCACATATTTTAGAAAGAAGTAAAATTGAGCAAAAAAGACCTACGGCTGACGAGTATCAAAAAGAGGCAAATATAAAATATTCAGATACAACTAAATTAGTAGCAGATTCAAATCAATATCTTGCTATAATAAATTCAGATTTATCAGAACAATTGAATGCAGAAAATAATCAATATAGTGCTACTATATACACCGCATCTTTACAAACAACTACCGCTGATAGTTATCAAATTGAAGCTGAATATAATTATGATGCAGAAAGTGATATATTATCTGAATATTATCAAAACGAAGTTACAATAAATGCAGAATTAGGAAATCCATCCATATTGACGGAAATTGATATAATTAATGCAAATCAAATAATTGGACAAACTGAATTAGAAACTATTGGATTTGGTATTTATGCACAAAGTGGTTCTGCTATCAGAACATATTTTGATAAAGATGGTAGACGAGTTAAAGAAAGAGTTAGAGTACAATTAGTAACCGAACAAAAGGAAAGAGTTGTAACTAAATTTGCTGTAACTGCATCTGCAAACGGATTTGGTGACCCACGTGGAGGATATGTTTCAGATATACAATCATATAATGAAACTAAATTAAATATTCAACCATTTTCGGGCTCAATAGTACCAATTATTGGAGGTAATATAATCGATATTAAAAATGTTGATGGATATTTACCGACTCATTATAGAAACACAAATGATTTAACGAGAGGATTACAAAACTCTTTCTTCAGAGGTTCAAAAAATACAGCAGCAACTACATTAGATGGTAGTTCTCCTATTGAAACATTTATATCAAATCCTAATACATTAAAAGTAAATAAAACAGGAAGAGATGCAAGTGAACCAATTTTGGAAGTAGATTAACGAAATTTTAAAAATATAATATTTATAAACAAAGATAATACAATACTATGGGATATTTAAGTAATACAGAATTGACTGTTGATGCAATTCTTACCAAAAAAGGTAGAGAAAAATTAGCAGCAGGACAGGGGTTAAACATCACTCAATTTGCTTTAGCAGATGATGAGATTGATTACACCTTATATGAACCAGCACACCCAAAGGGTTCTGCTTTCTATGATTCGGCAATTAAAAATATGCCAGTTTTAGAAGCTAATCCCGATGAAACGCAAGTAATGAAATACAAATTAGTAACACTTCCTAAGAATACAACTCGTATTCCTGTGGTAGAATTTGGTGTTCCTAATATTGCAGTTAGTCAAAGAAGTGGTGAAGTTTCGCTTTCTCCAACAACATCTCCTGCCGGAAATAGAAGAATGGGTTATACCATTATACTTTCTAATAAAACTGCTGGTGATATAGTAGGCGAAGGAGTTAGTGCAGATGTGGGCACAGTGCCAGTATTTATTGGTGATGATGTATCTGCAACGGCAGCAATCGCTAAAGGATTATCTTTCAAATTTATTCCAAACCCATCATTAACTTCGACTATCAAAACAACAATAACTGTTTATGGTAACGAAACCGGTGGTTCACAAACAATTCCTGTAACCGTAACATACGTTCAATAATTTAAACTATGGCATTAATAAGAGACAATAGAGGAGCCCTATTAGCAAGTAATTTATCACAATACTTAGCAGGCGCAGCAAATACCGCAGGCACTCCAATAGATACTAACGAAATGGTTAGAATCTTAAACCAATTTTTGGGCGAAGGAGAGCAAATTAGCTCTGACTTAACGACTGTAACGAATGGTATTTATAAAAAATTCGGTGCAATTGATAAAGTAACTAATAGAACAGAAGTTGTAACTTCCGGAATTTGGAGTGGGGATGCTGGTTCTTTAAATGAATTTTATACATCATCTACACAACTTAACTCCTCAACGGGTAAGTACTATTTAGATGTTTATAATGAAAATCCATTAACATCGGATATAGCTGAAGTTCAATTTTCAATAGCATATGGAGATGCAGCCGCATCCGGCTCACCTACATTAACGCAAGATGATTCATCTACGTTACCCACAAAGGCAATATATAATCAATTAAAAAATGTATTACTAGATTCAGCCGACCCATATTTTACCGATTATGCTGGAAATAATATGAAATCATTCTACGCAATCAATGTAAATAGAGCTAGATATAAAGAAAGATTGGATCCAGGTAATATATCAATAAATTTATCAGGCTCACTTAATGGTGTTGCTAAATTTATAACATTAATAGATGATAGTGGTGGAACTGATGAAAATGTAACAACTGCGGGTAGAGTTTATTACTTAGCTAGTGGTTCATTAAATATTGGTTCAGCATTAACATCTTCAATCAATACATATACAGCATCAAATGGTGCAGGATTTGGATTATTTTACCCTGATATGGGTATCATATTATTAAACCCATCAGCTTTATCAGCATCGGTGAATGGTAATTTAATGCCAGCAGTTGGAGCAACAACCGCTAAATATCACCAATCGGGTTCATCATCTGGTTCATTAAAATTATTTGATGCACTAAATAAAGGAGCAGATTTTCAAGCTCGTAGAACTGAAAATGTTTCAACTTCACATTATTTTGTAAGAGCAAATAATAGAGAATTTAATTTTTCAAACAACCCAACATTTGTAAGTGGTTCAGTAGGGGCATTTGTTAATTCATCATTTGAAAAAGACCCTAAAGTGTATATCACTACTGTAGGTCTTTATGATGATGGAAATGAGTTGATAGCAGTAGCTAAAACATCACAACCAATTGCAAAATCATTCGATAAAGAGATTGCAATTAAAGTTAAATTAGATTTCTAATCAGAGGATATAATTAAGACAATCAACCCCCTTCAATGGGGGTTTTTTGTTAATTTGATATTTATATATGATATGTTAAAAAGAATACCTAAATCAGATATCAGTATTCGCCCGTTTAAGGCGTATAAAGAATGGAGCTTTTCTAATGGTTCTACGCAAATTGATTTATTAGAAGCAGAATTGGGTCAATACGATTCAACTACAACCAATATAATTACAACCGGCAATTTAAGTGGTTCTTCATTTAATAAACATTCAGTATATGGCCAATTAAGGGCTCAATTTTATAATGATTTGGGAGATAATCCATTTTTAAGAAGTGGACATAAGCAAAGCATATATACTAATTCTAAATTAGCAAAAGAAAGATTTTTAAGTGGTTCTGCTAAAGTAATATCTATTCCAAATATATACATTGGTGAAGGGATAAAAAAAGGTTCGGTAGTATTAGTAGATAATGAAAACCAATTAAATGAAATATCTTATGTGGATGATTCTTTTGGGAATCTACAAGATAATAGAGACCAAATTAATATTTCCAGAATTGATGTTGAAAATAGTATAATCAACTTTATAGATTTAGATGAAAATATATATTCGGCATCTTTAGAACTCTATATGGGTGCATTTGATATACAATCTGGAACATTAGATTTAATATATAATGGAATTCCAAGAGCAACAATAAATTTAATTAGTTTAGATATTGAAACTGGAATGGCAATAGCAGAAGATATTCCATTTCTACCCGAACAAGCGCAAGGTATTAAAATTGGTAATGTATTTTATAATCAAGGATTAATTGTAATAACGAAAGATGCCGCTAGTAGATTAGCAAATGGATGGCAATTGGATTACAAATCAACCAAAACAATTTATGAGCATGAATATCTTTTAATTGCAAATGAAGATGAATTTAATGTATCACAAAACCCATCAGCAGTTGTTGAGGTTGGAAAGACAACTGAATTTATAACAGGCAGTGATAATAAAATATATAAAGTTACAACTAACCCTGGTACAAAATATATTAAGAAAAAATCTACATTAGAGAATGGAAATATATTAGATTATAGATTTGCATCAAATTATACATCATCAGTTAGTGGTGGGTTTGAACATTATGATTTAAGTGGTTCAATAGATAGCACGGGCTCATTCTTAGCACCATTTATTACAACAATTGGATTATATGATGATAATTGTGATTTAGTGGCTGTTGCTAAGTTACCACAACCAATCAAATCAGAACCAGATATGCCTGTAAACTTTATTATCCGTTTTGATACTTAACTTATATTTATATTAAACAAACAACATTATGTCAAAGATTTTAGAATTATACAAAGCCGCTCAATCATCATTGGGTGTTGATAAAATTTCATTTGAAGCTGGTACAAATGCAAAAACACCGTACACTACAAATGATTTGAAAAAAATAGATGACCAAGTATTAACTGCCGCTAAATTTAAAACCGGAAGAGGTGGAGAGATTAGTGAAAATAAATATTCGGATTCAGTAAAAAAATAAACCAATTTAATGGCTAAAAAAGTTATAAATAAAAGTAATCCTAAATGGGTTGCTAAAAAATATGGATTTAAATCCGGTTTAGAAGAAACCATATCAAAACAAATAGAGTCCAAAGGAATTAAAGTAGAATATGAAACTGAAAAAGTTCCATACATAATTCCAGCATCAAACCACACATATAGTCCTGACTTCAAATTACCCAATGGTATTAGAGTAGAGACAAAGGGTAGGTTTGTAGTAGCTGATAGGAAAAAACACTTGTTAGTTAAGGCTCAAAACCCCAATTTGGATATACGATTCGTATTTTCCAATTCTAAGAACAAAATCACAAAAAACTCCAAAACCACATACGCAGATTGGTGCGATAAGAATGGTTATAAGTACGCAGATAAGGAAATACCGGATTATTGGTTTTTAGAACCATAAAAATTTGGTAATATCAAATATTTGTAGTATATTTGTGATGTGTTAAGTAGCAATGATAAAAATAAGGTAATTAATGCCCTTACTAATGTATTGGGCCATGGTCTTACGTTGAGAGGCAACGAATTGGCATTCCATTGTCCATTTTGTAATCATCATAAGCCAAAACTCCAAGTCAATACCGATTCTCAAAAATGGCATTGTTGGACGTGTAATAGTGGTGGTAAAAAATTAACATCTTTATTAAAAAAGTTAGATGTTGATAGAAAGACCATTTCTATTATTAGAGAAATCTATGGTGATAGTAATTATAACCCACAATTAGAGGATGCCGATACAAAGGTGTTCATTCAATTACCAAAAGAATTTGTATCGCTTAGCGAGTCTCCTAAAGGGTTTAATCCCGAATATAAACATGCTATGTTCTACCTTACTCAAAGAGGTATTGGTATGAAAGAAATAATAAAATATAATATTGGTTATTGTAAAGAAGGTTTGTATAGTAGAAGAGTTATTATACCATCATATGATTTAAATGGTCAATTAAATTATTTTATTTCTCGTTCATATTATACTGAAGAGAAAATGAAATATAAAAACCCACCTATCAGTAAAAATATTATAGTATTTGAATCACAAATTAATTGGAATGAACCAATTATACTTTGTGAGGGTGTATTTGATGCAATTACAATAAAAAGAAACGCAATACCATTATTAGGTAAATTCCCATCCAAACAATTGGTAGAGAAAATCTTTATGAGTGGAGTTAGTGATATTGTTATTTCATTAGATAATGATGCTATCAATGAAGCGCTTAAAGCAGCGGAATATTTTAGAAAGCAAGGTATAAATGTTAAGATGATGTATCTTAGAGATAAAGATGCATCTGATATGGGATATGAAAAATTTTATGAAGAATTAACGAAAACCAAAGAGTTTTCATCCGAAGAATTACTATTAAACAAAATAAATAGTTTATGAAAAGATTAAAAACAATCTACCACATTGCCGATGTACATATTCGTAATGTACAAAGACATAAAGAGTACAGAAAAGTATTTGAAACAATGTTTGAAGAAATCCGTAAAAGAGGAACGGAAAATTCACTTATCTATTTAGCAGGTGATATTGCTCACGCTAAATTAGAATTATCTCCCGAATTAGTTAGAGAGATAAGTTGGCTATTTACAGAATGTTCAAAACATTGTGAAACTATCCTTATCACGGGTAATCACGATTGTAACATGAACAACTCTGATAGATTAGATGTACTTACTCCAATTGTAGAAGCCCTAAATCTACCAAACTTTACTTACCTAAGAGATACTCAAGTATATTCTATTGGTGGAATCGATTTTGGTGTATTCAGTATCTTCGATGATAAAAAGAATTGGCCAAAAGCTGATACATTATCAGGCAACAAAAAGATTGCTTTATTTCACGGACCTGTTGATAACTCACAAACTGATATTGGATATGTAGTATCTTCACGTCATTTTACAACCGATATGTTTGATGGTTATGATTTAGCACTATTGGGCGATATTCATAAAAGGCAAACTATGATTTCTCCAAGCGGATGTAAAGTAGTTTATGCTGGTTCGTTAGTACAACAAAACTTTGGTGAAAGTTTAAATGGACATGGATTCTTAGCTTGGGATTTAGATTCTATGAAATACGAAGGAATTGATATTCCAAACGAATATGGATATTATACATTGGATATTGATAATGGAAAAGTTCCAATTGTAACTGATATGCCAAAAAAACCTCGTTTAAGAGTTCGATTATCGAATACGGATTCAGCTGATACAAAGAAGGTAATTACTGAAATTAAAATGCGATATGGTGTTGAAGATTTTACAATTATTAGAACCGATTCGTTTAATAAACAAAAGACTGGAAATAGGTTAAGTAAATTAGATTTTGAAGATGTAACTGATATCAATCATCAAAATACATTGATAAGAGAATATGTTCAGAGAATGATGCCGTTTACAACTACTGAAGATTTGGATGCGTTGGAAGGCGTTAATAGAGATATTAATAGTAGAATAACGCAAGAAGAAATACATAGAAATATTCATTGGAAACCAATTAAATTTAAATTTAGTAATATGTTTTCATATGGTGAAGCTAATAAAATTGATTTTCAAAAAATTGGTGGATTGATGGGATTATTTGCACCAAATGCAGCTGGTAAATCATCTCTATTTGATGCTATTTCATTTTGTTTATACGATAAATGTAGTAGAGCTTATAAAGCTCAAAATATTATGAATAATCGTAAATCAGATTTTGAGTGTGAACTACACTTCCAAGTTGATGGAATCGATTTCTTTATTAAGAGAACAGCAAAAACTATTAATAAAGGTAAAAATGTAAAAGTAGATGTTCAATTTTGGAAAGAAGAGGGTGGGGTTATAACATCCTTAAATGGAACGGAAAGAAGAGATACGAATATCGTAATTGAACAATATGTTGGTAAGTATGAGGATTTTGTATTGACTGCATTATCGTTGCAAGGTAATAACTCTATATTCATTGATAAATCTCAAAGTGAGAGAAAAGACTTACTTGCTCAATTTATGGGATTGAATGTGTTTGATAAATTATACGAAACAGCTACCGAAGATATTAAAGAGGTGGCAGTTCTTATTAAAAACTTTAAGAAAACCGATTTTACATCTGAATTAGCAGAAAAAGGATTAGAAAGACAAACCAAAAAATCAGAACTAAGAGGATTTGAAAAAACATTAGAAAGTAGAACAATAGATGTAACCGACTTATCTGATAGAATATTAGGATTAACAAAAGAGTTAGTGCCAGTAGATGGTAATTTAGATTTAGAAATATTAGAAAAGAAAAAGAATGATATTGGTAGGGATATCTTACATACACTTTCAGAAGAAAAACTTAAAAAAGAAAAATTAGATGGATATACTCAATCTATATCTGAAATTTCAAAATCAATTGAAGAAACAAAATATATTAACGAACAACCAATTGAAGAAGCTAAGAAAGAATGGGATATACTAAAAGGTGAAATCAATAATACCGAACGTTATATTGCATTAGTAGAACAATCTTTGGAATCAAATAAAGAGAAGTTATCACATTTAGCAGAGCATGAGTATGACCCCAATTGTAACTTTTGTATGAACAATGTATTCGTAAAGGATGCAAAGGAAACTGAAAAGAAAGTTGAAGAGCAAATAGCTGATTTGGAAGAGATGCATGGTAAATTAAATTCTTTGATTAACCAAGCTAGCCGATTAGCAGATGTGGATGAACAATGGGATGAGTTAGTTGATTTAAAATCCAAATATCAAAAAGCAATTGTAATCAAAGAAAAAACAATTGCAGAATTAAATGGATTCATAACTCAACAGCAATTATATGATAATCAGTTGGAGCAAGTCAAAGTTGATATTCAAAAGTATCACGATAATAAAGATACTATTAAACGTAATAAACAAATAGAATCAGTAATTAATGGACTAAATAAAACCAAAAGTGAAATAGAATCAGAAATCAAATCAATCAATAAAGATATCGCCAGTTTAAATGGTTCTATTTCTTCATTAGAATCGTTTATAGAGGGGATAAAGCAGAAGATGAGTGATGTTAAGGACTTAGAAGAAAAGAACCGCCTATACACCTATTATTTGGATGCAGTTAAGAGAGATGGTATCCCTTATGAATTGATTTCCAAAGCAATGCCAGTTATTGAAAATGAAATAAATAATATATTAGGACAAGTTGTTGATTTTAGTATTGTAATGGATATTGATGGTAAAAACATCAACGCAAAAATCGTTTACGAAGACCAAGAATGGCCATTAGAAATGTGTAGTGGTATGGAGAAATTTGTAAGTGGATTGGCTATTAGAGTAGCACTTATTAACATATGTAACCTACCTCGTCCAAACTTCTTAGTAATCGATGAAGGGTTTGGTACATTGGATGCAAATAACTTATCATCTTTATTTATGATGATGCAGTATTTAAAAACTCAATTCGATTTCATTTGGATGATTTCTCACTTAGAACAAATGAGAGATATCGTAGATGGATTAATAGAAATTAAAAAAGTAGATGGATTTAGTAAGATTGACTTTTAACCTTATCAGCTCTTAACACACCCGCTTGAGGTTTAGTTACACCAACGTGTTTCTTAATTAAGTTTTCAACCAAGCTACCCATCTTAAACCCATGTTCTTCGCAATAATTTTTGAGAAGTTCGTGGGTTTCTTTTTTTATCTGAATCATTGAATATTTCATAACTTTATATTTCTTTAGTTTTTATTAGTTTTCTTTATATAAATATGAGTTATTTATTTTTTGGAGATATTTATTAGTATAAAATATTTCAAATACAATGGCGTTAATACAAAAAACTTTATTTTCCGAAAATTTAGATAAATATAATACGTTTGTACAGGACACAGAACCGAATAGTAGATATTTCAATATAACTGAATTACCTGATACATTCACCGGTGGTAAAAATGCTTTTCTTATAGCTGGTACGCCTGAATTAGTAGCTGATACTTTAATAAAAATAGAAATTAAAGATGCAGCTGGAAATATTATATATCATGAGCCGGGTGAAGGTATGATATCATCATCTGTAAATGGTGAACCATTTGTTACAGAATATTTTGAAGGAGTGTCAAAAGTAGTATCGGTATATGTGTATCCAGAAACAGCATACGGACCATGTACTCTTACAATCTTAGGAGAACTTTCTGAATATGATAATAATGGATTACTTACACCTATTCCGGTAAATTGGCAAGGACAATATAATGTAAAGTGGCAAAAAACCATTAATGTAAATCCTACATTAGCTAATACTACAAAAATTCGTTTTTATAAAAGGCCTACTGCTTCTATTAGTGAAATATTAAGTCCAATTTATTTATTTGATATAACCGGTTCAAAGGTAGCATCCCCAGTTACCCAATCTTTTGCTAATATAAAACTTTCAAATTTAGAAACATTTGCAGGCGATGTCAAACGTATAAAAGTTTTTAGAACATCTATTGGTGATATTTCGGATTATGATATGATTCAAGATATTTTAGTTGAATCAAAAGAATTATTAACAACCACCCAATTATCAGGAAGTGTAGTTGGAAATACGGGAATATTTACATCAGAAACACTTAAAAACTTTTGGAATACAGGTTCGTTAAATACAGAACTTACGTCTAGCCGAATTGAAAGTGGATTAAAATTAAATGGAAGTGGGTTATTAACTTACTCACAATCGTTGGATATAAAAGCATCAAACACATATGAATTAAATTTAGATGCGTTTTATTCATCATCTACCACAAGTAATTTAGGAATATACATAAGTGGTTCAGATGGTGGTAATGTTTTAATTAGTACATTAAATGGAATAAGTCCTACAAAAAATTTATCAGATACGGTAATTCCGTTTAAATTGGATTATGATTTTCAAAGTGGTTCTTTATATTTTTCACAATCACAAGGCGAATGGCATTTGGGTAATGTAAGTTTAAAACTTTCAGAAGATACCGCATTTTCGCCGGATGAGGTTTCATTTGTAACAACAATGCCAACGGTATTGGGTAACGAAACTTTTAATTTTAAATTTGAATTTTACGATGTAAATAATAATTATGTGCCGGTTGCCGTAACCCAAAGTGTTTTATTCAATGGTGGTAATAATAACGTAGGTGGAACATTAATATATATAAGTTCATCGGCATCATCATCATTAGCACAACTAAACGCCGTTTCATCATCAATTAGTGGAACAGCTACATTATATAGTTCATCAGCTAACACTACAATTGTTACATTAAGTGGTAGTGTTAGTAGCAGTATTACAACAGTTAGTGGTTCTGTTGTTACATTAAGTGGTAGTGTTAGTAGCAGTATTACAACAGTTAGTGGTTCTGTTGTTACATTAAGTGGTTCGGTGAGTACATCTGTATTATTATTAACCGGTTCAATAAGTTCATCATTATCATCTTCATTTGGGTTTACAAGTAGTTCTATTTATACATTGAGTTCATCTGTGTCACAAAGTAATGCAACTATTTTATCATCATCATTATCAAAAGTACAACAATTAGCAAATGGCCAATATAGTGGTTCATTCATTGGAGATACTGTAATTTATTCACCCGCAATTGGTGGACAAGTTGGGTATATAAAAGAAAAATTCACAGTAGGAGATACAACTGCTGCACAAATAAATTTGGATGCTACTACTTCGACTAGAAAAATATACATAGGAACAGGTACATATAATAACGCAAATACATCCGTTTATATGGATAGTGCAGGTAAATTTTCATTAAAAGATAAATTAACTTGGGATGGCACCACATTGGGTGTAAATGGAACTATAAATGTTACAGGAGGTAATGCCGCAACTGATGCCAACGCATTATTATATTCACAAAGAGCAGCTGCTTCGGCATCAATATCGGCAAGTGCTGCACAATCAAATGCAGCCTCCGATGCTACAACAAAAGCAAATACAGCTTATAACAATGCAACTGCTCAATTACAATCATTAGCAGATGGTGGATATAGTGGTTCATTTATTGGAAGTACTACAATTTATTCTCCAAATATTGGTGGGCAAAATGGATATATTTCTAATAT
>Ga0222712_10001266_pt1 | contig 31845 bp, 22 predicted proteins | sample C33_657DmetaG_FD_165043 | JGI IMG/M metagenome (GOLD analysis project Ga0222712, IMG submission 165043) | Estuarine water microbial communities from San Francisco Bay, California, United States - C33_657D | ecosystem: Environmental > Aquatic > Marine > Unclassified | place: USA: California...
GGCCACCCACATTTGGGGCTACCGGACCTACGAAACCACCGACCAGTCGCGCAACCTGTGGTGGGTGGCCCTGTTCACTTTCGGCGAAGGGTGGCACAACAACCACCACGCCCAACCGGCCGCGGCTTACCACGGCCATCGCTGGTGGGAAATCGACACCACCGGCTGGATAATTTCCGCATGTAGACTAATAGGGCTGGCCTCGGAAGTGCGCGAGCCCAAGGAAGGCCGCCAGGCCAAGAACGCCGCCTGACTCAGCGCTTGTCGCCGTCCGCGCCCTGCAGGTTCACTCCCACCACGCCTTCCAGCGCTTGCAACTCGCTGGCCATCGGGTACAGGACCGAGCGCTCGACCAGGGTCACCCGGTAGTTCAACTCCAGGCACGACCCCTGCTTGGCCGAGCCCACACCCAAAAGGTGAATCTTCAGCGCGTGCTTGCGCAGCACCGGCAGCAACACATTTTGCAGGTCCATACCCAGCGCCACGCGCACCTCCAGGCGGGCGGAGTAGCCGCCGCCCGGCCATTTTCGGTTCTGCAGCAGCAGCATCAGCACAGCCGCCACCGTCACCGCCGGCAGCGCCACCAGGGCCAGCGCGCCATACCCCGCGCCCGCCGCCATGCCCATGATCACCGCGAAGATCACAAACGCCGTGTCGCGCGTGTCTTCCACCACGGTGCGGAAACGCACGATCGACAGCGCGCCCACCAGGCCGAACGCCCGGGCCAGGTTGTCGCCGATCACCTGGGTGACCAGGCTGATCAGCACGCACAACAGCACCAGCGTGGTGGACAGGTTGTTCCAACCATCCCGCCGGGCCAGCGTCAGCCGGTAGACCAGCGCCACCATGAAGCCCAAAAATATGGCCAGCAGCGTCCGTTCCAGCACCGGACCTATGTCCAGCAGTTGTGCCGGCACATGCGCCGGTGCCGGCCTGCCGAACAGTTCGTCTGCATCCATCAGTTGCATCGGTTGCCCACAATCCCTTCTCTGGCCGGATCACCACTTTAGCCTAGGGTCTCCTGTTGGGGAAAGGGGTACCTGAGACCTGTATGGTTTTGCCCCACGAACCAACGCCTGCGCACCAGGTGCGCCACCTGACAATCCTCTCTTATCGTGCCCCGGCAACCTCGGGCAAATGAAGCAGGTATTGCCTGCGCTTTTTGAAAAAATCAGGCAGGCTACCCGGGGCCGCCTCCCCTGTGGCACGAATCTCATTTCCCGTAGCCGCCCGAAACGCCTCGTACGATGAGAGTTTCCGGGTATCCAGCTTGACCTCGTTATCGATCAGTCGTCTCATGTCTTCCACAAAAAGGCCGATTTTCCCCCAATCCAGATCCTCCTCCGCGAGCTGCCGCACCTTGGCCAGGTAGACCTGCTTCAGCTCGGGCACCGCCAGCACCCTGCTTCGCAAAGGCTTGCCCGTGTCGCCCAACCCGGCCAGTGGATTGATCTCCAGGCCGGAACCCATGTCGGCGCGGTTGCCGCCGGGCCCACCAGGTCCTCCTGGTCCACTGGGGAACCCGAAGCCCATCGGCCCGTTCTTCTGCATCTCCTCCAGTTGCTTACGCTGTTCGGGGGTGAACAGCGCCCCCAGTTTCGCATCGGTCTCCTTCTGCAGTGCGTCCATCTTGGCCCGTTGGTCGTCCGTCAGTTCCAGCATGTCACGCAGGAAAAACGGCATGATGTCACCCGGTTTGGGTGGCGTGGGAAATCCGCCCGGGCCACCGGGCCCGCCACGGCCACCGGGTCCACCCCGACCACCGCGCCCGCCGGGACCACCGGGCCCGCCCATCCCTGGACCGTGGGGCGCGTGGAACGCCTCGTTCATGTCATGCGGCAGGATGTGGAACTTCCCCTTCTCGTCGAGCGCGATGCTGTAGTCGCTCGACCGGATCCAGTAGCCGTCCCCGTTGAGCAGGCCGATGTCCAGCGCCAGGAACCACAAGAGGCCGTCAATGTCCAGAATCTTTTCCAGCTCGCCCTTCAAGCGGTCGGTCGGCGTCTCGTTCAGCACCCGGCACAGGTTGACCAGCGCCTGCCAGCTCTCCTTCTTGTCGCCCGACTTGATCTCGAACCGGCGCTTGTAGTCTTCCAGATTGTCCCCGGTGTACTCCAGGCCGCCGCGGCCACCCGGGCTCCCGCTCACCTTCCAGCGCGCCCCCTTGGGGCTCTTGAAGTTCTCGGCCATGAACTCCTTGTTGAACTGCTGCACATTGGTGTATATGCCCCAGCTCTCGCCGTTGATCACCACCTTCACCAGATTGGCCTTGGGCGCGGGGATATGCCGACGCGCGATCTGGCTGTACAGCACGGTGCTGAGGAAGGTGGGATCCTCGTGGGCGTTCAGCAGGTTCAGCGTCCGGTATCCCAGCAGGCGCTGCTTCTCGTCGGCCATGTCCACATCGAGGTTGAACGAGCGCTTGCTGCCGGCGGGCACCATACCGAAGGAAGACATGCCGCGGAAGCGCACCCCCACCAGCGGGTACTTCTTGCCATCCACTGTCAGCGTGCAGGGCACATCCACATCCGTCCCGTGGAAAACCTCCAGCTCCTTCTCCCAGTCCGCGTTCTCAAACTCCAAAAACAGGGTCCTCAGCGCTGTGGTGTCGTACAGCCCCACGGTAGCCGGGTAGGTTTTCACATCCGCCTGGGCCACCTTCGGGCCCGGCTTGCCAGATTCACCGCGCCCCATGCCGCGAGGCCCGCCGGGTCCCCGGCGGCCACCTCCCTGCGTGCCCAGGTTTTCGCGGGCGGCCTTGCGCTCCTCCAGGTTCAGCCAGCCGTTCTTGTCCTTGTCATAATCCTTCAGCACCTTGCGCTCGGCCCCGCCGAATCCGGGTGGCCCGAAGCCGCCTGGACCGCCAAACCCGGGAGGCCCCCCTGGACCCCCAAACGGCGGAAACCCACCCGGGCCGCCGGGACCGCCAGGCCCGCCAGGGGGCTGGAACCCTTCAGGTGGCTGGGCCACCGCTTGCCCGCCAAACACCACGGCCATACCCAAGGCCATCCAGCCCCGGCGCCACAACTTTCCGTTCCATTGAAGCATCGAAAAAAACTCCTTTAAAAATCCAAATTAGATTCATCACACTTATTCTGATCTCAAGGTCGCTGGTCACGCTTCCCCGGTCCCCGATCGCCCCTCGGCTCGCCCTGGCCTGGTGGGCCACCCCCCGGTCCCCGGGGCAGTTTGAAGGGCTTGCCGGTCATCTCGGCCCACTTCGCCTGCTGTTCCGTTGTCAGGATGGCCATCGCCTCCCGGTTGAGTTGGGTCTGCACCATCTCCCCAACCGGCCCGAAACCGCCAGGGCCTTTCGGGCCATCACGGCCCGGGCCGAATTCCCCGCCGCGGAAAGGCCCGTGGTCGCCTGGCCCTCCACCTTCCCGCCTGGGTTCGCGATTCGGCGGCCCGCCGCCGAATATCCTGCCCGCCACAGTCTTGTCCATCAGGGCTCGAATGTCGCGGCGCTGGTCGGCGGTCAGCCCCAGTTTTTCCGCCACATCCGGCTCCGCGAACACCATCGGGCCGCGGAGTTGCAGCAAAATCTCCTCGAACCGTTTCTGCTGTCCGGGATTCAACAACCCCCGCATCACCGCCTCCTGCTCCCGGGCCATCGCGATCCGTTCGCGCTCGTTCTCCCCCGGCTGGCCGCCCGGCCCCCTGCGAAACATGCCGCGGAACCGCTCCTCGGTGTTGCGCACCAGGGCCACTTGCTCGGAATCTAGCCCCAGCTCCACCTGCACCCTCGGGTTGGCCAAAAAGCGGAACTGCGCGGCACCGGCCAGCGAGGTCAGCTCCGCCACGATCGTCCGTACGCGGGTGCGGCTGGCCTCCAGCTCCTGCTCCAGCGCTGGATCCTGCGACTCCTGCACCTGGTCGAGAAAGTCCTCGTAGTAAGTGAGCGCTGCCTCCAGCATCCGCCGCCGCACCGGCTCAAGCGGCGGGATGTTGGCCAGTTGTTCCTCGCTGATGCTGACCAGTTGCTCCACCGCCTCGCGCGCCTGGCGGAAACTTTTCTCCGCCAGCACCCGTTGGTCGTTGGCCTCGTCTGCCTTGATGCGCTCGTTCTTGTAGGCGTTCCCCACCAGCACCATCGCGACCGACAGGCCCACCAGCAAAATGCCGAGCGCCGCCAACCCGGTGACCGCGATCCCCTTGTGCCGCCGGCCAAACCGCGCGGCGCGCTCCAGCAGCGAGGGGGGCCGAGCCAGGATGGGCCGGTCATCCAGGAATCGCCCCAAGTCCTCCGCCATCTCCCGGGCCGAGCCATACCGGTCGTCCCGCTCTTTCGAGCAGGCCTTCAGCACGATGGTCTCCAGCTCCAACGGGATGGTCGGATCCAGTTTCCGGGGAGCGATCGGCTCATCCTGCGCGATCTGCGCCAGCAGCGCGTTCCGGTCCTTGCCACCAAACAGGGGATGCAGCGTCAGCAACTCGTACAGCGTCGCCCCCAGCGAGTAGACATCGCTGCGGTGATCCACCAGCCCGGGCTTGCCCAGCGCCTGCTCCGGGCTGGCGTACCGCAGCGTGCCCAAAATTTCCCCTGTGCGCGTCAGCCCGGGGTCCTGACTCACCCGGGCCAGGCCGAAGTCGGCGATCCACAGTTGGCCGCGCCCGTCCAGCAGCAGATTGGCCGGCTTGATGTCGCGGTGCACCACACCCATCTGGTGCGCGTGCTCCAATCCGCCGGCCGCCTGCAGCCCCAGCTCGGCCACCCAGCGGTGGCGGTTCTTCCCGCCCGACTGCATGCTGCGGCTGATGTTTTCCGGCAGGGCCGTCGCGCTTGCCGATTTCATGGTCACGCCGGTCACGGGCGTCGCTGAAACCGCGTGGTGCGCCGGCGCGGTGGTGGCATCCGGCCCCCGGGCTGCCGGTGCCACCCCGCTTCCGGATCGCGAATCAGGTCTTTCGCCCGGGCCGGCCTTGCGGTCACCCAGCGTGTCCACCAGGGTGGCCAGGCTCTGCCCCTCGATGAACTGCATGGCGTAAAAATGCACGCCCCGCTCCATGCCCACCGCGAACACCGGCACGATATGGTCGTGCCGCAGGTTTGCCGCAGCGAGCGCCTCGTTGCGAAAACGCTCCAGCTGACGCGAGTCCAGCGCAGCGGCGAATGGCAGCACCTTCAGCGCCACCCGCCGCCTCAGCGTGATCTGCTCCGCCTCGTAGACCACACCCATGCCGCCGCGGCCCACCTCGCGGATCAGCCGGAAGTCCCCGAGTGTGCCTAGCTCTTCGAGCGGAACACCCCCGGGCGCCTCCCGGGGCAATTCCGATCCAGCACCAGACACCGCCGCCTGGCCTTCCACAAATTCCAACAGTTCTGCCCGCAGGTCCGGATACGCCGCCAGGAAACGATTCCGCTCCGGGGCCCAGCCAGCCCGGCATGCCTCCAGCCAGGCCAGCACCACTTCCTCCAGGCGCGCCTGGTTGAGCGTGGGTTCGCCAGCCCCCGTTTCAGAACCTTTGGCTGGCTTCATCGGTTGTTCCCATCCACAGAATCGGTCGCTTCGCCGGCGTCAGGTCGCAGGATGCCGCGCAGGCGCTTCAGGCCGCGGAACAGCAAGCCGGCCACGGCGGCCCGTGTCCGGCCCATCCGCTGGGCGACCTCAGCCACCGCCAGCCCCTGCAAGTGGTGCAATTCAATCGCCACCTGTTCATCCTCGGAAAGGCCGGCGAGGGCCGTCGCCAGCAGCACCGCCTCCTCTTTTTTGGAGACACGCTCGCTGGGGGAGGACTGGTCCGCCGCCAGACCCGCCATCGCGTCCAGACGGGCATTCGACTGGTCCAAAGCCCCTTCCAGCGACCGCTCCCGGGCCAGGTCCCGTCCCTGGGTGTTGAAATGCCGCAGATTGCCAGCCACCGTGCTGGCCAGGATGGCCCGCAGCCAACCCAGCCACTCCGCCTCGGTGCGCCCCTTGAATTGCTCCCGCTCGCGATGCGCAACCAACAGGGCCTGTTGCACGATGTCAGAAGCGTCCAGCTTTCCGCCCAAACCGTTTCCCAGATTCATCCGGGCCAATAGGCGCAGGTACGGTGCGTAGGTCTCCAGCGGACCGATTTCCCGGCCCGTAGAAGTTGGCGCGCTGGCTTGCGCTTCAGGCTCCGCCACGGCAGGCATGGTCCTTTTCCCCGGTTCCCCTGCGGTATCAGATGCCTTCCCGGGTCCGATGGCGCGTTCCACCGATTTTTCTGAAGGTTTTTTCATGTCTGGCGCCAGTTTTGCACAGAACAACGGATGGGTCCGTTCATTCTGACATCCATGCCCTCCCCCCACAAACGCCAACCGGGCGGGATGACACCCGCCCGGTTGGCTGTTTTCCAGATGGCGCCCGTAGGCGAGGCATCAGATATGAACCCGCAGGTCGCCGATGTTCCCCCTCCAGTTCCTGGTCAGCATGCGGGAAATGTCCTGGGCGGCCAGCAAGTTTGCCAGGGCGGCTGGGTCGATCGTCCGGACCGAGGCGAAGAACCGGTCGAGGTTGTCGTACTTGGACTGGATCACCGCGTTGCCGTTGGTGGTCCCGTGGTAGCTGTCCAGGAAGTAGGTCTCCCAGGTGGTGGCGTAGTCTTCGACCGGGTTCCATTGCCCATAGGTTCGGGCGAAGCCGGCGAGGGCGGTGTTGTACCACCACGTGTCCCCGGAGGCGCCAGAGGCGGCGTATTGCGCTCCGGGTGTCGACGCCTGGCTGACCCAACCGCTTAGGGCCCGGAAGTCGTTGATGAACCGGTTCTCGGTCTGGTCATCCCAGTTGTGCCCCATCTCGTGGTAGACCACCTCGCAGGTCCAGGTCTCGCTGGAGAATCCTGCGTTCGTGAAGGCGATGGTTCCCCCGCCGGAGTTCCAGCCCCCGATGGTGCCGCTGCCCGAGGTTTGGCTGCCGGCACGCTGGTAGGTGATGCCGCCCCCGGTCGCCGTCTCCAACAGAGTCGTGTTGTTGGTGTGGCTGTGCAGGTTGTTCAGCGCCGTGTCGATCGTCATGATCTCTGCGTCGCTCCAGGTGCCGGCCGCGAAGGTGCACGCGCCGAACCCGCTCAGGTTGATGGTGGTGGCGCCCAGGTTGACAAAGGTTATCGTCGCGTCGGCAGCCACCGAGTCCATGACCCGCTCGCCGGAGAAGATCAAAAACCGGTCGGCCCCGTTCTGGCCGTAGTAGGTGTTGGTGCCGGTGCCGCCGTACAGGCCGTCGTTGCCATCACCGCCCGAGAGATAATCGTTGCCGCTGCCGCCGTACAGCCGGTCGCGCCCGTTTTCTCCGTACAGGGTGTCGTTGCCATCGCCACCCTCCAGCCAGTCGTTGCCATCTCCGGCGATCAGGTTGTCGTTGTCGCCGTTGCCGTACAGGGTGTCGTTGCCATTGCCGGCCCGCAGTGTGTCATTGCCCGAGCCACCCTCCATCCGGTCGTCGCCATCGTCCCCGAAAAGCTGGTCGACTCCGCTCCCGCCAACCAGGTAGTCCGCGCCATCATTGCCGATCAACCAGTCATCCCCGGCCTGGCCGTCCAGGGTGTCGCCGCCGCCGCCCCCGGTGAGGACATCGTTCCCGTCGCCGCCGTAGAGGTAATCGATCCCGGACCCGCCGGACATCCAGTCGGCGCCGCCATCCCCGGAAAGGATGTTCGAGCCCTCTCCACCCATCAGGCGATCGTTGCCTGCCCCGCCCTGAATTGTGTCGTTGCCGTCGCCGCCCCAAATCTCGTCGGCGCCCATGCCACCCTGCAGGGTATCGTGGCCGCCTTCGCCATTGAGGTAGTCAGCCCCGGTGCTGCCCTTCAGGGTGTCGCTACCCTCGCCGCCCCAGGCGCTCATGGGGGTGCTGAAGGTGTTGTTGTTCACCGTGTCGTTCGCGCTGCCGCCGCGGAACTCGATGCGGGCGACCTTGGCGTAGCTCCAGGTATTGGCCCCCTCTGTCACCTTCACCGAGGTGCCGCCCGTCGGGCTCAGGATCGTGGTCAGGGTGATGTCCGACTGGGTGTTGTCGGCGCGGATGTCCAGCACGCCGGCATTCAGCGCGATGCTGGCCACGGCGGGGGTCGCCCGTGTTTCCAGTTGTTCCAGACCCAGCCGCCTCGTTTGGTTCTTGCCGTTCATCGCCTTGTCCCCTGCTTTTTCAGGTCCCTTTCTGGGCCGGTTGCCGACCGGCCCACACCCTGAAATGCTCCGGCCGGCCCGGTTTCGGACATGGAATTTTTCCAATTCGGAAAAATTCGTGTTTTTCCTTGTTTTTTGCTGGGATTTCGTGGGGGAAAGAATAGGCTGGGAGAACTATTTCCGGAGATTTCCCCATGCGAACCTTCCCCCTGGCTCTGGTACCGGCCCTTGTGGTTACCTTGGCCTCCCCCGCGCAGGAGGTGGCCAAGCCGGGCCAAATTTCCGCCGACGAACCCCCTGCCAAGGCGTTCTCCCCGACACTGGCCGCCCAAGCCCTCGATTCGGCCTCCCTGCACTGGACCCGCCAGCGGCAATGCGGCGCCTGCCACACCAACTACCCCTACCTTCTCGCCAGACCGGCCCTGGCGGACCAACCCGGCGGCACCCTGGCCGAGGTGAACCGCTTCTTCGAGGAGCGGGTCAAGAACTGGGACCGTGGCAACAAGGGCGACGCCCCCCGGTGGGACACCGAGGTGGTGGCCACCGCCGCCACCCTGGCGCTGGCCGATGCCCGCACCGGCCAACTGCGCCCGCTCACCCGCCAGGCCCTCGACCGCATGTGGACGCTGCAGAAACCGAATGGCGCCTGGGACTGGCTCAAGTGCGGCTGGCCTCCCATGGAGCATGATGACTATTACGGAGCGGTATACGCCGCTTTTGCCGTCGGCATGGCCCCCGACAACTACGCCCAAACAGAAAAAGCCAAGGCGGGCCTGGAAAAGCTGAAAGGCTACCTGGCCAAAAATCCGCCACCCGAAACACACCATGCACTGCTGCTGGCCATGGCCTCCAAAAAACTGGAGGGCCTGATGACGGAAGATCAACGGAAGGACCTGCTCTCCAGATTGAAGAAAGACCAGCGCGCCGATGGCGGCTGGAACCTCGCGTCCCTCGGTCGCACCTGGACAGGCAACGACGGCCGCAAGCCCGACACCAATTCGCCTAGCGACGCTTACGCCACCGGCCTGGCCATCATGGCCATCACCACCTGCGGCAATGAAAAAGATCTGGACGCGGTGAACAAGGGCGCCGATTGGATCCTGAAAAACCAGCGCGCCACGGGCCGCTGGTTCACCCGGTCACTCAACAACGACCGACACCACTACATCACCAACGCCGGCAGCGCCTACGCCATCCTGGCGCTGGAGGCGGCGGGCAAGCTGCCAAATCAGGCGAATCCCGGGGAATGACTACCGCTTGGGTGCCGGCGCGTGCGGGTCGATCTCCTCGCCCCAGCGCGGCATCTGGCCGGTTTCAATGTCGAACAGGTCCAGGAGACGACAGACCGTGGTGCGGATGGCGTCTTCCAGCGTGGTGGGGTGCGCGTAGAACATCGGCACCGGCGGCGCGATGATCGCCCCCGCCTCGGTCACGCTCACCATGTTGCGCAAGTGGATCAGATTGAGGGGTGATTCGCGCACCGCCAGCACCAGCCTGCGCCGTTCCTTCAGCGTCACATCCGCCGCGCGCGTCAGCAGGTTCGACGCGATGCCGCTGGCGATCTCGCCCAGCGTTTTAACCGAGCACGGCACCACCACCATGCCCCGGGTCCGGAACGACCCGCTGGCTACCGCCGCCCCGATGTCATCGATCGGATACCAGGTGTGCGCCAGCTCCTTCAGGCTCCGCACCCCCTCGGGCAGTTCCTGCACCAGCGTGCGTTCGGCCGCCCGGCTGACAACCAGGTGGGTCTCAATTGGCGTGGACCGCAGCACCTCCAGCAAACGCAACCCGTAGGTCACCCCGCTGGCCCCGCTGATCCCCACCACAAGCCTGTTGTCGCCTCTCATGCAGGCCCCTCCCTTGTTTTTCATGGTAGGCGTACCACCGGAGCCTAAAAACCTAATTCCGGGCAAAAAAGGTACGGGTTTTGAAATACGGCTTTCTCCAGGGACCATTGAAACTGGAATCCCGGGAAAACCGTCCTTTCACGCATTTACCGGTTTTAAATCAGGGAGATCACCTTCCCTGAACATTCTCGATTTATGTCAATGAAAGCGCCAGGGAAACAGTTGATGATGATTAAAACCATCACTCTGTCTCCCGGGCATGCGTAATATATTCTGGTGGGATTTGCGGCGGATTTCGCCGGCCTCAGGCCGGCTCATATCTGTGTTCCGTCGCGCGGGGAAGAATCACAATCGGCCATATTTAGGTCCAGCCGGAACCGGTTTCCGCTGGGGTTCCTGGATGGCATCCGCGGAGGGATAGAACATGGGGACCAACTGGTTGACACGAATGCGTGGCCTGGGATTGCTGGCTGTCGCTGCCGGCCTGGGATGGATCGGCCTTGCCCCAGTAAACGCCCAGGGACCCGGCATGGGTATGCCCAAAGGCGGCATGGGTGGCATGGGAATGTCCAAAGGCGGCATGGGCGGTATGGGAATGCACAAGGGTGGTATGGGAATGGGTGGCTGCGGGATGGGAATGGGCCAAGGTATGTCCAAGGGTGGGATGGGAATGGGCGGCTGCGGCATGGGAATGGGCGGGATGGGAATGGGCCAAGGTATGTCCAAAGGTGGGATGGGTGGCATGTCCAAAGGTGGGATGGGGATGGGGGGCATGAATATGCCGGTACCCGGAATGGGCCAACCGGGCATGGCCCGTCCCGGCGAAATGGGCGGCCAGGCGATGGCGCGCCCCGGCATGGATTTCGGTGCCTTTAGCGCCCAGAAAAACCAGGGCCAAGTAAACCCGAACCAAGCCCGGCTGAAAAAGGACGACCTGAACAGCAACCAAGTTCAACGCGCCCTGCAGGAACGGGCCAAGGCCATCCAGGCCCAGAGGGACCGCATTCAGGCTGATAATCAGGCCAACAACAAATAGCGGTCCCCTGCCATTTTGAAAAGCAACAGGCCGGCGATCCTCACAGGTCGCCGGCCTGTTTCATTCTCCAAGCCTGTGCAGGTTGGGTGGCCCCTGAAACCGCCTGCGCAGCCAGACAAACCAGGTGATGAGCAACACCACCACGAAGCCCGCCAGCAAATAACCGGCCTCCTCATTGGGTGGTGCCGTCCCCAGCACCACCAGCAGCCCGCACCCCGCGATCGCCACCACCGACAGCGGGTGGTACCAGACTCCCAGTTTCCAGGGACCCCAAGTGACATGTCGGTGGATGATCAGGCCCGCCACAGTGGGCATCACATACGAAATATAAAGGAAGATCGTCGTCACCAGCGTGATGGTGGCATACACCGGCGTGTGCCAGGTGAAGGCCAGCGAGCAGACGGCCAACACCCAGATGGCTAGCCCTGGCACACCGTTATGGTCCACCTTTTTCAGCAAGCCCGAGGCGGGCAAACCGCCATCGCGCGCGAAGGCGTACACCATGCGCGAGGCCGAGGTCACCGTGGCCAGCCCGCACAGATACTGCGCCAGCGCGATTGCCGCCACCAGACCCCGCGCCAGCCAGCCAGGCAAATCGGCAAACATGGTGTTGAAAAAAGCCCCTGACCCGGCATTCGCCGCCTGCGCCATGTCGGGAATGGCCAGCACCGCCGCGCACAGCATGATCCAACCGAAAACGCCCGACACGATCACCGACCGCACGATCCCCCGCGGCACCTGCCGCGACGCGCCGATGGTTTCCTCGGCCGTGTGGGCCGAGGCGTCAAATCCGGTGATGGTGTAGAGCGGCAGCAGCAGCCCCAGGCAGAAGATCCAGGGGATATTTTCGGTGCGCGGCCAGACCGGCCCGGGATCCCCTTCGGCCACGGCAGCAGGCATACCGCTATGGTTGCTGAATTGGGCCAGCCTCGCGAAATCCCAGCTATCCACCGAGCTCACCAGGCAGACGGTCAACACCACAGAAACCAGCAGGATCCACCAGCCGCTGAAATCGGTCAGCTTGATGGTCAACCCGGGTGCCCTGTGGTTCAGCATCGCCTGGCTGATGGTGATGGCTCCCACACTGAGGTGCTGCACCCAGTCGGGCGGCCGCTTGAAGGCCGGATCCAGCGCCCCCAAGGCCCCCACCACAAACTCGTAAAACCCCACATTGATGGCCGCCAACACCGTCACCAATCCCACCAGGTTGAACCAGGCGGTGGCCCATCCCCATCCCTTCCCACCCAGGATGCTCGACCAGTGGTACAGGCCCCCCGCGGTGGGGAATGCGGATGCCACCTGCCCCATCGTCAGCGCCACCGACAACGCGATCAGCCCCCCCACCGGCCAGCCGATGCCGATGGAGGCTCCGCCCGTCGCGCACAGCGCCAGATGGAACGAGCTGATTCCCCCCGCCAAAATGCAAATGATCGAGAAGCTGATGGCGAAGTTGGAGAAGCCGCTCATACGCCTGAGCAGCTCCTGCTTGTAGCCCATCCTCTCCAGGGTGCGGATGTCGTCGGCTGCGTCATCCTCAATGGCCCGATTGTTTTCAGTGAAGTGCATCAACAGGCTCCGCGGGCAATGCCCCAGGAAGGTGAAACTGTTCCTTCACGCCCACGCCACCGGCACCAAGGTCGCGCATCCGTCCGCACAGGGCCAGGATTCGCTCCACCGCCTCGGCCGGTTGCACACCCGCAGGGTGGATATTGGAGATGAGGTTCCGCTCGGCATCGGTATGGCCTGCCTGGGGCCTGAATGCCAGGTAAGCCGACAGGCTCTCCGCGGTGGCCAGCCCCGGCCGCTCGCCCACCAGCAGCACAGCCACGGTGGGGTGAAGCACCTCCCCCACCGCGTTGAGGATGCCCACCCGGCACTGACGCACCACAAACGGCTGGCCCAGATCCCAGCCGCGGGCCTTGGCCTTTTCCATCAGAAGGGGCAGCAGCACCGGCACCTGCGTGGCCACCGCGGTCGCGGACAACCCGTCCCCCACCACCATCTGCAATCCGGGTGCTGCCGGGCAGCGCTGCCGCAAGCGCTCCGCCGAGGCCTCATCCAACCGCCGGCCCAGGTCCGGCCGCAGCAGGTATTCCGCCCGGTCCCTCGCCTGGGACCGCGCTTCAAACAATCCGTACCGCTGGACCAGCGGCCCCAAATCCGCTTCCAAATCCAGTTCGCGCTGCACCGCGTCAATGGCGGCGGCATGGTCCACGCGCAACGCCAACTGGGTGCCGGTCCGGTAGCACGGGCCAGCCGCGCCCTTCAGCAGACGGGCTGGCCCGCGGGCCAGCAGTCGCTGCAGCAAGTGGTCGGGCTGGATCTCGGATGACATGAAATTGGCCGGGGGTCGCTGAGAATTCGGTGTCACCCGATACTCTACCCGCGTCGCCATCCCGTGCACACACCCGAGTCGACTGACTCGGAAAAATGCTTGCGGCACAGGGGCACATACCGGTTGTTGCCACCGATCTCCACCTGCGCCCCCTCGCGCTCCACCCTGCCGTTGCCGTCCACCCGCACCACCATGGTGGCCTTTCGCCCGCACACGCAAATGGTCTTCAGTTCGCTCAGGGTGTCCGCCCACGCCAGGAGGGCCGCGCTGCCGGGAAACAAGTCACCCCGGAAATCGGTTCTCAGCCCGTAGCACATCACCGGAATATTGGCCGCGTCCACCACCCGCGCAAGCTGCCGCACCTGGTCCTGCCGCAGGAACTGCGCCTCATCAATCAGCACGCAGTCCGGCGCGGGTCGTGAACCGGTGCAGACCGACCAGAAATCCGTGTCGGGCCCGTACCCGATCGCGCTTTTGCCGATGCCGATGCGGGAGCTGATCCGCATGGCCTTGCCAGGCTCCACCGGGTCGGCCAGCGTGAACAGCAGCGTGGTCATGCCGCGCTCATCGTAATTGTGGGCCGCCTGCAACAGGGAAGTCGATTTCCCCGCGTTCATAGTGGAGTAATAAAAAAACAGTTTTGCCATAGTCCCTTGTCCCCCCGGCCGCCCACCCGTTGATCATTCCTGCTGCCAAGACAGGTCCCTGGCTGGCCCGGTTTTATTGGGCCACCTGCCCATCATTCGCCAAAACCATGCCTTGGCTACCTTTTGCCGCAAATGTGCCAGTGCCGTTTGCCTTGCACGCGCCCCTGCAGAAATTAAGGCCGAAAATGATTCCTCAATTATTCATTCGTTCTAATCAATTTTTTGGGGATTCCATGGTATAGTCGAGGCCCTCCCTCGGATTGTCCTCCAAAAAAACCATCGTTTTCCAGTGTACTCCCGGACTGTCTGGAGATCAGCGGCGTGAATGACATGAAATCCCTCGAGCGTCTCGGCGGCAAAATCGGCGCGCTCCGCAAGGAATTGGCAAAAGTGGTTGTCGGTCAGGACACCGTCGTGGAGCAGTTGCTGATAGCCTTGCTCACCCGGGGCCACGCGCTTCTCACGGGGGTTCCTGGCCTGGCGAAAACCCTGATGGTCAGCAGCCTGGCGAAAGTACTCAAGCTCTCCTTCAAGCGCATCCAGTTCACCCCTGACCTCATGCCCTCCGACATCACGGGCACAGAGGTCCTTCAGGAGGACCAGGCCTCCAAACAGCGGGTCTTCAGGTTCCTCCCCGGCCCGGTCTTCACCAACATCCTCCTTGCTGACGAGATCAACCGCACCCCACCGAAAACCCAGGCTGCCCTTCTGGAGGCCATGCAGGAAAGAAAGGTCACTGTCGCCGGCGCGGAGCACCCGCTCCCCAAGCCCTTCTTTGTACTTGCCACCCAAAACCCCATCGAGCAGGAAGGGACCTACCCACTTCCCGAGGCGCAACTCGACCGTTTTCTTGTGATGATCCGCGTCGGCTACCCGACCGACGCCGAGGAGGCCGAGATCATGCGGCGCGGTCAACCCGATCCGAACGCCCTGGCCACCCTGATGGACCAGGCCGAATTGGAGGAACTGCAGGAGCTCGTGCGGGGCGTCGCCGTCGCGGACACCATTCTTGATTTCGCCCGCAAGATCACCCGGCTATCCCGTCCGGGCACACCGGAGGCGGCGGATTTCGTCGCGCGCCTGGTGCAATGGGGTGCCGGCCCCCGGGCATCCACAAGCCTCATCGCCGCTGGTCGGGCCAGGGCGGCCCTCCTTGGACGCGGCCATGTCACACCGGAGGATATCGAAGCGGTGGCCCATCCTGTACTTCGCCATCGCATCCTGCCCAGCTACAACGCACTGGGCGAGGGCATCGACGCCGATGCCTTGGTCACCCGGCTGGTCGCTTCAGCCAAATCCGGCCTGCCAAAGGCCTTGGCGGGCTGATAAGCCCACGGGGTCACCACCATGTCCGGTTTACCCTATCTTGAGGATCCCAAGGCCGGGGAATTTCTGGCCCGGGCTCGCGCCTTGGGTCTGCGGGCGCTGGCCCAGGTGGAGGGCGTCCGCATCGGCGATCAGCGCAGCCCCCGACGCGGTTTTTCCGTCGAATTCGCGCAGCATCGGGAATATGTGCCAGGCGACGATCCACGACATCTCGATTGGCGGGCCTATGCGCGCACCGAACGCCTGACCATCAAGGAATATCGCCAGGAAACCAATTACACCCTCCAGATCATCCTCGACCAGACTCCCTCGATGGTCTATCCGGGCAAGGCTGCCTCCCTGGATGGAATCGCCACCAAGGCATACCAGGCCCGCCTCATGGCCCTGGTCGCAGGCGTGGTCGCCCAGGGCCAGGGAGACCAGACCGCCCTCTGGATCTCGAATGGCGACCCCACACGAGCCGACGATTGCCTGGTCCCGGCATCGGCAAAATCCGGAGCAGGCAGACTGTTGGCGGCAAAACTGGCCGAAATCAGGCCATCAAGGGGCCCCGAGACCACCGACCAGAAGTCGGACTTCGCCCGGGTCCTGGCAAAGGTTGTCGGCAGGCAGCTGCCGAGATCCCTTTTCCTGATTATTTCAGATTTTTTGGAGCCTTTTGATCCGATCAATGGCCTGATGCGACAGATCCGCGCCCGGGGACACGATCTGCTGGTCCTCCATACCCTCCACACCGACGAGATCAGTCTTCCTTTCAACGGTGATTTCAGGTTCGAGGATCTCGAGTCCTCCGCGGCGGTGAACACCCGGCCGCACCAGATACGCCAGCGCTACACGGCGATCGTCGCCGAATGGCTCGAACGGCTCCAGGCCGAAATCCGCGGCATCGGCGCGGACTACGCCCTGGTTCACGCCGACAGGGAACCCCAGGCCTCCGTCCTCGCCCTGTTGGCGGAGAGACTAGCCAAACGCAAAGCGGCTGGGGGCGCCTGACATGGCTTTCCTCGCCCCCTGGATGCTCCTCGGTTGCCTCGCCGCCGCCATCCCCGTCATCCTGCACCTCATCCACCGCAACAAGCCCGCGACCATCCAGTGGGCAGCCATGGATTTTCTACTTCAAAGTATCCGCGAAACCCGGTCCGCGAGCCGGCTGCGCGATCTGATCCTGCTGGTTTGCCGCATGCTCGTGCTGGTGCTGGCCGCTTTGGCCATTGCCCGGCCACTGGCCAACCGATTCCTGTCCGGGGGCCCGGTCGATCTCGCCTTGCTGATCGATTCCTCCGGCAGCATGAGGACCACCGAAACCTCCGCTCAGGGCCCCGTTACCCGGTTCCAATTGGCCCTGCTTGAGGCTGAAAGGATCGTCAGGAATCTTCCCGGCGGTTCCCGTGTCCGACTCCTTCCCTTCGGCGACCGCGTCAACCGCGATGCAGTTCCTGCAGGCCTGGAACCAGCCCTGGCGATCGAGGCCATCCGCGCCCTCAAGCCAACCGATCTTCCGACAAGGCTGGATCCCACCCTTGAGGAGGCGGCCGACCTTCTGGCCGGGGCCGATGGTGTCAATCGCCACATATGGATCATTTCCGATGCGCCAGCAGCCAATTGGAGCGCGGCGGCACCCACCTTTTCGGCGCTCGTATCCCGTTTGCCGGGTTTGGGAATAGGCTGGTCCCGCATTGGGTCCGCCCCGAATAACCATGTCCAGGTCATCGAATGCGCCCCGGAAAGCGGTTTGGTACTGGCCAACACCAGGCAGGCTTGGCGAATCCGGCTGCGCAACTCCGGTCCAACCCCGGCAAGATCCCTGGTTGTCCGGCTTTCCTTGGGCCGCCATCAGGCTGGACCCGATGCGCAGGCCCATCTGGATGAGGCGAGTTTGCCCGAACTCCGGCCCGGCGAGGACCATTTCATGCACTTGGAGGCCCTCCTTCCCGAAGGGCGCCAGGCCGTTGTGGCCTCGGTGGTCCGCGAGGGCGAAAGGTACCCCGCGGATTCCACTCTGGCGAGGGTCGTGGAGGCAAAGGCACCAAGGCGCATCCTGATTGTTGAAAAAACACCTTCCACCGAAACCGCCGAGGGGCGGGGATTCTTTTTGGAACAGGCCATGCATGCCCTCGCGGGTGACACTGGTCCGGGAAACGGCGCGCCCCCCCTGGAGGTCCTCAGGCGCGGCATGGCCGATCCCGTTTTTGCCGACCTGGACTCGATGGATCTGGTCTTCCTGGTGGGCATCGCGCCCATCGAACTTCGGGATGAACAGGCCAAGGAACTCCGGCGCTGGACCAGCGGCGGCAAACTTCTTGTCGCCTGGGGCCCATTCGATACCAGGGATATCGCCCCCGACACCGACTGGGGTGCCCAGTTCACGGGCTCCAGGCCAGCCCGCGTTTTGCCAAACCCTCTCTTTGCAGACGCTTCCGGAGCCCGCGGCCTCCTCGCCCCTTTCACCCTTCCCCCCCTCGATAAAGTCGGCCGGGTCAATCTTCGAAGCTTGCCTCAACCCGGGGATGACCCTCCAGGCGTCGAGGTCCTCCTGCGCGCCTCCTCCGGGGAACCACTGGTGACCTCCGCCACCTGTGGCAGGGGCGAGGTGATCCGTGTGGATATCGGCCTCGGCCCCGATGAGTCAGACCTGGCCATTTCCCCCGTCTTTCCCCCAATGGTCGCAATCCTTTCCAGCCGGGCCGGTGAAATCTCCACAGCGGGTCTTAATTTTACCGCCGGCTCAGGCCCCTCCCCGGGCACCCTGGATCTCGGATACGGACGCCTGCTTCGTTCCGGGGAATCCACCCAATCCGCCGAGGCCCCGGCCTGGGATCAGGCAGGGGTTTGGCGCCTGGAGGAAAACAACATTCCGGTCAGGGACGCGGTCTGGGCGGTCCGGGGCGGGCCCAACGAGGGGGATGACCTCGGGCCTGCGCCGGCTGAAAAAGCCAGGGAATGCGCCGGTGGAAGCCTGCATGTCGTCGAGGTGGATGGGCGAGGTGAATCCAGCGGGGGCGACTTGGGACAGGGCGATTTGGCTTGGTGGCTGGCCCTCGTGGCGCTGTCTCTGCTGGTGGTGGAAGGTCTGGTGGCCCGGTGGGCGGGTGGATCCCTCTGAGAAGGTATCACATGCTGGATGGTTTGGCGGACAACCTGTTGCGACTATCTGGCTTGGTGGTGCCACCCGGTGCCGCTTTCGGCGGGCTCGAATTCCATCCTCGGCTGGATCTTTTTTCCGTGTGGCTTGCATTGATGGCCTTCGGTTTTTTGCTCGCAAGAAATGCCTATGGCAAGGAGACTATTCCTCCCAAACCCGCCCTTGGACGCCTGCTGGTCTCCCTGCGAATCGGAAGCCTGGGGGCGGCTGGCTGGCTGGTGCTCAATCCTGTCGGCTGCACCGCGAACCTTCACGGGGAAAGGCCAAAACCCCTCGCCATAATCCTCGACGACTCCCGCAGCATGACCCAGGCCGACGCGCGCCGGGGGGCATCGGACGACCCCCGACCCCGGTACAGGCTGGGCCAGGAACTTTTGGAAACAGTGGCCGGCAGACTTGGCAAAGGGAGTCCGTTGAGGTACTTGGCGGCCGGTGACACAACCCGCCAAATCGAACCGGTTGCATCCCCGGGCGTTTCCCCCTGGACCTCTTGGAATCCGGCGGGCAATCGCTCCGCCCTCGGCGACTCGGTGATGGAGGCGGTTTCCAGTCCCAATCCTCCGGGTGCCATTGTTCTCCTCACTGATGGCAGGCAAAACTCGGGGATCGACCTGGCGACAGCGGCGAAATCTGCCTCCTCCAGGGGCATTCCCCTGCACCTCGTCGGCCTTGGCGCACCCGACCCTCCTTCCCTCCTGTTGCGTGACCTCGATATTCCAGACCTGTTGCAGACCGGCGAGCGCGCCGTCCTCAAGACCAAGGTGCGAGCGGTTGGCTTGCCCCAGCTCGATGCCGACCAACGCGTGGAACTGACTGTCGAAATCAACGGCGCCGTAGTTGCCCGCGAGTTTCTGGCAACGCCGCGTGATGGGGTGGAACAGCAGGCGTCCATTGGCTTCGTGGTGCCAAAATCAGGGGCCGGATCCGCAAAGGTCGCGGTGAAGGCCCGCCTCGCGGACGCGGCCGGGGATGTGGCCTCCATCCCCCTTGAGCGCGAGACGCGCCTCACCGACAAGCCCGCCCGCATCCTGCTGGTCGACGCGGTACCCAGGTGGGATTTCCGTTTCCTTCTCATGCAGTTGGTCCGGGAGGCGCCGGCCGGACTGGCTTCCCCGGGGCCCGGCACTCCCGCGGCACCGGCGGTTCCCGCCAACCTGGGTGTGGCTGTCGCACCCTCTTTTGTCCTCCTGGCCGGCGACAAGAACCTGGTCACGCAGGAGCCTTTCCTTCCAGCCCTGCCACCACGCGATGAAATGGCTCGCTTTGATGCGATTTGGCTGGGGGATGTGGACCCGCGGCGGCTCGGCCCCGATGGCGCCGAAACCATCCGGCGTTTCGTCGAGGAGGGGGGCGGCCTCATTCTTCAGGCAGGACCGTCATTCCAACCTTCCGCCTGGACTGGAACGCCGCTTGCGGAGTTGCTCCCAATTGAACCCGCTGCCGCCCGTGATGCCGGCAACGCCGCCGGGCCATTCCGTCCCAAGCTCACAACCGATGGCCTCGCCAGCGATGCCATGCGGCTTGCCGATAATCCGGCAGGCACCTCCGCGCTACTTGATGAACTACCCCCCCTCGAGTGGAACGCCCCGGTCAGGCGCCTGAAACCTGGTGCACGCGCGCTGCTCATCCATCCCACCCGACGCACCGCCAACGGCCCCGAACCATTGCTTGCCACCCAGTCCTACGGCAGGGGACGCGTCGCCTGGCTCGGCACCGACGAGACCTGGCGTTGGCGCCTCAACGCGGGTGAGGCCCATTTCTCAAGGTTCTGGACACAATGGCTGGTTTGGGCCTCGGCTTCACGGGGCGATCCCATTCGGCGTGTTCGCCTTTCCATGGACAACCGGGAACCCCGGATTGGGCAGAACGGCGAACTCCGGGCCCGCCTGCTCGATGCCAATCTCGCGCCCGACAACCGCTCGCGGGTCCCCGCCGAAATCCAGACGATCCCTGGCCCCGGTGAGGGCACGGTGTCCGGTCGGGAGGTCGAGCTTCGGGCGGTTCCGGGGCAGCCGGGCGAATTTGCCCTGTCGTTGATCCATGAAAAAGCCGGCAGGTTCAGGCTCCGCGTGCCCGGGGAGGATGGCCCCGGGCTCCAATGGACCGTGTCCCCCACGGAAGATCCGGAGGGGCCGGGCGGATTGGCCTTGGCCCTCCTGCGGCAGGCCGCGAACCAGGCTGGGACCAGGCTCCTCCTGGGCCCCGATGCCCTGGACCTCCCCGATCTGGTCGATCCCGGGAAACAACCCTGGTCCCTGTCCGCGGACCTCCCGCGGTGGCACCCTGGATGGTTTGTCCTGATGACCGTTTGCCTGGGCCTTGAATGGGGACTTCGCCGAAGGAACCAGATGAGCTGACCATATTCACTAAAAACATCGTGAAGGACGGTTTATTGGAATGAATCAGGGCGTGGACACCGCCGAATTGCAGGAAATCCTGGCCCCGGTGCGTACCCGCCTGGCCATGCTCGGCCGCAGGGAGCGCCTTGCCCGGATCGCGCTGGGCCTCGGGTCTCTCCTGGCTTGCCTGGCCCTGGCAATCCTCGCGGCGATCCTTGTCGACAACCTGTCCGATGGAGCCAATCCGGTGGACGGCACACCCCTCTTCCTCCGTTGGCTCCTCCGCCTGGGGGTGATGGGCGTCGCCGTTTCACTGGGTTGGCTGTGGGTTGTCAGGCCGGCCGTCGCCCCCCTTGCCGAATCCACACTGGCGGCCTCTGTGGAAAGGGCATTGCCGGGCCTGGATCACCGGCTGGTCACAGCCCTTGCCTATGCCCGTGGGCAAGCCATGCCGGCCCATCCGGACATGGTCCGTGATCTGGCCAGACAAGGCTCTGAATTGGCCCTCCGGGCGGACTGGTCATCCGCCATCCTTCCCGGGCGTGGCTGGTTGGGGCTTCGTAGGGCCATGTGCTGCCTGGTTCCCCTCATGGGACTTCTCCTTTGGGACTCTCAGTGGACCCTGGCACTCCTCGCCCGCCTGGCAGGTTCAGATTCTGCTATCCCGCGTGGTTACACCGTCAGCCTTTCTCACTCGGGGCCAAATAAAAACCTCACGCTGGCCGTTGGGGAGGAGGGGCTCGTCGGGCTTGCCTGTGATCCGGGGCAAAACGCCTCGGCCCAATGCCAGTTGGTCTTGTTGGAACCGGGCGGAGCCCGTCGGGCCATTCAGGCCAACCCCGGCCAGGTGACTATTCCAGCCGACTGGGGGGCCGGCACCCTGGTCGCCCGCCATGGACCTGTCCGATCCTCCAACACACTGGAACTGGTCCGGGTTGAAAGACCCGTTCTGGAAATCGAAAAGGCACAGGTGTTCCTTCCTGATTGGGTTGGCAAACAGGCGGGCGGTCAACCCTGGCCCGGAACCGCCCGCTCCGGTGACCTGTCCGGCTGGGAAGGATCGAGGGTTGACCTGACCCTCGCTGCCTCCGTGCCCGCGGCTTCTCTCACCCTCGAAAAGATCGACTCCGCCGGTGTCGCCACACCGCTCCGGTTTGAAATACTTCCCGGCGGACGCGAGATTCGGGCCAATTTCACCATTTCCAGGGAAGACCGGTTGTGGCAGGCATCCGCGGTCTCAAATGAAGGCCTTGCCACCCGTTTTCCCCTGCGCCGCCGCCTGGAGGCCTGGCCCGATCTGCCGCCGGAGGTGGAAATCCTTCCCGAATTGATGATTCCCGACACCCCCGAGAAACTGCTGGCCGGCCAGGATCGGGCCCGCGCACTGCGCAAGGCCCTGGAGGAGTTTGAACTGGATGGCGCCCCGGTGCCTCTGGGAGGTCGTTTCCGTGTCGCCTATCGCGCCTCCAGCCGCGCGGGAATCGCCAGGGCGCGCCTGATGTTCCGTCTGGCCGATGGGCCATGGAAAAGCCTTCCCCTGCCCGAAGTGCTGGAAAACCAGGATGGCGAATTCGTGGCGGAAATGGGGGTTTTCGAACGAACCGGGCCAGCCGGCGAAATTCCTTTCCACGCCCTTTCGGCCATGGGCGCAAATGCATCCGCCGGCAGGGAGTTGGCGGGGGGAAGATTTGATTTCCGAGTCGCCCCGCTTGAAAATGTCCGGGCAGGCGATCGTCTGGAATACCTGGTGGAAGTCGAGGATCGCCACGTCCCGCCCTTGGTGGGCAGGTCCACACCCCGGGTGAAGGACCTGGTCTCCGTGGAAGATTACCTGGGCTGGCTGGCCCGGCGCGAGCGCGAGCAGGAACGCCTCCGCGAGTTACGCTCCAAACAGGCCACCGTTTTTGAGGGGCTGTTGCCGGGATCTGCACCGGCTGGCGATGGATCTCAGGAAAGGGGCCGATGATGCGTGTCTTTTCTGGCGCGGCGATTTTGTTCCTGATGGTCGCCCGGGGCTCCGCCCAGTCCCCTGAAAACCCCGACCTTGCATCCAGGGCCGAGGCTCAAAAGGCGGCCAGGGCCCAGATCGACCAGGTCACCCGCCGGATGGAGACAGTCCTCCGCGCCCTGCGCTATCAGGGCCTCCAGGGTGTGGATGAGACCGCCTTGCTCGAGGACGCGTCAAGAACCCTCTCAAGCCTCGGCCAAAAGGAGATGACGGAAGTCGTCGATCGTCTCCGCAGGGCATCCGCCGCCCCGGAAAACGCCCCCGTCGAGGTTGCCAAGGCCCATGACAGGCACCAGGAGATCCTCTCCCGGCTCCTCGAAGTCTCCCTGCGTCGCCAGGCCCTCCGGAGCCTCGCCGAGGCGTCCGCCCGCGCCCGCAAGGCCGCGGTAACACAGGAAAAATTGCTAGAGACGATGGCCGGCGAGGCGGCGGGGGCCACCTCGAAAAAACCTGATACCCGCGAAGCGATACAGGCGAGGCAGGCCAGGCTCCTCGATAGCCAGCGCGACCTCGCGACCGAGGTGGGAATCCTGATGCGCCAGGCCGCCGGTCTGGAAGGAGGTCTCGATGCGAGACACAGGGAAATGCTCAAAAAGGGATTGGATGAGGCAAAAAACCAGAAACTCATCGAGCACCTGGGCCGCATACAGCAGATGGTCGCCAGGCCCGAGGTCGCCAACGATCGCAAGAATCAACTCCGCCCCCCCATGGAAAACGCCCGCATTGCCATCCAGGCTCTTTTCGCGATTGCCCGCCACTGGCGAAGTGAGGATCCCGAGGAACTCGCCCTGCGCCAGCTCCGGGATTCCATCGCCAGGACGGAGGAGGATTTGGCCGATGCCTCGGAAAACCAGCCGATGGACGACGGCAAGGAGACCGCCAATCGAGACAAGGCTGAAAAACAGACTGCCATGCAGCAGGAGGCCAAGGATCTCGCCGATCGCGCCCGGCTCATCCAAAAATCCGCCACTCCGGCGGAGCAACCCTTGCGCGAGGCCTCCAACCAACTGCGCGCCGCCCTGGAACAGACCCTTGCCGGCAATCCCAAACAGGGCGCTCCCCTGGAATCAAGGGCGCGCCAGGAACTCGCCAAGGCCCGTGAGAAAGTGGAGGAGGCGTTAAGGAAAAAACTGGAGGAACGCCTGGCCAAACGACAGCAGGAGCATGGCGCCAAACTCGATTCCCTGATCAAGCGTCAGGAGGATCTGAACAAGAAGACCGAGGCCGCCGCCAAGGATTCAAAAACAAAACCCGAGGAAATCGCCAAGCTGGCCGCCAACCAGGCCGATCTTGCCCGGCAGGCCGCCCAACTGGCCGCCGAGGCGCCCGACCAGGCCGAGGGGGAGGCGCTGGCGGAAGCCGCCAGGGACCAGGCTGCGGCCACGCGTGACCTTGCCGACAAGGAATCCCCCGAAAACAACGCCGCCGAGGCCCGACCGGACCAGGCCCAGGCTTTGGCCCAGTTGCAAAAGGCCCGGAAGGACCTGGCCGAACTGGTCGCGAAAAACAACACCTCCCGGGAGCGACAGGCAAGGCATGAAAAGGCTGCCGAAAAGCTGGAGGATGCCGCGCGCAAGCAGGCGGAAATAGCACAAAAAGCCAAGGACCTTTCCGAAAAAGGCGCCTTGAAGGACGCCCCCGCGGCCCAATTGGCCCAGGATCAGGATCGGGTAAAAAACCAGGTCGGCGAGGCCCTCAGGGAAATTGCCAACGACAAGGATCTGGAAGGGGCCAGGGCCGAGGCTGGCGAGGCCATGACGGAACAAAAAAACTCGAATGATAACCTGCGCGCCAATCGTCCTGCCGAAGCGGCAACCGACGCGCGCGAGGCTGCCGAGGCCCTGGCAGAGGCCGCCAGACAGGCGCGTGACCTGGCGCAAAAGGACGCCGCCGCCCAGGCCCTGGCCCAGGCTTTGCAGGCGCGCGACCTGGAAGGAGTGCCCCAGGCCGCCAAAAGGCTGGAGCAAGCCCTTGAGGATGCCAGGAACGCCCGGGATCAGGCCCGCAAGGCGGAATCCTCCCTCGACAACCGCACCGCCAATCTGGCGAGGGAACAGGCGCGTCTGGCCCAGGCCCTGAGGGATAAACCCGAAACCGCTGATGCGGCCGATCCCGCTGGTTCAGCCGCCACCGAACTGAAGCAGGGGGATCTCGAGGGAGCCATGGAGGCACAGCGGGCCGCACTCGAAAAATTGCGGCCATCCGGGGGCAAAGCCACCCCGGATCAGCAGGTGGCGGAGAAAGCCCAGCAAAAATTGCTGGAGGCAACGGGTGCCCTGGCAAAGTCGGCGGCCGCCGCGGAAACTGCCCAAACCGGTTCCGAGCAGGCAGAGGGCCTGGTACCTGAAGCCCTGCTCCCGGGACTGGATAAGGCGGAAAAAGCCCTGGCCGCAGGAAGGAAGGCCGCAAAGGCCGGCGACGCCAGGGAGGCCGCGACGCGACAGGAAGACGCCGTCAAGGGATTGGAGCAGGCGCTGGCCCAACTCGCCGCGCTCGCCCAAGCCCTTGAAGATTCCAAACCGGATCTCCAATTGCCCGCAGACTTGGCCTTGGCCAACCCGATGGGGGAAGGGCCAAAGGGGCAGGATGGGCAGCCCATGCAGCCCCCCATGCCGATGGATTCCAACGCCAAACCCGGCAAGGATCCCGCGCAAACCGGCAAGGAGTCCGGCCCCGCCCAACTGCGCGATCCAGAGGGCGCTGGCCGCTTTTTGCGACTCCCCGCCCGAGAGCGCGAGGCGCTGCTGCAGGCATGGACGGAGGGGTTGCCCCCCGCCCATGCCGCCCTGGTCCAGAGGTATTTCCGCGATCTGGCCCGCAACGCCGCCTTCCAGAATCCCAAGCAGGACAGGGCAAAGCCATGACCCTCCTGACCCTTCTGCTGTTGTTGCCTGCTTACCAGGGCAAAGATGGCCCGCCTGCCCCCGCCAAGCTGGACGGCCAAACCCGTGTCGCGGTGGACAAGGCCCTGGTCTGGCTAGCGGCGCGGCAGGACCCGGACGGCTCCTGGAGCGATGCCGAACACCGGCACAACACCGCCATCACCTCCTTTGCGATCCTGGCTTTCCTCTCCGACGGCCACATGCCCGGCCGTGGCAGGCATGGTGAAACAGTCTTGAAGGGTGCAAGGTTCCTGGCCGCCTCCGGCAAACCTGAGAATGGTTGCCTTGTCGGCGCGAGGGGAGGAAACGGTCGTGACATGTACTGCCACGGGATGGCAACCCTCGCGCTCAGCCAGCTCTGGGGAACCGGTGGCAAGGACCTCGACGAATCCATCCGCCCCGTTCTCGAAAGGGCCGTCCTACTCATCCTCCAAAGCCAGAACAAGGAGGGCGGCTGGCGTTACCAACCCGCTCCCAATGACGCCGATATCTCTGTGACCGTCATGCAGGTGATGGCACTCCGGGCAGCCCGTAACGCCGGAATGCATGTCCCCGATCAGGTCCTGGACAAGGCGATTACCTACATCAATTCCTGCCGCGATGCCAAATCGGGGGGCTACAACTACCAGCCCCGTCAAAACGCTCCTGAATTCGCCCGTACCGCCGCGGGCATCTGCGTTCTCCATCTATGCGGGAGGCACTCAGCCGAGGAAATTCCCCAAGCCGTCAAATATCTCGAAACCCATTTCAATTCCACCCACCATTTTTTCTACGGCCACTACTATGCCAGCCATGCCATGCACCAGATCGGTGGCAAATCATGGGAAACCTGGTATTCCCGGCTTCGGGAAAAACTCCTGCCTGCCCAGGCACCCGATGGTAGCTGGCCCAAAAACGGCAAATTGGACCATTCAGCCCCCGGTCCGGTCTATCAGACCTCCATCGCCGTGATCGCATTGGCCGTTCCAGAGCAGTTTGTGCCGATTTACCAGCGTTGAAAACCATTCCCAGAACCAGGCCTCCATAAATCGCAATTCGGCCCATTTCACCCATTTTGAACTTTTCTTGGAAAAATCAGGCACCAAAAAAATTTCGGACCGCTCCTGCGAATTCATGGGTGGGCAACCCTGAAACTGTGGAGGAACCACCATGGACGACATGCACGAAGGCTACCAAACCGATGACTGGCAAAACGGCTGGGATGATTCAGCCCCGGAATCCGCCCGCCCCGAGCCGGACCCCTGGGAGGGCTCGTTCCTCCCCCTCACCCACCACGCCCGCAAACGCATGCAGCAACGCCGCATCGACCTCGGCATGGTGGAGCTGGTGATCCAGTTCGGCCGGGAGGTCTGCACCCGCGGCGCCCTGGTCTTCGCCATCGGCCGCAACGAGATCGCCACCGCCGCCAAACGCGGCGACAACCTCCAACACCTCGACGGCGTCCATGTCGTCACCAGCCACGACGACGGCTCCGTCCTTACCGTCTACCGCAACCGCGACCTCGGCAACCTCAAAACCAACCTCGGCTTCGGCAAACGCTGGCGACAGAAGAAATGGGGAAAAAACTGCCCATCCTTGTCTTAAAACGCTAAAGGGGTTTCATCTTGCTCCCGCACTTCCCCTCCCCGCTCCCATCGATTACATTCATTAAAACTTTCTCAAGGAACCCTCCCATGCCCCGCAAGCCCCACCACACCTCCCGCCGCGGCTTCCTGCAAGCCGGTACCCTGCTTTCGCTCTCCACCCTCACCTACCGCGGTGCCTTCGCCGCTGACACGCCGCCCAGCGAGCGGGTCCGTATCGGCTTCATCGGCGTCGGCGGCCAGGGCAAGGGCAACATGAAGGCATTGCTCAAAAACGCGGTCGCCGTTTGCGATGTCGACAGCAAGCGTCTCGCCGAGGCCGCCTCCATCGTCGAGAAGGCCAACGGCACCGCCCCCTTCCAGGCGGTCGACTACCGCACCCTGCTCGACCGCAAGGACATCGACGCCGTTCTCATCACCACGCCAGACCACTGGCACGCCCTGCAAACGGTCAACGCCTGCCAGGCCGGCAAGGATGTCTACTGCGAGAAGCCCCTCACCCTCACCATCGCCGAAGGCCGCGCCATGGTGAACGCCGCGCGCAAGCACAACCGCGTGGTGCAAACCGGCAGCCAGCAGCGCAGCGCCAAGGAGTTCCGCACCGCCTGCGAGATGGTCCGCGGCGGCGCCATCGGCAAGGTGAAAAATGTCCTCGTCGGTCTGCCCGGCGTGAACTTCAAGCCCCCCGGCGTGCCCGACAGCGCCCCGCCCGCCGAGCTGAACTACGACCTCTGGCTCGGGCCGGCCCCCCAGCGCCCTTACAACGAGAAGCGGGTCCATTACCTCTTCCGCTTCTTCTGGGACTATTCCGGCGGCCAGCAGACCAACTTCGGAGCCCACCACCTCGACATCGCCCAGTGGGGCCTCGACATGGACAACAGCGGCCCGGTCTCCGCCGAGGCCAAGGCGCGCTTCAACAAGGAAGGCTGGTTCGAGGTCCCCGAATGGACCGAGATCAAATACCGCTACGCAAGCGGCGTCACCATGGTCTGCGGTCAGGACCAACCCGGTGGCACCACTTTCGAGGGCGAAAAGGGTGTCATCCATGTCAACCGTGGCAAGCTGGAAGTGAAGATCAACGGCGAGAAGCTCGCGCCCGCCAACTACCCGCAGGTGGATGTGAAGCTCTACTCCAGCCCCGGCCACCACAAGAACTGGCTCGACTGCATCAAGAGCCGCGCCAAACCGATTTGCGATGTCGAAATCGGCCACCGCTCCGCCACGGTCTGCCACCTGGGCAACATCGCGGTTCGCACGGGTCAGGCCATCGCCTGGGATCCGGAAAAGGAACAGATCATCAACAACCCCGAAGCGGCAAAATTGGTGGAAAAAGCCTACCGCTCCCCCTGGAAGCTGGGCTAATCCTATTCCGTTCCCGCGAAGCCTCCGCCCGAACCGCCGTTCCGTGACGGCGGTTTTTGCGTTCTAATGAGGGTCTCCCGCCAACGGAGCCCTCCCCATGCCCACGCTGCCCGCCTGGGTGCTTGCCAGCGCCATCCTCGGTGCTGCCGACACCCCCCTCTCCTACACACGCGACATCCGGCCCATCCTGTCGGAAAACTGCTTTTATTGCCACGGTCAGGATGCCAACCAGCGCAAGGCCGACATCCGTTTCGACACGCTGCAGGGCCAGAAGGAATCAGGCGCCATCACCCCGGGCAAGCCGTCTGAAAGCCCGCTGATCGATCGCATCCACTCAGGCGATGTCACCAAGCTGATGCCGCCGCCCAAATCCAACCGCAAGCTCACCGCCGACCAGAAAAAACTGCTCGAACGCTGGATCGCCGAAGGCGCCCGGTTCGAGGACCATTGGGCTTTCGTGCCACCCGTCCGGCCACCCGTGCCCGAGGTCTCCGGCATCACCCACCCAATCGATCGCTTTCTGGCCGCGGCCCAAAAGGTCAAAGGCATCCAGCCCAACCCCGATGCAGACCGCCGTACCCTCATCCGCCGCCTCACACTAGATCTCACCGGCCTACCTCCCACCCCGGCCGAGGTAGAGTCCTTTGCGGGCGATGCCGACCCCAAGGCGTACGACAAGCTGGTCGATCGCCTCATGGCCAGCCCGCACTATGGCGAACGCCAGGCTCTACCCTGGCTCGATGCCGCCCGCTACGCCGACAGCAACGGCTTCCAGCAGGATGGCGACACCTTCCAGTGGGTTTGGCGTGATTGGGTGGTGAAGGCTCTGAACGACAACATGCCATTCGACCGGTTCTCCACCGAGCAGCTTGCCGGCGACCTGCTACCCGGCGCCACCCCGGCTCAAAAGGTGGCCACCGCCTTTAACCGCAACCACCTGGTCAACGGCGAGGGCGGCGCCATCCCCGATGAGCAACGCTTCGTGATCTACTTCGACCGCATGGATGTCACCGCCACCAACTGGCTCGGCCTCACCCTGGCCTGCGCCCAATGCCATGACCACAAGTACGACCCGATCACCACGCGCGATTATTACAGCCTCATGGCGGCCTTCAACCAACTGTCCGAATCGGGTTTGGCTGGCCGTCAATCCTCCAAGACCCGCGTCTCCCCGCCGTTCATTGAATACCCCCTACCCGGGCAAAAAGAAAAACTGGCAAGTTTTGAGAAGGAGGCCAATGAACTTTCCAGCCAGCTTGAGAAACGCAAGTCGGAATGGGAACAAAAAGCATCCGCCGAAAATCAATTCCCCGACAAGGCCATCCGCGACCAGATCCTCGCCCGCGCCCAGGACAAACCCCTGAAGGAGATCCCAGAAGCTCAGCGGAAAAGTGAGGAGAAGAAACGGGCCGACCGCGAGAAATCCATCCGCGATCACTTCGAGCAGAAGGTCGCCGCCGATCTGGCAGGCAAGCTGAAGGTGGCCCAAGACCACATCAATGCCTTCAAAAACGATGAGCTGCCCAAGGTCATGGTCATGGCCGATGACAAGCCGCGCGACACCTTCATCCTCAACCGGGGCGAGTACCTGAAACCCGGCGACAAGGTCACCTTCGGCACACCCGGTTTCCTGCCGCCCTTGCCCAAGGACGCCCCCAAAAACCGCCTCGGCTTCGCCCGCTGGTTGTTCGCGCCCGAAAACCCCCTCACCGCCCGTGTCGCCGTCAACCGCCTGTGGCAAAACCTGTTCGGTGCCGGCCTCGTCCGCACCGCCGAGGATTTTGGCGTGCAGGGCGAGCTGCCCACTCACCCCGCCCTGCTCGATTGGCTGGCTGTCGAGTTCCGCGAAAACGGTTGGGACATGAAGAAAATCAACCGCCTGCTGGTGACCAGCGCCGCCTACCAACGCTCCGCCAGGGTTACCCGCGAGCAACTTGCGCTCGACCCCGAAAACAGGCTGCTCGCCCGTTTCCCCCGCGTCCGCCTGCCAGCCATGGTGCTGCGCGATGTCGCCCTGGCCACCAGCGGCCTGCTCGACCGTCGGGTCGGTGGTAAACCCGTCTACCCCTACCAGCCAGCCGGCATCTGGGACACGCTCGCCATCACCAAGGAGCGCGATTTCACCTACCCCGCCAGCAGCGGCACCGATCTCTACCGCCGCAGCCTCTACACCTTCTGGCGTCGCACGGTCGGCCCCGCCAACATGTTCGATGCCTCCAGCCGCCAGGCCTGCCGGGTGCGCGCCGGCACCACCAACACCCCACTGCACGCCCTCACCACGCTGAATGATGCCACCTGGAACGAGGCGTCACGCATGTTGGCCGCCAACCTGCTGCGCGACCTGCCCGATGATTCCGCCCGCCAGGACCGACTGTTCGAAATGGTGCTGGCCCGCAAACCCGCCCCGGCTGAAAAAGCTTCCCTGGATAGGATGCTGCGCTACCAGGTGAACTATTTCGCAGGCGACCCAGCGGCCGCCAAAAAAGCCACCAGCGCCGGTTCAGCCCCGCGCGATGAAAAGCTCGATGCCACGCGATGGGCCGCCTGGACGCAGGTCTGCCTCGCCGTCTACAACCTCGATGAAGCCCTGACTCGGGAGTGATGCCGTGAGCAACCCCATGCGTGAACAGGCCGACCGCATCACCCGCCGCGCCTTCTTCGGCCGGTCAGCCACAGGTCTCGGCACCGCCGCGCTGGCCACCCTGCTGGGTCGCGATGCCTTGGCGGGAACGGTCCCGGGCGTGGGCGGTTATCCCCATTTCGCCCCCAAGGCCAAGCGGGTTGTCTACCTGTGGCAGGGAGGCGCCCCCACCCATGTGGACCTGTTCGATCCCAAACCGGTCATGGTCCAGATGGCCGGCAAGGAAATCCCCGAAAGTGTCCGTGGCGCCACCCGCCTCTCCACCATGACCGCCGGTTACAAGAAATACACCGTGGTCCCCGCCATCAAACCGTTCAAAAAATACGGCAAATCCGGGCTCGAGATCACCAGCATGATGCCGCACATCGGCTCCATCGCCGATGACATCACGCTGGTCCGCTCCCTGAACACCGAGGCGGTCAACCACGCCCCCGGCGTCACCTTCTTCCTCACCGGCGCGCAGATACCCGGCCGCCCCAGCCTGGGTGCCTGGCTCACCTACGGCCTCGGCTGCGAGACCGACAACCTCCCCGCCTTTGTGGTGATGACCAGCTCCGACAAGGGCAAGACCTGCGGGCAGCTTTTCTTCGATTACTACTGGG
>Ga0222712_10001267_pt1 | contig 31832 bp, 46 predicted proteins | sample C33_657DmetaG_FD_165043 | JGI IMG/M metagenome (GOLD analysis project Ga0222712, IMG submission 165043) | Estuarine water microbial communities from San Francisco Bay, California, United States - C33_657D | ecosystem: Environmental > Aquatic > Marine > Unclassified | place: USA: California...
GCGAAGGATTTACAACCGTTTGGAACGCTGATAATGTACAAGTGCATCAGGCAGAGGTTATCAGTCCTAAACCTGTTGTTGAGGATGATTTACCATTTTAATATTATTAACAACCGCTGCGGTAGTAAATTAATTTTTGCTACCAAAAGCGGTTTAATTTAACCAAAATATATTATGAAAAACTATAATGAATTTTTAGAAAGTAAAAGAAAAACATTTATTGAAAGTGGATTTGAAATTTCAGAAAACAAATTAAATCCTGCATTAAAAGATTTTCAAAAGTTTGGAATAAAAACTGCTTTGTTTAAGGGCAAGTTTGCATTATTCTTTGATTGCGGATTAGGTAAAACATTTTGCCAATTAGAATGGTCAAAACAAGTATCTATTAAGACAAAAAAGAAAGTTTTAATATTAGCGCCATTGGCTATTATTCAACAAACAAAAAATGAATCAATTAAATTTGGTATTGATTTAGATTTTTTTGATATTGATAATTATGAGCAATTAAAAAATATAGATACTTCTATTTATTCTGGAGTTGTTTTAGATGAAAGTTCTATTTTAAAAGGTAGAGATGGTAAAACATCAAGCCTTATTATAGAATTATTTAAATATACTCCATATAAACTTTGTTGCACAGCTACGCCATCGCCAAATGATCATATGGAGTTAGGTCAACATTCTGAATTTTTAGGAGGAATGAGTTATTTAGAAATGTTAGCGATGTTTTTTGTACATGATGGCGGAGAAACATCAAAATGGAGATTAAGAAAACACGCTAAAGATAACTTTTGGAAATATGTATCAAGTTGGAGTATAGCGATTGACAGTCCTAAAACTTTAGGTTTTTGTGGAGATGGATATTCACTTCCTGAAATAGAATATGTTGAACATATTATCCCTGTTGAAAATTTAACTCAATCTTTATTTGGAGATGTTGCTGTTTCAGCAACTGATTTACATAAGGATTTAAATAGAAGCTTTGATTTAAGAATTGCCAAAACTATTGAATTAGTTACTTCAAATGATAATCAATGGATTGTTTGGGGATTAAAAAATAATGAAACTGATACACTTTCAAGACTATTATCAAATAGTGTAAATGTTCAAGGTTCTGATAGTCCTGATTATAAAGCTAAATATTTAAATGGCTTTGCTAATAATGAATTTAAAACACTTATAACAAAGACTTCTATTGCTTCTTTTGGAATGAATTATCAGCAATGTAATCAAATGGTTTTTATGAGTTATGATTTTAAGTTTGAGGCATTTTATCAAGCTGTAAGAAGATGCTATCGTTTTGGTCAAAAGAAAAAAGTAACTGTTCATATTCTTATTCCTGAAAGTCAAACAAATGTAAGAAGCACTATTTTAGAAAAAGAAAAACAACACTTTGAGCGTATTAAAGAAATGGCTATGTATAGCGCAGAAACTAATTATAAAACAGCAAAATCTAAAGTAAAAATTATGAATAAAGAAATCAAAACAGAAAACTACCATTTAATAAATGGTGATTGTGTACAAGAAACAGCAAAGCTACCTGATAATTGTGCCGATATTATTGTATTTAGTCCGCCTTTTGCAGAATTATATGTTTATTCAGATAAAGAGGAGGATATGGGAAATGTAAGCGATTATAAGCAATTTGAAAAACATTTTAGATATTTAGTTCCTGAATTAAAAAGAGTTCTAAAAAGCGGCAGAATGTGTGCTATACATTGTATGGATTTACCAATACAAAAAGGTAAAGAAGGATATATTGGTTTGCGTGATTTTAGCGGAATGTTAATTGATTGGTTTCAGCAGGAAGGATTTATTTATCATTCTAAAGTTACTTTATGGAAAAATCCAGTGACAGAAATGCAAAGAACAAAAGCATTAGGTTTGCTTCACAAAACAATAAAAAAAGATAGTATAATGTCAAGAGTAGGTATTCCTGATTATGTATTATTTTTTAGAAACGAAGGAGAAAATGAAACTCCAATAACTCATCAAGATAAAGACAGTAATAAAGGTGATTATTTACCTGTTGATTTATGGCAAAAATATGCTTCTCCAGTTTGGTATGATATTGATTATTCAAGAACATTACAATATAGATCAGGTAGAGATGGTAATGATGAAAAACATATATGCCCATTGCAATTAGATACCATTGAACGAATATTACATTTATATTCTAATGAAGGCGAAACGGTTTTTAGTCCTTTTGGTGGTATTGGAAGTGAAGGATTTACAGCTATAAAAATGGGTAGAAAATCAATAAGTATTGAACTTAAAGAAAGTTATTTTAAAATTAATGAAAATAATCATAAATCAATAGTAGAAGAAAAAAGTACAACATTAACTTTATTTTAATGCAAAAGAAATTAGCAAAGATATTTGTTTTAGTGGATTTACTGGTTCAGGAAATAGATGAGCCAGTAATGACACCAACAAAGCAAACAAAAGAAATACAAGATAAGGCAAGGGAATTACAATATCTTTTAGAGCCTGTTTTAATTAAGTTTTATGACAATAAAGAAGTAACTAAATCAAATTTTTTTCAGATTATGCAAAATAAGTTTAATTACATTTTTAATAAAGAATATAAATAATATGAACAAACAAAACAAAGCACGTTATACCAAACTATTTATTGATGATAAACTAACACGTTATCCATCGTTTATAGGTCGTGAAAATACCATCCCGCCTCCAAACTTAAAAGAAGCCGGAGCTAATGATTTAACTCGATTAGTAATTGATTTTTTAAATATGAGTAATTGCCAGGCGGAGCGTATTAGTTCACAAGGTCAATACCGAGATGGTAAGAAGCAAATAACAGATGTAATAGGCCGAGTTCGCACTATTGGAAGCGGAGTTTGGACTCCAGGAACAAGCACAAAAGGAACTGCGGATATTTCAGCAACTATTAAAGGCCATTCAGTTAAGATTGAGATTAAATGGGCAAAAGATAGGCAGTCTGATGCACAAAAGGAATATCAATTATCAATAGAAAAATCATTAGGAATATACATTATTGTTAAAACTTTTGATGACTTTATAGAATGGTTTGATAAATTTTATTAGATTTGTAATTGTATTAATGGTGGAGCATTATTACAAATTAAAGCACTTTAACAGTCCTATCAGGGCGGTACTCCACTACCAAACTGATAGGATTTTTTATATAAATTATGTATTACTTAAAACTTCTTGATAAATTCTCACTGCTTACAGTAGGAGATGACAAAATACCTAACTTCGGATGGAAGAAGTTACAAACTCAAAAGCTAACTAAAGAACAATTCTTAACTAATTATCAATATTCAGGAGGTAAAACTTTTACTGATTCGGATGGTGTTATAACAGAAATAAAAGGAACTAAAAACGTTGGTATAATAACAGGTTTTGAAGATTTAGAAGTTATTGATATTGATTTAAAAGTATTTTCAACAGCAAAAGAAAAAACAGACTTTTGGAATGAATATTTAGGTTATTTAAAAGATAACATTTTAGACTTTGAAGATAAGTTTGTTATTTACAAAACTATGAATGATGGTTATCATATTTTGTACAAATCAAAAAGAGTTGATAAAAACACAAAGATAGCCAAGTTGAAAGGCCATAATGAAGCCATTATAGAAACTCGAGGCAAATTTGGTTATGTTTTTATTTATGAAAATAATAAAGTATCTAAAAATGATTATTTAGGGATAAGTTACATTTCTGATCAAGACAGGGAAATAGTTTGGAGCTTTTCAAAAATGTATAATTATATTGAAGAAATACCTATTGAGCCAAAAAAAGATAATAAGGTTTACAATATAGGTCAGTTAACTCCATGGGAAGATTATAATCAGAAAACATCAATTTTAGACCTTATAAGCGATAGTTTTACAATAGTAGGTAATCATTCAAAAAAATATGTTATTAAGCGTAATGGTGCTACTTCACCTCATTCAGGATATGTTTTTAAAGATAACGGATTTATGTATTTGCATTCAACAGGTTCTATGTATGATGCAGAAAAAATATACACTCCTTTTTTAGTCTATTGTAAAAAATATCATGGTGATGATTTTAAGGCAGCAGCTTCAGATTTGTATAAACAAGGTTACGGATCACGTTTTGTTAAAGAAGTTGTGCCGATTGTTTCTGAAAAAATAAAATCTATTGAATTTCCTTTAGAGATATTTCCGGATGTAGTTGAAAAATATATTTTGCATTGTAAAGAACGTTTGATGTTAAACGAAGATTTTATGTCAGGCGCTTTGCTTTGGATGACTTCTATATTAATTGGTAACTCATTAAAAATTGAAGCTAAAAAAGGATGGTTAGAAAGCCCAATTTTATTTATTGCTTTAGTTGGTCGAGCCGGATTAGGTAAAACTCCAAGCACAAAACCTATAATAGCTCCTGTAAAAAAGATTAATCAAAAGAAGATTGAAGATTATTTAAATAAATATAAAGAATATGAACGTTATATTGAAGCTACAAAAAAAGAACAGGCGGGATTAGTGCCAATAGATAAACCACGAAAAAAACAAATACTTGCTGAAGATACTACTATTGAAGCATTAATAAACTTACATAATGAAAGCAATAAATCAATCGGAGTTTTTAAGGATGAACTCGATGGATGGTTTAAAGATATGAATAAATATAGAGATGGATCTGATAAACAAAAATGGCTATCTATTTGGAGCAATGAAAGTATTATTGTTAATAGAGTATCACGACCTGATTTGTATATCGCTTCACCTTTTATTTCTGTTATGGGCGGTATTCAGCCAACTATATTAGATGAGCAGTTTACTACTGAAAATATAGCGAATGGTTTTATTGATAGGTTTTTATTTTGTTATCCTGAAAAAATAACTTTTGAGCAGTTTTCATTAACTGATTTAGAAGAAAATATCTCTGAATGGTGGAGCGATAGCATTATTAAAATAAGCGATAGCGTGGCGCAGTTTATAAAAAAAGATGAAAACGATAACATTATACCATTTATTTGTAAAATGTCAACAGATGGCTTTAAAACGTGGATTGCGATATTTAATACTTATTCTACATTACAAAATTCAGATGATGAAATAGAAAGTAATAAAAGCATGATTGCAAAAATTAAAGTTTATATTCCCAGGTTTGCTTTGATTATACATTTTTTAGATTGTATGTTTTACTCTAAAGATATTCGAGAAACTTATGTAAGTAAAGAAACAATTTTAAAAGCTGATTTATTAGCTCAATATTTTATTAATCAATTTAAGAAAATAAAAATTGATAGTGCTGAAACATCAAAAATTAAATTAAATATTTCAACTGCTACTGATAATGAAAGTTTTGTTAAAAAATGTTATGATGAAAACCCGGATTTTAACCGTACAAAGATTGCTGAATTATTAGGTATTTCTCGTCAAACTATTTATAAATATTTAAAAAAGTAGGAATTTTAGTGTAAACTTTAGGTTTACAGTAGTTTACACTATGTTTACAGTTGTAAAGCATTGATTTTATTGGTACTCACAAGGTTTTTATAGTGAGTGTAAACTGTAAACCCCTAAAAAACAAAAAAAATAAATTTATAAAAAATAAAAAAATAAATATTTTTATGCAGGTTTACAGTTTACAGTTTACACTTGCTTAAAAAGTCAATAAAATAAAGGGTTAAGACAATATTAATACTGTAAACTTAGTTTACACTGGTTTACACTAAAACAAAAAAATATGATACAAATTGACAATCCATTTGAAAAAAAGCAAAAAAAAATAATTGAACAAAAAAATTGGAGCTTTAAATTTAAATTTTACATGAGTAAAAATAAAAGACCTTTTAGATTATCCGGTATTGAGTTAACAGACTCCGGATATTTAACAACGATTTTTTGGCTTGATAAAGAAAAATACGAAACATTCCCTTTTGAAAAAATAGAACCTTATTTATTATGATTTATACAGTTAGAAATATAGCAGAGTTTTGCGATGTAGATTTTGGATTTATAAGAAGAATAATTGACTCCAATGAATTAAGACCTAAACTTATTTGCGGAAACGCAAATGAGAAAAAAGGATATAGCTTTTATCAGTTATTTATTATACAGTCTTTTTTAGAACAGCTATCTCAAAATAATTTACATTTTGATTTTGAGAATCAGGAAATTTATACAATTTACGAATCTAAACTTAACGAAATATGAATGTAGTATCACTATTTAACGGAATGAATACCGGAAGACAAGCTCTTGAAAATGTTGGCATAAAAGTAAATAAATATTATTCAAGTGAAATTAAACCTTATGCAATAGAATTAACACAACACCATTTTCCAGATACTATTCAAGTAGGAGACGTAACAAAATGGAGAGAGTGGAATATAGATTGGAGTACTATTGATTTAATATTAAGTGGAAGTCCTTGTCAAGATTTATCTGCCGCTGGTAAAAGAGCTGGTATTAATGGAAGTAGAAGTAGTTTATTTTTTGTTTTTGTAGAAATATTAGAACATATAAAATCATTAAATCCTAAAGTATTATTTCTTCAAGAAAATGTAGGGAGTGCAGCTAAATTAGATGTTGGAATTATGAGTAGGGCTTTAGGAGTTTATCCAGTTAGAATTAATAGTAGTTTAGTTACTGCTCAATTAAGAGATAGATACTATTGGAGCAACATAAGAACTAAACAAGATGGAATGTTTGGTGATATTATAACTGATATTCCACAACCAAAAGACAAAGGAATAATGTTTAAAGATATTATTACAAGTGGATATGTAGAAAAAATAAAAACTGGTTGTTTAATGGAAAGCATTAGCAGAGTTCAACATACTCAAAATGGAATTAAAAGTAGAGAAAAATTTGGGGTGCCTCAAATTTATGTAGATACTGACAAACATACTTGTTTAAACACCGGTAGTGGCGCAACTGAAAAAGCAAAACAAGAATATTTATTACATAGAAACGAAACAACAGGAATGATTACTTTGATTAAAGAAAATGAAAAAGTAAGAACAGTAAATAAAATTGAAATGTGCAGACTTCAAGGTTTTCCCGATAATTATTGCGATATACTTTCAACTCCAAAAGCAGGAAGTTTACTTGGTGATGGATGGACTTTACCAATAATAGAACATATATTTAAATTTATAAAACCATAACTATGAACTACCTATTATCAAAAGAGCATTTCATTGCTCACGACCAATTAACTAATGATTACAAGAATTTAATTTGCCACTATGAAGATTTTAAAATATATCGAAAAGGCACAGCACAAAGCGATAAGGCAAAGATGAATTGCCATAAATATCTAATATCTATACTTGCAAATAAAAGCATTTTAAAGATTGATAGTACTGCTGATGAAATGATGTTGGATGAGTTATTTGAAAGGATTAAATAAAAAAACCCCTCTCAATTTATGTGAGAGGGGAATTCAACCTTAAACCAAATTATTATGAAGCTTCAAATATAAACAAAAATGTTTATATATCTTTATATTTTTTATAAGCAAAATAAATCGGTATTAAAATCAAAAACCAAAGTAACCACCAATAAGACTCTTTTCGCTCTGTTTGTTTTACTTCTATTATTTTGTTTCTTTTAACCATCACTATACCCTCTTTTTTTGCGTTGTGTTGGATTTTTACATCTTTTGCGATACTTATATTGTTTTTCTTTTTTGAGTGTCTTATTTTAGCGTTTTTATACTCTTTACCATCAATAGTAAAAGGTAAAGTATTATCAACCGGAACAATCTCAATTTCATCTGTTGTTGAGGTATCTATTAATTTAGTGTTGTCTGTTACCCTCGTTTCAGTTTCAAGAGTAATTTTTTCACTTTTTTGCTCTTGTTCTTTAGTTTCAGACTTGTTTACCTTTCGTGATCCGCAAGAGGTTAAAAATATTGCACCTAATAAAGCCAATATAATAGCTATTAGTAAAATGTTATTTCCGTTATTGTTTTCGCTTGTTGTCATATTATTACTTTTTATGTAAATTAAAACCCTATTTTTTAGGGTTTATCTTTAAACGATTAGTAACTTATAAATTACATTTCGTCTCTAATTTAATGAATATTTGGGACAAAATGTTGTATATAATATACATTATATTGCTTTTTGTATAAAATAATATACATCTTATAAATTGATTTGAACTTTACGTGTTGGACAGCTCATCTTATGTTCTCCCTCTACCTTATGGCAATACTTACATTTATCATTAGGCCAAAACATATCGCAATTATCAGCATCATCTTCACGATTGAAACATCCCCAAGTTTGATATATTCCTGCTGGAGCTGTAAACCTATGGCAGTATTCTTTACTTGGACATAAACTATCGTTGCATTTTGAAATATCGGCCATCTTACACAATTTTATAATTAATAATTCTAATATTTTTTAATTCGTAATTACCATCGCTTCCAATTTTAGCATGAGCAAAACCATGATTATAATTGTTATAAGGCGAATATTCAGGCTCTAAACCGCAAAGGCATCCTGTTGACCAAGTTGTTGTAACTTCACCGCTTAAACTCTTTTCAGTATGTTCCGATGTTCTATGGTGATGACCAACTAAACAGCTCTCTTTTGCTTTCATAAATAAACCCCTCGCAGGATTAACAGGCGGAGCAAATCCACCAAACCATTCATGGCCATGAAGTATTGGAAGCTTTCCGGCTAAAGCCATTTGTTTATCTTTAACCAACGTAACTCCAAACTCTCTAAATCGTAAAAGTTGTTCAAGTTTAAAATCATCAATCCCTAATAACTCCGGAGCTTTAATCATCAAATAATCTTCATACCTTTTTTCGTGATTTCCTATTTTATAATAAATAGGGCATTTAAATAAGTCTTGCATCATTTTTAGAAACTCCCTAACCATTTCTAACTCTCCCGCCATATCTCTTAATCGTCTGTCTTTTGTAAATCTACTGCATTGGTAGAAGTCTGCTATATCACCATTTAAGTATATGGTATTGACTTTGTTTTCAAGTCCGTAATTAATCGCCAATTCAAGTGCCTTATTGTCCTGGTAAGGGAAATGAATATCGCTTAAGATTAAAATATTGTTTTGTCCTTTTGGAATTATAAAGGCTTCACACTTTTCGTAATCGCTTTCGGGTAAATCAATAATTTTGCTCATAGATTGTTTTTTTTGAGTTTCAGTACGTTCACCGGTTCTTGAAATAGGTGAACTATTTTTACCATTTTCGCCTCTATATCTTCTTACGTTGGTTCTTACAGTATCTAATGAACTAAAGTCTAATTTATGCTCATCATAAATCAATCTCGCAATAGCCATCGTTGTTGCATTTGGGAACTTATTTATAAAAGTCAATACAATGTCTTTTTTGTAAGTGGCTGCGTTTTGATTCCCTTTTATACCCATAAGATTTAATCTTTAACCTCGAAGTGCATCCAATCAAAATTCTTTTCTCGGCCTAAACTTACAAAGCCATGCTTATAAAATATATCAATCATTGGCTTATATTCTATACGTGCAAATCGTGCTGTTTTAGATGTTTCTCTTAATAAATTACGACTTGGGTTTAAGTCAATAGCACAACCCCAACTATGCACACTTAATTGAGTGCCACCACGCATTAAACGATAATTAAAGCAACCGCCATAATCATCAATTTTCAAATCGCAAATTGCATCCTGGCCATAAAACTCTAATATATCATTGAATATTGCCAAAAGTTTATCCGCAACTAATTTATGACAACTTATCTTTGTTACTTTTTTACCATCATAATACATTGGATAAGGCAAAGTAATTTGAGTAATATATCCTTTACCCTCTTTATTTGGAGTTCCATATTTAGCAATAAGTTGAGCTTGTGTTATCATAAAAAAATTTTAATCAAAGCTGTCAATAATGCACCGGTTAACATAGTGATTGCGACTGCTAATTGTTTAAAGTATAATTCATATTTAATACATTTAACCTCTAAATTGTAGATTTTATTTTTTTGGATTTTAATCTCCTGGACCATTCCATTGTTTCCATTCATATCATTACCAATTACAGCATTTTTTATGGCTGTAACATCATCCATAACTATATCGACTTTTTCCTTCAACTCGTAATAATGTCTTTCTGTTTTTTCTTGCTCGTACTCTAACGATAAAACTCTATCTTCTATTAATTGTGGCTTTACTTTCTTATCCATTTTCGTTTTGTTTTTGTGTCCTAAATAAAGAAAATCCACCTGCGCCTAAAAATCCTAAAAATACAAACTCTTTGACTTCAAATTTATTATTTACCAATGGCAAAAAAGCATAAGTAGTAGCTATAAAAAAACTGCTAAATGTCATCAATCTTTTTTGACTCCATTTGCCATTTGCAGTTAAAGTGTCTGTTAAGATTTTCATATCACTATCGCTTCAGCTTGTTGGAATATTTCATCAACTTGATCATCTGTCATTTGTGTAACCGATTGAATAAATAAAACAGTTTGAGAGTATCTTTCTACTGTTGTGCCATAGTTCCAAACGTTTTTAGCTGCTGTTTGTGTTGGCTCTTCTAATTGGTTTAATGCACTCTCAATAGTTGTTTCTAAATTCATTAACTTCAAAATAGTTCTTATTCTCCAAAGTTGCACCTCTGTTGGTGTTGCATCTTTAAATGCTTGGGCAATTTCTTGTTGTGTTGCACCTTCAATCCAAAATGTGCCATTCCATTTAGCTTTAATCAATTCAGTAGGCGGTGCAATAGTTACAAATAGTAAACCTTGCTCCTCAACTGCCTTTTGCGTGTTAAGACCTAAATAAAACCCGTTGTTGTCTATTATATATAGCATATTATATCTTTATAAAAATTTGCGGTAAATTTTGAACTGCTCCTAAAGTTATAGTTGGATTATTTGATAAATCAGCAGTTGCACCCGTTATTAATGGTCTAAAGTTAATTCCGTAAGTAGCAATAGAAGTTACTACATTCGGTTGATTTACTAAACCACCAATAAATGATGGATTTGTTCCAGCAGTATTTAAACCTCTAAAATGTAATGCTATCCAATAATTGCCTTTTTGAAGTGTTATGTTGTTTGTAAAAGTTATGTATTTTTGAGCAACTGCAAGTATACCAGTAGCAGTTGTTTCTTGGTGTAATTTAACTCCTGGCAACCCTGCATTTGTATCATCAAATATATATAGCGTAATAGTAGCAGAAGCACCATCATTAGCACCATTATGTAAAATTGCAAAATCACTTATTGTTATTTCTTTATCAACATTAAATCTATTAAAAGCTACTGCACTATTTGTGTTATTTGCAGTTGAACCTATTACAACACTTGTAGATATTGTAGGCACTATATCAAATAAACCAAAATAATTAGTTGTAGTATTAAATGGATAGTTTGGATATGCGTCTGCTTTTAAAGCCAAAGCATCAAAAACAGCGTTTTGACTTGGTGCAACAGTTGTAACTCCATCCGTAATACTATCTTGAATTATGGTTTTATTTTTCCATAAATCAGTTGAACTTTCATAAATTAATGCTTGATTGTTAGTTGGCGCATTACTTATTAAATCAACATCGTGTATCTCATCTAACTCATATCCGTTTTGTACCCTTACGTACATTCTACCAGCACTCCCATTATTTGCTGTTGTAACAACTCCTAAATAAACTAAATGATTAGGCGCATAAGGTTTAACATTTGTAATTGTTCCTGCTGTTGCACCAAGATAAACAGGATCACCATCAGCAAAAGTTGATGTTGGAAGTATGCTCAATCCATCTAATAAACCTTGCATCATTATCAATCCCTTTTGATTAGCTGCAATAGATGTAGATAAAACTAAACCAACTGTTTGAGCAGAAGTAGCATCTGCTGAATTATTTGCTCTTTTTACGGTCATTCTATCTCCTGTGCCACCAAAAGCATATACAGGCATCCCTTTTGTTAAACTAACTGAATCTGCATTAGTAACATAAGCAAATAAACTATTTGGAGCAGTTCCTATACATTGAAATCCATTTGTTGTTGAATTGTAAATGCAAAGCATTTCGCCACCATTAATAATATCGCCACCTATTAAAACTCCATCATTATTTCTATAAAGAGTTATAGCTCCTAAAGAGTTAATATTTAATGTTGCTCCTGTTGTATTACCATTGGTAAATCGAATCAAATAAGCATCGCCATCTGCATAAGCAGCAACATCTGTAATTGTTGCGGTATATGTGTCAGTTCCTGCTGCTGTTGCGTGAGGTATTCCACTTCCGCCTGTTGGAATATCAGAAGTTAAAGCTATTGTGCCATCAGCATCAGGTAATAAAAAAGTTCTATTATCAGTTAATAATGTTGCATCTAATTTTGCTATAAAATCATCATTATTTACAAAAGATAAAGAACTTGCTACTTTATCCGCTTTAAATATTTCTTGTGTTGTATGATTTTTAAAAGATAATCCTAAATCATCTTCCCAACTAAAATAACCATAATCTGCTGCTGCATTACTATATAAACCTAATGAATTTACTTTTACATCATTTGTAGTTGTATTTCCTTCATCGGTAACATCTTGAAGTGTTGGAATAGTTATGTCACTTAAAAAAGCAACTGTTTCTGTTTCACTTACAGGATCTTTAATAATAATTTCACCAGCAACACCAGTAGGTTCTTCAACTCTTATTTTTAAATCTGTTGAAACTAAAGATTTTGTTAAAAATATATTTGTATCAGTATCTGCTATTAAACTAATATTATCAGTATCAGTAGAACTTGTTATAGATGCTACATATTTATCTTGATAAATTTCACTTGACAATGTTCCATCAGCGTAAATTATACTTAAATCTCCAACTCCATTAATAGTTGCATTATCTCCTTCTTCTAATACTTCTTGAAGCGTTGGAGTGCCACCGCCTGTTGAATTAATTACAGGATTTAAAGGATCAGTATTATCAACTGCCGAACCGGTAACACTTTGAACTGTTCCGCTTAATGGGTTTATAGGTATCTCTACTGCTAACTCCCAATGGTCAGTTAAAGACATTATAGCGTTTAAGTTTTCAGTACAAATTACATCCGGATATCCATTAATGTTTAAAAAAGTTCCAGCACCACATAAAAAGAAGCTTGGTAATTCAGGAACATCCGGCAACTGTTGGCCATCCGTAACTGATAATGCTATATAACCAACACCGCCACTTACACCAATAGCAGTAGCAACTAAATCGACTAACTCTTGTACTGATGCTTTTTCTAATACAGTTCCACTTGTGTGAGGAATTTTATTAGTTAAATTTAACGTTCCATCAGGAAGTTGGTCAACTCTTATTGTTGTAATTAATTCGGGATTTATTGCCATATTTTTATAATTTCATTATTTTTAACAATACCATATAAGGCTGCATATTATTTACTTTTGTTGGAATAGTGTTACCTGTAACATTAGTATAAGTTTTAGAAGCTGGTGTGCCAGATCCGGAAGCAACTACATAAGTATAAGGACTACCACCACCTCCAGCATTTGATACTGGTAATGTAATATCTATACTTGGTAAATTCCCCGCAACCAAAGCCACTTCTTTATTGCCTCCAATAGCTTTAATAACGCTATAATTATTTCCATAACCAACTGAAACTAATCCGTCTAAATTTGGAGTTCCATTTTGACCATTACAAATAGCATAACCTTCGCATAATTCAACACCTAATCCTGTTCCGTCAAAATTGTCATCAATATAAGCTTGTGAAACCCATAAATCTTTAATCTCAAATTGAAAAGCGTTAGCGTTTATGTTTACAAAATCAACTAAATCTTGACCGCTTACTTGTTGTAAGTCAGTTCCGTTTTCAACTCCTATTTTAGAAGTTAAGTCTATTGTTCCTATTGGTAACTCACCAACTCGAATTGTGGTTATTTCTGATGGATTTATTGCCATTATTCTGTTGTTTTAATAATTAATGTTGCAGTTTCATCTGTTGTTATTATTACATTAGGATCACCATCGTTTAATACAAATTCACCTAATCCTCTTGTTTGTGGTATACCATAACCAACCATTGAACCACTAAAAGTTAAAAAGTCATCAACTGCCGAAGCCTCCGAAAGTTCTGTAATATAGCATTTACCATAATCAACTGTTGGAAATATAGTGCCTTGTATTTTCCAATCTAAAAGCATTTTTTGTCGTTTCAACAGCTTTAGTTTATCGTAAGATGCAATGGTAAAAGTTCCACCCGCCACAACTGTATTTATTTGTATTCCTTCAAATGATATACTATAACCTTGCATCATAGGTCTTGAAGTATTCCATCCATTGTTATCTCTTGTTGTAGTGGATAACATTTCCGCAGTTTCAGATATTGAATTACTTGTTAAACAACCTATTGGCAACCAATTACCTTGTTGCTTTATATATAAAATTCTATCGTTGCCATTGTAATATTCCATATAGTAACTTTTACAAATACAAATATATAATAAAATATCGTGTTATTTATAATCAGTCTAAATTATTTTTATATATTTGTACTTATTAAAACTACTTTAATGGCAAAGAATAGAATAGCGTTAGCTTGGGATGCACTTACAGGCTCAAATAAAAACCTTTTTAACCAAAGTATATATAAATTAGTAGGAGGTTTAACTTCTACCTACAATGCTACTTTAGAAACTTTAATAATAAGAGGTTATGGCGAAAATCCCGATGTAAACGCAATTGTAAATCAACAAGCATCAAAAACAACATCCGTTCCTTATTATATTAAAATAATAAATGATGATGATGCTTATAAAAAGTTAAAAAAATATCCTAACAATCCAACATTTCAACAAAAGTTAGCAATTAACAAACTTAAAAAGAAAGCATACGATACCGATACCGAGTTACCTATGCCACTTGAAAGACCTAATGTTAATCAAAGTTGGAATGATATATTTTTCCTTTACAAAGTATATCTTAAAGTTTGCGGGAATGTTTATTTTTATAAGCAAACTGTTTCTGAAGGAGCTAACGCCGGGAAGCCATTACAACTTTATATACTTCCTTCTCATTGGATGCAAATAGTATTGAAACCAAATGCATCTTTAATGAGTCTTGAAAATCCTATTGACTATTATATTATGCAACAAGGGAATCAATTAATAAAGTTCCCTTCTGAAAATATAATCCATATTAAACGATCTAATCCGTTTTATGATAATAGTGGTTCGCATCTTTATGGTTATAGCGAATTAATGGCAGCTATTAGAAACATAAATAGTTCAAACAATGGAATAGATAATAATTCTAAAACAATGCTTAATAGTGGTGTTTATGGATTTATTCACGCTGGTGATGGATCAACACCATTAACAGCAGAACAAGGCCAATCTTTGAAGGATAGACTTGTTGAAATGGATAATGATAGCACAAGACTTTCAAACATAGCCGGAGCATCTGCCAAATTAGGATTTACACGCATTTCACTTACAACCGATGAGCTTAAGCCTTTTGACTATTTAAGTTACGATAGACGAACTTTAGCGAATTGCCTTAACTGGAATGTAGATTTGTTAAACGAGGAAAAGAACGGAAGCGGATTTGGAGTTGATACAATGAACGAAGCTCGTAAACGAGTTGTAACTGATAATATCAAACCCGATTTAGATTTGTTAGCTGAATATCTTAATCTTGAATTTATACAAAAATTCAAAGGTTATGAAGATGCTGCTATTGAATGGGATATTTCAGAACTACCTGAAATGCAAACTGATATGGAAACCATGTCTAAATGGGTAAATAGTGTTCCTTTAACATTAAACGAAAGACGGGAAGTATTCAACTATGAGGAAATTGACGATGAGATGATGAACGAGATTTATATCCCTACCGGAATAGTCAACTTAAACGATCCAACACTTAACACGTTAATGGATGGACAAACTACGTTATAGACAAGAAGTTCAAGCCTACCGAATAGTTAGAAGGAATGTTATTAAAATAGTTAACGCTATTCCATTTAATAATATGTCAAAGCTAACCTATGAAGCTTTAATTAATTCAAATGTTACCCAGAAACAAATAAAGGATATGTATAAAGAGATTTATACTACTTTAGGCAATCCACAATATAAACGTATTAAAAGAAGCATAAAAGCTGAATTGGACTTTGAAACAATCATTGCCAACTGGCTTAACTCAAATATGGGTTTACGTATTGTTTCAGTTCATCAAACATTAATTGATGCAATAGTTGCTGTTATAGCCAATGGTTATGAGAATAACTTATCAGTTGAAGATATTACTCGAAACTTGCAAAGAAAGTTTGGATGGTATAAATACCAAGCTTTAAGAATAGCACGAACTGAAACCACAACTGCAACTAATTTCGCTACTGTTGTAGCTGCACAAAACTCCGATTTTGTATTAGAGAAAACTTGGATAAGTGTACAAGATAACAGAACCCGTAAACCGCCTAATTCAATTTATGACCATTTAGATATGAATGGCGTTAAAGTTGATATTAATCAGCCATTCTTCACAAGTGGCGAAGAGATTATGTATCCAGGTGATCCAAATGCAAAGGCAGGAAATGTAATTAACTGCCGATGCAAAGTGGTATTTACTATTAAAGAAGATGAAAACGGATTACCAATAAGAAAAACTATCCTTTAATAGTTGGCTTAACTGTGTTATTGCCATAATCAGGACTTATTGTATATTGAATATCTGCAATATCAGTATTATAAAATTCCAATAACTTAACTTGTGATTTATTAGTTTTATAATCATAATCATATTCTATTGGCATAAATAACCCTGTAATATTATCAATAGTTATAACTGACATATAAGGTATTTGACCGAATATAGAACCCGAAAATACTTTGATAGGATTTGATTGTATTCTTAAATCATCCATAGCTGAAATTCCTAATAAAGGTAAACTTTCAAATTTATCTTTACGAGTCCAAAAATCAGTTAATTCTACTAAATCTTCTTTATAAATTGAACCTATTAAAGTTGATATTCCATCACCATTAAATACTTTTTGATTTTCTTTAGTTATTGAACTTGGAGGTTGTGAACGAGTAACTGTGTGAAATTCTCCAACTATACCTGATTTAGCATTTTCATTATTTAAAAGCTGTACATAAGTGAAATTTGATAATCCTACTCTTTTATTTAATGGCGGTGCATAAACATATATTTTAGGACCATATATTGTTATTGTAACATCGCAATTATCAATCAAAGGAGGTAATACTAATTCATAATTTAAGAATCTTTCTGTTAAACTATAACCACCAAAATTAAAGCTTCTTTTTGAGTTAGTTGTAGTCCATTCGTTATTCATATTTAAATAATAGCCATCGCTTGTAGATATTTGAAATATAAATAATTGTTTGGTATTTTTACTTGATAATTTTAATCTAAAACTTAAAATTTCATCTTGTGTAAATGAAGCAGGTGTTGAAGTAATAACTTCATAAACTCCTGTATATTGATCTGCACGAATTTTTAATCCAGAAGTTGAGCCATCGTTAAGAATAGATAAAACTATTTTATCATCTTCTATAATTGGTAAAGCTGGATTTACTGTCCAATCCTCAAAAACCAAATCTTCATTATGATTTAAATTTGGATTTAAAACTGATCCCTCTAAAAAGCCATATTGATAATTTAATCGATATGCTGATATTGCTCCTTTAACTTCGATTTGTTGATTGCCATCACAATGGTGAGGATAAAAGTTATTTATCTGACTTCCTAAAACTGCATTTAAATTCTTTGTAAAACTTGTATTAGTATCTTGATTTATAAAAGTAGTATAACCATTTAATTGTAAATCGTTAGGTCTATAAATCCACCAATTAGCATCCTGTTGTGTTATAACTGCCGAGAATAAATTTAACATCGAAGTTAATACCTCGTTGCAGTCCATTATAACAATATCGTTTTGGTCTTTTATAAATCGATCTGCACTAACATAAATATCTTTTAAAATATTTGTCCCGGCATAATCTACATAAGTTACTTCTGTACTGGTGTTAATTGTTAATGATAATCTTGTTCTATCTAAACAACCTTTTATAACATCGTAAACCGACATTTTACCTGTAAACCTTAAACCATTACTTTGAACAAACGATAAGTCTTTTAAAGCACCTAAAACATCATTGCTTTCAATATTAACATACCAAGCATCGTTAACGTAACTTTGTTGGCATCCATCCGGTTTTATATATCCTTCAAATATAGTTTGAGTTCCTTTTAATAATTCAGTCTTATAGGTAAATTCATCTTCAAGTAAAAACTCATCAAAGGTTAATGTTTGATTTGCCTCTAAAGATAATTCTAAAGCTGTTCCTCTAATTGGAGTTAATATAGTATCAACACTTGACTTTTTAAGTGTAAATGTTCCATATATTTCAGATGCAGTACCTTGATAATTGCTTTTATAAATATTTAGTGTATAATCATCAAAATATAAATAATACTTTAAATTAGTTCCAAAAGGTTCTACATCTTCAGTAGTTATAGTAATGCTGTCGTTAACATCACCATCAATGGTAATAATAGCATCAGCTTGTATTAAAACTTCAATAGTGTTATTAACTAAACTATAACTTATTAAATCATTAATATAGTTTTCACGCAAAAAACTTAATGTAATTTGTAAAGTTTCATCTAAAGAAGCTCCTATTGGAAGTTCGTAAAATTCTACTGGTGTATCACCATTAGGAATAAAATTAACTTTACATTCGTTATAACCATTAGAGTAATAAATATCAAAGCCATCTACTTGAATAGAATATAAAAATCCTTGACCTGTTGTTATTGGCTGTGCGCTAAAATCTATTATTATTTTTTTTGCCATTATCCTAAACCTAAAGTCCCTCCTAAACGTTTATTCGCATTAATTGTATTACTTAACACTCCGATAAGTTTTTGTCCGGATATCTCAAATACTACCGTTCCACCACCGCCGCCACTGCTAAAACCACTTGAAGAAAAACTTTGATTGTTTGCACCGCCACCGCCACCGCCTCTATTACCACCGCTTGAAGCAAAAGAACCTAATGCACCGGCAGCAGCTTTTAATGCAACTCCGACAGCAATAGCAGCAATACCCGCACCGATGGATATTGGTCCACCTGCTGCAATGGCTAAATCTAATTTTCCTTTTACTATTGCTAATGTTCCGTATTTAATTAATAAGTCACCCATGTCAGATAAAAACCCGGCGAACGCTTGAATTATAGTTGTTCCTATTGCAGAAAGTACATCGCCACCTGTTGCCAATGCATCACCTATTGCAGAGCCTAAATTGCTAAATGTATTTGCTATACTATTTGTAATTAATTCATTTACAGAAGCATCAAAATCAATTAACACTTGTTTCATTAAGTCGGTTTGCTCTTTAACAATACCAGTAGCATTTTTAAAAGCAGTTCTTGTTCTATCTTCAAAACCTGCCATTGTATCACCTAAACCGCTAATAGTACTAACAAATGGAGCAATAAAAGTAGTATCAAATTCAACTTTTTTAGGTTTTACTTTAGCCTTTTTCTCTTTAGGAGCTTCAGTATCACTAAAGAAATTAAAATTAAAATTCTTTGATATTTTAGCGGCATCTTCTTCAAACTTTTTAGCAATAGATAAATTAACTTTTGCAGCATTTTCATTTATCTTTATTTCTTCTAACTTTCTTTTCTTTTGTAAATCAATTAGTCTTTGTTTGTTTTGTTCTCTTACAAATGCCTTATTTGCTTCAGTATCTTCTCTTTCAGAAGTAGCTATATTTACTTTATCATTAAAACTTGCAAATTCAGCTAATTTTTTTACCCTTGTTTTTTCTGCCTCTAATTGTTTTTTTGCAGCTTCTTCTAAAGCTAATGTTGCAACAGCTTTATATAAAGTCATTTTTATATAAGCATCTGCATTTCTATTAAGAGATTTTTCCGCTTCTTCAATATTTTTTACTAAACCTGTTGTTTTACCAATAGTTTCATTGTAATGTTTAACAACTTGGTCTTTATTTAAAAAACCCTGTTTTGCTAAATCAATTTCAGTTGTTAATTGGTTTACATTAGTAACAGCTTGTTGAACTCCCTCACTTGCATAAGCCTCATCATTTACTTTCTTTAAAGCATCTGAATAAGCGTTTGTGTTTCCTGTTATTTTATCAATAACATCGCCAACTGTCAAACCGCTTTGAGCCATTAAAGTCAATCCTGTTGTAAGAAGTGAAACACCTAATAGGATTCCACCAGGTCCAGCAATAGAACTTGCCAAAGCCTTTAATGCTCCGCCTGTGCTTCCAGTTTGAGCTTTTAAATATGAGAAGCTTTCAGCAGTAGCAGTAATGTTATTACCAATACCAATAATTCCATAAGGCGCATCTTGTGCTATTCTACTAAACTGCGTTAATGTATTTCCCGCATTGGCAACCTTTGGAGATGCGGATGCAAAAGTTTGTCCTGTATCTTTTACAGCAGTTTTAAGGCTGTTTAAACTTGCCTTTGCATCTTTGATTTGGTTATTGATTTCTGTTGTATCTAAACCAACTTTTAACCTATCAAGTTTAATCTTTGATAGTTCTTTTATATCAAACTCAACTTCTTTGATTTTCTTTTCAAAGTCGGTAATGTCTGCTCCAATCTCAACTGATAATTTACCTCCTGCCATTATGCTTTTATTTTTTCTTGATACTTTCTATATTCATTCATAAACCTTTCTCTCATTTCATCCGTTACACCTACTTTAACTTTTTTATCATTATTCAAAGGCAAAAACGCTTCTTTGCGTTTAACCATCTTTTTTGGATCTTGATGCGGTGCAATGTAACTGGTCCACATTAACTCCCTTAACTTTTGCCAATCGTATAAATCAATCCTTTTATATGCAAAAAGTCGAATTTGAAACTCCGCCCACGTCATATCGTAAACCGCTTCCAAACTCGACATTCTTAATTCACCAATGGCAAAAGAAATTACATCCTCGCTCCAGTTTATTTTTTCGTTACTATTTTTTTTTTGCTTTTATCTTCGGGAACATCCTTTGTTAATGATTCCATAAAGGCTTGAAAGAAACTTGTAACAACATCGCTATCCATTCCTACTTCATCAATCCAATCAGCAAAAGAATAAGCATCAAATGGAGCAAATTGCCCTTTACGCTTAAACCCATAAGCACAACTGTGAAACATAATTAACGGAATCCATTTAAATGGATTCTCTGCTAATTTAGCATCGATTTCAGTCATGGCTATTTTTTCGCTTTCGAGTAAGTTTCCTAAAAAACCTAATCCAAAATAGAAATCTCTATATTCACCTCCAATTTGAAGATTTATTTTTTTCATAAATTATATTTGTTCAGCTTTCCAATATCCTCCTATACTTCCACCTGCTCCACTCCCAAAACCAATATATGTAAATCTATACATTTCATATTGTGCTAAAGTAACACTTGCTACAAATGTATTAAAAACTTCAAACATTCTATTAGTATTGCCTTCATTTGCTCTAATTTCAATATTGTTTGCAACTGAAATAACTAAAATTTCTCTATTTATTTCTGTTGTAGCTGGTAAATATGCTTTACCACCACTAAAAGAACAAGAATTAGTATCATATGGCAAAACTTGAGGAGTTGCCGATAATGTTATTGATCCTGATGTTTTTGCTATTACTATTGGAATTAAATCAATCTCTTGATCAACATAATCAACAATAGCCTTCATATTTGTTCCAACATCTGTTGGTGTTATGGCGTTAGCCGTCGTTTCGTTTGTAATTTGGCTATCAATTTGCGCCTTTAATTCTGCACTTGTCATTTTATTAATTTTTTAAAGTTAAGCAAATTCACTGCTAAAAACATTATCGAAAACGCTAGTTCAATCGTTAGGATCTGTTAATACTATTGCACCATCACCATCTAAAGTAAGTGAGAAAGTTGTAACCTCATCACCACTTCCGAAAGTAGCACTTAAATCAGTAATGTAAGCATCACCGTAGTATTTAACAGATGTAGCATCATCAACGTTTGTATCAAGTTTCCAAGTTACTAACGTTTTGTTTTGTTGCAATAAAAACAAAGCATCATGTGAAGTTTTTGCATCATCACCTCCAACAGTAGTGGTATCGATATATTCTCCCTCTGCATCTATTGAATAGCTAAATGTTCCTGGCGTTTTCTTAACTACACCTGGAAAGCATTTAGTTGTGCTTTCAATCATTGCTAATGTTGTGTTTAATCCATTTGAAGTAAGACAAGCAACTGGCTTATAAGCCGATGTGTCCCAAATGTAAAGTATTCCTTTTTCGCCTCTTATTGACATAATTTCTATTTTTTATATATTATTAATTTATTTCAAAGATAATAAAATTATTTATATTAATTCTAAATAAGTATTTTTTTATTGTAAAGTTAAAATAACTCTAATAAAACTTCTGTAAACCGTTTGTGTTGCTGTACTACTGTCTAAATTACTTGGGAACTCATATCTTCGGTTAACAACTGTATAACCATCAATAGTAACGTTTTCAATTAATGATAATATATTGTTTTCCATGTCATCGTTAACCAATCTACTTCCAACATTCCCCGCACCATTATAGATTTTTACAATATCTAAAAGAGTATAAGAAATCCATTGGTAATTGCATTTAGTGGCTTTGTCAATCTCTTTATCTTGTGTTGAAATAATAACGTATTGAGTCGGATTATTATTACCGGTTACTTGCATATCATAACAATCGTAATCGTCTATTATTGCATCGTATAAAGCCTTCCTAACGTATTTATTTGGATTTACCATATTTATCTAATACTTTTTTTAACTTGTCTAAATATTCTGTTCTACCTTGCAATAATGCCGGATATAAATAAGGTCTTGGCCTTAAATTAAGTTGCTTTATTCCTTTGCCTTTAAATTTAATCGCCTGGTCCTTTAACTCGTTTGGAACATCAACTAAACCACCTGTACCAAATTCAACAAATGGAGCATAAGGAGCAATAACTCCCCCAGCTTCTACCTTCCAATTTAATGGATTATCTTTTATCGCTTGTATAGATTGTCCTAATTTACCAAAGTTTGCCGGAGCTAATTGCTTTGCGTTCTTTTCAATATTACGAGCAACTAATTCAGTAACTCCTTCAATATCCTTTTCCGCTTCTTTTCCGTACTTTCGTATATTAGTTAAAACACTATTTAAGCCTTTTATTTCCATTAAGTTCTTTGAGTAGCTTGTATTTCAATATCAATATTATCCAAATCAACATTTAAGATACTATCAATATTATATATTAGATCATTATATTTAATGAAATTATATTTGATAGTTAAATCCAAATTTACTCTATTTCTAACTGTGAATATAGTTTGAACAAAATTATCATTCTGACCATTTTCATTTAATCTCGATGAGTTTTTAGTCGTTACATTTGCCCATATTGAATAATCAAAATCAGTAGTAACAACGTTACCACCATAGCCATCAGCAACCGTTGTAGTTTTCCACACTTCTATTGATTTAGTATATTTTCTTGGTGTCATTACAAAAATCGTCTGTTAACATCAATATTAGATAAGACAAAGTCAGGAACACTATTCATAGCGTTTTTAGTTTCTGAATTATAAAACCAAAAATTGATAAGCTGTAAGGCACTATCAATTAACTCCGAAGGAATATCCTCAACGCTTGTGTAACCAGTTGTTAAAGTAACCATATTATTAACCGTTGGAACAATAGCATATAAAGGCCTGTAAATAATATCTAACTCATCTATATTGTCGATTGGATAATCATAAACTCTAACTTGTTGCACTAAAGCACAATCTTTAAAATATACTTTATCACGTGTTTTGAATATGTGATTTGTACGTTTCTCAATAAATGAAAGTGCAGAGTTTATCATTCCAGTTATTTCATCATCGGTAATAGTTTGCCCATCATCAACTTTAAGATATAACTTGGCTTGTTCTAAAGAAATAACATCGGTATAATCAGTCATTATTTTTTGGTTTTAGTTTCTTTTACTTCCTTCACTTCCTTTACTTCTTTTATATAACCATAAGTAAGCATTCCTAAAGCTTGTTCTTTAGTTAGCTCAATAGTTTCATCTACCTTATAGGTTTTTTTATTAGAATGAGTGTAAAATTGTTTTAATACTTTATATATCATAATATTGTAATAAAAAAAAGCCACCACAATCAAGTAGTGGCTTTATGTTAAAAATCTTAATGATTATGCAGTTGCAGTAAAATCACCATAAACCAATGCTAATGGTTGCTCAACAGCTAACGCTACTTGTGCTTCAATACGAGCAGTAATGTTATTGTTTACAAAGTTAGATCCTTCAGTTTCTGAAAACTCTAAAGATAATCCTTCAGTAGTTACTTTGTTAACTCTTGTCCAATCACCTACATAGTATTTGTGAGCAGTTAACCAAGTTGCTTTGAACACTTGAACTCCTGCAACTCTTAAAACTCCACCTTCGTAAGTAACAGCAGACTCTAAATCCATTTTCGCAGTTTTCAAGATATCTAAATAATCAGTTGGTCTAATAACGATACCATTTACAGTATAGTTAGCATCTTCTAATTTACCAATCTCATTGATAAGCATTTCAGATTTAGTGCTTCCTGTTATAACTTCAGTTGAATCAGTAGCATCATTAGCTAATACAGTATTAAATGCAGCGTTTTCAGCTTTCAAGTAATCTCTTCTTAATAAATCAGGAATAGCTGAAGTTATGTAAGATAAGTTATTACGCATTTTTTTAGAGTAACGAGCAAAACCAGCAATAAAGTTTGTTGGAACATCAACAGCAGTAAAATCGTAATCTCTTTGGTTTTTAGCAGAGTTTTCAGAGTTTGCTCCGATTGATCCTTCACCAGCACCTTCAACTGTATAAGTATAAGTTCCGCCATTAATGTTGATGTTACCTGTTAAGTCAGCAACGTTTACCATTTGAGCAGGGAATTTAACTATATCAAAGTTATAATCTCTTGGCTCTTCTCCAGTTAAGTTTGCAGTTGTCATGTTTCCAACTGTTTTCAATCTTACTTTGTTGTTTTCGTGAACATTTGCAATTTTTTCAGCATTGTCTTTAATTACAGATTTGATAGCATCAACTCCTTTGTTAGCAGTTGCTTTTGCTCCTTCTTGTAATTTAACATCCAATTTGTCAGCGTGATCTTGAACCGCTTTTAAGTCAGCAGCAAATTTAGCTTCAAGTTGATTTTTTACGCTTTGTAATTCTGCATCGAAAGTAGATACGATTTCCGCAGTTAATTTTGTTTCAAACGCTTCGATTGCGCTTTTTACTTCAGCAGATGTTTTAGTTTCTAATCCGCTTTTAATCTGTGCCAATTCGGCTAATAATTTTTCGTCCATTTTTTATTTTAAATTTAACGAGTTTCTAAATTGTTTTAACGTGTCTAATAATATCGGCTCATCATTTATAGTGGAAGTATCATCCGGCTGCATTGTGAGTGATTTTAATATTGTTTCAATCTGTCTTAATCTCTCATCTGAATAAGGCAAATTATAAGCTTTTGTAATAAGTTCCATAAGTCCGTAATGGCTTTGGATTGATTTTATATCCTGTACTGTTGACAACTGATTCGCTCCCCAAGATGATAAAAAAGAATATTCCATTAGCTTATATTCTTTGATAATGCTTTTATCTTTATTATCTCTTTGCATTACTCTATATCCAATGCTTAACTCTGCATTCAATCCAGTATCAAACATAAGCTTCACATCGGTAAACATATCTTTACCTAATGGCTTATTCATATTGAATTTAGTAGTAGTAAGTAAACCATAAGTATCTTTGGTATCAATAGCCAAAGGAACGCCAATCATCATTGTTGGATTATGATCCTTCAATACCCGGATGCGTTTAAAGTTTTCGTTTACGGTTTTATCAAATGAACCATAAGCGGAAATATCTCCATCGCTGTCTTTAAAGTTATAAACGTTAGCATAGGCAGTTATCACGCCTTTGGTTTCGTCTAACTCTTTTAAGTCGTAAGCTAATTGTTTAAACTCTATATTATCCATTTAAATTAGTCTTTATAACGACAAAGATATAAATTTTATTTAGACTAAATATAAATAAGATATATTTTTTTATTAGAATGTAAAAAATGTTTGTTTTAAGTCAAAATAGAATCGCATGGCCAAAGCATCGGAATAGTCAGGTGAATGTCCTATTAATTCCTTTACTTTCTCTTTTGGAAGTATTCGCAGTTTACCATCCTGGTCAATCTTATCCCTTTTAACTTGTTCTAACTCTTTGCTTATTATATCTTGTACATCGGCATTGTTGCAATCGATAAATAGTTTATTCGCCTGGATCAGTTCAGCAAGTTTATAATAGCATTGCGTTTTTAGGTTTTGATACTCTACATTATTGTTTTCCTCTTTTAATGCTTTGGAATTATTTACAAATCCTTTACAGCGGACAATATCCACAACACCACCACCAACACCATCTTCATCGGCAACCACATTAGACAATGGGACTCTATGTTTATTCATTAATGATTTGATTGCTTCGGCAGTTTCGGTAATACTTGATTTGTCTAAAGTAAATATTTCAATAACCCTAAAGCCACTCCAAACTAATATAACCATCTTATCACTTCCGTATCGAGCAATATCAGCACTAATATACATATCACCACTATCAACAAAGTCGTTAGTAAATATGTTCTGTATCTTATCAAAATCAATAAGCCTTGCAGGATCATTGTCAAACTCCCAATTACCATAATATAACCTTTGCTTACTATTTTCATCTAAAGCGAGTAAACTATCTAAATATGATAATGGTAAGTTAGGATTGTCAGTTGGAAGCGATTGTATAAACTTTCTCGTTTCATTTATAGTTCCGGCAGCAGTAGGAAGGTAAAACTTTGAATAAGTCCAGTTCTTTGCCGGGTTGCACGTTCCTAATATCTTTGGAGTAAGGTTAAACTCGTTTAGTTTATATCTTATCCTGGATGTAACTATTTGCCACGCTTTAAATGATATTTGATTGCACTCATCTATAAAAGCTCCGGTTATCTCTAACGAACCTAAACTATCAAAGTTAGGATCAGCGGGATAGGAATATAAATCCTTTAAAAGTATTTCGCTTCCATTGGTCCAGGTTATCACTCCTGTTTGACTATTGTAGTTATAGGAAGTAGATAGTTTTAAATTAGATGTAAGTTCAAAGAAAGTGTTTAAAGTAGTTTCTTTTAATGTCTTTAGCTTTGACCTTCCCATTAGCCAACGAGTGCCTGGATAGGTTTGACATTGTTCGATAAGCCATAAAACACCGAGAGCGGATTTGCCACCACCCGCAGCACCACCATAAAGTATTTCCTTTGTGATATTATCTTTAAGATAATAAACAGCGTGTTCTTGCTTAATTAATAGTTTCATTTGGTTTTATTCCACTACCTAAACTAATAATGTTTGTAGTGATTTCACCGGAGTGTTCTGTTTGAATCCTATCGCTGTATTCTTTAGGCTTTAATTTAGAAAGTTCCCATTTCTTTGCATCTATTTTTAACCTTTGAAGTTGAACCCATCCAGGATCAATTTTACCTGTAACCGGATCCCTTTGAGGTTCTTCCATATAATCACGTTCAATACTTTCAAATTTTACTTCAATCCTATCATCTTTTGCACGTGCGTATTGGTCGGAAAATTGTACATCTTCTTTTACCCATTCGTTAAAAGTATCTCTATTTATAGTTTTTAATTTTTTAATTGCAGACCGCAAAGAAGCACCATTTTCAATTTCTAAAATGATACTATTAAAGATTTTAGTCTTTTGTTCTTTACTATATGCCATAATTTTATATTTTTAAAAACCTACCACCGGAGCAGTAGGTTACCGGTAAATTTAATTTGCTACCGTTTTATTATATTAATTCTCCTATTTTACCTAATTCATTAATAACATCGGGATTATTATCATAATGTTTTGAAATGCCTAATTCTTTAATCTTTTCAATCTTTGCTTTATTAGATCCTGTTGCAAATATACGAGAATGTGGAATATTTAGTTTATCAGCTTTGCTATACATCATAGATTTAGATGAACGAGCTGAAATAATATAAACAATATTACCTTTATTTATTTCTTCTTGTGCTAATTCCATTCCTTTAGCGGTTGACAAAGTTCCATCATAATCAAATGAAACTTTTATTTTTTCAGCTTTAGTTTCGGTCCAGGCTGATTGACAAACTGCATAACGTTGCTGTACATCATATTCATCATTCATTTTTTCATCCTCCATACATCTTTGAATGAAGTCAGTTCTATTCTCGCTTGGAGTTGGGTTTGGTATTGGCATAATAGTTTTTTAATACGTTAAACCTACTCTATTGCTAAAATAGGTAAAGAGTAACTTTAATTTACTACTCCCGTTAATTTTTATTCATTAAGTTTCTAATCGCTATATTTTTTTTAATCTCATCGTATAGTTCACCGTTGAATTCCAATATGAAATCAGTTCCATTTAAAACCAAACACATTGTTTCGCTGTCAATCACATAACAACCATTCACATCAGAGATAACAAAATCAAAGTTTCGGTATTCCTGATCATGTTCAGTTTCTATTAAAACTCTCGGCTGTTTCATAAAAACAAAGATAATTAAAAAATAATTATAAAAAAGTTTGGTAGTTAATTATAAATAACTATATTTGCATATAACTAAAACAAAAATTATGAAAACATTTTTATCAAAACAAAAGTACCAAGTTTACGCAATTGGATTCATTGCAGTATATTTTTTAACCAGATTTTTATATTAATTATGAGTATCAGAGCAAAGCAAAAATTCTATAACCAAGCAGTAATACTTGGAATAGATTTAAAGGATTTGGATGTTGAGAAATTAGATTTTTCAGCACCACAGAAACACAAGAGCAGTTTTAAGAAACGAGCTTCAGAAATAAAAGAATTATACAACTATCGATTTCCGGTTTATGTAGAGCCAAGAAGTTTTGATTTCGGATTGTTTAACATTGAATTTAAAAGAAAATGACAGATCAAGAAAAAAAAGAATTAGACTATGTCTTAAAGACAGCTATGCAAGTAGCATTAGGAATAGCAGTATTGTTTCTTGGATTACTAATTATAACTAATCTATTATGAAGAAGTTAATATTAGACTCGATATTGGATTTTTGTAATGAGAACTATAATTGGTTTGATTATTATATTAACTCCAAAGGCTTTGAAATTTACGATAATGATTTCAATGTTATTGCTGTTGTTGATTTTGAGGTTGAGGTTGAGGTGTATCGTAAGCCATGCACCGGTAATTATTTCAATCCGCCTGAAACAGGTGAATGTGATTTTATACTTTACGAAATAACTGTACACGAAGTTTATAACTCAAAAGGCAAATTACTGCCAAACTATAAATTGAAACTACAAAGCGAATTGGATAACGTAAAAGGTAAAATAATATGACAGCAGTAGAATGGTTAGAAGATTGTTTAACAGAGCAATATCCAAATGGTAAATTTGTTTGGAATACAAGAGCAGATATAGAAGCTTTATTTAAACGTGCCAAAGAAATGGAAAAGCAACAGATAGTTGAGGCAAGAGTAAAAAAACCATTACAATCAGAATGGGATGAAGCAGAACAATATTACAACGAAACTTTTAACAAATAAATTATGAAAACAAAAAATAGTTACCCAAGTTCAGAGTTTGAATCTAAAGATAGATGCCCATCTTGTGGAAGTTATTGTGATATTCATATAGATTTAGATGATAATGATAAATGTAATGATTGTAAAATTTTTAAAGACAATTTAGAAACTGCTTCTATTGATTATAGAGATAAATCTGATGATGAAAATACAGATGAAGAAACAATGTTAATAAATGTAAATTGGTATGATAAACAAGAAGCATTTATAGCAGGTGCTAAATGGCAACAAGAAAGAAGTTATAGTGAGGAAGAAGTGATAGCATTTGGAGAGGATATATTTAAACATTATCTATTAGCACATTCCAAAGGAGTTAAAAATTTATTTGAACAATTTAAAAACAAATAAGATGACAGCAGTAGAATGGTTATGTGAACAATATCATTTGAAACAAGATATAGAGATAGTTAAACAAGCCAAAGAAATGGAAAAAGAACAATTAGAATATGCCTGGAACTCATCAGATCAAAACATGCGTTTTCAGTTTAGTAGTTCATCATATAAACCTATTACATTTAAACAATGGTTAGAAATTTTTAAAGAAGAATAATATGAAAAAAGAAAAAAATTTAGGAGGCAGACCTAAAGCATTTATAGACGATGTGGCGGTTGTATTGCCAATATCAGTTCCAAGCAAAGAACGTGAAAGATTGCGTATAAAATGGAACAAAGATTTAGATGAATTTAGAATTAAGAAAAAATAAATTTGTTTATTAATTATAAATTACTATCTTTGTAAAAGCATTGGTCAGAGTGCTTAAAACCGAAACATAACTATTCCCTCTGACACTACATACTGACCTATGTTTTGAAAGAGGGATTTTTTATTTAAACTATTATGAAAACACTATTTGAAAATTTAAAAGAAGAACACAAATTGCAGTTGGAAGTGATGAAAGAAGATTATCCATCCTCTTATGCTGCTTTGGTAAAAACATTACAAGACAACACTTTGTTTACGCTGCTGACAATATCGGAAGCATATACATTGCTAATTAACACGAGTAACAAAAGTTTTTCAGTAACCAATTTAGCCGAACTATTTTATGAGTAATTTACCAAAAATTAATGATTTATATTCCGATAAACTTTCTATTCAGAAAGCGGATGTATTTGTAACTTTAATGAATCAGCAACCTAAACAAGAATGGGTAAAAGACCATCCTTTTATAAGAGGTTATAAATACTTACCTATTGAAAGGATTGAATATTTATTAAAAACTATATTCAAGTCTTATAAGATTGAAATTACAGGCCAAGGCACATCATTTAACGGTGTTTGGGTAACTGTTAGAATACATTATTTGCATCCGGTAAATGGCGAATGGTTGTTTCATGATGGCATTGGTGCTTCGCAGTTACAAACTGCCAAAGGAACATCCCCTGCGGATTTAAACAATATCAATAATGGTGCTTTATCAATGGCCTATCCTGTTGCAAAAACAATAGCTATAAAAGATGCTGCGGATCACTTTGGTAAGTTATTTGGATCTGATTTAAACCGTGAGGATTTAATTAACTACGAATTAGATTTGACATTGATTGAATTAACACCGGATCATCCTAATTGGAATAAGGTAAAAGAAGCTGTAAAAAGCGGTAACTATACGATTGAACAAATACGAACTAAATACAATTTATCAGATGAAAACGCAAAACAACTTATTTAAAGCACGAGCTTCCGCTTCAGGAAAGCTAATGACTGCTCCAAGAGCAAAGACTGAAACATTATCAGAAACAACAAAGACTTATGTTTATGAGTGGTTAAAAGAAAGCATTTACGGAATTCGTAAAAATATCAATAACAAATATTTATCTAAAGGATTATGGCTTGAAGATGAAGCTATCGATAAGACTATTGAATTATTAGATTTGTCCTTTGCTATTAAGAATGAGAAATTTTTTGAAGATGATTATTTTACAGGAACTCCGGATTTAATTGTTGATGGTGTTGTTTACGACACAAAATGCAGTTGGGATTGTTTTACGTTCCCATTATTTGATAATGATATACCAACTAAAGATTATTACTATCAATTACAGGTTTATATGCACCTTACAGGATGTAAAAAAGCATGTTTAGTTTATGTATTGTTGAACACTCCTGAAGAATTAACTTATGAAGAAAAACATAACTACGATGATATGGATGCGAAGT
>Ga0222712_10001268_pt1 | contig 31831 bp, 25 predicted proteins | sample C33_657DmetaG_FD_165043 | JGI IMG/M metagenome (GOLD analysis project Ga0222712, IMG submission 165043) | Estuarine water microbial communities from San Francisco Bay, California, United States - C33_657D | ecosystem: Environmental > Aquatic > Marine > Unclassified | place: USA: California...
ATTGAGCAAAAAGTAAAACTAATAAGTGCAAAAACGCCTCGTTTAGTTTTCTACCCAGAAGGGGGAGAAATTATTGCAGGTACCAACACCACTATTGCTATTAAAGCAGTAGATGAATATGAGAACCCCGTAAAATTAGAAGGCTATATCAATGACAATATAGATAGCTCAGCACTCACTTGGTTTAAAACCGACAGCATAACAGGATTGGGTAAAATATCCTTTTTTGTTTCAAAGTCTAAAAACTATGCAGCTAATTTTAAATGGGGCAATCAAGTAATGAAAGCCAATTTGCCCCCTATAAACCATTATGCCAGTCAAATTGCAATTAAGGAGCAAACGCCTACAACCCTTAAGGTAGTGGTTTCACAGGGCGACTCTTTATATCAGAAAGGCAAGCAATCCTATATATTAGGTATTCATAAAGATAGTCTCTGCTTTGCAAGTGTAGGTGTGGATATGTATGAATTAAATATTCCTAAATCGTATTTCCCTGCAGGTATTTCAAAACTATTATTATTTAATGAAGCGCAAGAAGTGGTTAGTGAAAGAACATTTTTTATTACGAAACCAAAAGAAGAATTATTTATTAGTACCGATAAACAAAATTATGCTGCAAGAGATAAAGTGGTACTAACCTTGTACAAAGGAGACTCTGTTTTGCATCCTAATTTTACTGCATTGTCTATTGCAGTAACAGACGATAATGCCATTAAACATACTAGCAATATTACAACTAATGAAAATCTAGTATTAATGGAGCCCACTAATAATACTAGTGAGCTTGAACTACTAAGCCAACCTATGATTTTCAAAGGCAAAAATTATAGCAAGCAGGCAATGGCTAATAAAATAGTTGTTAAACAATCGGAACTTCCTGTAGATACCCTTTTTTCAAATATCAAAGGCAGAATTCTTAATAAAAAGAAACTTCCGGTGGCCAATAGAGTAGTTACCATTTATACGAATAAAAGATTTTATTTATTTGATACCGATACCACTAATGCTAGAGGTGAGTTTGAGTTTTCTGTTCCACCTTATTTAGATAGCGTAGCTTTTACTTTGCAAGTTGCTACCTTAAAAGGAACTAAAGTGGATGAAAAAATTATTATAAATGTGAGTTCGCCTTTTCCGAAATTTTCTACACCCCTTTCTTTAAAAAAGAAATTTCCGATAGAGGATCTTAACTACATTAGTAATTTACGCAATACTAATTTCAAGGATATTTATAAGGGAACAGGGAAGGAATGGCTACAATCGGTTTTTGTAAAATCGAGTATTAAGGCCAATACTTATAATACCAGTAAAAGAGTAAGTAGTTTTTCACAAGTAATCACAGGAGAGGCAATTCAGAACATTAACCGAACAGATGCCAGCAATGCCTTGTTAATGATACCTGGCCTACATTTAAGAGGCGGTTATTTAACATTAGGAGCCCTTACTTCTTTTGGTGCAAGTGCTAAAGACGAGCCCTTACTTATAGTGGATGGTGTAATGTTAGCAGGAGGAAGTGGCCCGCAAGTAGTTCCTGATGAAGTAGGTGTTATGTCTTTTCAGAATAGTCCGGTAATGGCAGAGATAGTTAGAATATCACCTGATATTATTGATTTTATAGAAGTGCTGAAAGGCCCAGAAGCTTCTTATTACGGAACCATGTCATCCAATGGTGTAATCCTTATTAATACCCATCGCAGATCGAATTTTAGTAGTCAATATGAACAATACGGAAGTTTAGTCTATAATCCTGCTTCTTATCATTTAGCACCCCTATTTAATACTCCAGATTATTCCAATTTGGATATTAAAAAAGCATCCTTTAATGATAATAGGTCCACCTTGTATTGGAATGGACATTTATATACAAACCTTAATGGCAAAGCCCAGGTTGAATTTTATACCGGAGATGTAAATACAAATTACACCATTTCAGTAACAGGTATTACAGCAAGTGGAGAAATTATTCAGAAAAATGCTAGTATTAGAAGAAATTAATAAGCTGCTATTTTTTACAACTTATTAATTAAATGCCCTAATACATCTTTAAAAGAAAAGCCTTCCGTTAATTTTTCCTTATTCAATTTTTTATTTTCTACTAAGGCCCATAAAATAAATTCTTTCATAAAGTAGGCGTCTTCCTTACTAGTATCAGGCGCGTATTTTTTCATGAGTGCATCTAATGGCTTTACTTCATCTAATACTTTCTTGTATTGCTTCTCATCAAAGTCTTCGTATAATTCAAAGCCACCTTCTGCAATAAACCAATCTAACAAGTCAGAGTAAGCATTTTTTTCATTTTGCTTTTCTAGTTTACTAATTTTTGGGAATTGAAATTTAAATAAAGTGCTAATGGCCTTTTCTATTAAAAGATTAGCAATGACTTCAGCACCTTCTTGCTCTCCTTCGTATACTAGTTCTACTTTTCCGGTAATGGCGGGTATAATGCCCATAAAATCGGATAAGCGCACTGCTGTTTTAGTTAGCCCATTTTTCAAAGCCCTTCTTTCTGCAGCACTTATTAAATTTTCCATAGCAGAAATAGTCATTCTTGCACTCACGCCACTTTTAGCATCAATGTATTCACTAGTCCTTGCTTCAAAACTAATTTGCTCTATAATATCTTTGGCTAAATTAGGAACATATACAAGTTCCGATTGTACTGCATTTATTCTAGCTTCTTGTTCTGTAATTTTTTTAGCAACTGCAATATTTTTTGGATAATGCGTTAAAATTTGTGAACCAATTCTATCTTTCAAAGGCGTTACAATACTACCTCTATTGGTATAATCCTCAGGGTTAGCGGTGAAAATAAATTGAATGTCTAAATTCATTCTTAGTTTAAAACCTCTAATTTGTATATCGCCCTCTTGTAGAATGTTAAATAAGGCTACTTGTATTCTAGCTTGTAAATCGGGAAGCTCATTAATGACAAAAATACTTCTGTTGGCTCTAGGAATCATTCCAAAATGGATCACACGCTCATCGGCATAAGATAATTTTAAATTGGCTGCCTTTATAGGGTCTACATCTCCAATAATATCTGCAATGGTAACATCAGGGGTAGCCAATTTTTCAAAGAACCTTTCATTGCGGTGTAGCCATTCAATAGGAGTGGCATCGCCTTTCTCACTAATTAAATCCTTGGCGAATCTTGAAATGGGGGCCAAGGGGTCATCGTTAATTTCAGAGCCAGCTACAAAAGGAATATACTCGTCTAATAACTGTATCATTAAGCGAGCTAATTTGGTTTTAGCCTGTCCTCTTAAGCCTAATAAATTAATATTATGCTTCGATAAAATAGCTCTCTCAATTTCAGGAATAACAGTTTCTTCAAAACCATGTATGCCTTCAAAAGCAGGCACCCCTTCTTTTATTTTAAGAATTAGATTATCTCTTAATTCATCTTTAATACTTTTAGTTTGGTAACCTTGTTTTTTTAAATCACCAAGGGTTTTTATTTTGTCAATTTTCATATAAATATGGTTGTACTAATTATTTAAGTTTCTTTTTTCTATTGGTTTCGTAGTCTTCAAATATCATTTCTCCTAAACCCTTTAAGCCTGTGTAAAAAGCTTTTCCTTGATTCGCTTCGGTAAAGGCATTCACAAATTTTTGTAAGTAAGGGTCCTGCGCAATCATAAAAGTGGTAATAGGTATATGTAATTTTCTAGCCATCTTCGCTTGATTATAACATTTCTCTACTATGTATTGGTCTAGTCCATTGCTATTCATATAATAATTACCATCGGCTTCTTTAATACAACTAGGCTTGCCGTCGGTAATCATAAATATTTGCTTATTGGTATTTCTCTTTCTTCTTAGAATATCCATAGCCAGCTGCAAACCCGCTACCGTATTGGTATGATAGGGCCCAACTTTTAAATAAGGTAGTTCTTGAATACTAATAGTCCAGGCGTCGTCTCCAAATACTAGAATATCAATGGTGTCTTTAGGATAACGCGTGGTAATTAATTCTGCTAATGCCATGGCCACTTTTTTAGCAGGTGTAATTCTGTCTTCTCCATATAAAATCATGCTATGACTTATATCAATCATAAGCACGGTACTCATTTGAGATTTTTGTTCTGTTTGTTCTACTACTAAATCGTTTTCTGTTAAATTAAATGCATCAATGCCATGATTAATTTGTGCATTTTTAATACTCTCTGTTAAAGAAATATTTTCAATATTGTCGCCAAAATTAAATTCCTTGAATTCTCCATTTTTTTCATCGCCCTGGCCCAAGGTTTTTGTTTTATGATTGCCCTTGCCTGCACTTTGTAAATTCCCGAAAATATTATTCAGTGCAGTTTGCCTAATGGCCCTTTCAGTTTTAGCTGTTATTTTTGTTTCTCCATCTCCTCCACCATCTTTAATTTCTTGTTTGATATAGCCCTTCTTTTTTAAATCCTCTATAAAATCGTCAATGGTATATTTTTCGTCAGTTAATTTATATTCCACATCTAATTCACGCATCCAACTAATGGCTTCGTCAAAATCGCCTGAAGTATGCACAATGAGTTCCTTGAATATTTCAAACAATTTATCAAAGGGTGATTGATCTGGGGCTTCGTATGTTTTAAACTGAAATCCTTTCATGATGTTAGCTGTATTACCTAATGGGTAGCTATACTATGGATAAGCTTACGAATTAGGCGGGAGTAAATTTACTTGTAAAAACTGAGTTTTAAGCAATTTGTTTAAGGCTCAGCTAGGGGTGGAGGCGGTATTCAAAAACAAACCAATTCGATTGGCTAAGAAGCCCTATTTTTGAAGCCTAAATTAAATAAAATGGCTACTAAAATTACAATTAATAATAACGGGTCAATTAAAGTGGAAGGCGATTTTACTATTGAAGATCGTAGTGGAAATACTTACGATTTAGCAGGTAGAGAAGTAATTGGACTTTGTCGTTGCGGCTTAAGCAAAAACAAACCTTTCTGCGATGGTGCACACAATGGCAACTTTACGCATGAGGCTGCTGCTTTCGCACTTCCTCCTAAAAAAACGGTTTAATACTGAAATAGTAGTTTAATCAATTAAAGTAGTTGATCAAACTCGTAATTAGCTTTTTAAACTAGCTAAGTCAATTACAAAACGGTATTTCACATCTCCTTTTAACATTCTTGTATAGGCTTCATTGATGCCTTGCATAGGTATTATTTCTATGTCTGAAACAATATTGTGCTCGGCGCAGTAGTCAAGCATTTCTTGTGTCTCTTGCATGCCACCAATACAAGAACCTATTACACTTCTTCTATTAGTGACTAAAGAAAACGGTTGCACTTTTGGAGACTCAATGGGAAGGCCTACTACCATTAACTTTCCGTTGGTAGCTAATAAATTTAAATAAGTGGTAAAATCGTGATTGGCAGAAATAGCATCTAAGATCACATCAAAATAACTATTGTATTTTTTCATTGCCTCTGCATCGGTGCTAATTAAAAAATGTGTAGCTCCTAATTTTTTGGCATCGGCTTCTTTTGAAGGAGAAGTACTAATAACAGTTACTTCTGCACCAAAAGAAACAGCGAACTTCACGCCCATATGACCTAGCCCACCTAATCCAACTATAGCCACCTTCATTCCTTTTTTAACACCCGCAAATACTAAAGGAGAATAAGTAGTAATACCTGCACATAATAAAGGAGCCACTGCTGCTAAATCTAATTTAGCAGATACGTGCAATGTGTAACGCTGATCCACCACAATTTGTGTTGAATAACCACCCATCGTAATTCCTGTTCCGTTTCTTTCTTTAGCATTATATGTACCTGTCATACCTTCTGCACAATATTGCTCTAAACTCTCTTGACAATTTTTACAAGTTCTACAACTATCCACCATTACACCTACACCTGCTAAATCACCAATTTTGAATTTGCTAACACCGCTTCCTACTGCAGTAACCTTACCAACAATTTCATGACCTGGTACCATGGGATAAACAGAGCCACCCCATTCGTTCTTGGCTTGATGAAGGTCGCTATGGCAAACACCACAATATAAAATTTCTACTTGAACATCGTTTTCTCCTAGGTTTCTTCTATCAAAAGAATAAGCTTCTAAAGCAGTGGTAGCACTTAATGCTGCGTATGATTGGGTATTGGGCATGATTTTAATTTTGAATGCTAAAGTTAAGTAGGTATTTATAGAAAACCTTAGAATTCTTAATTAATAAAAGGAGTAGACCATTTTTTATCGCTATACACTAATGTACCAGATAAAGTTCTCATAAAGGCAATCACAGCATCTCTTTCATCGGTAGTTAAATTTAATTGCTGTGTGTTATTATTAGGTCTTAATTTTCCATCTAAATTATTGTTTCTTGGATTCGCAGGAATATTATTATAATGCGCAAGTACGGCAGCTAAATTATTAAACACACCATTGTGCATCATACGGCTATTAATAGTTCCATCAGTTTTTAATAAATCTCTTAAGGAAGGGGCCCTTGTATCATTCAATTCAATATCATTACTGCCTATAATACCTATGATGCCATTGTTTCTTGAATTAGGGTCGATATCAAATTCAGGGGCGTTATGACAACTATTACAACCTAGGCCACCTGCAATTCTTATTCCATTATTATTAAAAACAGGAGGGGTCATATATAAATTTTTCCCTGTATTTTCTGTTGCGGTGAAATTAGGAAAGGGGTCGTTGTCATTTCTAACTTGTGCCCTTCCAATATCATATTTAGCATCGAAGGATTGTATACTTCTTACAAATTGTGCTAAGGACTCCTGCATTCTTGCTTCTGTTACAACCGTGTCTCCATATACAAATTTAAATAGCTCGTTGTAATAATTAATTTTTGAAAGTTTAGTAATTAAACTTGCCATATTGCCTCTTCCATTCACACCACTAAAACCCATTTCTAAATGATCTTGTATAGGCATGGTGGTTTGTTGTTCTAAAGAAGTGGCTCTTTCATTCCAAAAGAATTTTGCTTCGTTGGCAAATCTTGCATTTATTAAACGCATGGAATGTCTAACAGTTTGTCCGCCTTCCACACCAGCACTTATTAAACTAGTATCGCTAAAGGCAAAATTTTGTTTATGGCAACTACTACATGAAATGGTATTGGTAGTGCTTAAATTTTTATCATAAAAAAGTACCCTTCCTAAACTGGCTTTAGCATTGGTGATGACATTGTTGCCGGTATTGTCTTTATTAATATAGTTAGGAATTACTTGGTTGGCATAGTTCAGTAAATTCAGTGGGTCGATATTGGTTCCGAATGTTAATTTAATAGCAGCATAAGGATCTACCACTGTCATTGCAACGGGGTTATTAGTTTGCGTATTTCCCCCGGTATTTGAAGGGATAGATGGTAAGGCAAGGTCGGTTTTGGAACAACTTATGATTAAGCCAATCAATAGCAGAAATGCAATGGTAACTAAGTTTGATTTTTTCATAATGATAAGTTTTAAGGTATTGCCATTAATAATAGGTAACAAATAGCAGAAATAATTCTACCTACTAGCCTTCTTATTTTTGAATAAGACCTCAAACTTTAATAAAGGTTTAAGCAAATTAAATGCTTTTAACTTATTGTTAAGGAATTGGGTATTAACTAATGAAGAAGTTCCAAAGAAATAGCGAAGAAAATGAGCAAAAACCTTATTTTTTACCGGTTTTAATTGCGGCTTTCTCTTTATTTTGAGCAATTCTATATTTCACAATTGCTTGAATTAATTTAACGGGTAGGGGTTTCTCTACTGGAAATTGAATAGCCCCTTTGGATGTTTTATAAGGTAGTAGTTCTTTTTTGAAAACGATAATAGGACTTGCGGTAGGAAAGAAGCCATAATGATTTCTAAAGGCTGCGAAATACACTAAAATACCTTCTTGTTTAAAAGCGGGCATGCCATAACTAATTACTTCTGTGGCCTTGGGGGCTGCCTTCTGTATTATTATTCTAAATTTTTCAAGACTAGCCCTCTTCTCTAATGGTTGAGCGGCTATATAATCGTCAATGGTTTCAATTTTTATGTTTTTCATCCTAGTACTAATTTACATAACTTTTGAATTTATTATAAAATATATTGCCCTGCTAATGCAGTAAAGCTTTTTACTTCTAAAGCTTCCCAGTTTTTATCTTTTTGTAAATAAGGCGCTATAATGCTTGCCACCATGGGCGCTACTGCTATGGCTAATTTGGCATCTAAAAAAAGTAGCCTCATTCTTCTAGCTAAAATATCTTCAATACAAATGGCCATTTCATATTTTACTGCATACACTATGCCTGCCTTGGTAAATGTATAATTTGGATGTACTAATTCTTTTAATGAAATATCATTTTTTATAATTTCATTCATCCTATTTTCTTTCTCTTGCTCATTGCCAATTGGAGTATGGGCAGTCATACACTTTACTTTATTGAACTTTCCTATAAAGGCTGCATTGTCCACTGCATCAGCAGCCATTTTTCTATAAGTAGTCCATTTGCCGCCCGTAATAGTTATTAGCCCGCTAGATGACACACTTAAATGATGTTCACGTGAAATAAGTGCCGAGCTAACCTTAGTTTTTTGTTTAACAAGTGGTCGCAAGCCCACATACACACTATTTATATCGGCTCTTGTTATTAAGCTGGTACAATACCTATTTATATGTTTAATGATAAATTCTATTTCCTCTTCTAAGGGTTTTGGTTCAAATGAAATTTCTTCAATAGGTGTATCGGTAGTACCTAGAACCACTTTATCATGCCAAGGCACAGCAAATAAAACACGGCCATCGTCGGTTTTAGGTATCATCATGGCATCTGTGCCTGGAAAAAATTTAGCATCAATAACTAAATGAATTCCTTGGGAAGGGCTTACTAAATCATGTTCTAATTCATTGTCCATTTGAACAATGGCATTGGTAAAAACACCTGTGGCGTTTACAACTACCTTAGTGGTAAGTGTATATTTTTTTTCTGATAGTACATCTATACATTCTACCCCTGTAATTTTATCATTGGTTTTTATAAAGCCTAATACCTTGCAGTAGTTAAGTACAGTGGATCCTTTATTAATGGCAGTAGCCGCTATCTCAATAGCTAAATGGCTATCATCGAACTGTCCATCATAATACAGAATACCTCCTGCTAATTTATCGGCGTTAATAGTAGGAAGGTGAGAGGTGGCTTCTTTTTTAGAAAGTATTTGGGTATCGCCTACTGATAATTTTCCAGAAAGTAAATCGTAAAATTTTAATCCTAATCCATAAAACATTTTTTCCCACCAACTGAAAACGGGAACAATAAAAGTTTGCACCGATGTTAAATGAGGTGCATTTTTTAATAGATAGCCTCTTTCTCTTAATGCTTCTCTAACTAATTTAATATTGCCTTGTTCTAAATACCTAACACCACCATGTACTAATTTGGTAGATCTACTAGAAGTACCCTTGGCAAAATCATGTCCTTCTAAAAGTAGGGTTTTATAGCCTCGGGTAGCTGCATCTAAAGCGGTGCCTAGTCCAGTAGCACCTCCTCCTATTACAATTATATCCCAAACAGTGTCGGTGGCTAGGGATGCTAATTGTTCGCTTCGGTTCATACTATTTTTTAATGGACTGATGTAAATTTACTTATATTTATTAGTATTAAAATGATCTTGTTCAAAGGTCTAATGTATAAACCAAAAATGCCTCCCATGAAAATTATAGTAAACTTTCTATGCTTCTGCTTATTTGCTCTTCAACTGAATGCTCAAATTCCAGAAGGTAAAACAGTCATTAGTTCATTACACATTTATACACTTGAAACAGGCAAAACTGAAATGATTCTAAAAGAAAAAAGACATTTTGAAGCGCCCAACTGGTCGCATGACGGTAAGTTTTTATTAATTAATGCATCGGGCATATTGGAAAGAGTAAGTATTAAGGGAGAAAAATTAGGCGTACTTCCAACAGGTGATATAGTTAATGCCAATAATGACCATGGCTATACTTTTGATGGCAAGACTTTATTTATTTCAAGCAGCCTGCCTTCCATTAAAGAGGGTTCTTCTTTTATTTTCAAAGTAGCAAGTGAAGGGGGCAGCCCCATGAGACTAACTGCCAATACGCCTTCTTATTGGCATGGTGTTTCTCCCAATGGCAAAACTATTGTCTATTGTGCCGAGCGTAATGGCAATTATGATGTGTATGCAATGAGTAGTGATGGTGGCCCTGAAACAAGATTAACTGAAACAGAAGGCTTGGATGATGGTCCTGAATATAGCCCTGATGGAAAATATATTTATATCAATTCTTTTAGAACAGGTAAGATGCAAATTTGGAGAATGCACCCGGATGGATCTAAGCCAGAACAAGTTACTTTTGATAATTACTCTAATTGGTTTGCACATATTAGTCCTAATAGCAAACAAGCCACTATAATTTCTTATATAGAAGACCAAGAACAAAAACATCCCTTTGGTAAGCAAGTAAAATTAAGATTGTTGAATTTAGAAGATAAATCCATTAAAGATTTAACAGAGCCTTTCTTTGGAGGTCAAGGCACTATCAATGTTCCTTCTTGGTCACCCGATGGTAAGAAGTTTGCTTTTGTTAGATACGAATTAGAAGACAAAAAATAACCTATTAAGTATTTTAATAGGTTATATAGAATTTTATAAAAAGAAGTTTAGTTGGAGTTATTCAATTAAACTTCTTTTATATTAAACAAGTTTCATTCCAATTGGATCCCACAAAATAGGTTTGTTTTGTTGCGCACTTAAATTACAAGCAATAGCAGGTGCTGCAGCTCTTAAACCAAAGGAAGCGTCTTCATATATTTTGCTGCCCGTTCTAATGGCATTGAAAAATACAATCATGTGGTCTAATCTATCATCATAATTATTAGGGGCTTCAAATTTAGCTTCCTTATTAATATCATAGCCGCCCTCTGTATCATTACCATATTCAGACGCATACCATTTTTTAAAATCTTCTTTTTGTTTATTAGAAAAACTATCAAAAGAATCGTAGCCGCCATAACCAGGTACAGCGCGTCTTTTCAAGGTTTTTACCACTAAGCCATTGCCAAATGATTCTATCACACCCTCTGTTCCAATTAATTTAATACCAAAGGGTCCCTTGCCTTCACCATCGGTTAAGTTTACTCTTGTCACCACATGAAATGCATTATGTTTCTCAGTGGTTTTATAATTCATCACTGCATTAATAATATCAAAAGAGTCTCTTCCATCTTTCCATAATTTTAAATCGGCAATACTCATAATTTTTTCAGGACCTACTGCGCCCGTTACGGTATGTATACCCGTTAACAAATGCACAATTAAATCTCCAGCAGCACCTGTTCCATATGCACCATAATTACGCCATCTAAAAAAACGCTTTGCTTCAAAAGGAACTTTAGGAGCAGTACCTAAGAAAGTATCAAAGTCAATGGTTTCAGCAGATGCGTCGGTTGGAATAGAATAATTCCATGCACCTCTTGCATCGGAACGATCGCAAAAAGATTCCACCATGGTTAAATCGCCAATGGTTCCTGCTGCTAATAATCTCTTTGCTTCAAGTATACCTACTGAACTAGCCATTTGACTTCCTACTTGAAACACTTTGCCCGTTTCTTTCTGTGCATTAATGACGCCCCAACCTTGTTCAATTTTTTGAACCATTGGTTTTTCGCAATACACATGTTTGCCAGCGCGCATAGCATCGATAGATATTTTTTGATGCCAATGATCGGGGGTACATATTAAAACAGCATCTACATCTTTACGTGCTAATAATTCTCTATAGTCTTGTGTCGTAAAAATTTGATTGCCCCAGGTTTCTTTAGCACCTTCTAAACGGCCTTTATATAAATCACAAACAGCTACTAATTCCACACCCGGCACTTTTAAAGCAGTATCGGTATCATAATGTCCAATAATACCAGAGCCTATTAAGCCAATTCTAATTTTATCGTTGGCACTTACCTTAATTTTTGAATTTAGTATAGAAGCGCTTGATGAAGCGTTTGATGTATTGGAACTTGCGCTAGCGGCATTTCCTACAGCCAATAATGCCATAGAGCCCCCTATATTTTTTATAAAATTTCTACGATTATTACTCATGATTTTTGGATTTAAGTGTTTGTGTAATCTCTATCATAAATCTATTAATAATATTTTGAATTTTGAAGAAATTTTATTGCCCATTACATATGCGGTCTAATAGCCCAATAAATAAGTTATCTTTGCGTCATTACAAGCAATTACATTACAGGCAATCACATTGCAAGCAAATTATTAGCATATGAAATGGAGTCTTATTAAATTATCCTTTTTACTTAGTTTCTTTATTTCCCTAAATTTAAATGCACAGGATAGTACCCTAGGCCATCAATCAAACCATAAAAAAAATATTTTTACTTTAGCATTATATAAGCAACCAGGCTTAGATTCCATGGTAGACTTTGTAGATGGATTATACCGCGTTTTGAAAGTAAATAAAATACGCAGTCAAGATGAAAAACAAAATAAAACTTTATTTACATTTATTCCTGGTGTGGAATATAGTTTAGCTACTGGCTTTGCAAGTTCTATTAATGCAAACTTTATTTTACCTGTAAAAAAAGCTACCGATAACCATTCCTTTGTATCTTCTGAATTAAAGTATACACAAAATAAGCAGGTGATTGCTCAAATGGTTTCTAATATTTGGTTAAAAAATAACAATTATAATATTAATACCAATTGGGCTTATTTAAAATTTCCACAAAAGGATTTTGGACTAGGTAGTAACAGCGATTTAAAATTATTTGACAACTTAGATTATTCTTATATTAAAATGCATCAATCTATTGTTAAAAAAATTGCCCCGAATTTTTATTTTGGACCCGGTTTAAACATAGACTACCGTTGGAATATAACAGATACTACCACTATGAATAAACCCTTGGTAGGCTTTACTGAATATGGCATAACGAAACAATCTACCTCCATTGGTTTACTACTTAATTTATTATACGACACTAGAAAACAAGTTTCTAATCCTGCCCCTAATAGTAGCTATTTTAATTTAGTGTATAGAAATAATCTTAAAGTTTTAGGAAGTGATCAAAATTGGCAGTCTATTTTATTGGACTATAGAAAGTATATTCCTTTTCCTGCAACTAGTAAAAATATTTTAGCATTTTGGTCTTACAATGTTTTCACTATTAAGGGAAAACAACCTTATTTAGATTTACCTAGTACTGCTTCAGATACTTATACCAATACGGGAAGGGGGTATATACAAGGAAGGTTTAGAGGAGATAAATTTGTATTTGCAGAATCGGAATACCGTTTTGGAATTACCGAGAACGGATTTTTAGGAGGCGTTCTTTTTGCGAATATGCAATCTGTTTCAGAGCGTCAGGGTAAACCTTTACAAAGCATATTAGCTGGTTATGGTGCAGGCATACGTATTAAATTAAGTAAACATTCCAATACCAATGTTGCCATTGATTACGGCATTGGTCAAGGCGGATCAAAAGGAATATTTATGAACCTGGGCGAAGTGTTCTAATATACAATTGCTCTACCTTGCTGCGTGCCCAAGGCGTTTTACGCAAAAATTTTAAGCTAGATTGAATACTGGGGTTGCTATTAAAGCAATTTATGGGGATATGCTGACCAAGGTCCTCCCAGCCAAAATACTTCACTAGCTCAGTGACTATATATTCTAGGGTTTTTCCATGTAAAGGATCGTTGGAGGCTTGTTGCATATGCAATATTAAGTAATTTGCTGCTATGCAAGCTCATCGATATTTTATTGTGTACAAGCCCGTAAATATGGTCTCTCAATTTGTAAGTACGCATGAGGTTAATTTATTGCATCAATTAGACTTTACATTTCCAGAAGGCACCCATGCCATAGGCAGGCTTGACCAAAATTCAGAAGGCTTATTATTACTTACCACCAATAAAAAAATTACCAAGCTTTTATTTCAAGGTGCTGTGCCTCATAATAGAACTTATTTAGTGCAAGTAAAAAATACGGTTGCACCCGCTACCATAGAAAAATTAGCTGGGGGTATTGAGATAAGCGCCACTCATGGGCAAAGTTTTAGAACCACTCCATGCCTAGTTAAAAAAATTGAAAGCCCCCTTAATTTAGCTGAGGTAGAAAAGCCCTTGCATAAAAATGCAGAAAATTCTTGGTTGGAAATAACTTTAACAGAAGGTAGGTTTCATCAAGTGCGTAAAATGGTGGCTGCTGTAAATCATAAATGCATTCGACTTATTAGAACAAGTATTGAAGATATTCATATTGGTTCCATGCAACCAGGTGAGGTGATAGAATTTAATGAAAACGATTTTTTTAGACTGCTGAAATTAAACGCTTAAGGTTTAATAAACCCATACACCATTTTGACGCAAAGAATAATGACTACAATACCTAGTATAAGTCTTAATTTATTGGGATCGGTTTTTTGTGCAGTGCGTACACCCCATCCAGTAGTAGAGAATACACCTATTAATACAGGCGCTGCAATAAACATTGAAATATAACCCAGTTGTGCTGGTAAGACATGCTGCATAGCCGACCTCGCATCAATACTTAAATAACTTGCGCTTATAGGTAGTGCTAACATAGCCACCACGCCAATAGAAATAGAGCTTGCTTTTTTCAAAGGAGTTTTTAAGATATCGGTTAAAATAGGAATCACAATAATACCGCCACCTAGTCCAGACAAAGAAGAAATAAGGCCTGCCACTATACCAATAATGGGGAAATAAGGTTTGTTTAAATGATTGTCATTGATAGGAGGGGGAGGTTGTTTAAAAAACAACATTCTTATAGCTAGTATTAATAGTAAGGTAAAAAACACCAAGTCAAAATCGGATTTATGATACCAATTGCCATTTTTAATAAATTCAGTCATGAAAAAAGCGGTAATCATTCCAGCTACACTTATAAAGAGCACTTCTTTTACATGCAAATTTTTTGCTTTGAATTGTTTGTAACTAACACTTAGTCCTGTGAAGGCGGTAATAAAAAATGAGTGCGCTATTATAAATTTTACAACTTCTGTTTCTGGAATTTTTAAATAATGAAATAGAATATCAAATACAGGAATAAGAATAATATTACCTCCTGTGCCAATTAAACCTGAATAGTAGCCTACAATGGCGCCAATAAGTAATAATATAAGAAACAAGGTAATTGTCATTTTTAAAATTACCTATAATTGGGCGTATTTTGAATGAAAAATCTTAATTTGTTAGTAATTAAGAAACTAGTTTATTTATAATTATTATAGCTATTGTATGAAAAAAACGCTCCAACTATTTTGCAGTTCTTTCTTGTTCATATTCCTGTTGCAGTTTACTGCATGGGGTCAAAAAATAGATTATGCTAAAGTGGATGCCACTATTAGTAGTTTAGTTGCAAAAAATAAATTTAGTGGGGTAGTGCTCATTGCCCAAAAAGGAAAAATAAAATATGAAAAGGCCAATGGCTTTATTGAATATGTAAATCAAACCCCTCTGCAAAGCTCCACTATATTTGAACTGGCTTCTGTAAGTAAGCAGTTTACTGCTATGACTATTATGATGCTGCATGAAAAAGGTTTATTGCAGTATGATGATTTAGTAGAGAAATACATAGACATTCCTTATAAGAATATTACCATTAGACAATTACTCACCCATACCAGTGGCCTTCCCGATTACCAAGCCATTATGGATGAGCACTGGGATAAGTCTAAAGTAGCTAACAACAATGATATAATTGCTTATTTAAATAAGTATGCGCCGCCTAAATTATTTGAACCAGGATCTCAATATTTATATAGCAATACGGGCTTTGTTATACTAGCTAGTATTACGGAGAAAATAAGTGGTAGAGATTTTATTGAATTTTGTAACACAGAAATTTTTCATAAACTTAAAATGAAAAGCACAGGTATTAGAACCTTGGAAGAGAAAGCAGCTATTGCTAATTTTGCTTTAGGCCATGTATTTGTACCAGAAAGAAATGCTTATATAAGAGCTGACTCTTTTCCTTCTTCTAATTATACAATTTGGTTAGGCAATAGAAAAGGTCCTGGTAGAATTAGCTCCACTGTAGAAGATTTATTAAAATGGGATCAGGCTTTATACACCAATAAGTTAATTCAAGCTAGCACTTTAGCTGAAGCTTACAAACCTATGCAATTAAGTACAGGTAAAGTATCTAATTATGGTTTTGGATGGGAGTTAAGACCCCAAGAAAATATTGTGTGGCATAATGGAGACAACCCAGGCTACAAAACTATTATTATACGCTTTCTAGAAAACAGAGCCACACTTATTATACTTTGTAATAATGCTACTGATGAATTTGAAAACCTTACAGCCGATCTTAAAAAAATTATACTCAATTAAAAAAAGTTTAAAAATCGCAGCAAAATAAATTTTATGTGCTATCTATTATAAAACTTAAAATAATAAAAAAGCCTTCCTCTATTATAGAAGAAGGCTTTTTTGTGAAGAGATTTAATTTTTTAAAACTGGTAACTGAATCACAGAAGCGTCGTGATAAATACGAATAGTTGCTTTTTTAAAGTCGCTATCTTTTGCTTCGTAAATATTCATGAATTGTTGTGGGTTTCTATCCACCAAAGGAAACCAGCTACTTTGAATTTGAATCATCATGCGGTGACCTTTTTTGAAAGTATGTGCAATATCGGGAAGGGTAAACTTAACCGCGGTTGGTTTATTAGGCACAAAGGCTTCTGGCTTTTCAAAACTATTTCTATACTTGCCTCTCATAATTTCCCCTCTTACCAGTTGTTGGTAGCCACTCATTAAGTAGTCCTTCTTATTGGTTTCGTATTCAAAATTATCTGGGTATACATCAATTAATTTTACTACAAAATCGGCATCGGTTCCAGACATGGCCACCATTAAGTCGGCCACTACAGGGCCACCTAATGTTAGGTCTTCGGTTAATACAGGTGTTTTATACACTAGTACATCGGTTCTTCTTGAAGTAAACTTTTGATCATCATCCATGTATTCTCTATAATGTCTTGCAGGCTTGCTTTTCATCATATAGTTATCAGAGATATAAGGAACGGGTTTAGCAGGATCACTTATATATTCTTCATATCCTGAAACTGTTGTTGCTTTATTCCCTGCTTTTAAATTGCCGTGGTCACTTAATAAATAAGATTGCATTTTCATATCAGCCACTGGCCAAGTGGGTAATTGTCTCCATTCATTAGAACCTGAGAAAAAGATATTGGCTTCTTTAATTTGATCAATGCTTCCTTTATTTTTTAAATAATAATTAAAGAAAGGAAGTTCAATATTTTTACCATACCACTCACTGGTATTTGATCCAAATTGTACATTCCCTAAATGTGTGCCATCATTGCTTGCCCATTGCCCATGGTACCAAGGACCCATTACTAGTTTATTATTATTTTTTGCTTTGCTTTCAATGGCTTTATATAAATTCCATGCACCAAAACAATCTTCTGCATCATATAAACCACCCACAATTAAAGTGGCAATATTGGGGTTAATATCCTCAACATGTTTTCTAGTATTTCTTACTTGCCAAAATTCATCATAATTAGGATGAGCCATTAAATCATTCCAAAATTTAATACTATCGCCCATTATTTTTGTAAAATTGGTAATAGCCCCTGTTTGTAAATAAAAATCGAAGTTGTCGGGGTTGGTGAAATTATATCCTATGGGTCCAACAGTGGTTGGTTTAGGTCTTGGTTTTCCAAATCCTGAATAAAAAGCAAAACCATCGGCTAACATAAAGGCCCCATTATGGTGAAAGTCATCTCCAATAAACCATTCCGTAACGGGCGCTTGCGGGCTTACTGCTTTTAATGCAGGATGGTTACTAAGTGTTGCTAATGTTGCATAGAAGCCTGGATAAGATATTCCAAACACACCCACATTGCCATTATTGTTGTTTACATTTTTAACCATCCAGTCAATGGCATCGTATGTATCAGTGGCTTCATCTACTTTTCCTGATTTGTTATTAGGGATATAAGGTCGAACATCTTCAAAAACTCCTTCACTCATCCAACGACCGCGTACATCTTGAATAATAAGAATATAGTTTTCTTTTAAGAAATATTTTCTAGGAGAGTTCCAATAGCTTGCATATATATTGGCGCCATAGGGCCTGCAAGAATAGGGGGTTCTCTCTAATAAAATGGGATGTTTTTCGGTGTTATCCTTTGGCGCATAAATAGTGGTAAATAATTTAGTACCATCACGCATAGGAACCATTAATTCCGTTTTGGTGTAGTTGTTCACTACCCAAGTAGAGTCGATAGTTTGTGCAAAGGCTAAAACGGGAATAAACGCTAATAGAAAAAAGTACTTTTTCATGGAATGTATATTTAGGTTAACTAAATATACTAAAATTAATCTTCCACCATATCATATAAATGATGAATGAGCCCATCGGCCAAACCTATCTTAGGTACAAACATTTCTTCAATATTGCCCCATTTACAAATGGCGTTATAAATTTTCAAGGCGGGCACAATTACCTCCGCACGGTCTTCTTTAATAATATATTGCTGCATTCTTTCTTCTACCGTTAATGGCTCCATTTCTTTATACAAGTCCTTTATTTCATCATAACTAAGGGATTTACTTGCCTTGGCACCTTTAATGGCATACACCTTATTAATATTACCACCCGAGCCAATGCCTATGATATTCTCGTATTTTTTAGATAAGTCCTTCAATACTTCTTTCATTTCCTCCCAAGTACTGTCCTTTACTTTATTAGTGAGTAAACGAACGGTCCCAATATTAAACGACTTTTGTACTATAATTTTTCCTTTATGGTATAAAGTAAGTTCGGTACTACCGCCCCCTACATCCACGTATAAATAGCTTTTATTATTATCTAGAAATTCGGCAATATGGTTTTCGTAAATAATTTCTGCTTCTAACTCACCCGTGATCACTTCAATTTCAATACTGGTTTCTGCTTTTATTTCTTTGATAATTTCTTTGGCATTTTCGGCATCGCGCATAGCACTTGTAGCACAGGCCATATAATGTTCTACCTCGTACACCTTCATTAAATTATTGAAAGATTTAATGGTATTGATAAGCATTCTTTTTTTCTGTCCGCCAATACTTCCTTTTTCAAATACATCAAAACCTAGTCTTACTGGAATTCGTAAAAGGTTTAATTTATTAAAAGTGACCTCTTTTCCTTTTTTAATAACTTCACAAATAAGTAACCTAGCTGCGTTACTTCCAATATCTATAGCTGCGAGTATCAATTTGATTCTATTTTTTTCCTATTAAGTAATGGTAAGTTTCTACCTGAGATTTCACCTTTTTTGTTCGAAGGGAAGGTACATAATTATTGTTTAAATCTGCATCTAAAATTCTAGCTTTTTGATTATCCTTTAATTGAATATTAATTATGTCAATTAATTCTTTTTTAATTTTAAGATCCAAAATAGGAACAGCCACTTCAATGCGGTGGTCTAAATTTCTTACCATCCAATCGGCACTAGAGATATATACTTTTTCTTTTCCCTTGTTGTGGAATATCATTACACGCGCATGCTCTAAATACTGATCCACAATACTAATAGCGTTTATAGGATTTTTTGATTTTTCCACACCTTCTTTTACAGTAAGTATACCTCTAATAATTAAGTTTACTTTTACGCCTGTTTTAACGGCCTTATACAAATGATCTAATAAAATATGGTCGCTTAATGAATTCAGTTTAACGGTTATTTCAGCTGCATGGCCTTGTTTGGCAAATTTTATCTCCTCATTAATTAAATGAATAATACTAGTACGCATACTAATAGGAGATATTAATAAATGTTTACTTTTTTGAATGGGCTTACCACCTAATTGCCAATTCATTAAATAAGTAAATACTTTATTCACCTCCATTAATAAGTCTTTATTGGCAGTTAATAAACAATGATCGGCATAAACCCTTGCCGTTTTTTCATTTAAATTACCTGTACTAATAAACCCGTATTGTTGAATTTTATTATTAATTCTTTTTTGAATCACACAAATTTTAGCATGCACTTTTATATTCGGAATGCCCACTAGTACCTTAACGCCTTCTTCCTCCATCATGGTTTTCCATTCTAAATTCGCTTCCTCATCAAATCTTGCTTTTAATTCTAAAAACACAGTTACTTCTTTTCCGTTTCTAGCCGCATTAATAAGTGCATTAATCACTTTTGAATTACTGGCTAAACGGTAAGCGGTTATTTTTATAGAAATAACATTATCATCCATGGCTGCCTCTCTTAACATATCAATGACCGGATCGAAACTATGGTAAGGAAAATGCAGCATCACATCTTTTTTCAATATCACTTCAGAGACTTGCGTTTTATTTCTAAAAGCGGGATGTGGGAAGGGCTTAGGTCTTTCTTGTTTTTCTACGAGCACATCGGGAAAATCCATGAAGTGTCTGAAATTATGAATATGGCCTCCAGGAATAATACTGCTTTTTCGCGTTAGATGTAATTTTTGAATTAGGTAGTCAAGTAGTTCGGCGTTCATGTCTTTATCATATACAAAACGAACTGGTTTTCCCTTTCTTCTATTTTTTACTCCTTTAGAAATTTTTTCCACAAAATTTAATCCTACTTCTTGGTCTAGATCTAGTTCAGCGTCCTTGGTAATTTTAAACACATGGGCGTCGAAATGATTAAATTTAAAATGCGAAAAAATAATGGGTAAATTATATTTAATAATGTCTTCTAATAATATGATGGTTTTTGTTCCTTTTGAAGAAGGAAGAATGACAAAGCGACCAATAGACCTTGAAGGAATTTCAATTAGGGCAAATTTTTCGTGATAAGCATTTTGTTTGTTTCTCATCACAATCGCTAAATACAAACTTTTATCACGCAGGTAAGGAAGTTCTGGTAAATTTTCAATCATCAAAGGAATAATATAGGGGCGCACTACATCGTCGAAATAATTGCGCACAAATATTTTTTGAGTAAGGTTTAACTTTTTATCATTGATAATAAGAACCTTTCTTTTAATAAGCTCTTTGTTGATATTATTCCAAATACGGTTGAATTCACTTTGTTGTTTAAGTACTACTTTTTGAATTTCATCTAATATTAAATTCGGCGATTCTAAAATATCTATATTCAATGATTTCTTTTTGTCAATGAATTCTACCATTCTTTTTAGTGTAGCTACACGCACACGGAAAAATTCATCTAAATTATTAGAGAAAATTCCTAAGAAACGAATTCTATCTTTTAAGGTGACGGCTGGATCATTGGCTTCTTGCAATACACGCGCATTAAAGCTAAGCCAGCTAATATCTCTAGGAATATAATTGTTCTTCATCTGTCTCTGAATTTCTGTGTAAAATTAAGCTATAAAATTAGCAAAGATCTATTTAGTAATATTCTGGTTACAATTTGGTAATACTAAGTTAACAATACCGACATATTCAGTTTATATAAATAGTCGTTTTTTACATAAACTATAACCCATGGACAAAAGACCAATGGAGATATGTATAATCAGCGACCTGCATTTAGGCACTTTTGGTTGTCAAGCAAAAGAATTATTGAATTACTTAAAAAGTGTAAAGCCTAAAACGCTTATTTTAAATGGAGACATAATAGACATTTGGCAGTTTAATAAACGCTATTTCCCAGCTAGCCATATGGCCGTGATCAAGCAAATATTTAGCATGGCCAGTAAGGACACCAAGGTAATTTATATCACGGGTAACCACGATGAAGCCTTGCGTAAATATGCCGACTTTGAAATGGGTAATATTCATTTAACAGATAAAATAGTTTTTGAAATTAATGGTGAAAAGAATTGGGTATTCCACGGGGATGTATTCGATAGAACTACCAAGGGGAGCGCTAAGCTATTAGCAAAACTAGGAGGCTATGGTTATGACTTACTTATACTTATAAATAGTTTATTGAATTGGAGTTTAAAATTAATGGGTAAGGAAAAAATGAGTTTGAGTAAGAGTGTAAAAAATGGTGTTAAAAAAGCGGTTTCTTGGATTAATAATTTTGAACAAACTGCTGCAGAATTAGCTATCGAAAATAATTATCAATATGTAATTTGTGGTCACATTCATCAGCCTCAACAACGTGTGGTGACTACCGATAAAGGCAGTGTCACTTATTTAAATAGTGGAGATTGGATTGAAAATTTAACCTCCTTAGAATACTATGATAATGCTTGGACTTTATATCATTATGACCCTAAACAATTTGAAGAAGAGAAGGGAAGCAAGAAAAATAAAATTATCAATTTAAGAGAAGAGTTAAGTGTGATGACCAAGGAAGTGGCCTTTCAAGTGTCCATGTAATTAAGCTAACTCATGAAAATATTTTACGCAATACAAGGAACAGGCAATGGCCATATAAGTAGGGCAGAACAGTTATATCCCTTTTTAAAAAAATATGGAGAAGTAGACTTTTTTTTGAGTGGTTCTAATGCACAATTACAAACTCCACTGCCCATTAAATATAGAAGTAATGGAATTAGTTTACATTATAAGTCAACAGGCGGAATGGATTATGGAAAAATATCTAAATCACTAGGCTTTAATATTTATAAAGAAGCGAAGGCATTACCCATTGAAAATTATGATGTCATTATTAACGATTTTGAATTCATCACCTCTTTGGCTTGTACTTTAAAGAAGAAAAAAAGTATTCAGTTTGGCCACCAGGCAAGTTTTCAAAGTAAATTAACACCAAGATCAAATAGCTTTAATCCTTTAGGCAATTGGGTACTAGATAAATTTGTGAGAAGCACACATTATATGGGTTTGCATTTTGAATCCTATGATAATAATATATTCAATCCCATTATTAAAGATGAAATAATTAATGCAACTCCTGTTGACAATGGACATATCACTGTTTATTTACCTCAGTATTCGCTATCTATTTTAAATCCTTATTTGTTTGCGCAATCAAAATTTTCTTTTGAAGTTTTTACCAAGGAAGTGAAGCAAATAACTAAGTATAATAATATTACACTACTTCCTATTGATAATTCGAGCTTCACGAAAAGTTTAATTAGCTGCCATGGTATTATCACAGCGGGCGGTTTTGAAACACCTGCAGAAGCCATGTATTTGAAAAAGAAATTATTAAGTATACCTATATTAAACCATTTTGAACAAGAATGCAATGGTGCCGCTATGAAAAAATTGGGTGTGAAAGTGATTAAAAAAATAGATAAGAATTTTAATCAAATATTTGCTGAATGGATATTGGCAGATAACACTATTAACTATAAGCTTACACACTCTACAGAAGACATTGTTAATATGCTTATGCAACAAATTCCTTTTAATCAAGTTGCTTAAAATTATTAATAGCAAATCTTAATTCAATTAATCATTTATTTATTCATTATGTATCTAATCCAAAACCAAAACAAAGAAACCACCGCTTACATTCAAAACATGATGATATTGGATGCACAACAAGAAAAAGCAATTGGCATTTTAATTGGAGATTGTTTTTTTGGCAAAAACAATAAAGTGGTGGGTAAGATATTTAATCAAACTGCTTATTTACTCAATGGTGAAATTATTGGTAAAATAGAGTTGGATAAAAATTTTAAAAATACCGCTATTAAGAAAGCCTTAATGGCACAGGCCTGGGATATACTTATGAATATTACAGAACATACCGGTGCCTGGATTGTAGATACTAAAAAATGGAGTAAGACTGAGCTTATTAAACATTTGGAATAAGCCCATTTAAAAAGTATAAGTTCGCCATGAAATGTATTACTTCACCATACTTCCGTAAATAATTCTTTCAATGATTCCTTTCAGGTCACCATGTGAATTATTTCTGTGTTGAGTCATTACAAGTACAATCATTTTTTCCTTAGGGTCAGCAAAAAAATTGGTTCCAAAATAACCTCCCCAAGAGAAAGATCCTTTATTTCTTGCATTCAAATTGGCCGATTTTTCAGAGGTGACTGAAAAGCCTAAACAAAAATCATCATTGCCATCGGTTTTAATATTTACTTGAGGGCTTAACATCATTGCTACTGTGCGAGGTGCAATAATTTGTTTACCATTATATTTTCCTCCATTCAACATCATTTGTAAAAAAATGGCATAATCATAAGCAGTGGCATTCAGACCAGCACCTCCAGAAAAATAGGTTTTATGAATAAAAGGGTAATTGGGATTAATATTAAAAGTACTGGGCCCCCATTCAATAATTTGATGTGCATCATTTTCGGTATAGACAGTAGGCATTCGATTTGCTTTAGATAAAGGCACATTAAAATATGTATCCTTCATGCCTAATGGGTCGAAAATATTTTTTTGAAAATAATTTTCTAAACTTGTACCACTTACAATTTCAATAATAGATCCTAATAAATCCACACTTAATCCATAAGTATATTTTTCTCCAGGTTGATGTGCTAAAGGAAGTGTACCCAATTTTGTCATTTTCTCTAATAAGCTTGCATTAAAATAACCTAGGCCAGAAGGTATACCTGCCTTTGTATAAATAGCTCCCATGGTGGCAGAACCAATATCTGTATAGTCAATACCAGAAGTATGGGTTAATAAATCACGAATGGTAATTTCTCTTTTAGCAGGAATGGAAGTATAACTAGAATCGACAGCATTAAAATCTTTTAGCACTCTTGGGTTTTTAAAACTTGGTATAAAATCGGAAACGTTTTGGTCTAAATTTATTTTACCTTTTTCATAGAGTTGCATAAGCGCCACGCTTGTAATAGATTTAGTTTGACTCATAATGCGGTAAATAGCATTTTCCGGCATGGGCTTTTTGCTAGCTTCATTTGCATAACCAAAACCTTTGTAATAAGCCACTTTATTATCTTTTACAATAATAATAGTGGAACCTATTAGCCAATGGTTTTGAATGTAGGTAGAAAGAGTAGAATCTATTAATGACAATTTAGCGTAATCAAAACTTTTGCTTTTAGAACTTTGAATGGAAAGCACTTGACTAAATGCACTAATTGAAATTGCAAGTAATAAGAAGCCTGTCAAAAATAAATTTTTAAAAAAACGGGTAAAATAATTTTTCATTTTAATTTTTTGCAGGAAACCAAGTTCCAAATTTTGATAAATCGACATTGCCTCCTGTTAAAATAATACCTACTTTTTTGCCTTTGAATAAATGAGCATTGCGCATTGCTGCTGCAAAAGGCACGACGCAACTTGGCTCTACAATAATTTTCATTCTTTCATAAATTAAACGAAGCGCTGCAATAATTTCTTCTTCAGAAACTAATAGTATATCTGTTACATGTTCTTTAATAATGCCCAGCGTTTGTTCACTAAGGGTGGTTAATAGTCCATCTGCAATGGTATTAATAAATGGTGCTTTTTCTACTTTGCCCGATTGAATACTTAATATTGCATCTGCCGCTCCTTCTGGTTCTCCGCCATATACTTTTAAGCCAGGTTTAAAAAATGCTGCGCCTAAACAAGTGCCAGAAAGTAAACCGCCACCACCTACAGGCGTAATAACAATTTCAAGATCGGGTACTTCTTCAATTAATTCTTTTACACAAGTGGCTTGTCCGGTTATCACTCTATAATCATCATAAGGGTGAATAAATTCAGCACCGGTTTCGGCCACCACTTTATCTAAGGCTGCTTCTCTTGCTGCTTGATTAGATTCACAAATAATAACTTCTGCACCATAACCTCTCACTGCGTCTACTTTTACTTGAGGAGAAGACTTCGGCATAACGATGTATGCTTTAATACCTAATGTTTTTGCTGCATAAGCTAATGCCTGTGCATGATTGCCCGATGAATGCGTTGCAATTCCATTTTTTAATTGTGCAGGACTTAAACTTAAAGTGGCGTTCATGCCTCCTCTAATTTTAAAGGCCCCAATTTTTTGAAAGTTCTCGCACTTGAAATAAAAATCAATACCCGTTAATTCATTAATACTTTTATTAGTAAGTACAGGTGTGCGGTGTATATAAGGTCCAATGGTTTTTGCTGCAAGATCCACCGCTTCTTTGGTTATTTTCATTTTTCGTTTTTTATAATTTTTCCACCAATCATTACAAATTTTACTTTTTGCAATTCAGTAATATCTTTTAAGGGATCTCCTTTTACGGCAATGATATCGGCCCATTTTCCTACTTCAATAGAACCTATTTCTTTTTCTTTATGTAATAATTGGGCGTTCACAATAGTGCCAGCCTGTATAGCTTGCATAGGTGTCATACCAATTTTAATAAACTCTCCAAACTCTCTTGCTGAATAATTGGCAGGCCATCCAATAAAGTCGGTGCCTACTCCAATTTTCACACCTTTTTTTACAGCCAATCTTAATTTTTCATACATACCTTCTCTTGAATCATTGGCAAGTGCAATGGCTTTTGCTAAGGCTTTACTATCTGCTAATTTTTCTTTAAAATATAAATCAATGGTTAATGTGGGAATTAAATAAGTACCATATTTTACCATTAAGTCAATCGCTTCCTCATCCATATAAGAACCATGTTCAATGCTACGCACACCTGCTTTCACAGCTTGCTTAATACCTTCATTGGCATGTGCATGTGCCATTACAGGTACATCTCTTCTGCCTGCTTCTTCTACAGCCATTTTTAATTCTTCAGGACTAAAATGTACATTTTGAGGATTGTCACCAGTAGTCATAAAAGCACCCGTCACTAAAATTTTTATCCAGTCACTTCCATTTTTTATTTCATTGCGAATTGCTTTTCTAATTTCTTCTGGCCCATCTACAATTAATCCGTCGGCAATTGTTTTTTGTTCATAGGAAAGAAAATTTATATCACCACCTCCTCCTGTTACAGATAAATAATGTGCCGCTCCATAAATATGTGGGCCCATAAAGCTTCCATTATTAATCGCATTTCTTATTTCTAAATTGGCATAACCTATATCCTCATCTCCTGCTACACGAAGGGTGGTCCAACCCGCTAAGGCTAAGTCTTGTACAGCTTTTAATCCCGTTAGCGCTTTTGAAGCTGATGAATTTTTTAAGTGTCCAATTTGGTAATCGTCAGAGTTATTATCGGGATGTACATGTGCGTCAATGAGTCCTGGTAAAATGGTGTAGTCGCCTAAATCAATAATAGAAAAAGTTTTATCATATTTTGAAATATTTTCTTTTTTATCAATGTCAATAATTTTATGATCGGAAGTAATAATCATTGAATTGGAAATTATTTTTCCAGTACCATCAATAATGTTTTTTGCCAATAAAATATTTTTTTGTGCGATCATATTTTTTGTCAGCATCAAAATAAAAACCAAACTAAATATTTTTTTCATAACTATTTTTTATAAAACAGGAAGTTCAATAGGAGACTCAATTTAAATAAAAAATAAGACTGTCGGTATTTCCTTTCTAAAGTTTTTGTATATTTAGTAAATCAATCATGCATTAACTCTATAAAGAAAGTCCCTAAAATATTTATACCATGTCTTCATTGTTAACACCAGAACAAATTGCAGCTTATCACAAAGACGGCTATATCATTATTAAAAACTTTTGTTCAAAACAAGAAGTAGATAAAATGTATTCTACCGCTTTGCAGGATAAGGCGATGGAAAATAATGCCTTGGATTTAAACGATCAAACAGGTAAGAAAACTAGGCTCTCTTTATGGTTCACGCCAGGCAATGATGTTTTTGGTTATTTAACCAGATCTGAAAAAATGGTAGATGCAGTGGCCAATTTATTAGATAGTGATGCACCGGTATGTCATTTTCACTCCAAACTCATGCAAAAAGAGCCTAAAGTGGGCGGTGCCTGGGAATGGCATCAAGATTATGGCTACTGGTATAAAAACCAGTTTATGTTTCCCGACCAGCTGGTGAGTGTAATGGTGGCGCTTACGCCTGCCAACAAAGAAAACGGCTGTATTCAAGTCATAAAAGGCTCCCATAAATTGGGCAGGGTGAACCATGGTTTTGCAGGAGAACAAGTTGGCGCAGACCAAACTATGGTAGATAATGCATTGAAAACCATGGAATTAGTATATGTTGAAATTGAGCCAGGGGATGCCTTGTTCTTTCATAGCAATATCCTTCACCGCTCCGAGGCCAACCTATCGGATAGCCCAAGATGGTCCATTATTTCTTGTTATAGTTCCCAGTCCAATTTAGCCTATAATGAAACCTCTACCTCCTGGCATACGCCTATCGAAAAAGTACCCAATGAAGCACTTTTAAATTGGGAATCGAGCACTCTTTCTGCGGCCGATTTTCTTAAAAAAGAGAACGATCCAGCCCTAAAATAACTAGCCTTCGTTTGTAAAAATTTCTCTAATTTTTTTTATTTTTTTTAGGGGGGTTAAATTATTGAAAACCAATTAGTTATTTTATGATTCGATAATAGTCTATTAAAAATATAGACTAATTTGGGGAAAAGTTGGTGGAAATCTTTGCTATATGTTAATTAAATATTAAATTTGGCATTCGAGTTATATACTAGACAAGTTCAGTTTAACAAAAATCAAATAAAGTATGAGAAAAAAAATCTTATGGAGTCTACTTGCATCGTGCCTATTTTTAGGAACTGCATTAGCCCAAAACCTTACCATCAATGGTAAAGTAACTGATGAAAAAGGAGATCCAATTTCTGGAGCTTCTGTTCAAGTAAAAGGTACAAGAGTCGGTGCAACAGTTAACCCTGATGGATCGTTCACAGTGAAAGCAGCCAACGGCGCTTCATTAGTCGTATCTGCACTTGGATATGAATCAAAAACTGTAGCTGCTGCTGCAAACGTATCTGTAAAATTAGCTACTGATGTGAAATCATTATCAGAGGTAGTTGTAACAGGTTCTGGTGTAGCAACAAGTAAAAGAAAATTAGGTATCTCTGTTGAGTCTGTGACTGCAGACAAGTTACCTGCTGCTCCTTCTGCTTCTATCGACCAAGCTTTGGTAGGTAAGATTCCAGGAGCTTCTATTTCTTCTATCTCTGGTAACCCAGGTGACCCAGTAAACATTATCTTAAGAGGTATTAACACTGTACAAGGTGGTACTAAACCAATGATTTTATTAGATGGAGTGGAACTTCGTTCTGCTGATATCCAATCATTAGATTTGAGTAACGTAGAAAGAGTCGAGGTAGTACAAGGTGCTGCATCTGCTTCTATCTATGGTGCACAAGGTGCGAATGGTGTTATCCAAATTTTCTCTAAAAAAGGTAAAAGAGGTGCTACTCAAATTAATGTTTCTTCAAGCTATGCTGTGAATGAATTATTAAACGTAGGTAACTTCAATAAATCTAAACTACATCCTTACTTAACAAACGCTTCTGGTGAATTAGTTTCAACAGATGGTACTTTAGTTAAACTTGACCCTATCTGGGGTGTGGGTGGAAGTGCTTCTTCTAAAAGTATCGCTTACCAATTTGGTGGAGCTGCACGTTATGGTATATTAAATCCTAATAACTATAACCACTCTCCTTACACAGCATCTGTGCCTTGGTACGATCACTTTGCTCAAATGTTCCAACAAGGAAACACAATGAACAATTCATTGAATATTTCTGGTGGTTCTGATAAATCAGATTATGCTTTATCAGTTTCTAATAACAAAACAAACACGTCAATTATGACGGATGTGAATGGTTATTTAGAGCGTTCGAACTTAACTGCAAATATTGGTACTGAATTATTTAAGAATTTCAGAATTCGTTCTACAACTCAATTAGTTTACCAAAAGAATAACATGGCTCCAGGTCTTGGATTTGGTTCTGGTGGTACAGATGGTCAATCTTTAGGTTCTAATGGTCAAGTATATTCTTTCTTAAATACTTCTCCTTTCTTTGATTTAAAAGCAATCGATCCAGTAACTGGTCAAAGACCAGCTAACCAATACGCTCGTTTCTTAAGTGTAAACGGTTACAACCCTTTCTATCAAGCAACGCATGCAAATGCACTTGAAAGTAAAGTCGATGTAATCCAAAGCTTTGAAGCTACTTACAAAGTGAACAAGTTTGTAGATATCAAATCTCAATATGGTATTAACTACAGAAGCTTTAATGACTATGTAATTTATCCAAACCAAACTCAAGAAGAGAACGGAAGTTTCTGGGAATATTGGGCAGGTGGTGGAAATGACAACTCTGGTCAAATTACTAGCTACGATTACACAAGTACTTTTAAGAACTTCTTAACTTCTGTAAATATTAAAACCGATTTTGAAAAAGACTTTGGTTTCAAAATTCCTTTGACAACTAATACTCAATTAGGTTTTGACCACAGAAAACAAAATCAAAAATATGTAGGAATGTATGGTAACTCTTTACCATTAGATCCTCCAATTAATTTCCTTTCTACTCAAACTCAGGCAATCAATACCGACTATAGAATACCTTTCGTTACCTATGGTTTCTTGGTAAACCAAAAGTTTGATTATAGTAACTTTATTGGTTTAACAGCGGGTGTAAGATCTGACTACTCATCTACATTCGGTGCTGGTTCTAAACCATTTACTTTCCCTCATGCCGATCTTTACTATTTACCATCTCAAATGGATTGGTGGAAAGGTAAATTACAAGATATCGTTCCTTTCTTCAAGTTAAGAGCTGCTTATGGTGAGGCGGGTATTCAACCAGGTGCCTTCGATCGTTACCCTGTATTGAACCAACAACCTATTGGAAGCAATGTAACTTATGCTTTCTCTAATCCTTCAAGAAACCCAGACTTAAATGTGGAGGTTTCAAAAGAGACTGAATTTGGTACAGACTTCACTTTAAATACAAATAGTAATTCAAATTGGTTAAAGTCTATCAACGGATCATTCACTTATTGGAAGAGAAGTTCTGCTAATGTTATTTATAGCATTGCAGTTCCTTTATCAACTGGTGCAAGTGGAATCTTAGATAACGCTATTGACATGAGCTCACATGGTACTCAATTCTCATTAAATATGCCAATTTTCTCTTCTAAGGATTTAACTTGGGATTTAACTACTAACTACGGAACGCAAGTTTCTATGATAGATGCCATCAAAGGTGGTGCAACTATTCCTTTGACTTCTTCTGCTGGTTCTACGAACGTAGTATTAGTAGCTGGTAAGCCAATTGGACAAATTTATGCTTACCCTGTTGTTAGAAGCTTAGATCAAGTTCGTACAGATGGAACTGCATACTTCACAGATGCAATGAAATCTTCTGGAAGATATGTAGTGGTTAAAGATCCAGTTTATGGTGGTAATGTAGTAGTGGATACTGCTACTAAAGGTGCTATGATTGGTTCTGAGCAATTACCATTAGGAGATCCTAGTCCTAAATTCACAATGAACTTTATTAATAACATCACTTACAAAGATTTCATCAACTTGAATTTCCAATTTGATTGGATCAATGGCGCTCATTTATATAACCAAACTAAAGAGTGGATGTACCGTGATGGTATTAGTAATGACTTTGATAAAGTGGTTAATATTCCTGGTTTCACTCCAGCTGCTTGGACTGCTTACCATGGTAGTTTCTATTATGGATTATGGGGTTCTACGCGTGGTGTAGGTAACAACGTTACTAAAGATTACTTCTTAGAAGACGCTTCTTTTGTAAGATTAAGAAACATTTCTTTAAGTATTGATTTAGCGAAGACGGATGCCTTCAAGAAATTTAGAAAACTACAATTAGTATTTACAGGACGTAATATCATGACTTGGACTAAGTATTCTGGTATGGATCCTGAAATTAGTTCTGGTTCTGTTAACTCTTCTTTCGATAGAGGAATTGACCACAGTACTATGCCAAATACTAAATCATATCAAATTGGTTTAAACATAGGTTTCTAATCCAAAAAATTTAAAAAATAATAGTCATGAATAAAATAAAAATACTTTACTTAGGCTTTTTCGCAGCTCT
>Ga0222712_10001269_pt1 | contig 31823 bp, 34 predicted proteins | sample C33_657DmetaG_FD_165043 | JGI IMG/M metagenome (GOLD analysis project Ga0222712, IMG submission 165043) | Estuarine water microbial communities from San Francisco Bay, California, United States - C33_657D | ecosystem: Environmental > Aquatic > Marine > Unclassified | place: USA: California...
CAAGCATCAATTGGGGTAGATAAAACGAGTGCTCTTGATTTCTTGCGAATTGAGTTTAGAACCGAACTTGGGTCTTCAACATGCTCAATGCTCTCAGAGCAAATATACAAATCAACATTATCAATCTTTGAAATATTCTTTTCCAGTGGACCAGAATACTGGTAACCTTTTGCATAATCACCGAGGATGGTTGTGCTTATGTTTAAAGCCTTGGCGATTGCACCATTACCACAACTCAAGTCAGCGACAGACTTTGCATTAACCTGATATGCCATATCTTTTGCTAACTGAATAGTGGTATTCACTCGGATACCATGCCCACGCCCATATATTGCATGGTCGTGCGGTTCGGGATAGATTTTCGCTAACTCCTGCGCTGTATGGAATTCACGAAGTTTTTTTATCACCTGTGAACCTTCATATCGTGTCCACGAGTTTCAATAGCACCAACGGCTTCTGGAAAGTGCCTAGCGATGCAATCCTCACGAACGTATGTCGGAATCTTCATGTAGTGGAGTGCATCGTGGTGAAAGCATGGGTCATCGGACATATTTTTATCCATATCCCACCTCCACCTAATTCCAGAAAAAACATCACGAGCAATAAAGATTGCGGCCGCTGAAGCCATTGCATCCATCACTGGGAACGGATACTTATCAATCGTTGGGCCACGCAAACCGTATGTCGTGATGTAGGGCGCGCAGACAGGGTGGTCCATTTCAAGCATCCGAGGCAAGATGTCATCTGGTGGCATTGTGTCTGCTGCTAAAAACAGCATGTGTGTACACGCAGGATTTGACATTGCAAAATCATTTACCAAATTCTGTCCAACAGTGATGTGGCGAACACGGTTTTTAGTGCTCACTTCAGTACGACCATCGTCAAGAGAGTATGTCCAATACCCACCCCCGATTGCAGTTAGTCGCTCAATGAATGGTCCAAATGGTTCTAACCCACGGGCATCAACTTGGATGGCAGCAAAATAGAAAACATCAGTCCAATTACCAAATTGTTGATATTGCTCTTTTACCTGTTCTGCATTCTTCATCCAAGAACCCCAATGGTCCTCGTTGTCCATTACAAATGCGTGAACGGTTGTTCCAACTACAATCATAAAACCTACTTTTTTTCCAGAATTGTTGTCATTACTTCATTCCAATCATTGGCCCTTGCAGACATCGTAAAGTTCTTGAGCATTTCGTAGTTATGCCCAATTTCGTCTCTTCTCTTTTGAATATCCCTAAGTTCGTCTAAATGGTAAATCCATTCATCTTGATTACGGGCAACTCTTCCAACTCCATGTTCAGCTAAATACTCATACTCTGGGGAATACGAAGAAACAAATGGAACACCAGCCGCTGCATACTCAAGCCCTTTGATAAACGACTTTGCATGGTTAAACGGTATGTCGTTCAATGGAACCATTCCAATGTCAATGTGTTCAAATAGCTTTGGGTAAAGATTAATCGGAACTAGTGGCTGTATTCGGGAAATATTTTGATGAATGCCTAATTGGTCACAAGCACGTGCCGCACCATTCTCTGTATGTCCAGAGTGATGAAAATACATTTTTCTGCTGAGTAAATAATTACCAATCCATGGGGCAAGAGTCTCTAAGTCACCAGAACGCCAAGGAGTTGCACCAACCCAACCCAGCCTTAATCGATGGTTCATCCTTCCTTGACGACGACGCCATCTATCAAGGTCAATTCCGTTTCTAACCATGTAGACATTGTCTCGTTTGGCTTTGTAAAAGTCATAGAGGAATGGCGTTGAGGTGATTACTGCAGTTGCATTTTGGATAATCTGAGAATAAATATCCCTGTTTTCGTCTGGATTTTTTTCGGGGTCAGTTGACTGATATGCGCGGTTCGTAGGAGACAACCCTTCAAACCAGTCGTCAACATCAACAACAATCTTTTGACCCATTTCCATGGCCTGCATCATGTACTCAAGTATTTCTCGTTTCATCAACAACTTGAAAACAATGATGTCCCAACCATGTAACGCCCTACCACCATCAAGAAGCATGCCAAATCCATTTTTGGGATTGAATCCGGGTAGGCCAAGAGCAGTCGCCCAGCCAAGTTTTGCCAATTCGTCAGCAGGCAATTTACAGCGATACCAAGCACAGCCATTTGGCTGCAAAGGGTCAGTTCCCCAAGCCCAGTCGCTCGTTAGGTAGCCAATTGTAGGTTTGTTTTTTCTTTCCATAAAGATAACGAATATTAGCACTATGGTAAAATAGTTAGAGCCAAACAAGGAGGCAAATATGACCACAAGTTTTCTAAAAGACACGGTCGAGCGCGCGGCCAGAACTTTCCTTCAAGCCTATTTGGGAGCTTGGGTGGCAACAGGAGCGGATTTTGATGCTTTGGTTGATATTAATAATCTCAAAATTGGAGCAACTGCCGTGGCACTTTCAATTGCAATGGCAATGGGTTTGAAGAAGGTTGGCCCAAATAAGGATTCTGCTTCAGTCGTTTGATTGAAAACCTGCTTATTTAGTAGGGGTTCCTAATCTACAATCGTTTAAGCATCTGATTAGGAAAGGCTGTCCATGATTGCTGGTGTCTACAACTTAACCTGCGAGCAAGGGGCAACATTCTCTCGGCTTATTGAAATCGAACAGCCAGACCTCGTCAACGACCCGTCTGGCGAGACCTACATTGAGTACAACCTCACTGGATATACGGCTCGCATGCAGGTTCGGCGCACAGTGGATAATGCCAATTACCTAGTTTCTCTGACATCGTCAAACGGTGGTTTGGTTGTTATTCCTGGAATTTATGAGAATCAAATACAAATTCTGATGAGTGCTTCGGTTACTGCCTCAATCACCCAAAGCGGAGTCTACGACTTAGAAATAGTTGACCCAGAAGGTTATGTTTCCCGTGTTTTGCAAGGAAGTTTCACCCTGATTCCAGAGGTGACTAGATGAGCAATGTTCCAAATATTGTCAACATTCATGAGGATACACCGAACCAAGTAATCGTCAATCAAGATGCACCAAACCAAGTTGTAATCAGACTGGGTGGTGGCACCGGCGCAGCGGTAGCAACACGAAGACATGTCCACACCCAAGGTGTTGCATCTACAAGATGGGTTATAAATCACTTGCTTGGCGGCAGGCCATCAGTAACCATTGTGGATTCTGCAGATACCGTCGTCGTTGGTGAGGTAACATATAACAGTAATTCTGAAGTAGAAGTGAACTTCACATCTGCTTTTTCTGGCTTTGCCTATCTGACGTAAGGCGGACAAATGGCTCAAAAATTCGTAACAAATATTGACCTTAATCAAAATCAACTGATTAAGGGTACCTTTGAGGTGCTTGCAAGCGACCCAAACACGAACCTGTTTGACGGTCGCCTAATCTTTAATAGCACCGAAGGGACGATAAAGGTCTACGACGCCACTGCATCTGCTTGGCGAAAGATGATTACTGGCGTTTCTTCTGCTGGCGACCAGTCAAGTGCATTGACAATCAATGAGTCAAATGGTTTAATTTCAATCACGCCAAATCTTGCAACTTCTGCAAGTGCTGGTTTGATGTCGGCATCTGACTTTTCAAAACTTGGTGATGCAACATCTGAAGCAACTGCGAACAAGCTTGTAATCCGTGATGGAAACAGCCAAGCGAAGTTTGGTACTCCTACAGATGCCAATCATGCTGCCACAAAATCTTATGTTGATGCTGCCCGTTCTGGCCTTGATGTTAAGGCTTCTGTTCGCGCCGCCACAACTGGCCCAATCAACCTTGCCAACCAACTTGAGGCTGGCGATGTAATTGACACAACAGTAACCCTCGTTGCTGGTGACCGCGTTCTCGTTAAAGACCAAAGCACTGCGTCTGAAAACGGCATCTATGTTGTTGCTTCTTCTGGAATGCCAGCACGAGCATCTGACGCAAACGGCACTGCAGATACGGGAACAGTATCTGGTGGAACATTCACCTTCGTAGAAGAAGGAACCGTAAACGGTGATGCTGGTTATGTTGTATCCAGCAATGGAACGATAAACGTTGGTACTGATGCAATGCTTTGGGTTCAGTTCTCGGGAACTGGACAAATCACTGCTGGCGATGGTATGTCGAAAGACGGAAGTATCCTCAATGTTAATGACGACGATGTAACAATCTATGTTGACGGAAACGATGACCTTGCTGTTAAATCTTCAGCAACTGCTGGTCAGGTACTTCGCTCAATGGGTTCTGGAACTGCACAATGGGGTGCTTTAGACCTTGACGATTCAGATGCTGTAACAGGAACTCTTGCAATTGCAAATGGTGGTACCAATGCATCTGATGCAGGAACCGCACGAACAAATCTTGGTCTTGCAATTGGAACAGATGTTCAAGCGTATGACCCAGAACTTGCAGCAATTGCTGGTTTGACATCTGCCGCGAACAAGCTTCCATACTTCACTGGTTCTGGAACAGCAGCACTCACCGACCTTACATCTGACGCACGAGGACTTCTTGATGACGCCTCGTATGCGGATATGCGCACGACGCTTGGTCTTACAATCGGAACGAATGTTCAGGCTTACAGTGCGGTTCTGGCCTCAGTTTCTGCAAGCACATATTTGGGTGATGACAGCATCACAACGCTTGGGACAATCACCACTGGTACGTGGAATGGCACAACGATTGCCGTTGCTAATGGTGGTACTGCCGCTACGACAGCTGCTGATGCAAGAACCAACCTTGCCGCAACAACTGCCGGGACAACTAGTACTCCAGTTCTTGCACGAATTGCAAAGCAAGGAAACACTGCGCATTCTGCTGGAGTTTCAACAACGGTTGTTACTCACAACTTTGGAACAACAGATGTAATCGTTCAGGTTTATGAAGTATCGTCAGGCGAGACGGTGATTGCAGACGTTGTTCGGACAAATTCAAACACAGTTACCGTGACGATTAACGGTTCGGTTGATACCAACGCATTCACCATTGTGGTAACAGGCTAAAACAAACAACCCTGCGGGGTTAAAACAAGAGATTGACCGAGGTCATGGCTCAAAAATTTACAGTACCAGTAACGATTAAAAACCTGTCGTCAGCAGGCTCGGATGGTCTTACTGTATTTCTTGACCAAGAATCTTTTGCTCGATTAAAAGTTGAAGCTGGTGGGCGCATTACATGGGGTAGTGGTGCTGGAGCCGGAGATACAAATCTATATCGTGATGCTGAATCTGTTCTAAAGACGGACGACACCTTCAAGGCTGCTGGTCTTTATGTTGCTGGAACACAGATTGATACAACTGGTGCAACTAATGGTGATGCCCTTGTATTCAATGGTACAAAATTCGTTTCTGCATCTGTTGCTGGTGGTGGAGCGACACTAACCGTCTCTGACACGGCACCCGAAGACCCATCTCTAGGTGACTTGTGGTTCAACTCAACTGACCTTGAAATCTATGTTTACTACTCGTCTGCGTGGATTCAAGTAACCGACTCAAGTTCTGGGGTTCAAGAGCTTTACGAACTTGTTGATGTCTTGATTGAAGACCCTGTGTACGGAGAAACACTTGTATACAACGGAACAGAATGGGAGAATGGCCCTGCTGGTTCAGCATTGAAGCTAGAGAACGCAAGAACAATATCGCTTTCAGGCGATGTGTCTGGTTCTGCATCATTTGATGGAACCTCTAATATAAACCTATTTACAACCGTAAATACTGCAAGTGTTGCTATTGGCGAGCTTTACGGCGTTAATATTACTGACCCATTGGAGTTCCAAACACTCGAATACAACGGAACAGAATGGGTAAATGCAAACGCGCAAAGCAGTGTGTATGTCAGGAATGCTGAAGCAACAACTATTACAACCGGTACCGCTGTTTATCTTTTTTCTGCAACCGGAGACCATGCAACGGTAAAACGGGCAGACAACACCACAGATGCAACATCGTCCAAGACGGTAGGACTTGTTTCCAATAATATTTTGGCTAGTGAAAACGGTGTTGTTGTAACACAGGGGTATGTTGACGGAATTAACCTTTCAACGGGTTATGCATCTGGTGATGTTCTTTGGCTTGGGAAAAATGGTCAGTTTACTAAGGACAAACCATCAGCACCAGACCATCTTGTGTTTATCGGTGTTGTTGTCCGTGCAACCAGCAACGGAATCGTTTATGTTTCTACGCAAAACGGTTACGAACTTGAAGAACTCCACGATGTGAAAATTAGCGGTCTTTCAGACGGTCAGTTCTTGCGCTACAACAGTGCATCAACCGTTTGGGTTAACGACACAATTAATCTTGGCACAGACACCGCAGGCAACTACATGGTCGATGTATCGGCGAGTACTGGCTTAACAGTTAGTCACACCCCCGGAGAAGGCTCAACTGCAACAATCTCCCTAACTGGGGGACCAGCATTTAGCGCTTATCCTGGTACCAGTCAAACCATCAGTTCTGGCGGAACGCTAGTAAAAGTTCTATTTGAGACTGAAGAATTTGATACAGGTAGTTGTTTTAGTAGTTCACGATTTACCCCAACGGTTGCTGGTTACTATCAAATTAACTCAACAGTTCGCTTTGACGGCGGCGGCCCAGGAACTGGCGAATGCATGATTGTTATCTTTAAAAATGGCGGAGAAGCCAAGCGTGGATGGAATTCTTCTGGGACTAGTTTTGCAAATGACTTTTTCTCAATGAGTGTTAGTGGTCTTATTTATTGCAATGGCACTACGGACTATATAGAGATTTACGCTCAACAAGTCAGCGGTGGGAATAGGACAACATCGCCATACTTCAATATCAGCTATTTCCAAGGCTACCTAGCGAGATATGCCTAATATCAATTAATTATCTAGTCCAAAACTATATAAAATAAGGCTTGCCTGTGTGGGATAATTGCACCCATGGCAATCACTTTCCCCTCTTCACCGTCTATAGATGACGAGTTTGTCGTTGCCGGAAAAGCCTGGGCATGGAGTGGTTTAGTCTGGCGAAAAGTTAGATATGCGATAATTGATGGTGGTTTTTCGACAACGGAAATCCTTGATGAGGCGTCAACTGCTGACGGAGGAAATGCTTAATGGCTTATAAAAAGATTTTAATCCGTCGTGACCCTGCTTCCTCATGGACCTCAACCAACCCCGTTCTTTCGGCTGGAGAGATTGGCCTTGAAACAGACACTGGAAAAATCAAGATTGGCAACGGCTCCTCAGCTTGGACAGCCCTCTCGTATTTTGTTGGCAACCTCCCCGGAGCGACCCTTGATGCTATTGGTGACGTAACAATCACCAGTGTTCAAAACGGAGACTTTCTTCGCTACAACGGCTCTGCATCGGTTTGGGTTAACGACCCAGTAAACCTCTCAACCGACACTGTTGGTAGCTATGTTGAATCCCTCGTCGCTGGAACTGGCGTAAGCCTTCTTAACAACTCTGGCGAAGGCGCGACACCAACCGTTTCTATTGGTCAAGCAGTTGGAACATCATCTTCTGTAACTTTTGCCAATGTAACTGCTGACTTGGTTGGAAATGTAACTGGAAACATAACTGGCAATTCAGGAACAGCAACAACGCTTCAAACCGCAAGAACAATCCAAATAAGCGGAGATGTTTCTGGTTCTGCCTCATTTGATGGTTCCCAGAACATAAACATCACGAGCACAGTGCAACCAAATTCGGTTGCCTTGGGCACTGATACAACTGGCAACTACATGTCAGACCTTACACAAGGCAATGGTGTGACGATTACTCACACCCCTGGAGAAGGCTCCAATGCAACGATTGCAATTGGTCAAGACGTTGCTGCATCTGCTTCTGTAGCCTTTGCTGCAGTTACTGCCCCATTGATTGGCAATGTTATAGGCAATGCTGAAACTGCTACAGCACTTCAAACAGCACGCACTATTTCTTTGACCGGCGATGTTTCTGGTTCGGTTTCATTTGACGGAACTTCAAATGCTCAGATAACCACAGCAATTCAACCCAACTCCATTGTTCTTGGTACAGACACAATCGGCAACTACATGGAGAGCATCACCAACGGAACAGGTATATTCCTAGAACACACACTGGGTGAAGCTTCTCAAGCCACTATCTCTATTGGACAAGCAGTTGGCACTGGCGATACAGTGACTTTTGCTGGAGTGACAGCTGATGCAATAAAAATTGGTGTTACTAATGCGAATACAATTGACACTACTTCAGGGAATCTAACTATTGATTCAGCCGGTGGAACCGTAACAATTGACGACAATTTGTCTGTTACTGGGACACTTACAGTTTCTGGTTCTGTTGCATACGTAAATACAACCAACCTGCAAGTTGGCGACAACATCATTACGCTTAACGTTGATGAAGTTGGCTCGCCATCACAAAATGCAGGAATTGAAATTGAGCGTGGTACGTCAACCAACGTAGTTCTCCAGTACAACGAAACAAGCGATGTTTGGGAACTAACAAACGATGGTTCTTCGTATTCACCAATTGAAACCACCTCAACTGTTACGACGAAACTAAATCAACAGTCAGCGCTTCTAGATGTTTGGGCTGTCACTAATGAAGCTCTGCCAAACTCACCGACCTACACTGCTGGAACCAGCGACCTAAACGGTGGAACTGGTATTGGCGCAAAGTTGACGGCCACAACAAACGGTCTTCTTTATGTAGACAACATCCCTGCAGGAATTAACTATCGAGTTCTTGTTAAGGACCAAGCAAATGCATTGCATAACGGAATTTATAAAGTAACAGCAGTTGGTTCAGCAAGCGCAACATGGGAATTGACTCGTTCATCTGATTTTAACAACTCAACACTTGGACAAACCATTGTTGGTAAAACAGTACGAGCAGCAGCCGATGGAGATGTAAACGAATTCCAAGTTTTTGCAGTTACCTCGCTTGGCTCGCAGTACCTTGGCGATATCCCCGAGATGGTTCACGTAATTGGAACAGACCCAATCGTTTGGTCACAGGTGAGCGGCAAAGCGGTTCTTATACCTGGCAATGGTCTTGAGATTACAAATAACACACTAACCCTTCCATCAATCACTCAATCAAATACGGCATCAACATCTGGAGCAAGCAACTTTGTCCAAAATGTAAGTGTTGACTCTTACGGTCGATTGATTGGTATTACAACAAATGATGCGCTTCTCGCACTTGGAACTAATACCACCGGAGACTATGTAGCAAGCATCTCTGCATCAGCTGGAAGCGGAATAACCGTTACTGGAACAGGAGAGGGAGCCGTCGTTACTGTCAGCTCCAATGCAACGCCCAACAATACAAACAATGCAATTGTTATGCGTGATGGAAGCGGAAACTTCAGTGCTGCAAACATCACGGCAGAACTAACAGGGAATGCTTCAACAGCAAATACTCTTTATGCCAGCCGTTCAATTGGTTTGACTGGTGATTTAAGCGGTTCGGTTTCTTTCAATGGTTCTCAAGATGTAAACATCAATGCAACCATTCAGCCAAACTCTGTTTCACTTGGCACAGATACAAGCGGTGATTATGTGTCTTCACTCGTTGCTGGAACTGGTGTGACGCTGAGCAATAACTCTGGCGAAACTGCAACTCCAACAATCGCAATCGGACAGGCTGTAGGAACAAGTTCATCTGTCACATTCGCAAACGTGACTGCTGATTTGGTTGGAAATGTTACAGGTAATGTAATCGGTTCAATTAATGGAAATGCTGGAACTGCAACTGCACTGCAGACATCAAGAGTAATTGAACTTACTGGAGATGTAACTGGTTCAGCATCATTCAATGGAACTGCAAATGCATCAATAACTGCAACTATTTCAGCGAATTCAGTGTCTCTAGGAACCGATACGAGCGGAGACTATGTAAGCACGATTTCACAAGGTACCGGCGTAACTGTAACTGGTGGCACTGGAGAAACATCAACTCCGACTATTGCAATCGGACAAGCAGTTGGTACAAGTTCTTCGGTCACCTTTTCAAATGTGACTGCAGATTTAGTAGGAAATGTAACAGGAAATGTAACTGGAAATGTAACTGGAAATGTAACTGGAAATTCATCAACTGCAACAACTCTGCAAACTTCAAGAAATATTGCTGGTCAACCATTTAATGGTTCCGCAAATATATCAATAGCACCAACCGACCTTACTGGTGTTACTGCTTCAGCTTCCGAGATAAACATTCTTGATGGAGCGACACTTAGCACAACGGAATTGAATTATGTTGACGGAGTAACTTCAGCAATTCAGACGCAGTTGGACAATAAGGCAAGTTCAACTGCGTCTCCAGTGATAACCCTTGGTGGCGACCTTAGCGGTTCGGCAACACTCACAAACCTCGGGAATGCCACACTTACTGCAACTATCGCTGCAAACTCTGTAGCATTAGGAACCGACACAAGCGGTGATTATGTATCATCTTTGGTGGCTGGAACTGGTGTAACTCTTACAAACAACTCAGGTGAATCTGCAACTCCTACAGTTGCAATCGGACAAGCAGTTGCCACGTCTTCGTCTGTAACTTTTGCCAGAGTAGAAACCACTGGCGACGTTGTTATTGGTGGAGACCTTAGTGTTCACGGAACTCTTACAACAATCAATGAAACAAACCTGGCAATCGAAGACACGTTTATTTATCTCAACGACGGCTCAACAATCACAAACCCAGACCTTGGTTGGGTTGGCAACTACAACGATGGGACATACCGCCATGCTGGTCTTTTCAGAGATGCAACCGATGGAAAGTTTAAGTTCTTTGACTCATATGAGATAGAACCAGCTGACCCGATTAACGTTGGGCACGCAAGTTATTCGGCTGCACCAGTTGTGGCAGAAGTGTTTGAAAGTACGGTGTCAACTGGAACCGCTCCTTTAAGTGTTTCATCAAGTACGGTTGTCACGAACCTTAATGCAGACAAACTTGACGGGCAAGATGGTTCTTATTATGCGCCATTAGCAAGCCCAACATTTACGGGAACTGTAACTCTTCCGACTGGAACAGTAACCAGTGGCATGATTCTTGATGGAACTATTGCCAACGCGGACATCAATGATTCTGCAGCCATTGCGCATAGTAAGTTGGCTAATGCAACTGCTGGTCAGGTCCTCTTGGGGACTACAACAACAGGAGTCGTGACTGCAACAACCGTTTCTGGAGACGTAACGATTACAGGGGCTGGAGTAACATCAATTGAGTCTGGGGTAATTGTAGACGCTGATGTCAATGCTTCAGCCGCAATTGCTCTGAGCAAATTGGCAACTGGCACTGCTGGAACAGTCGTACTTCACAATGCATCTGGGGTTCCAACAGCGACTGCAGTTTCTGGCGATATAACAATTTCTGATACTGGTGTCACGGCAATCGCTTCTGGGGTCATTGTCAATGCCGACATTAATGCTTCGGCAGCGATAGACAAGACTAAAATTTCAGGCACTGCAATTACTGCTGGCGACACGGGCACCGTAACTTCAACAATGATTGCTGATGGAACTATCGTAAACGCTGATATAAGCGGAACGGCTGCCATTGACCTTGGAAAGCTCGCAGATGTATCCACGAATGCTCAGGCGGCCTCTTACACGCTTGTACTAGCCGACAAAAACAAGATTGTGGAGATGGGGGTTGGCTCGGCCAACAACCTCACTGTTCCTGCAAACAGCTCTGTAGCCTTCCCCGTTGGCTCGCAAATCAATATCCTGCAAACTGGCACCGGGCAGACAACAGTTGTTGCCGATGGCGGAGTAACCATCAATGCAACCCCAGGACTTAAACTACGGGCACAGTGGTCATATGCTACGCTCGTAAAACGAGCAACCGATACATGGGTATTGGTCGGAGACATTTCGGCATAATTTATGGCAATAAAAGACACAGGTGGTAAAAAGCCAACAGCACCAACTATCGGTACGCCATCACTGGTATCGGGCACAGTTGCCAACGTTGCATTTACCGCTCCGTCCTACATTGGTAAAGGGACCGTAACTTATCGAGCTACGGCTAGTTCTGGCCAAACAGGAACTGGAAGCTCCAGCCCTGTTCAAGTAACCGGTCTCACTGCTGGGAGCACTGTAACTTTTACCGTTGTTGCTATTTCTTCCAATGGTGTTGAGTCTGATTCATCTGGGACCAGTGCTTCGCTTGTTATGGGTATTGCGCCAAGCGCTCCAACAATTGGGACTGCTACTGGTGGCAATGCTCAGGCAACCGTAACTTTTACTCAAGGCGCAACTGGAACAGCCGCGGCTGGAGATGTGACATATCGAGCGACTTCAAGTCCTGGTGGTATTACTGCAACTGGTCTTAACGTAACATCTCTCACGGTCACTGGATTAACAAACGGTACTGCTTATACATTTACAGTAAGAGCAGAAAGTGCATTTGGAAACAGTCCTAACTCTGCAGCATCAAACTCCGTAACCCCTGTTGCTCCACCATATTTTCCTCCGTTCTTCCCTCCGTTTTTCCCACCCTACTTTCCGCCGTTCTTCCCGCCGTTCTTCCCGCCGTATTTCCCCCCATTTTTCCCGCCATTCTTTCCTCCCTATTTCCCGCCATACTTCCCACCATACTTCCCACCATTCTTTCCTCCGTTTTTCCCACCATTCTTCCCACCATTCTTCCCTCCTTACTTCCCTCCTTATTTCCCGCCAAGATTTAAATAGGATAGAAATATGAAATCAATTTATGACATTGACCTCAAATCGTGGGACGGCGAACGAGATATCTTGAAAGATTGCGAAGGAAAAGTCACTCTCATCATCAACACAACTGGTCACTGCGGAAACGCACCACAGTTCGGGATTATTGAGGGTCTTTACCAAAAATACAAAGACCTCGGATTCGCCGTTGTTGCTGTTCCAACGAATGACTTCTGCGGCAATGGAGTTACCTACGGAGAATATGCAGACGGCGTTAGAGATGCAAAGCATGCGAGGGATTACGGTGTTAATGAATGGAACGCTTCGTTTGATTTTTCAGAGCTAGTTGTCTCTTGGCATGAAAAGCTAGAGGAAAAGAAAAACATTCCACACGAGTTGTACCAAAAACTGTTGAGTGAAGACGAAAAAAGACTCAAGCAAGATATGACTGGAAACTTTGAAAAGTTCCTGATTAACAAAAAGGGCGAAAGAGTTGCAAGACTAACTAATGGTGTGCTTCTTGAATACGCATACAAAGACGGTTATTGCGAAGCCCCAGAAATCGAACTTGAAAAACTATCCAAGATAATTGAGGAAGAGTTGGCAAAATGACAACTCTAGATACATATCTAACAGGGGAGTATAGAAAAGCGCAAGAGGTGGTTCACCCCATATCGCTTTATGACATTCCAATTGCTTCCGCCGATGGACGAGTGAAAGATATTTTTGCTAATCGCAAAGGCAAGGTAACTCTCGTATTTAACGTTGCTGCTGGCTGTGGCAATATCCCACAGCATGGAGTTATAGAACAACTTAATCAGCGCTATATAAACGAAAAAGATTTTGACATCATCGCTATTGTCGTAGACGACTTTCAGTGCCATGGATATAAGGAATTCCAAGACGGTATCGCTGCTTACTGTAAGAGCGCTGGCCTAGACATATCAGTCGGCGAATTTGCTAAAAAATATGCAGAAGAAAATTTTGGAACTACATTTGAGTTTTCTGAATTGACAAATGCTCGTGTTGACAAGGTTACATACGACTCGGATTTTGTGCCGAATACAAAAATAACTCAAACACAAAATGCTCTTTGGTATTACTTGACAGAAGGCTACAAGGCAACACTGAACGAACTAGGTGTTCCATACACCGGTGAGATTGTTCCGTGGTCAAATGGCCAAGAATCAGTGCCCATTTGGGCAAATACAGCACACCCGATTACTGGAAACTTCACCAAGTTTTTGATTGACAGAACTGGAACCAAAACCAAGAGATACTCAAATGGCTTCCTGCTTGGTGAAAGAGATGTTGATGGCGTAATTTACCCTTGGTTTAATGAAAAAGTCTTAGAAGATGGACGAGCAGACTGGAACCCAGTCATGACTAAGGGTGATGATGGAACTTCATGGATTGAAGAAACTACCAAGGAGAAAAGTGTCGTTCTGTCTCTTGATGTAATCAGCCAAGATATTGACCACTACCTGAGTCAGATATAAGCAACAAAACAAGATAGTCTTAGTATATGGATTCTCCGTGGAAGATTAAACCTGGATTTTTTGGAACTGGTCCAGAAAATATTCACGTCATAAAAAACTTTATCAATGAAAAAGATGTCGAAATTATCTCCTCATTTGCAAGAACTATCAGCGAATGGTCAAATGGCTCAGACGAGGACATCTTTGATGAAAATGGTGTTTGTACCTATAGCGCGGCTTATTGGAATGACAGACAGTGCACATGGGATATTTTGCAACGTATAAACAAAGATGTTTACGACCTGATTGATTTCTATCTAGACAAGATGGCTGTTACTGCTGGAGAAATATTCGGATGCAAGTTACAAAAAAGACCTCCGTGCATAGTTAGGTGGTTTAAGGGGATTGAACAACGCCCACATGCCGACAAGCAGATGAATGACGGCTCGCCAAATCCGTTTCCAACATACGACATAAATTCGCTTTTTTATTGGAATGATGACTTTGAAGGCGGAGAACTTTATTACCCCCAACACGACATTGTTGTAAAGCCAGAGCCAGGTCTTGCAGTGCTCCATCCGGGGGACATCAATTATTTACATGGTGTGAAAATGGTTATGGATGGCGAACGATACACATCACCAGCATTCTTTACGGTTGAGTAGTTATGATGTTTGACAAAGAAAACGAAGAATCGCCTGCAGTTTTCTTGTTTTCTGATTATTTGCCAAATAATGAATGGCAACAAGTAATTAACTACATTGACAGAATGTCAGATGACTTTGGGTATTTGGGCTCTGGAGACAGTCCAGTCAGGTTCAAGAAAGTAAAACATTCACGCTTCCCTGAAATTGAATATGAGCGCTGTTTCGTTCTTGATGACGAGGAGTACGAATTGATAAGAAATGGGAAAAAGGGAGAACCGTACCCAGAGAGCATGGGTAACGATGATGATTTCAAAACACTCACTCACAAACCTACAGACCCAGAAATATCAAACATATTAAAAAAAACAATTAATAAATCGCAACAAATTATTTTAGATTTTTTTAAAGATGAAACAATCTGGGAGTACGGACCGTTTCTCTCATTGTGCAGTGATGGCAGGTCGCTGAGGCTTCATTGTGACGGGTTTCAGTATGGATTTGAAGGATTCCCACGGACTGATTATTCAACTGTTTATTACGTAAACGACGATTACGAAGGCGGCGAGATATGGATGCCAGCTCTCGGAATGACGATTAAGCCTAAAGCCAACTCTTTGCTTTTGTGGTCAAAGTCTTGGCACGAAGACGTGGCTCATGGCGTAAAGCCAGTAACTTCTGGTAGGAGATACGTGTCGCAAGGTTTCTTTACCGTGGCATAGACTGAAGTCATGAAAACAGAAATACTCAGCGACCCGCGTCTTGGCATCCTCGTTTACAAAGATGCACTACCAAAAGAGCTTGACATAATCAACAGGCTTGAGTCAACTATCGGCAGTAGTACAACCATGCCATTTATGTGGTGTGAAGCATTGGTTGGATATTCTCAAAAAATGCCTGAATACCGAGACTGTGTTGACTGCAAAATTGGTCAAGTCCACATGGAACACCTCCACCATTACCCACAGTTCGCTGAACTAAAGAACATCTATAACGATACGGCAAATGCAATCCGTGCCTGCATGACGGATTATCAGAGCCGTTACAACATCAACATGGAATACATGGAGGCAATCAACTTTGTTCGGTATGGGGCAAATCAGCACTTCCAAGTCCACACCGACCACGGATTCTCATATACCTGCACGGTTTCTTCTGTTGCATATTTTAACGACGACTACGAAGGCGGTGAACTTTGGTTCCCGTATTTGGATTTGACCTTCAAGCCAGAGGCTGGAGATATTGTGATGTTTCCATCAACATTTATCTATGCCCATGCTGCAAAACCTGTAGTCAGTGGCGTTAAGTACTCAGGCGTAACAATGTTTGATTACAACGACAGAAATCATGACATCAAGGGGAGTTACGACGGAGTGAAGGCTGCGGCAAGTTAATAGTGGCTACGGTCGGAATCTATTCTCCTGGCGCAATGGGTTCCACCCTTGCTTACTCATGCTCGCTTAATGGGCATAAAACCATATGGGCATCAGAAGGTCGTTCAGAAGAAACAAAATCTCGTGCAACGAAGTTTGGCATAAAGGATGTTTTTTCATTAGACAATCTATTTGAGCAAAGTGATTTTGTGTTTGTTATTGCCAGCAATTTTGATGCATTTGAATTTGCGAGGGTGGTTGCATCAAAAGGGTTTGATGGTATTTATGTTGATTTCAATACGATGTACACCGATACAGACGGCCCTGAACTTGAAAAAATACTTGTCCCTAGTGGAATCAAGTACGTTGAAGGGGCATTGCGAGGCTGGCCAGTAACAGAACCGACTGAAGAAAACACTGGTGAAAAAACCATGTATCTATCCGGCTTGTATGCAGGTAAGGTAAAGGAACTGTTTGGCGGATTTTGGCGAATAAGAACGATGCCTCAATCGGCAAAGTTATTGAATCGAGTGCTTGCAGAGGAGTTGGCGATTATCTATGGTCAAAGTTAATCTCAAGAGAACCTACGACAATCCACCAGAAATTAAGCAGTCACGGATTAACCGAGACTGGATGGACGAGACTTACAAAAAACATGCATATCAATGTTTGCCAATGACCTTTGCAAATGTTTATGGGTGGGAACTAGTTCTTCCACAAACAGTTGTGGCTCAATGGGATGGCGGGAATACTGTTCCAACCATTCTTGAGGGCGAGTCATACGGTGGTCGACAGTTAGCCTATGGCGGAATTGTCGGTATGGTCTCATTCTCTACAGGTTGGATTTTTGGCACCGAGTCGGGGTACGAAACATTCATAGGCGGTTCGCCGAATTACATCAGAGACGATGCACAGGCTCTATCTGCAATAATTCCGAGTAGTTGGTGGCCAGATGAGTTTCAGATGAACTGGAAGATAAACAAAGTTGGTGAACCAGTTGTCTTTGAGGCTGGGATGCCATTCATGTTCTTTTCAATATTTGAAAGCACAGTTTTGGAGAAGGTGGAATTCACTGTTGATAATCTCTGGGACGACAAAGAGCTAATGAATAGCAGGCAGAAATACGGCGATTTAAAGATGAAGAATAATCAAGAGCAGCCTTGGACTTGGACAAAGGGAATAAAGACTGGTCTTGATGCTGACGGAAATAGAATCGGGCCTACGTTCACGGGAATGCCAAAACTCACTATTCCAGGACAATAATTGTGTCAATGCTGAATTACAGGGATTTGCTAAAAAGCAATATCCATGTCATTGAGGACTTTGCCACCAATCGTGAGTTGGAAAAAATACTGGATAACTGTTATTCGTTTCTTAACTGGGACAATACTTGGCATGAACGCATTGACGGGGAAAGATACACCGGAAGACCAGACTGTCAGGAGCGTTCAGATGTATCGAACAGGGCGCTATCTCTTGTTTCTGCAACAGTTGGCAAGAGACTGTGCTTTCTGTATGAACCGTATTTAAGAAAATACGAGCCAGGCTCGTACCTGAAGATGCATGCAGATGCCGAGGGTTACTATGGAAACAACCCAGAGCCACTTAGGAACTACGACCCATACAACGAGATGTCGGAAGTCCTGAATGAGTGTTCGTCTATTCTTTACCTCAATGAAAACTACGAGGGAGGGGAGTTGTACTTTGAAGAATTTGATTTGCTTATTAAACCAAAGGCGAATCAGCTAGTATTCTTTCCGAGCGGTTCTGAATTTAGGCATGAAGTAAAACCGGTGATAAGCGGAGATAGGTACACTCTCGCCTCTTTTTATACGACTGATAAGCTTATTGGTCTGCACAAGAAAATACGAGAACTTTTATGAAACTTGGGAAATACGACTCACTTACGGCAAGGAATCGGGCGGCGCGATTCCTGACTGCATCAATTGGCGAAATTAGTCAACTGATGATTAATGAAAACATGAATCCTATGTACTCTGGTGATAATCCATACCCTGAAGGAACCATTGAACATAATGCTTTCCGACTTATATCTAGCGACTACTCCTCGCTGGAGGCGCTGAAAAATGAGTGAACCACAAGATTTTCCAATGAGTGCCAGAAAAGGTGAGGCAATCACCGATACGGAAGAGTGGGATAACGAAATCATTGAATGGGATTCAAGCACTGGTATCTACTATGTGGCTGGAAAGCCAGTATCAATGTGTCAGGGTGTAGCGATGTTTGATGTTAAGGACGATGATGAGCAAGTATGACCCAGTTGCCGATTTGGAATATCGCTCAGAACAGCTCGCCTCGTTCTTGTTCATACTTGGGTTTGATGAGAAGGATTTTGACGCTGTCACGATAGATGACTGCATCAATGCAATTCGAGACAGATATCGCTACGACCATGACACTGAAATTGATTCAGCTGTTAAGGACTATATAAAAAGACAAAATATCACACTAACGAGAAACATGCGCCGAGCATGGTTTGATGTACAAGTGGCATTGCATGAGGTTCAAAATGGAACAGAATAAGAGATATGAACCAGAGGTATCTTTTGACTTTAGTTCGCTTCAGTTTGACTGGGAAAAATATGCAGACCAATGCAATCGTGAAGACGGTGGACACTCTGTTGCAATAGCCGAGTACCTATTCAATGTGGTCGGAATTGACAGAAGGAATATCGCTACCGGCGGCGCAAGCGACTACGAATTTGTGGTTCACTACCCAAGACCCAATTTGTCAAGTGCATACGGTCAGGCTCAATGGATGTCAATTCTCTTGATTCTTGGAATTATGGACATCTCAAAGAAAAAGAATGTATTGGCCGTTTCTGGTGGACTTGATAGATTTAGATTAAAGGTCTTCAAGTCAATGTACGGTGCAAACATAACTTTTCTAAACAACAAGAAGTTGAGTTTGTACGAGAAGTTTCAAGACCCAATTGATGATTACGATGTTGTAACCATGCAGGATTTTGAGAAGCATGCAAACAACAAGTACGACATGATGCTTTCTTGGTCACAGGACATGGAGAACCCACTCGTCCCAGTCAGTACATTTGTGGACAGGCTTGAGGATAATGGTGTTCTGATAATCCAGAACACATCAGACAGCATGTTCCTATATAACAATCATACGAAAGCAACCCCAATCTGGGGCTACCACGAAGCCCTCAAGAAGATAGAAGGGTGCAATGTTTACCATATTCCCGTTTTCTATGGGATAACCATCGTCGTGAAGAACGAAACATGATTATAAAAGACAATGCCCTTGATGAGTCTTTGTACAAAGAGGTACTTGCTGATGACCTCTTCTTTCCAGAGTCAATGGGTTCTGACGAAAGACTTGCTACAGAATTAAATTCATACCATTACGAGAAATCAAGTTGTTTTGCTCCATACATGTTTTGGGACGGATGGTGGTCTTCCCCTGCAAATACATTGAGGAAAAGAGTGGTCCAGTCTATTTGGGAAGAAAATCTACCCTGCGACACAAGCGAGATACTTGGTATTGAGTACTGGACAAGGACTTACCTTCCAGGTCAATACCTTGATGTCCATGTTGACGAGGACACATTCTTGTATCAAGAGTCAAAGGTATTTAGTGGCCCATTGACTGGCTCAATATTTTACGGTATTGATAATCAAGACGGTGGATTTGTGGAAATATACAACAAGGCAATCCTTGAAGATGGGCAGCAACTTGCAATCGAAGCAGAAAACATTAATAAGTTGCTAGTATCAATTGAAGAACGAGAAAGAATATCCTACAAAGGAAATAGATTGATTATTTTTGATACTGGTCATGTCGTCCATGGGACAACTCCTGCAAAAAGTGGCATAAGACAAGTTATGGTGACAAATGTGTGGCATGTTAACAACCCCCCTACTGCACTTAAACTAGGAGAATTTTTTTATGAGTGAGGTTGAGAAAATAAACTTAATCTCAATTGATGTTTTAAAAACAAAAATTGTTGGAATTGATAATCAAAAATTGATTAACGAGATTCTAGGCACGCGTGGCGATATTGATAAATATTACCTTGAAAATGAACACCATACATACTATGAAGACAAGAGATACCCATTTGGTCAAGTTGAATCAGAAAAACTTATTGATAATCTAACTCAAGTTGTTTCTATCGCACTTAATAAAGAAATGGTTCTAGACGAGATATGGACACTCACATTAGAACACGGGCAGTCTGTTTCTGCTCATTCACATAAATCAAATTTACACATTAAGCCGGAAGAGTATTTTTCAATCGCTTATTATCCGAGCGCTCCAAATGATAGTGCAGATTTAATTTTTCTCGTAACTGCAGGAAATACCATTGAGAATTCAATATCCATAAAGCCAAAGACTGGAGATTTGGTAATTTTTAATTCATATCTAATGCATATGACAAATAGGCACAGAAATAAAGAACATAACAGAATTGTAATTAGCGCAAATTTTTCTCCGAAGTATAAAGATGTTTCACCAAGACAAGACTGGACGGCTTATTCGCGTAGTCCGAAAAATAACTCTGTAGGATATGACAAATGCTACTCATTGAAAATATCTACCCCATTTGGCAAAGAGGATGCAACTCTTGGAATAAAAGGTAATGTAGCAGAAGTATTCAATACAACAGGAAAATACTTTATTGAAAGTTTCTCTGATACAAAGACTTCTTTTGAAGCATCGTTCTCGGTTGACACGCCATCTATTGCTGACATAAATATAAAATTCTCAGTTGACGAGAAAAACGGAGATGTAATGGGTTTGGCAAAGATTGGTGAGTTTGCAGAATATTCAATAACTGGGCATTTATCATGAACCAATCAATTTATGACATACCAATTCGCTCTATAGACGGCGAGGATGACATGCTCTCTAACCTGAAAGGCAAAGCAACACTGTTCGTTCCTTTTGCCTCAAAAGCAGGGTACGAGCCAAAATGTAGTCGAATTTGGTCCTATGCCAGAACTTCTAAAAAACTTTGGGAGCTTCAAAAGCTCCATGAGATGTTTGATGGCTTCAGTGTCGTTGGTATTCCTACGAATCAGTTTTGGGGTATGGAGCCTCTTGGAAACGAAGATATTTCCAAGTTCATTAAAGAGGTTTATCCATTTGTTACATTCCCAATTACAGAAAAAATTGTTGTCAACGGTGATGACGAACATGAAGTTGCGTCTCATCTAAAGGGTTATGTAAAGAGACTGGTTGATGATACGAAAGCGGACGGTAGTCTCGCTGCCGCTCAAGGACAAAATCTTGCTGGTGGGTCAATGCATAAAATACCTGCATTATACGAAAAGTTCATAGTCAACAGGGACGGTCGCCAAATGTACAGATTCCGATTTAGCGTCCAACCACTATCCGAAGTCATAGAGGCAAGCGACATGGACCAAACCATCATTCAGGCAGTACAATCTCTGCTATGAGCGATTTCAGATTTAACCCAGAACACCTTGGCGGCGGAACAGTAATTTTCAAGAATGCAATTACTGTCCCCCAACAGGAGGCATTTGAATATCTTGACAAAATGAAGGACGAAGCATTTAATAATTCATACACGATTGTCAACGACGAAAATGGAAATCCACTGCATGCAATAAACAGGGGCGGTTTCATATACAGCCTTGATAGCGTGGATAAAGCACCAATAAGGATTGGAAGTCTAGACATTCCATTCTTCCAAGAATGTGAAAAAGCAATTTATGGTGCTTTGCTTCGTTATATAGAGATGTTCCCTGCGGTACTGCAGTGCCTTTGGTGGAAGAGCCCAGGACACGTCCTTAGGTATGCCAAGAGCGGTGGACTTGGCTTTCATGCAGACAACGATGTCAATTATCGTTACGGTAGAGAACCGAAAGAACAGCATGCAACGCGAAATGTTCTATCAGCTTTGGTTTATCTAAACGACTGCACTGATGATGAATCTGTTGAGTATTCGTTTTCTGGTGGGCATATGACTATTCCGTACTTTGATATTGACATAGCACCATCCACTGGTGCAATCATTCTCATGCCAGCAAACTATATTGGCGCTCATCAAATTCACGAAGTGACACGAGGCGTAAGGTATTCATATCTCACTTGGTTTGCACAGGGTTCAGAGGACCCAGAGCGAGGATGCTCTCCGGCACACCCAGAAGAAACCATGTTTCAGAACAACGGACAGTGGTGGCTTCCATCGCTTGTCAAGGACTATGAAAACTACTTAATTGAAAAGTATGGCTCTTTATCAAATGCCCCAGAGAATAAAGTGGATTATCTAAGCAGGGCTGACGACCATTAATCTTTTTTTGTAAACATCTTTTCGCTTACAAACAAGTGCTTGGCAAGCGTGCTTGATGAATGCATTAATCCGAGTGGGTTAGGGATTTGGAATTCGTTGAGTAAATCTGCCATTTTACCGTTAGCAATGTCTTCCCAAAATGCCATCATTGCTTCCGCCCCAGTGCGACCAACCGTGTAGTACTTATCTTCAATCTGACCCGGAACTATGTTGTCTGCCCAGTTGTTGTACCCATCTTTTTCGACCATATTCGGTAGTTTCGCAAACTCCAGAACCATGACCTCGGTCCATCGTTTGAATGCTTCATTCTTTTCGCTCATTGAACTAGCATACACTTCATGAACCAAGAGTTTAAATTCAATGACGTAGAACCAAAACACCTCGGGGGTGGGGTGGTTGTTTTCAGTGGCGCCGTGTCTTTTGATAATGAATGGGTAGTTTCTTTTGCCGAGAAACAAGTGTCCAAAGAACGCTCGCAAATGTATGAAGAAGCGGTGGACCCGGAGACTGGCAAGCCTGCGTTTATAAACAGAAGTGGGTATTACTTTGATGCTGACGGAATGAATCAAATGCCTAGACGCGGTTCTCAAATACACATGGACGCCGACGATGATGTAAGAATATTCTTAGAGTTTGTCGAGAAGTCAAAGGATTCATACTTGCTTAAATACTTTTATCTTTTTCCATTGGCGTACAAGAACGTCTGGTGGAAAGTGAAAGGGCATCTGGTTTCATACTCCGTGGAAAATGGAGGGAAGTTTCTAGGGCCACACTCAGATACCAGTGCTGATTACGCATACGGATTTCCTCACCCACACGACCAACTGGCTACGAGAAATACAATCTCATGCATTGTCTACCTGAACGACAACTTTGAAGGTGGGCATCACTACTTCAATTATCTTGACATTGACTATAAGCCATCTGCCGGTGACATCCTGATGTTCCCCTCAAACTTTATGGCTGCTCATGAAGTCAAAGAAACAACTGGTGGAAGTCGATACACATATCTTGGCTGGTATTCACATGGAACACCTAACAAAGAAGTCAATGAACACATCGTTGACCCGATTGAATCCCCAGAACTAGCAAAGACGGCAACAAATGTTTACATGCCAACACTTCGTTCTGATTTTGCAGATTATTTAAACAAGGTTGACCCAGGCAAGACTTCATTTGGTCACAGTCTTGTAGAAAGCATGCACTCATGATTGTTAAGCACCTCGGAAGTGGCGTGATGATGTTTGACGATGTTCTTGATATTGATGCATCTGTTATAAAAGAATATGTAAGTGCTATTTTCGCTCAAGACCTAGAGGGAACGCATGGGGTGAGTGCGGAATCATTAATCAATGATGGTGGTTACAAGGTAGAGGAAGAGCATGTATCAAAAATGCCGACTAGATTCAACAAACTCTCAAGTGGCTCTGAATTCACAAAAAAAATAACAAGTTTGATTGATGATGGTATTTATAGATGCTTGGTTGAATACTGTCGCTCTTTCCCGATAGCAATTGAATGTATAAAGTGGCGAACGAGTGGTCAGATTGCTTCGTATTCAGTTGGTCAAACAATTGGACCACATAGCGACTGTGCTTTGCCATACGATAGCGACGGGAATATATTGAACTCATTCCCGCTTCACAACACCCTCACTGGCTCCATGGCTTTGAGCGACGAGCACGAAGGTGGAGCCGTCAGATTTCGACCTTGGGGCATAACAGTAAACCCAAAAGTTGGTTCGGTATTGATTTATCCGTCTTCTTTTATGGGTTGCCACGAGGTAGAACCAATCACCTCCGGCATAAGGAATTCTTATTTGCAGTGGTTCTGCCAAGGCAAGACCGAGATGCAGGTATTGAAAGAGAACGAATTAAATAATCTTGCGGCTGATGTTCAAAAGTATGGAGAGCAATTCGTAAACTCTGGGAACCAAAAATACGTTCATGTAGGGATTATTGAGAGCAACTAAATCTATTCGCTAACAGATTTCCCACGTTGCTCATTGTCAAAGAATACTTGTGCATGAGAATAGGCTTTCTTGAGTCCGTTCTCACCTTCTAAAGTTCTGTTTTGATAAACAGGGTTCGCCTTAAATATCTCTTTTTCACCTTTTCCAGAACTCATTAACTCGGTTTTGAGGCAGTAGTACTTGTAGTCGTCGTATAGGTTGTCAATAAAGTGTGGTCTGCACCAACCATCGTTGTCCTCAGGTTCAGACACATTGATTCCAACTTCGTCATGACTGCTTCCTTGGCTGAAGAACTCTAGGTATCCATAGCGAACACCCTTCTTTACTGGCTCGACACCATGCGTTGCCATGAAGTTGGCAGGAAAGATAACAACATCTCCGGTTTTGGGAACATTCTTAATCCCTAAGTACGGAAATACAAGCTCGCCGCCAGTGTAGTTTTCACCATTGAGTTCTGACTCGTCCTCAACACAGTCATTGAGATAGAGCATTACTGCTAAAACCTGGCGCATTTGTATTTGTCCGCGTGGGACGAAACGTTCGCCATTTGTAGCTCTGTAGTTAGAGTCATTGTCGTTGTGGATTCCAAGGAATGCACCCTCGTCATATCTCATGGCATGACCCTTTGTGCGCCACCAGATAGTTCCTAGAACCATAGGGAACTCATCTATGTATCTGAGAAGACACTTGTAAATCATGTCTTCCCAGTATCTAAAGACTTCAATCATTTCTGGTTCTGTCTCAGAATTAACAACTTCAAGAAGTCTTACTGGAACCATCTGAACTTGTTCTGGTGAGAACTTGTTTCCATCTTCATTGATGGCATACAGGTTGCCTTCTTCGTCATGGTCCCAAGTCCATCTTTGTTCATGGGCAGATTTGGAGTGCTTGTCAATGTATGGAAGAAGGGTGCTCTTGTCTATATTGACAACACTGGGGAATCTAAGTACGCCTCCACCAAGGTCTTCGTAATGCATGTTGAATATCTCGGACACGGCGGCGTCATTACGGACGTCTGGTGTTGTTCCATAAAATCTATTATCTGTACTTTTTTCCATGACTACTCTCGCCAGAATTGAATAAGACTAAACCTTGACCCAGAAGTAACTTCTGTAATCCCATGGTAGTTCAAGTCAGCATTAAATATCAATGCTTGACCAGCCTTCAGTTTTATATCTATATCAATATTGGGTTTCTCCATTGTTCCAGTCAAGTAGAACTGAGTATGTCCGCCTTCATAGTCATCATTTAGACATATTGCCGAAGAGTGAAGAATCCTGCCCCTTCCATAGTCTCCGTCACCACCATCGGTGTGCACTTCATGGGATTGCCCAGTCACTTGACTTTTGATTGTGAAACTTGGATTTGGGAAAGAAGGAACTTCAAGTTTGACGCCAGTAATTGATGAGTATTCACTTGTTAGCCGTGAGTACATTGATTCAAGTAAAGACGTAAATGAAAATCCACCGATAGTCGTTGATTCATTTATTGCATACGTTGTGAACTTGTTTTTATCAATTTCAGATGGGCTGTTTGATTCAAGCTCGTGAACTGCTTTCATCATGAAGAAAGCCAGTCGGCTACTAATTAGTTGACCAACATATATTCCTGAACCAACAGGACCTATTTCATTGAGCATGGCTTAAACTAAAACTAGTTCTGCCACTTTCCGAGTGGACATTCAGCAGATTTAAGTTGCACCTTCAAGGGCATCATGCATCCACATTGCTTGCACTGCTTGGTGATTTTGAGCAACTCAGGACACTCAAGACATACTGCATATCTATCAATTGCTGTCTGTTCGTCTGTGTTGTGTGCTTCTGCTTTGAATATATCCCAAGGTCGAGTTGAACCGAGTCTTTTCTTATATTCCTGCCATGGTGAAGCCATCAATAAGCCTATTCTGGATTCGTAAATCTTGTTCCGTCAAACAACCAGCCCAGAGCAACATCTGATGAAATGCTTTTTGGTATTTTTACAACGGTTGGGTTTGATGACAAAACAGAATGAAAATGTTCTACTGCTTCTGGAATCACGTGAATCCATGCAACCTCGCCATCAATTACATAGGCGAACCAAGAATGGGGTTGACTTGTAAAATCTGGCCCAGATGCAGGTGGTGCATTATCCAAATAATTATCTATATCTGACATATCATTATCCTAACACCTAGCAACCATTGCTTCCGCCACATATTGTTCCTGGACCACAAGACAATCCAGAACCGGTTCCAGTTGTCAAGCAATACCAGCTGCCTGCATAACCTGGGTCGCTAGAAATCTTGGTTCCACCCAAGTTGCATGGGTAGGGAGTGTACTGATAGAAGGTGAAGTCGTATGCTGGAACCCCGCTTCCGCAACAAATTATTCCGCAAGTGCTGCAGTTACCGCCAGCAAGCTGGGTGTAACTGTAACCAGTGTACGTGCACCCAGGGACAGCCGAACCAGCCCTTGTTGCTGTTGCAGAAGGAGCAAAAGCAGTTTTGCTTGACGAGACACTTATTGTTGCTGAACCACTGTTTCCTATTCCCGAGCAAGTTATTGTCGAGCCGCTTCTTGTTACGCTGCCATTCGTTGTAGAGATGCTGTATGTCAAGGTTCCATCGTAATTATTGATAACAACAGTAAATCCGTTCACCTCCGCTGTTGCTGTTGCAAGTGTTGGTGTAGCAAGTCTTGTGAAAGAGGTTCCCGTTGTATTTGCGGAGTTCGCAACAAACCCGCTTCTACTTGATGTAACCGTACATGTTGCTGTAACTGCATCACCAATTCCAGTTACGGTAACTGTTCCAGCAGACTGGGTTGCACTTCCACTGTTTGTTACTGAGAAAGTGTAGGTATTCAATGCACTGTAATTGAGGATTGCGAATGAATAACCACCAGTCGCTCCAGTTGAGCCACCAAATAATGGGGCTGGCAACTGGCTAAATGATGTTCCAGTTGTACTAGATGAACTTCCTAAAAAACCAGCCCTAGTTACTGTTACCGTACAAGTGGCAGTGACATTGTTTCCCAATCCAGTTACTGTTACGTTTCCAGATGTCTCAGTAGCGCTTCCACCATTATCAACAGAAAAACTGTAAGTGTTTAATGCACTGTAGTTTGTGATTGAGAATGTATATCCGCCAGAAGTTCCAGTTGATGCACCGTATGTAGGTGCAAAAAGTTTTGCAGCATTGGCTAAAACAAAACCAGACTGTCTGGCTGATACAGAAGCCAAAAATGGCATTTTAGTAACCTAGGTTGGAACTGCCGAAAACCGTCCATGCCGAACTTCTGCGGACGAAAGTAAAAGAGAAGATATCTATCTTTCCAGCAGATGAAGTTGGAATTGGTGCAGCGCTGTTTGCCCATTTGATTGTCTGAGCAGAACCAGCAACCTGTACAACGTTTGGATAGTACCCCGTTGCTCCTTGGGTTACAAAAATTACAACCGTGATTACTTTGCCGTTATCTGTTGGCGCATTGGTTAGGTTTACCGTGAAGTTGCTGGATGGAGCTGTACCAACATAGAAAATGTCTCCAGTTGAATAGTCTGCAGTAACGACGCTTGCTGAAACAGAAGCATCAACTAAAACTTCTCTAATAGTTGCCCCATCAAATCGACCAGAGACCGATGCACTATTTACCGAAACCGTTCCAGCAGAGAAGTTGCCACTGGCATCACGGGCAACAATTGCTGAGTTTGTGTTGGAATCTGTGGCGGTTGTGGCAGAGTTTGCAACTTTGCCTGCTGTTGAAATTGTTCCAAGTTTTGTATCGGCAATAGCAGCCGATGCATTAATTTTTGCATTGGTAAGCAAACCATCTGGAATACCTGCCAAAGTAATCTGACCCCATTTGATTCCAGTTGGCTCCGTACTGTCTGCAACCAAGAGATAATCATTGGCTCCAACCGCAACGTTGTCAATTGCTCCAGCAGTCGTTCCAGCCAAAAGGTCTCCCTTTGCTGTAATTGTGTTAACGAGAGAACCTTCCGCAATCGAAACCCATGCTGTTCCTGAATAATATTGAAGGTCATTCGTTGAGCGGAGATAGCAAACACGGCCCTCTACCAATTCGGGCATGTTGTCAAGGTTGCCAATGTCGCCGAACGCGGCATCACGTGCAGATGATGTATCAAAAATTGCTACTACTTGGTCTTGCAAGTATGTGTTAACGAGTGTTGCCGTTAAAACTTCACCAGGCAAGAAGACTCGAACTCCGGCGCCAGCCATGCGTCTCCTTAAAGATTTTGGGTTTGCCTAAATAATACTTCATTATTAAGGGTGGTATTGAAAGACACATCACAAGTGTTAGGTGAGACTAATAAATATTCACTGTTTTAATGTTAGAATTGGAGGTATTTTTTGGAGGGTGAATGTTCCGTAGGCGTAACCGCATAAATAAGCCTGCAGCCATCATGGCTGTACCGTCTGTATTTTTTCTGCTTATCTCGATTTTTGGTTTTTCTGCACCTACTCAAGCAGCCACTTTTCCTGATGCTGGATTCGAGGATGGAACCTTTACGGGTTGGGAAAAGGGCGCTCAGACAGGAACTCTCGGAACAACGATTACTGGACAAGGAACCGGAGTAACCATATTTACTGGTTCACGGACATTTACCCATGGTTCACGCGGAGCAATGGGAGACCCAAACAGCCCTTATTATGCCCCAGCCGTAGCCGCTGGAAGTTGGACGTTCTCGCCAAAAGATGCAGCCAAGGCAGTTCTTCTACAACCAAAGGGTGAGCAAACATTTTCTCAGGCCACTGGAGCACTTGGACTAAGCGCCACAGATGTTGGGGGAATAGAAAGCCTCCTTGTCTCACAGGCACAAGCATCTGGTTATGGTTCAGGAGCACCAACTGACGCGGCATGGATTACTCGTGAGGTTGAATTAACTGCTGGCGAGACGTACACAATGGCATGGAACTACATAGGAACCGACTACGTTCCCTACAACGACGGCTCAATAACCTCGCTTGTACCAGTAACTGTTAACGGAACTCCAGTCATAACGGTGAATAACTATATTCAGTCTTATGCACTTCTTGGATTCACAAACCCAGGAACTGGAGACTATTCAACCAACTCATTCGGTTCAACTGGTTGGCAAACATCAACTTACGAAGTTTCAGTAACCGGAACATACAAACTTGGATTTGCATCATTCAACTTAGACGACCAAGGTTTGCCGCCAGCATTGATGGTTGACAGCGAGGCTGGCTCAACACAGAAATGCGTTTCTGGAACTTGTACAACCTTCGGCGGAGTTGAGCCAAACAATGAAACTGCTCCAACTGTTGCTCCGACTACGACTAGTCCTGCAACTACAACTTCTACTACAAGTACGACTACCACAACGCTTCCCCCTGCGCCTACATCTTTGGTCGTAACAAGCCTTGATGATACGACTTCAAGCGGAACTCTTCGTTGGGCGATTGCTCAGGCAAACGCGAACACTGGCGGAATCTACGACTCAATTACTTTTGATACAAACGGAACTATAACTCTGACCTCGGCTCTACCAGCGATTGTGGGAACACTGACGATTACTGGAAACGGCAGGACAAGCACAATCATTGATGGCAATAATGCTTACAGACCATTTTATGTTGGTCAGGGTAATTCGTTGAGTATCTCAGACATGACTCTTAAAAAGGGACTGAATGGAGACGGCGGACTCATATTCAATACCAAGGGAACAGTTTCTGCAAACAATGTCCGATTTACTGGAATGTCTGGTGGAACCGCCGTATTCAATAAAGAGGGTGGAACCGTTGCCTCTTATGCAAACTCTACTTTTGACTACCTAAATGTTGGTATTTCAGCAGACCATGGCTCAACACCTTCTCTTGCTGCTGGAGTAACCACATGGGAAGGTCAGCAGGATTCTTTGTCCTCAAACCGAACCTATGTCAATAACTGCGTGTTTAATAACAACAATTCTGGAATCAATAGCCAAAGATTTACAAAAGTTGAAAATTCAACATTTACCAATAACTCATACGCAGCAAACATTCAGGGCTGGAACAGAAGCCAAGTGCTTGATTCATCATTTTCAAACAATGGGATAGGTGTCTATCACAACGCTTGGATTAACACAACAGCAAACATGGGTACAAACCTACGCTTGATTGACGGGAACACTTTCACGAATAACGGAATTGCTGTTTACCTTGATGACACATATACCAACGGTCAGAAAAATCAAAACTGGGCAACCGTTTCCAATAACTCATGGGATGCAAATGGCGTTTGGGTTCGCTATTACCAGTGGAACGGAACAGCCAATGCCGAAGGAACTGCGCGTCCTTATACATCCAACACTGTTTTCACACAAAGCCTAAACACATTCCCAGATACCATCGGCTCTCCAAGCAACTTGACAGCGACAGATACAGGAACATCTATTATTCTCTCGTGGAGTGCTCCTACAACAGGTGGGTATCTTCCAGAACGCTATGCAATCGGTTTGAATACGGAAGGACAAAACGGCTGGGGTGTTGCTACTGGGAATGTCGGCGATACAAATGCTTTGAATACCACTTACACAATTAATTATTCACTACTTGAAAGTTTGATGCCAAGTGGAACAACTTGGCTATTCCATATTCGCTCTGATAACGACACATTCGGCAAGTATTCAGCAAACTCAAATGTCGTTTCAGTTCAAGCAGGAACCCCTGAGAGCACTACGACTTCTACAAATACGACAACAACAACAGTGCAGGAATTGCCGTCAACAACCACAGCGCCAACGGTCGTTGTCGTCCCTGTAGAGCCTGAGCCAGAGACCACAATCCCAGAAGACACCACGTTGGATACGGAAGAGACGCTGCCTGAAGAAACAGAAACAGAAGAGACCCTGCCAGATACGCCAGATGAAACAGTGCCATCAGAAACAGAAACGGAAACAGAATCAGGTCCATTAGATGAGCCTAGTGCTGAAGCTGAAGAAATACAAGATGCAATTGATGACCTTCCAGTTGATGCTTCACCTGATGAAATAGCGGAAATAGTAGGAGAAGCGCTGATTGACGCTACGGCAGAAGAAGTGGCTGGAGTCCTGACTGCGGTATTTAAGGACGCAACACAGGAAGAGGTTGTGGCTATTCTGACAACCGTATTCGAGGATGCATCAAGCGAAGAAGTTGTAGCAATCCTTTCTGAGACATTTGCTGACGGAGCTACAGACGAAGAAGTTGCAGCCGTCACTGAGGCATTACTCATGGACGGTGTTACAGAGGAAGCAGTATCAACACTTATTGATGTTCTTGAAAGCGGAGTAATTGACGAGTCTCAAGTTGAGGCAGTAGTTGATGCAATTCTGCAAGAAGAACTCAATAAAGAAGTGGCAACAGAACTTGCTACAAGTGCTGCAATTATTCAGAACATCACCGCTGAACAAGCAACGGACATCTTTGAATCCGTTCCCGTAGGAGAACTTTCCGATTCAGAAGGTGCTGAAATCGTTAATGCTG
>Ga0222712_10001270_pt1 | contig 31796 bp, 48 predicted proteins | sample C33_657DmetaG_FD_165043 | JGI IMG/M metagenome (GOLD analysis project Ga0222712, IMG submission 165043) | Estuarine water microbial communities from San Francisco Bay, California, United States - C33_657D | ecosystem: Environmental > Aquatic > Marine > Unclassified | place: USA: California...
TTTTGGTTTCAATAACATCCTCTTCTATATCTTTTAGTTTACCAACTGCTCCTGTGCTAACCTGGTGATACATAAAAGTTGCTTGATCGTAGGCAAACCTTTTGTGTCCAGTGATTGCTATGATAAATCCGCAGCTCATAGCACATCCAGTAACTATAGTATGGATTGGAACCTTAGAATTTTGCATTACACCAATTAATCCCATACATTGATAAACATATCCTCCGTATGAATCTATATAAAACTCAATCGGTCTAGGATTATAATTAAATCCATGAACCTCGGAAACTTTAGCAATATAAGCATCATCCTCGTTGATCTCTATAATAGATTTAGTAACAGCATTAATACTTGTCTGATCTACCTGTTGAGCTAGATAAATTGTTCTTTCTTTGGGGATGGGAATGTGTAATGACATTTTGTAATTTTATTTTTATAGAACAAATATAAAAATAAAATTCGGAAAACTGAAATGAAATCATTCAAGGTCAATCCAGGAGATGATGTCCCCGTCATTTTTGTCCCAGTCTTTCCAGTACTTTTTTAAATTCTGAATGGCGTAGATCATAGTATAGACCTGCTTCTTGCCACACGTTTTGCACACTCTTGTTCTTAGGGAGACGTGATCTTCTGTAACGTCATTAGGAATAATATACCTCTCTTGAGAATACTTCCATCTATGAATTGACCGGGAACAAAGAAATTCCATGACAATTATTTTCTTTTCGTGGCTTTAACCTTCTTCCATTTTTGGGTGGAAGATAACTTAAAGCTTCCTATATACTCCATTTTCCATTCATGAGGGGCGATTAAAGATAAGAAGATCTTTCCATCACCCTTAAAATAAAGATGGTAAATCTCCCCTATGACCGGTTTAAAATTATACTCTGCTTTAAAGATCAGATCGTTCCATCTGTACTCCTCAACCAGAGATTCATACTCGGCTTTAAGCTCTTCAAACTTGGTACTAAATTGTTTATTAACCTCAGAAGCTGCGGACTGCTTCCAACCAACCACATCATCTAGTTGGATTGCGGGAGCGCCAACATTAGATCCGTAAGTAAGGGACTTTTGATAGTATCCCTGTTCTTCGTTCCAAACTACCAGATCTGGCTTTTTCTTTTTCTTCACTTTTTATATCGCTTCAAATTTTGGATCAGGAACTGATTCATCAGAAAGAGAAAATCTTCCCATGATCCAACCCTCGCAAATTGCTTTATCTAAAAAATCTCCAATTTTAACTTTATCATGAATGGAGATATCAAAAGATTCAAATTCCTTATATAAATTCTGGATTGATTCCAATACCTGATTCTCATCCATTCTTATCATCATTGTCTCTAATAAATTCAGGCAGTCATAAATAAGACCTGTTCGATATTTTTCGGGTTTACATCTGAATGAAAAGAGCAAATCCAAAAAATCTCTTTTAGCTCTCTCGAGAGAACTGTTGTGGATATCTAATTTCTGACTTGGATTGATTGTACTGATTCCAACATTACCGCTAGAACTTATAACAAGCCTAGAAGAACTGGGTGTTCCGAGTGTTATGGTTGCGGGATTTCCCGTGAAAGTAGCTGTGCTAGGACTTGCTGATTGAAACATATTTTAATCCCTCCAGGAATCAGTTGATTTGTATATTGCGTTAATAGAAACAAGTCTTTCAATTTCTACCGCTCCGTCTTCTTTTATAAATCCCCATGAAACCGGTCTAAACGAAATTTGGTTTATCATTCTTTTTAGTTCCTTTCCTCTAGGAGTTTCCAACAATTCTATATCTGCTACTAACGAAGATCCTCTAACTTTTAATTCTTTTACAATAAATGCTATATCCTTTATATTAAGTGGAACGTCTAAATATTCGTAAAAATCCTGGCTGTCCTTAAATGAGCCGTAAAATTCTCCAACCCTCTTGAGTTCGTGGTTATAGTCCGATACCATTTTCTTTAGTGAGTCGATTGTATAGTATCTGTCATTGGAGTTCTTTTTATTAGCAATTAGGATTCTCTTAACCATCTTTTGGGAATTTCTCTCAAATGTAACAAAACTTTTATTATGTAACATTTAAAAGATAATCGAATATAATAGGGAATGACAGAAGAAGAAATTAGATCCCTGATATTAAATAAGGTCTCCAGAATGAGAAGACCTAATGTTGAAGAGGGTATTTTTAAAGCCCTTGAAGAAAACAGGGAAGCAAGCGAAGAGTTTATAAATCACCATTTAGATGCATATACAATAGATAGCCCTGCAATTTTATCAGAGGAGATCAATGCTATTCTTTCAGTTGATACAAGCTTAGGTCTACTCTTTAAAGATTTATTAAGAATTACGGATGATAAAATTGGAATGGGCGAAGTTCTATTAACCCTTTGTATAAAGGATGCAGTTTCAGGAGGAACTGATGATACTGACATTATTCTACAGAACCAAGAAGCATACGAGGTCAAGAAGATTTCGAAGGGAGGAATATTTTCATTCTCTGAAAGATTTACAGAGTACAATGATCTTGGTCTAATTATGAACATGGCGATTCTAAATTTTGGAAAGCATGAACTTTTTTCGGGGAAGAATCTTTACACGGTCAGTACAAAAGAAGTAAGAACTTTTAAATTACTATTAGAGAAATTTTTGCTTCCCAATGAACAGCAGATAGTTCCTTTTTATCTGGATCAATTTGTAGTAAAAATAAATGGCATGACTGTTAGAGTAGAAGATGATAGAATTCTAAGGCCTGATGAGTATGATCCTATTCTGGAAGCTTATTGTTCGATGTTTAATTTCAGAGATCAGATTTTATCTTCTAAAATTAAAAGTGAGAGCATGCATCTTTTCACCAGAGGATGTGGAGAGGAGGAATGCACAAAAAATATCATCAATGATCTTTTTTCAATTACGGCTTTAAAGCAGATTCTTAAAAACATTAAAGGCATATTTTTGGTTCTCCCAGATTTGAGTCTTTCGTATTTTACACCTCACGACGAGCACGGCTCTTTGTATGATCCAAGGGAAATTTTGCTTTATGATATTTCAAGAAACAAAATGAATTTTAAAGGTCCATTCTTAAAAGGATCTAGATCAGAAAAAACACCGGGTGAATTACCTGAAGAATTTAAACAATTATAAATGGAAACAGAATTTAAAATATCTTTCAACGACGGAGCAGTGGTAGAAATTGTAGGGGAAGACAATCTTTTATATGATGTCAAATTTTACAATGACGATAATGGTGAATTAATCCATTCTTCTAAAATTGGATGTGGGTATTGGACGAAGACCTCTATTAAATACTTCATCCGATGGAGAGTGGTTATTGAGCAAGAAGGAAAGGAAATTCTAGTTCACAAATATGATTGTAAAGATAAGTACGTTAGAATCACAAGTGGAAGTGATTCATTAGGAGATAATATGGCTTGGATTCCTTACTTCGAGGAGTTCAGAAAAAAACACGAATGCAAAGTTGTGGTCTATTCTAAGCTTGGAAAATTCTTTCAGAAGTATTATCCAGAAATTACTTGGTTAGAGAGTGAGTATGGTATTACAGAGTATGATCCTTTGTACTATGCTTCTTATAAGGTGTCCCTTGGGATTAGCATAGAAAAATTAAACGAAGGGATTAAAAAACTGAACAAGCTAGAAAAATTAAACAAGAGAGATCCGAGAAGAGTCCAGTATATAGAGGAATATAGTTTCTATGATAAAGAGAGACACTTAGAACACCCAGCTTTAATTCCTTTACAGAGAAACTCATCTAACACATTAGGTCTTGAACCTAAAGAACTAAGACCAGTTTACAAATCAGATCAGGAGGGCAGACCCATCGAAGGAAAATATGTTTGCTTTTCCGAGTTTGCATCAGCGGATGGAATGAAGATATGGAATAATAGAATCGGGTGGAAAACAGTAATTGAGGAATTACAATCTCTAGGATATGAGGTAGTTTCTATTTCCAAGGAGAGGACAAAATATAATGTCACACAAAGAAATGGGAATTATTCTTTAGATGATAGAATTTGGTATTTGAACCATTGTGAATTTTTCATCGGATCTAGTTCTGGACTTTCTTGGTTAGCATGGGCAGCAGGAGCCAAAACAGTTTTAATCTCAGGACACACCAAAGAATGGTACGAGCCTAAAGAAAATGTAATTCGAATAATTAATAAAGATGTTTGTAACGGCTGTCACAATGAAGAAGAGCATGCAGATAAGTTCTGTTGTTATCACTTTCTGTTTTGTCCTTCGAATAAGAACTTTATTTGTACTAGGGCAATCTCTCCTAGAATGGTAATGGATGCGATTAGAGAAAATGGATTAATAAAACTTTCTTAGAACCTCTATTACATCCCATGCGTCTTCTAAAGCATTATGTGTAACCAAACCATAAATTCCTGCACGTTCCTTACATGCAGTTAAGGAAGGTAATGCGGTATCATTTTTCCAATCACAATATAAGATTGCAGGATCAAGAACTCTCTGTCTTGTTCTAATTAACTTTTGCCACCATGGTAATTCTTGTAAAAACAATTTATCAAAGGTTCCAAAGTTTTTCCCAGCAACATTGATAGTAATAGGTTTAGTTCTTCCGTCAATAACGGGTTTTAATTTTCCATCAACATGAATCGAAGGGGAATCTAAAGTTGAAAATCCATTGTTCCAAAGGAAACAATAGAATGCTTTTACTACTTCGTCTTTTTCCCAAAATTGATATCCACCACCATAAACACAGGTCTCTGCTAATTCTAATTTTTCTCTATCTTCTTTGCTAGATTCTAGATATCTTCCCATTGAATCTATGATGGATTTATTCATCCCAATAGCTCTTGGTGATCCTACAATTTCGTTCTGTAGAACAATTGCATTAAATCTTGGACATTCAAGAAATGGTAATTTCTTTTCTGTGTCTTCTATTATTGCTCCTATGGAAAGTACTGAATGCTTGGTGTGATCGAGACCCGAGGTCTCAATATCGATTGAAACGTATATCATGTTATTTAGATTTGTCTTGATTTGCTAATCTTGCACTTCTCATTGAGATTCCTCCCTTTACCTTTCCCTTTAGATCGTCTTCTTCGATTTCTCTATCAAGATCAAGATATGAGGTTGTTCCCAATTTAACCATTTCTCTCAGGGATTCTATTGCAATTGCACCAGCTCGTTTACGCTTGAGTTTAGTTGTATCAACCCCTAGCAAAGGTGCTTCGAATTCAAATTCGACCTCTAGATTAATTTTGTATTTGAATGTCATATTTTAAATTTCTTTTATTATCATCAATATAGCAATTATTATTACGATGAGTGCAACGATAGCAAATCCTCCCCAAAGAGGAGCAGTTACCCACCACCAGGACCAATCAATATAGCCTGTTAATTTTAGAGTCATGAAAATTAAAAACATGAGACCAAAGAATCCGATTCCCCCTGAAGATTTGTTTTCTGACATATTAATTTCTGTATATTAGTTCTTTATTTTGATTATAAATGGATAAGCACGTTCCCTGTCCGTGTGTCCAGGCAAAAATGAATCCTCTATATTCTAGTAGCAGACTAGGAAAATTTTCAGTTAATCCATCCACGGGGTCTACTTCCTTTCCTTCAAGTTCAGCCATATTAAAAATAGAATTTAATATCCTCCATGGATAAGGTTCAAATCCCTTGCTATAACAGAGATCAGTCCATCTCTCATCATGCTTAGATATTATTTTCAGAAGAACCTCACCGAAAGATCGATCATCAGAAAAAAATTTAGAAATCCTTTTCATGTCTTTGGATTTCTTTTCTTCTTTGATTTTAAAGTCATCGACCATTCTTTTAATGAAGGTTTCGTCTCTGAAAGCTTCTATCAATTGTTGTAGCTGTTCGTTTTTCATTCTATTCTTTATTCGTCATAATTTCCAGTAGTTCTTCTTAGCAATTTATCAACATCATCTTCTCTTTCTTTTAATTCTATTATCCTAATATAATATCCTTCCTTATCTGCTGGATCTTTGGTTTCACTTTTCATGTTTCTTTCAAACCATTTACTAAACCATTTTCCTTTGTAAATCATAACTTGGCATCTTTCGGAAAATTCATCAGCATCACTTTGATCTAAAAGACCCTCAGAGATAAGTTTATTAAGAACTATTTCTTTAACCTTATTATAATTTATGATTTCTGCATCTAAGTTCATATCTTATATTTTTAAATTATCCTTTTTACTAATTCTAATTCTTTCATGACCATTTCAGAAAAAGCTTTATGTGTTGTCGCCTCCCAGTGAAAATCATTATTCCATTCTTTTGGACCTCCATTTTCTAAAAAGAGATCTCCAATAGTTCTCCACACACCAAGCTTTTCAAATAAAATATCATAATGATCAAATGGAATATTTTCTCCCTCAAATTGAGCCCAGGAAAAAAGATAAGCTTTTGATTTAGTTAATTTTTTTAATGATTCTATAATTTCAAAAAAATTCTTCTCAGCAGCTTTAGTTCCGTTTATAATTTTTTGTGGGTTCATCATACTCTCAAAATAATTTGCATCGAAAGTATTACCAAAAAATTCCAGGTCTATTTCTTTTGTGTATGATGATGTACCTATGAATTTATTTTTATAGAGGATTTCACAATTGAACATTTCACCCCATTCACTTTCTTTAAGAGGTAATCTGGTTCTCGAAAAAACAGGAATGGAAACTATTAAATAGTCTTTCTCGTCTAGATAGGGTATGATCTTAATCCAATCATCTATAATAGACTGTACATCTCTACTTCCTACTCCTGCGGTCACTACTTCTAATATAGGAAAATCCCTTTTTAAATTTTTACCATAGAAAGATCCATCATTCGAGGGTGAAGCAAAACTGTCTCCTATTATAAATAATCTATCTGCCATTCTAATAATTCGAAAGTTTATAGTTCATAATTATATCATCCTCTATATGCTTTTTCTTTTTTGGTTTTTTGTCAGACCATTTTATAATATAGGTTTCTTCTTCAGTCGTAACATCATATGTTGCTTCAATGATAAAATCATACTGTTCATAATCTTCGTCCGAATCGTTCGAGATTGTTACGAAACCAGCTACACACTTAGTAGTCTGGAAAACCATATTCTCCAATTCAATTTGTACTGCCATAATCTTTTTGTATTTTTTCGTACCTTTCTAAAAAACTTTCCACCCCAGTATCACCAGACATTAACCATTCTACCTCTTTAGCTTCTTTTGCTAATCTGTATAAATCATTCATAATTCTTTCTACAATTGGTCTAGCTTTAGATTGGGTGCCCAGTGGTTCTATAAGATGTCCATTTAAACTGTATTCAAATCCGGAAGCACCTGTTTCGAATTTTTCAGGCTCTGTAGCTTTGTCTAAATCATTTCTGATTTCATCAGCTAATGTTTCTATTCTGTGCCAGGTGTAATCGTAATGTCCTCCGCTCATATTATTTCATTTGCATATTTTTAAATTCAGGATCTGCCCAAACTACTTTCACTTCATGACCGCTGACCTTATTATGATTTTTTAATCTTTCTATCATCTCATACGCTTCTTGTTCGGATTTAAATCTAATCGTTTGCTCTGATTTATAACTAGGCTCTTTTATTGAAGACCAATATTTAAATCCACAGAAAGATTTTTTAACCTGCACATAATAGGAAGGGGTTCCAGGTACTCCGCGTTCGTACCAAACCGATTTCATAATTCTGAATACTTTTTCAGACATCGTTTTCTGTTTTATTTTTTCTAAAAAATCCCATGTACTCTAGCATGTCTTCAACTGCTTGCCAATCGACAAAAGGTCTTTCTGAAAGATTATCATCAAACACTAATGGACATCCCAGAGCTGCATCATCAATTATTAATTGACCATATGCTTTGGGTGAATTTGTCCATGAATCCTGGGATGGATTTCTTTGGATTCCGTACAATTCTATTTTTCTTTCCTTAAACCAATCAACAGAATCCTGTAGATAATTTCCAGCAGGTAATTCTCTTCCTTGATTTCTGTAGGTGCTTTCCTTCAGATCACTTCTCATGGTAAAGAGAACTAATCGATGGCCGTTTTTTATTAACTTTCTAAGAACAGGTTCTGCTCCGATATCTTTTCCAACTCTTGGAAAATCGTGGGTAACGCATGTCCCGTCAAAATCTATTACTATGTCCATTGGTTATAAGGGTTATAATTTACTTTAGGTTGGGTCTTCTTTGTGGATTTCAATCAAATTCTTAAGAGCTTTGGCAATCATATCGGGTGTAACAGGATCTTCCTCGGATCTAGTGTGAATTTGGTCAATGGTATCATCATAAAAATCTTCAATCACTTTAATTGGTAAAAATTTAATTCCGTATTTTAGATTAACCTCCGCTTCTATTCTAGCAGCATCTTCCAAACTAAAATTCCCTTCCATCTTTTGGATCTCTTCATATGTTCTGACTATGATCTCAGCAGTTACGTCACCGACCCCAATCCCACACATGCCCAGACCTATCCTCATATATTGCGCCTTGTCCAATTTCATTCTGTTTAAACCGTTGTATCCAAATGTACATGGATTTTTGCAAAATAAAAAATGAAATATATAGTTATATGAAGCACTTGAAGGATTTTGAGGACTTTGGGTATCACTCAGAAATATCAGAGGATAAAAATAAGAGGGATCAATCTAAGGAAAGAAACAATACCGAGATTGAGAAGTATAAATGTCATAAGTGCAAATCTAAGATCAACAAGCCTGTCTATCAACCTGCACTTAAAGAAATCCCAAGGCTTTTTTAGTTTTTATGAATCAATTAATGACCTGCTTAGTGATATTTCTATTACAAGCGGCAATGGCTATTTTAAAGGTGCACGAAATCAAATACAATGATGGTGAGGAATTAAAAAAAGCTATGATCAATTCTTTTCTTATCTCAGTTGTTGCTCTTCTATCCTTAACTATCGGCGTTAGCTCTCTTTTAAAAGGAGACTGGTTTGTCGCAGTGTTTTTTGTAGCCGGATCCATGTTTGGCAAATGGCTAGCTATGACAAAAATCTAATTATCATATTAAACATTCACCGTTAGTAGTACAAGATCCTCCAAGTTCCCATATATAGGATCCGCCTGATACTTCAAGTCCCCCCTGAACAAACGCAGGAACGTTATAAGGGCTAATAGTACTTAAGCAGATGGCTGCTGTGAATGTTCCATCACCATTATCTGTGCTCTCCAATGAACTTATTAATTCATCAACAACTATATCATCGGAAACTCTTCTGTATCTAGCATAAAGATCGTTAGGTAATGACGAATATGTATATGTTACCGTGTAACAATTACCAGAAGATGCCGGAGGTGGAGGTGGTGGCGGAGGTGGCGGAGGCGGGGTCGGAGGTGGAGCTTCACACGAAGCCTGACACTCTAGCAAATCCGCATAGGTTCCTAACCCTGAACCCACAAATGTACAAGTTCCTTCTACGCAATCCCAATCTAAACTAGGGGTTGGTGGGGGTGGTGGAGGAGGTGGTGGTGTCGGTGGCGATGGCGGAGGAGTATAACATGCTTGCTCACTTCCTAATAAGCCTGTTGTCGAATACCAAACATTACCGCCTCTCGCATAATAACCATTGCTAGGTACTCCTGTTGCATTAGAGTTGTTCCAAATAGTTGTCCCGTTTCCTGACGCAGCATTTCCATCATTGTATTTTGTAACAACATCATTGATTTCATAATTCGTACATGCCTGATCTGGATCAGATGAATCATAGCCATAATCTACCGCATTTAATGAAGGTGTCGGGGGTGGCGGTGGAGGTGGAGCTACATAACAAGCAAATGTTCCAGCAGTTAATGATGTGTTATTTGCACCTGCTGATGTTGTGTTATTATAAACATACACAATGTAGCTACTTGATGGATTATCAGCAACTCCTGTGAACGTGTATGATGTTGCGCTACCAATTGACGTGGTTGCATAGATTTGAGGGGATCCTGATTGTGTACTGTATCCCACATAACAATCGCTACCTCCATTTGCAATACTGGTAATAAATATTCTACCACTTGTTCCTGAAGTTCCGTTACAATCGGATGTAACATTAAAGGTAGGACTTGGTGGAGGTGGTGGAGGTGGAGGTGGTGGAGGAGTACACGTACAGTTCGTAACAGTACCAAAAATCTCAGTTAATCCGGTTAAATCTGATATAGAACCTCCAGAAACGTAACAATATCCAGCATCACTGTAAACTTTATCTCCGCTACTTAATGCACTACCTGTTGTAGTGTAATAGAAGCTTGAATCGTTAGTATCACATCTAGTTAAAGATGAATAGTAAGTTGTCGGCGGCGTCGGAGTTGGTGTCGGAGTTGGTGTCGGCGTTGGTGTCGGAGGAGGAGGAGCTGCTCCACATGTCACAGAAGCCTCCCAAGCATCATTGATTGGACTAGCAGGATCTGCTGCACCTATATCTACTCTCAATTCATAAGTCCTGCTATTATCGTACGTAAATGTTAAGGTGTCTGTTCCCGAATTGGAAAGTGAAGAACCCCAAGGACCGGAATAAGATGCAGTTCCAAGATATCCTGTGCTATCAGCAGAAACGTTCAGATCGTCATAAACAGCAAATCTGTTTGGCCTATCCAAAGCCTGACATGATACCGATATAACACCTCCGTTAGTTGCTGCAGAAAGATCTAAATCAACAGTTTGTGTTGTAAAATCATTACCTGAGTAACTTCCATTATAGAAAGATCCGCAAGAAACTGAAGCTGGAGTAGGAGGTGGGGGTGGAGATGCGCAGGCAACAACAGCAGTCCAAGCATCAGAAATCGGAGAAGCAGGATCAGCTGGTCCTACATCAACCCTTAACTCATAAGTTCTTGCATCGTCATAAACAAATGTTATGTCCTCCGTAGAGGTATCGTTTAATGTTGCTCCCCAAGGTCCTGCATAAGAAGCAGATCCCTTCCAATCAGTAGTTCCTATGAGAGCTCCTAAATCATCATAAACATTAAATCTATCGGGTCTTTCATTGGAAGTGCAAGAAACAATAATATTAAGTCCATCGGTTGCACCTGCTAAATTTAATGGGTATGTCTGTAAGGTGTATCCATTTTGATCGTATGATCCATTAATTGTTCCGCCGCAAGGTGTAGCAGGAGGTGGAGTAGGGGTTGAGCATGACATGTTTACCTCAAATGCATCACTGATTGGATTGGAAGGATCTGCCGGTCCAACGTCTACTTTTAGAACATACTCTTTTGAACTGTCGTATGTTACATTAAGAATTCCAGGATTTATCTCACTTAATGAACTTCCCCAAGGTCCAGAATAGGTTGCAGTTCCTAGCCATCCGGTGTTTGCTAGTAAATTGTTTGATCCGTCATATAAGTTAAATCTATCAGGTCTGTCTAGAGCATAACAGATAAAACTCATTAAATCCCCGTTGCTCTTGTTTTTAAAATTTAGATGATAAGTCAGTGTTGTGAAATCGTTCGCAGAGTAAGTGCCACTAAGAGTAAATCCACAACAACTAGCAGAATGATTATATCCATACCATTCTGAGATTTTTGAAATCTCACTTTCGTTAGGTTTATTTGGTGAACAGTCGTTTATGTACACATATCCATTCTCTTCAGCAAGATTAAGAAGGAAGGGTCCAGTTTCTTCTCCAAGACCAAGTTCTTCCCTAATTTCAGAAAGTGTTAAAACTCCACTTGACTTTATCATGTTTTATATATCCTTTATGACTCCTTCAGATATATAAAACAAAAACTACTCACTATGTTATTAAAAGTTGGATCCAAAGGAGAGGACGTTAAAAAACTCCAAGAGAAATTAGGACTATCTGCCGATGGCAATTTTGGTCCAGGCACAGAAAAAGCAGTTAAAGACTGGCAAGCTGCTAATGGATTAACAGCAGACGGATTAGTAGGTGATGGTACTTGGAGCAAAATGTTTGCTGGCGGGGCGCCTTCACCATCAGTTGCAGCTGCAACAGTTAACCCACAGATCACAGATTCTGTTACATCTTCAAAATTCAAACTGGATAAATTAAAAGGACACGTTCCTGATGCAGTAATTGCACAGATTCCTGACACTGCTGCTAAATTTAATATCACAACTCCATTGCGTTTAGCACACTTCTTATCACAGTGTGGACACGAGAGTGGTGGATTCAAAGCAGTTTCAGAAAATGTTAATTACTCAGCAGATGGTCTTAAAAAGATTTTCGGTAAATATTTTCCAGGTAACTTAAACGAATCTTATGCTCGTCAGCCTGAAAAGATTGCATCAAGAGTTTATGCAGACCGTATGGGTAACGGGAACGAAGCTTCTAAAGATGGTTATAAATTCCGTGGTCGTGGTTATATCCAATTGACAGGAAAATCGAACTATACAAATTTTACCAAATTCATTGGCGAAGATTGTATTGCTAATCCAGATTTAGTTGCAACCAAATATCCTTTAGCTTCTGCAGCATTCTTCTTTGATTCAAACAAGCTTTGGTCAATTTGTGACAAAGGTGCAGACACTGCAACTGTTACTGCCGTAACTAAAAGAGTAAATGGTGGAACAATCGGTCTTGATGATCGTATTAAACACTTTAAAGAGTATTACGCTTTATTAGCTTAAATAAAAAGGCCTAGTTTTTCTAGGCCTTTTTTATGATTAAAAAATAAATCTTCCAGCTCCCCTATAATTTGTTTTATATCGAGGTTCATCTAAACTCGAAATCTTAACCCTTTCCCCTCTCGCTGGGGCATGGAGAAACAAATTATTTCCAACGTAACATCCACAATGCCAACCACTTGGGCTTTTTTTGCTTCTGAAGAAAACAAGATCCCCTAGAATTAAACTATCCCTATTCACTCTAACCGAAGCATTAAATTGCTTATAACAAACATCAGGAATAACAAGATTATACACGTCTTGATATAATCTTTTGTTTAGTTGGGAACAGTCTATTCCTCTGATAGTTTTACCACCAAAAAGATATGGTGTGCCTATCCATTTTTTAGAGAATTGAGAAAATGCTGAATCTAATTTTACTGTTTGTGCACCTACGATACTAGCCTTGAATATCAATAGGCAAAGGATTACCTTTTTCATCCTTTATATACCCCGGTTCTAATTTTGGGATTCTTCCGGACCTGGGTCGTTTAGTTTTTGTATATAGGAATCAACCAGTCTACTTACTGCTTCGGGTTTCTCGTCAGCTTTAAATTTGACCTTTATCTTAGCCATCCCAGAAGTGTCTGTGTTCTTTCCCGAATCTACTTCGATTCCTTTGATATTATGCTGATATCCCTTTTTCTTAAAAATACCCAATAAGGACTTTTTAATGTCAGACACATCTCTTTGGGAATCACCAAAAATTAATCTTGCTTCGAATTCTATGTCTAGCTCATCCAAACCGATCGAAGAGTGATCCGCTAAAATATAAAGAGGTACACTCAAGGTTTTCTCCCCTATTACAAAGGAAGTAACCTTAGGTGTACCATCTTCATTAAAGTAATTACGAAGTGCATTGATATGCTGTCTTTCGCTTATACCCTGAGCTACCATGGCTGCCTCTAAGAGACCTCCGACTAACTCCTCAATGTTTAATCTTGCCATACGTATTATACTACGTTAGAAAGATTTGGTTTCCAAATTACTTGTTTTGGTCAACCGCTTGAGGAACTACTGATGGCTCCATCATCATGTTCAACATGTCAGAAAGCTTTAGCATTCCTTCAGTTGCTGGTAATTGCTCAGCATGAACCTTCACGTTGTACTTAGCAGAGTTGTCTGTGCTTCTAGTGTTCTCTTTGTGAGTCGCTACCGAACCACTCATAGAAACACTGTATTTCATGCCCCAGAAGCCACCGCTAGCGCTAGCGTTTAAGGTTGCTGATGTATCTGTGCTATCCTTAGATTGCTCAGATTGTTTTACTTCCATCGTGAATTCGATGTCAGCTGATGTAATAGCTAAAGAGGGAAGTGGAACTAAAGGTAACATTGGAACCATAGAATCAATTTGTTGCAATTCTTGTGCTCCAGTGTCTGGATTAGTTACATACCTGTTTAACTGTACATCTAAGAATCTTGTCTTTTTCTTAAGATTCTTTGGATCGCTAGGATCAACAGGCTCAAATGCAACTTCGGAAATGTACTTCCATGTTACATCATTAAGCTTTGCCTGACCCTTAGCCATACCAACCAATGGGGAGACGATCAAATCTTCGATCGGTAGTCCCGCAAATTGTTGTGCAATGTCCGCCATACTATATGTTTTTTATTTTGTCATATGGGTACCCCCATAATCAACCTTATATATCACTTGCCGAACTTAACCATCCCCTTATACTGCTTCTTAACATTTTCAATCTCGTTGATGGCATCTTTGAATTTCTTCTTGATTTCGTCATTGACAGTAAAGTTCATAATTGTTCCACAGCGGGGGCAAACTGAGACCGGGTGCTTTAATATAAAAGCAAGATCTAATCCTAGAGGGGTTCTACATCCTGGGCAGGGTAAAGGCATATTCTTTCTTATATCTATCAGAACCTGGAAAATTTCTTTCGATATATAATTACATGAGAAGAATTAAAACATTTGAAAGCTTCAATCAGATTAACGAAAAATCTCCATGCTGGAAGGGATATAAACAAGTAGGAACTAAAATGAAAAATGGTAAGGAAGTCCCAAATTGCGTTCCTATTAAGGAATCTGAGAATCAAACATATGATTATGGATGCTCTATGGTTTATTTTGATTTTCCAAAAATGAATGAGATTCATTCGATGATAGAGGATAATGACATCTACACAGAAGATGGAGATAGATCTTACGGATTGGAAAAGGAGCCTCATGCAACTCTTTTATACGGATTACATTCAAACGAGATAAAGGATAATGATGTATTAGATGCTTCTACTAAGATGGGAATTCCTTCTGAATTAAAGCTTCATAATGCCTCTTGTTTTAATAATGATAAGTATGATGTTTTAAAATTCGACGTTGATAGTGATCATTTACATAAAATCAATGGGGAATTAACAAAGCTACCCCACACAACGGATTATCCAGACTATCACCCTCATTCAACAATAGCTTATCTTAAAAAAGGAACAGGAGAAAAATACACCGGTAAATTAAAAGATGCTTGGTACACGGTTAATCCATCTAAAATAGTTTACAGTAAACCAGATGGATCTAAGATTGAAAAAAAGATCGGGAAATAATCTATTTAGTCTTGATGAAGTTGGAAAGAAATCCCGCTACTCTTTGGGATCTCTCATTTAAAAGAATAAGCTCAGCTGCTGTTAATCTATTCTTTTTAATATAGTCTATGCCTAGAGTTCCTATACATTGATCTGTCACGATATCAAAAAGTCCAACTGAGTATGAAGAGACCGTTCCTGACGCTTCAGCCGCTGCCTTTAATCCGAAGGTTGCAACGGTAGAATCTGAATAATCCGAAATATAAATGTGCTTGTTCTTTATGATCTCTTCGACTGATTTAGAAAAGAGTGAAACAGGGATATTATTGAATAACATACCAACTCCAGCTACTCCAGGTGCGCTACTTTCAAACATGATTGAAAATTTTTGCATGGATTTATTGGTGTGTAAATAGTGTCCACCGTTATGAAACATGGAGACCCAGCAGCGATCTGCCTCCAGCATGGTTCTGATTTCCTCCAGCTCTTCAGCTATAATACAGGAATGTTCTAATTCTTTCTTAATTGGATCAACCTTGCTTTCTTTTTTAAGCTTGGCTTTGACGTATTCTAATATGACCGGTCCGATTAAAGTTGTTATGACCGCTACTAGGACGGCTCCGAACATTTCTAGCATGTGTTGATCCATTTTTTATTTCTGGGATTTTACATATATATCACATGGAAAATAGACTATTTTCTTACAAATCCTTTTTGACCGAAAATTCCAATGACAAATCTTTGCAAATAGAGGGATTTGAAAAGTCTAGGGAATTATTAATGGTAAAATATTCCGGGAAATATGATTGGAATCCCGAGATTAATGGATTGGATTTTGATAGCGACTTATACATTACACAAAAATTTAAGGGGAAATCGTTATCAGAATTACCTTTTAAGATTGGAGACATCGGAGGGAAATTCGATTGTAGCGGATCTGATAATTTGAAAGATTTAATTGGATCTCCCAGATCATGTTTTGACTTCGATGCTTCATATTGTGCTTTAATGACTTTACAGGGATCCCCGGAAATAGTAAACAGTTTTAATGTCGAAAGCAATATTCTAATCAATTTAAAATTTTCACCAAAATATGTTTTTGGTGATTTCAATGTTGGCGATAATCTTTTAGCAGATTTGAATTTTGGTCCGCGTTTAATTCTCGGAGAAATAAAAATGCTGGGAAATAGAAGAATCTTATCAGAAAAATTAGGGATTGAGTATTCTTCAATGCACAAGGAAATAAGAAAAATCTACATCAAAGATGGTCATGTCATCGAGGATGAAATAGCTAAAGAGATCGAGGATGATATCTTGAAAAAGAATTATCCTTTTAATGTGCTAATTAAAAATCCTTCATATTCTAAATTTATGCAAGAATTTAAACAGGACATTGAAGAGTGGGACGATATACTAACCAAGGGAAAAGATTTCGGTCTTATCTAACCTCAATTTCTATCGAAGGATTTCCCTCCTTGTATCCAGATCCGATTGCATTAAATTTTATAGACATTCCCCTTGTTAAATCGGAAAGATAGTTCACAATAGAATTTGCTCTTTTCTCTGTTAATTCTATAACGGTAATCTTGCTATCTGATCTATTGGGTTTATTCTGAGGATACAGCAGAGATGATTTATTAGGATGGGGATATTTCATTTCAAATATCTCGGAAAGATTTTCCGAATCCTGATCTGTTTCTAGTAAACTTTTCATTTTAGATCCTGGCCAAGGTTTAGAAGCTTTAATGTCCATCTCGAATGATTCTTTACTTAATATAAATTGTGTCAGTATACCTCTTAAGCAAACCTGATATTTTTCAAGCAGAGAAAAATCATTGGGATTAAAGTAAAATGGAATTTCTATTTTATATGAAATCTCCTCCGGATTAAAATGACATTCAATCAATTCTATTCTTTGCTTTAATATGCTAGTAGAAACATATGATTGATGATTCTCGTTTATTCTTTCTAATGAACCTAATCCTCTGTGAGGAATTTCAGACAATATGCTAATCTCATTCTTCAGCTCTTGAACAATCTTGAGAGAATTCTTTAAGCACTTTCTAGGGTCTGCAGAAGAAAAATCATATCCCATTAAATACATCGCAGTCCCCTTAGCTTTTGATTCTTTAATGATGTCTTTCAATGTTTTAAGATCCTCCCCGGTATAAAGACTTGGATTGGAAGTTAGATAGAATCTATCGATTATGTTTTTGGATTTCTTAGGATCTATGCTTTCGGTTAGGACATCAACCTCTATCTGGAGCATTTTTTGGGGTGCTTTAAATATATTGGGGCTGAGTTTTTTAATAGGATTGTTTATTGATACCCCCGGTCCCTTTCTCTCCTTATGTTCATACCACTTCTTGAATCCCAAGACTTTCATTTATAATTTTTATATACCTTATGTATCCGGGAAATTTTTTGGTTTTTTCTGATAGAATTAAAAAGAAGTTTCTATGAAAGGAAATAAGGCATCTATTCACACCGCAGAATTGGGGCAGATCTCTCTTCAGCCAGTTAACCCTGACATAATAACGGTGAACGGAAATAACGGGTCTGCCCTTTTTACCATTAAGCCTAATGGAGAATTTGTTCCGGGTCCAGGTTTAGAGAAAGGAGCAATTTCAGAATTTGCTAGGGTCTTCTATAAACAAATGACAGTCTTTGGAAAATCCTTTGCTGAAACTTTAGATGAGAAAGACGAGAAAATCAGAGAGCTGGAAAGACAAATAAAAGAACTTAAAGAAAATGGGACATCAAATTAAGCCAACAGTTTGTAAAGGATGTACTATTCCTAAGGGATGGGGATCCGAATTGATTATAGAAAATAATGAATTGTATTGCGGGAAGATCCTGCAATTCAAAGCAGGGTGTAAATTCAGTATGCACTATCATTTGGAGAAAGACGAAACGTGGTATGTAAATTCAGGAACTTTTCTATATCGATGGATTGATACGGATAACGCAGAGGTGCATGAGCAAAAGCTTGAAGCGGGAGATATAGTTAGACAAAGACCTGGACAACCACACCAGATTGAGGCAATTACAGCAGGTGAAATTTTTGAGGTTTCAACACATCACGAAGATTCTGATTCTTATCGAGTATGGAAGGGAGACTCACAGAAATAAAAGCTAAAGTTTGGATTAATGGAACGTTTGATGTCCTACATGTCGGTCATATTAAGCTCCTTGAGTTTGGCAGTACATTCGGGTCCGTTAGGGTGGGTCTGGACACAGATCAAAGAATTAGTGAGAAGAAAGGTAAATATCGACCTATCAATACGCTCCAAGACCGCATCGACTTTATGCTTGGCGTTCGTTATGTCGATAGTGTTGTATCTTTTAGTGATGATGATTCACTCACTAATTGTATAAAGGAATATGATCCTGATTATTTTATAATCGGGAGTGACTACAAGGGAAAGAAAATTATAGGAGGGGAGTTTGCTAAAGAAATAATCTTCTTTGATAGACTTGATCATTCCACAACCGACACAATAAAAAAGATTATAGAGATCCATGAAAAAGAAAGTTCTAGTCGTAGGAGAATATGGTATTGATAGGTTCGTCTATGGAAAAATAGAAAGAATTAACCCAGAAGCTCCGACCCCAGTTTTAGTTCCAATCGCAACCAAAGAAAATATGGGAATGGCTGGGAATGTTTTTGAAAACCTAAAGTCATTAAAAAAATTCAATGTGGATTTTTTAAGGAACGCTTCCCCCGCAATAAAGACTAGGTATGTTGACGAAAAATCTAATTATATCTTACTAAGGGTAGATGAGAATGATATAATCAATCGGATAGAAAAGATTGATGAAGAGTACATCAAAAGCTTTGATGCAGTAGTCATCTCCGATTACAATAAGGGATTTCTAGAAGCTGATGATATAAGAACGATAGCTAGTCATGCTAAGCTATGCTTTATGGATACAAAGAAAGCTTTTGATCTTTGGTGTTATGGAATAGATTGGATTAAGATCAACGAAAAAGAATTTAATAATCCTAAACATAGTCGTAGCATTCTTGAAGGTTTAAACGAATCATTAATAGTTACACTCGGAGGCGATGGTTCGATGTATATGGGGAAAAAATTTCCAACCGAAAAAACTAGTGTGATTGATGTCGTTGGAGCAGGAGATACTTTTATGTCTGCCTTTGTTTATGGTATATTGGAAAATAAAACTCCAGAAGAATCTATCATCTTCGCTAATAAATGTAGCACGGAAGCTGTTAAAAGGCGGGGGGTAAGTTTACTAGGAGATATATTAAAAGAAAAACCCAATCTTTAAAGATTGGGTTTTTTATTAGATAAGACCGTAGTCTGCGCTGATTTGTAAGAAGTCGTTGTCGTTCTTAAGACTCGGAGGAATGGTTCTTAGTTTTTTAACATTTTGTGGATCCTCATCTAGTTTTCTTTGAATGATCTCTACCCCACCCTCTGTGTTACCCAGTTCTTTCTGAGAGATAAACCCTTCTCTATGTAACAACATTTTAATTAGATACTCCAATCTGTTTTTATAATCTTCAATACTTAAACATGACTGAGACCATTTAGGATCGTGATCCCATTCGCAGTCAATTCTATATGCTCTTCCGGAAGGTGCATCCTGCCAGATAGCTCCGTTAAGATTCATTCTGACAATCATAGGAAAGGCTGGATGCTTAAATCTAAGGTTTCCTTGCTTTTCTCCTTGATACTGAACCTGATAGGTAAGATCGGTTTTTCCAAGTTCCATCGCTGGTTCAATTCTAGGATGTCCCTGAGCATTCACTTCCACCCAACCAAGAGAAATTAAATCGCTATATAGCTCAGACTCACGGATTGGTGTAAAGTCTATAATAGGGCATTTTCTAGGCTTTCTAGCCTCTTTTATAAATTTCCACTTATTAAATTTAGATACGTTTGACATTGTTCTTAATTTGTTTCTTTATATATCACAATGCCTAAAGTGAATTTAGTCATTCTCTATTGTTAAATCCTATCCCTCCCGATTTGCTACCTTTGTTTTTAGGCTTGGCCTTCATTTCTTTTAGGTGGGAAAGGGACTCCGAGTATGAATTGCCCAGAACCAGGGTTGAAATAATCAATTCCTTCAAATGAGCTATGCTAAACCCTTCTGAAGCCTTGACCCATTCCTTGATGTCGATTTTCTTAATATCGTCCTCCGAAAGTTTAAATCTTATATAAGACTCCCTGATATTGGCATCTGGTGGTTCTATTCTGTATCGACGATCGAATCTGGAAGGACGATTAGAAACCCTTTCCTCTAATTTTTCAGGATAGTTGGTAGAGGCAAGATAGACAACACCCTCGATTTGTTTTATTCCATCCAAAATGTTTAACAGCTTGGATGTTACATATTTGTCCTCCCCAGTAAGAGCATCTAAATCCTCCATTACCACTACAATAGGTCTGGATGGTTCTATTCTTCTAAGGGAATGTATAAACTCATCAAAGGTTTCCACATGATACGGATCTTTGATGTTTATAACAATTCCCTTCATTTCTTCCACAACATATCTAATACACAATTGAATGATCCCTGATTTACCGCAGCCAGGATCTCCGTAAAGAAGTATTCCCCTCTTGTGAACATACTTATACTTCTTAAAGGTTTCTCTGCCTTCCCAAAACTTTTTAATGTCGTCTATGATAGATTGAATCTCGGGGGAAGGCAAAATGAAAAGCTCCTCAGAAATTGTTTTGATCTGTTGGACGTGCATTCCTCTATGGGGATCATTTTTGATCTCATATAGTCCAGCAGGGAGTTCCAATACTGTTTTATTTGCTGGTGCAAAAATTCCATTGCTATCACAAGCCCATTGGCAAAAACCACTATCACTAACTGTTTCTTCTGACATGTCTAAATCAATAGGTATTTCTAATCTTTTTTTTCTCATCCCTCTTTGGATTAATATGTTCTTTATTTCCAATCCGTCAAACATAGTTTATTGTTTAGTCCCACCATCCTCTAAGATCCGAACCATCGTACCATTTTTCATATTGGTCCCAATCGTGCTTTTCCTCCTCTGATAAGGTTTCCTGTATCTTTTTCCACTCGCTAAGATCTTGTCCCCTGAAGATGGTCCAGATCTCTTGCCATTCGATTTCTTCTATTTCACGAGCTCTTGCAAAGATCTTTCTGGAATGTTCCTTCTCGTCTTCAGTTTCTTGATCTTTTAAAACATAATTTCCATTTTCAGTTGGTTCGAATTCCCACTCATAAACTTTCATCTTCCCAAGTTCCTCTTCCGCTCTTTCGATGTAATTGTCATCCATTTTATTTTGGATCAATAAAAGGACTCTTCTCATCATCAAAACTTTCTTATCCCTTGTTAGCGGAACTTCCATTCCTTTGGTCGACATTCCCTCTTCCATAATGCTAAGAGAGGTATGAAGAGCTTCAAGGGTAAATCTGTAATCCCACCATCTATGATTCCAAAGAACCTTTCTAAATCTCCAGACGTTTCTAAAAAATAGAGGAAGATCATATCTAAACAAAGAATACGCTTTATAAACTGTTGACTCGTGCCAAGCTAATTTTTTTAAAGATTTCCCAAAGCTGTCTGTAAATTCTACTTTCATAAATTAAATTAATTCAAATTTGTTTCCTAATTTTTCTTCCAATTGAACTAGGGTATATTTTTTCATAGCAGCCTGGAAGAGCTCTAGTTTCATTTCGTCCTCAAGACTTTCAACATCAAAGATTTTATACTTTTCTTCGAGCTTCTCAAGTTGGGATTCTAAATTTCTAACGTCTGTATTTAGATCGTCTATCTCCTCGTCCTTATCCCATTCAACGTCTGCTATTTCCTGGTTGGACATTTCTAAAATATTTTCGTGAATCTCCTTGTATTCATCCATCCATAAAAGTAACTCATCCTTTCTGTGGTCACTTTCAAACAGTTCACGAAATTTGTTTTCAAGAAATAATCTCTTCGCTTCTAAATCCTGGTAGGATTTTTTATAGGTGTATTCTGGCATTTTTATTTATTTAAGAATTTAAAATTAACCTTGTGCTTCTTCTGAATCTACAACTCCCGAATCCTTTGCAATTCCCTCCAGAACTTTAAAGTTAAAAGATTTGTGTTTATAAACTTTAGGTTTTAGACCATACTGATCTATCCTAACACAAACTCCTTCCTTAATATGGGAATGGTCTAAAACAGAAGTTCCTTGAGCTAAATGATCTACTAATTCCAAAAGAGATTGTTGAACGTCTCTTTCGTCTCCAGTTCTATTGCTATCCCATAACTTATCCATTGAAGTTGTTCCAATTTCAGGAACGTGATTCACCCCAATTTCTTTGGATCTAGCTTTGACGTCATTCCAACAAAGATCTACGGATTGCCCATCCTCGTTGGTTATAGTAATTCTGTAAACATAAATTTCACAGGTTTTTTCCTCACATCCGTAGGAATAGGTCATAACCTCTCCATATCTTTCGGTGAAGCTTTTGTCACCCAGTTTTTTAGTTTCCACCCTAGGCATAATAGGGGTTCCTGATGTTTCGTAACCCACTATTTCAAAATAAAAGGTTTCACCCTTTCTGAGATTATCCTTGAATTTAGAAAATGCTATTTCCCGGATGGTCGGATCATGGTATTGGGATCCTGAAGTTTCCTCTAAAACCACTCTACGGGTTCCGTTCAAATATCCCCATTCTCTCTCTTCTACCTTTATCCCGAAAAATTTAGCTAACCTGTCCTTCCAAGTTAGATCCTTTTCTATCAGAACGTAACCGACTCTTCCTGAAGTACCGTGTAATTTTTCGGTGATGACAATCAGCTCCTCTTTTTTAAATTCGTGGAGATACTTTCCAAAATGCTCAGTGTCATAGTGTTCTTTAAACATGGCTGAGGTCTTGGCAGTCTTAGTCTTCTTTCCTTGTGTTTGCTTGGCAGCCTTTAAAGTGCTTTTATTCACATATTTTTGACATATAGGCACGCCAATTATTTCATCCAGGTCTAATCCTTCATCAAGAGGTAATAGCTTCTTATTGAGCTTATTTTCGATGAAATCGAGCATATCAATTGGCATCCAAAATCCATCAGAAATCTCACCTCTGAACTTTTGAGTTCTAACCCTTCTATTGGTATCGAACATACCGGTTTTACCATCAGGGTCATAATTTAAAGAAGGTTCCCGATATAAATTATTATAATGACAAACCTCGTGGCTTAGTTGTCCATCGGTCGGAAAATAGATTCCTAGATCCCCTTCTTTAGTATCAATTCCCACGACAACTTGATTGCCATGACATGTTGCTAACAATACGCGATCCGCATTTGAATGCGGCCTAACATTTTTAATTTTTAGAATTGTTGCTTTGTACATCTTCCAGTTCTTTTTTTATAAATTCCACTACTCTTTTTGATTTTTCATAATCCAAGATAACCATATCTGCATATAGATCCTTTCCCCTGATAATTTTCCAAATAAGGGTTAGCCTCTTTTTCCAAGGCATCCACGAAACCTTACTTCTTCCATAATCCCAAAACGAAAAATAAAAACTCTGATCCTCTTTCCAGTGTTGAATTTGTATTGCTTCCGCGTAGCAATCACACTTAATAAATAGTTCGTTATTTTCTTCCATAGTATTCCTTTCTTATTTTTATTAAAAGATCGTCTACAAATTTCTTATCAATTGATTCAGGTAAATCTGATTCTTCAAAAACATGATCCATGATTCTAATCTTTTCTTCAGCTTCATTTACCAGTACATCATAATCGTATTCTCCCCTTCTGATGTTTAGAAGTTGTTCTCTGTTTTGTCGACGAACATTTATGCCCTTTCCACTTCCTATTTCGATAGCCATATCTAAGAGCCTATGGCAGTGTGCAAGATTTTTTCCATCATAACCTTTCCCGTGTTGAGCATTATCATTGTATCTTGCGTCGTTTCTTTTTTCCACCCATTCAAAGTATTCTCTGTAATCCTTACAGTAGGAAGAATATCCTTCCTTATTAAAATACAAAACAAATTCTGGTACCATTCCTTTTGGAACACTGCTAGTTGAAATGTCGTTCGAGTTCTCTTGGTCCTGAACAATTCCTTTAAATCCAAGAGCAGTACAAACCCCCATGTTAATCCCTTTATCCCAAAGCTCTGCTATTTTATCATAGTAAACAGCATAGACATATTTCATGTGGTCTAAAGAAACAAGACCGCAGTATTTGTTTTTTAATCCGAACTCTTCCAGATATTCTTTTACAGGAATACTCTTACCTCCTGCAGCAACATAGCAAAAATCTAAAACACCTTTTCTAATAGGATCCATCGGATTTACTATTTTCTTGTTAAGGCCTCTGGCTTTTCTGATCTGCTCAACAGCATATCCTCCGAAAGAATTTCTGCAATTTTTTGTAATAAATTTTTCTCTGTTCTCTAAGATCAAATCAAAGATTGGGTCTTTGTGTATGATACAATCCTCAGGAAGGTTTAACAGTTCTAGAATGTTAGGATTGTTTTGTCCGATTAGTTGTAGAAATCTACGGATTTCATAGAAAGTTTGATCATTCTTAGCATCACTAACTTGTTCCACGTATCCTAACCCTAAGATACTATTTTCGTCTTGGACAAAAACACCTTTCACGTCCATATCTGAAAATTCAGTGGCAATTCCATAAGACTGGGATCCAACTATTCCTTCAAAAATGATTCCCCCGCTGTTTCTTAATTTCTCTATCGTCATCTATAATCTCTCTTTGAATTTGAAATAATCATGCATGTTATCATAAATTCTTTGAGCACCTAACGGGTTAGCGCTATGTACATAGAATTCTGGTAAATTTAATTCATTGTCCAGACAGAACTTCACTATAAAATTAGCACAGTCTGCTCCTGTCTCCTCGTGATACTGGAATGATTCAGAAAAAGATTCTGGATCATAATGGACATCAGCTAGATCGTGATCAAAAGAGATTAGTCCCGGAAACATACCCTCAGAAAATTTACTGACTATTGTCTCCTGGAATTCTTTATAACTTCTAGCTATGATCCATTCAGACATTGTATATTCCCTCCTGTTATCTGGCATGTATTTAGTTTTATAATGCATGCAAACAGATGGGTCCCTAATATCGTCCAAAAATAAATTATACCTTTCCATACCTATTATAGCAAATATACATGGAAAATTACGGAAAGGAAAATGATAATTAGTTTAATTGAAGTAAACTATTGATTGCGTTAATGTTGGATGCCATGTGGCCAGTAACCTTTTCCTTCTTTGAAACAGAAGAAGCAATTGCATTTCTAGCGGAAGGATTGTTAGCTCCATAGTCTGTATAATAATACTCGACCTTGTCTTTATACTTTGAAGCTAGATCTTTATAGAATTCAGAAACTATAGAATTGCCCATCCAAATATCTACTAAAAGAATTTTATCAAATTCTTCCGGCTTAAATTTAGTGAGAGCTGATTGTCCTGGTCTGTAACCTCCGGAAAAAAGGTATAGAATTTTTTTGGATGGAGTTATCTCGCCGGAATTAATCTTATTCTTTAGAGCTTGATAAGCTTCTCCTCCATTTATCTTATGGGACTTAGCTACAAATAAATTATACTTGTCGCCAGTTTTATTGAAATAATCGTACATATAATCTCCACTTTCTCTTCCTCCTACTGGGATTCCTCCAAAGACAACCACTAGTGGCGCACCCTTATCTTTTCCGGGAGTAAATTTTCCATAGGATTGGAGATCTTGCGCTTTCGATTCAGGCTGTGCTCCCCCTTGTTGTTTCAGATCCCCCGAAGATGCAGAGGATTGAAGATCTGTCTGATTAACTAGCCCGGTTTTAATTCCCATGGAATCTAGTGTTTCCTTATTGATGGATCCAGATTGATCCTTCAGAGATTTTTTTTGCTGATACTGAGCTAATGCTCCTTTTGTTATTTCTCCAAATTTACCATCAGTGTTATCCTTCCCCTTATCGTTCTTCTGAGATAAAATTTTATCATCTACCAATTTTTGTTGGATTGACCTAATTGTATCCACGCTATATCCCTGATTGTTAAACTTAGCTTCGAATAAAAAGTCTTTAAATTTAGTTATCATCTTGTTTATACCATTTTAAAATTTTCAAACCCCTGAATGTGATTCAGACTCTCTTTTACTTTGGCAGTTACGCTAGGAAGTTTTTTGATGTTATTTGCGTCTGATTTTTTAACTTCCGCATTTTTTGGTTTAATAGTCTTTTGAGCTATCTCAGTTTTTTCTCCTGATAAATCCTCGCTTTCTGCAAATTTGCTTAGCTCCTTGTAAGTGATAGTGAGACTCGATAACCAGGCTGAAGCTCCATCAACTTTAGGTTTTATATACTTGTCAATGAAAGATCCTATCCCTCTCATTGCAGGGCCAACAAAAGTATCAAGAGCTTGCGAGATTATGACAGCACCCGGAGATTCGGCAGATTTTTTAAACTTGGCAATAGCTTCCCCAATTTTAGTAGGAACGCCCAGCACAAATGAAAAACCTTTAGCTACAGTTGATAATCCATTAACAAGACTATTCCAAGCAGTACCTAGAATGTGTTTTCCAACAGTAACAAACAATATAGAAATTAAAGTGGGAGCATGCTGAGCACCCTTTTCCACTATGAATTTGGAAAATCCTTCCGATAATTTAGGGCCAACCTTAGCTGTTGCCTTACTTAATGTCTCAGCTGAGAAATGTTCGAAGTTATGAACTAGGGTTCCAGCAAAGCTTTTTCCCCATGTTTCTGCTGCTTTTTTTCCTCCCATGCTAGCAATCGGACCTACACCTGTACCTGCCATTGGAGCGGTTATAATATCATGTGTTCCAAAGATCATAGAAATTAATCCTGCAATCAATAAGGGTCCTCCAGCTGAGAAAGCTTCTACACTTCTTTTAACATTACTAGGTTCTACTAACTTCAACTTGGCATATGATTCTTTGATGTGGTGTATACCCTCATAAATTTCCATTGCTCCCGAGATAGCAAGAAGAATGGGACTAAGCCAAAGTCCAACGGGAGGGAAGAAGCTTACTAGAATGGACAAAATTTGTAAAACTATAGCTGCGGTCTCTACTGCGTTTGCCTTTGCAAATTCAGCAACTGCTGAAACTATCTTCTTACCAAACTCATAAACTTTCTTAGCCCCGTCTGATAATGCGTTCCATGTTTCAGAAGAAGCCGTTGCCACTGCATTAACAGCAGCTGTCGTGGTATTTGTTACATTTTTAATTGCAGAGCTTGTTTGTGACGATATCCAATTCCAGGCATCATCCAATTGTTCATTTAACATAGCAAAGGAAGTATTGCTAAGAATGAACATGGAAGATTCCTTAAATAGAATCTTGTGCTCCTTTGCTTCTAGCATATAAATAGGAGCATCAGTTTCAAACCAAGACTTTCTATTCTCATAAAGAAGACCCAATTCATAGGTTGCATACGCCTTCTCTAATAATAATTTATCACCAGATGATTCAAATATCTGGGGTTCGAATAGGGATTTAAAATCTGAAAGATTTACACCGGGGCAGATACCCTCAGAAAGCTTGTAAATGTCCTCCTTGTTTAGGAAAGATTCGTAATTTGTTATCATACTTTTATATATCCGAAAGCTTTCCTTTGGAATTGAACAACAATATTAGGAATTATAATTTTAGGAAAGGGGAGGATGGTTCAGTGGACAACCCCTTTTACGATTGGCTTTACTTGTGGTAGTTCAAACTCCGATGATATTAATTCCCAACCTCTACCAGGTATTTCATATCACCATTCCCCAATCAACCTATATTTTTATGCTATCTATCCCTGGGTATAGATGCCATCTATGATCTTCCACTTAATAGCCTCTTCTGAATCAAAGTACCATTCAGCACGTTTATCGTTATACTTCTGCAGTGTCTTTTTATTCAGTTTTGTTTTGCTACACAAAAAGGTTTCTAGCAATCCTTGTACCCTATTAATTTCTTCCAGATTCTCTACCAATTTATTGCGATAGGTAGAGACCATTCCAGTTGAACATTCATGGTACATGAAGTTAGAATATTTACATGCTAATCTAACATGCCCAGCAGCAAGGATATAAAGTCCCCCGCTCATTGCAGACCCTATACAAGTTGTGATGACCGGAGTTTTAGATGTGGTGATTGCATTCACTATTGCAAATGTATCGTACACACTTCCCCCAAACGTGTTGATCAAAAGTTCGATAGGTCTTCTTTGAAAATTTACCACATCGTTTTCTTTCTCCTGATCCTCCTGATTAATCGCATAGATCCATCTAATTATCTCCCCTGCGATTTCATTTTCTATATCCTCAGATAAAACAAAGGATCTTTCTGTCTCAGCCCTCTCATTAAAAATTTTCTTGACCATCAGCGGTTTATTATATTATAGAAAGATTAAGGACTTGAGTTACGAGATTTCGTCTATCCCGTAAAAATCTTTATAAGTCCTTCCCTTGTTTTCTATGGCTGCCATAAAATCACCCCACGATCTAACAGTAAACGAGATCGAAAAATTATCTTCAAAAAGAAAAAAATACTTCTCACAAAATCTAGCTGAAGTGAATTCCTCCTTCATGTCTTCCAAAAAAATCCCGACAAATTCTTTGATCGCTTCCAACCTTTCATGGAGGGATTTATCAAACCCAGTTAGATAATATCCCCATGTCATTCCACCTTTAAAGCCCCCGTATATTATCTTTCGGTTTTTATAAAACTCCTCGTTCAGATATTCTTTTCTTTTTGCTAGATCTATATTCATCTTATCTGATTAAGTTGCCACCAACTACTCTGTTTTCAATTTCATAGCTCTCAAGATTTCTTAATGTCTCAACGATCTCATCCAAATGATAAGGTCTAAATTCAGGATGACCACACATACCAACATCCATTCTTTTTCCATTCCCAAATCTTTGTTCCCCTTTTAGATGTTGATGTCCGTGAAGCATGTATGAATTTCTTCGCATGTTGTTCCATGAAACTATGGGATAGTGACAGAGCACTAATTTAAGATTCCCACTCTTGTGAGCAATGCTGATTTCATTATAATGATTAACGGAAGCAAAATATGATCTAATATTCTCTTTGTTACTTTCTATATGATGATCATGATTTCCTATAATATAATGAATGTTCTTACATTTTATTTGATATCTAAATTCTAAGATATTTTCAAAACCCCCAAAACTCCAATCCCCGAGATGAAAAAGAATATCATTTTCCCCTACGCTGTTATTGATATTCTCAATCATAAGTTCATTCATCATTTCAACAGTATCAAAATCTCTTACTGCATCTAAAGGAACAATCTTATTACCCTCTGAATCTAAAGTTCTCCAGTGGGTTGTTCCCCTACAAATTCCTGCATGCCCATAATGGGTATCTGAGGTAATCCAAACATTTCCATGATCTATTTTTAACGACATTTCTAATTTTATTATCTATATCGTAAAAGTACCAGAAATGTTTCAAATATAAAAATGAAAACTTAATTTACTCCTCGTCCTTTAATCGATTGATCTGACGAAGCATATCTATTGTACCAATAATAGCAGCAGATAGGATTGATATAAAAAGAATTATTAGAAGATACTTTTCCATGATTAATCTTTATTTATCTTTCTATAAGGACCTTTGTCATTATAATAGTTACCGTAATCCCAGTCAGAATAAACCTCAGGATTTTTCTCCATCAGTGATTCCATTGCTTCTTTGAATCTTTCAGTTTCGTACGGAGCAATTGGTTTTTGATTCTGAATATAACTAAGAACCACATCCATTCCTACATCTTCCCATTCTTTTATAAATGGAATAATCCATTCTTCTACGTCCGATGTATTAATAGAAACTATCTGTGCACATGCATATTCAAAAAAATCATTTGCATTTAAATCGATAGAAAAAGATGAATCTATTATTTTTTTATAAGGGTTTTCCATTAGCATTCTATAGTATCATTTATTGGTGAGATTTCACATTCAATCTTTTTATAAGCCACACAGAATGAATGATTAACACAGCAATGTTAACAAAAATAGTTGGATTACTGTTGATATTAATACCATACCAAATCCACAAAATAGATCCCACTGAGTTTATTATTCTTAGTGGAATCATATCTTTTACACAAAACGAGATAAGAATAAAAGCAGTTGCTATATAGCCTATTAGATCAATCCCCAGCATTCGATTTAATTTGTATAGTTATACCAGCAGATCCTGAAGAAATTAAATAAGAATTATATCTATTGTCATTTATCCAGCCATAGTTTTTGAATCTGAAAATGATAACTTGTTTATTTTCAAAAATTGCATAGATAGCATTATCAGCATAATCTATGCTCGAATGTGAAATCCACCCAAGTTTCCATGATTCTCTAAATTCGGTTTCTAGTTCGTCTGGTGTTATGTGAATAAACATAATTTATTCTTTATTTCCAAATTCCTTCCAGTCATGAGGATCGATATCTTCTAGATCATCAGGATCTCCATCGTAATCGTTCATGATAAGGATCTCCTTTGATTCTTGATCCACCGTTAATGCTGTAATTGGTTTATCAAGTCTAATTGTGAAGGTGTCATCATCTTCGTCTGATGCATCTTCTTCTGTTCTTATCACTTCAGCATGAACGACCCCGTAATCCATAAATTCCTCTGGTAATTCATTAATCCAGGTCTTTAATTCTTGTAATGTCATATATTTTAATTTGATAATGGTGCTTTAATTGTTGCATGCGATTGGTAGTTTTCTAAAGTAAAATCCTTAACATCGTATGTGAATATACCTCCTCCAATTCTTAATTTATTATTTTCGTTTATATTCAATACAGGTAACTCGTATGGTGTTCTATTGATTTGCTCTTTTGCTTGTTCAATGTGATTTAAGTATAAATGTGTATCGCCTAAATTCCCGATTAATTCGTCTGGCATCATATTAACTTCTTTCGCTATAATTTCCAGAAGTAGTCCGTATGAAGCCACATTAAATGGCAGTCCTAAAAATGTATCTACACTTCGCTGATTCCACATTAGAGAGATTGCTCTCTTTGGAATTTTATACATTTCTAACTCCTCACTGAGACCCCCTCCAAAAGGTGCAAGATCCTCTACCATTCTATTAAATAAAGCATCACCTACTTTTTTTCTTAGTAGCGTCCACATTTCTTCCCCGTTTAATTTTCGGGTGTAAACCTGAAATCCGTAATGACAAGGAGGCAAAACCATTTTATCTAATTCTCCGACGTTCCAAGCATTAACCATTAATCTTCTGCTATCTGGATTTGCTTTTAGTTCGTTGATTAGGTTTGCAATTTGGTCTATGTAATTTATATCTATATCCGTTTTATTCCAGTCATATTGTTCCCAACTTCTCCACTGTGAACCATATATTGGCCCTAAATCTCCAAAGTCTTTTGCAAATGTTTCATTTGTTTTTATTAGCTCAATAAATTGTTCTTGTGTATATCTAGGTCCATGAAAGTCATTAGTAAATAACTTTGTATAATTCTTATATGCATCACCATCCCAGATATGACATCCATTATCAACCAGATATTTAATATTGGTATCTCCTCGTAAAAACCAAAGCAATTCAGTCACGATAGATTTCCAAGCCATCTTCTTGGTAGTAAGAAGGGGAAATCCCT